>Ga0182018_10003727_pt1 | contig 13406 bp, 16 predicted proteins | sample 812P2MmetaG_FD_120490 | JGI IMG/M metagenome (GOLD analysis project Ga0182018, IMG submission 120490) | Permafrost microbial communities from Stordalen Mire, Sweden - 812P2M metaG | ecosystem: Environmental > Terrestrial > Soil > Wetlands > Permafrost | place: Sweden: Stordalen | collected...
TAGCCGCCTAGCTCGACGGGGCGACAAGCCGAGGAACCTGCTCGGTTGGCGGCAATTTCCATTCAGGGAGTCGCCGAGGGAGCGATGGGCAAAGCAGATCACTCAGTACTCTCGACCGATGCTATTGCGCGAATTGCGACATCCCGTCAGAAGGTTGAACTCTGCCGATCTGACCTGGCTGGACATACGACCGTCATGTACGCTTGGAAGAACCGCAACGGCTCAAATATGAGCGCGATGTTCCAGGACGGCGCGCTCGTCTCCAAAGCCCAGTTTGGGCTTCCGTAGTCGACAAACACTACTTAACCGCGTTGCCGGTCGAGCCGGCGAGCGATCTCCGGGAGGATCTATGATTCCAGACATCGGCGTGATGATGGGCGCCTACATTACAATGCGCTGCATTGAGGTGCTCTGCAAGCCAGCCGACGCATTTTCATCAAAGATCGCCAGATCCGTCGCGAACATTCTGGCTATGCTCACGGTCGTGGTTACCGTCGTGGTGGTGGCTGACCTAGTGAACCGCGGTGCCAGTTTTCCCAGCATCCCTGGCTAGCGCTAGTTGACCTGATGTTGCAAAGAGATGCCGGTGCCACCATCCATCAAGCGGTAAAGCCGGCCCCGACATTCTCAGGCCCTAAACGCCTTTCTCCAGTCGGCTGGATGTGAGAGGAGTAGCCGCTCCGTTGCCATCCGCGCCTCTCGGGCGAACGTGGATAGGGTGGGGTATTTTCTGCTCGGGAACATTCGCTCCCACTCTGCTTTCGCGTCTTGATCCAATGCTGGGTGCTTGACTGCAAACACGGCGAGATCGAGATGTTTCTGGCTCTGCATCCGGGGTTTCGGACCTAACAGTTTTGCTCTGATTTTGGCGTATTGTCTGGAAACCTCATCGGGGGTCATCATCAGATCGACCGAAAGGGTAATCTTCGTCAGGCAGGCCAGATGGGCGGGCGCTCCCCACGGTAGGCTTGCTAGTGGCGGTGGACCGATTTCGGCGCCTTCAAGCGATAACAAAGGTGTCAAACCGGTAAATAGAAACATCGTCGCCTGCGCCGTTTGCCACCGAAACCGGATGGACAAAGCGTTTGCCAGATCGTAGAGGACCCTTAGAGTACCGTCGCGGCCAATCGGATAGCGGTGCTCCCAATTGCTACCCTGCCGCGCGTACGAAACAAGATCCAACGGAGCAAGGCCTTCAATTGCATCTGGGCCGAGGCTTGCCAGCGGTGGATCGACGTGCCAGCCGTCCTTGTATTGAAGCTTGAATCCGGTCTTGAGCCGGACGATTAAAGCGTGCGGGTAGATCTCCTCCGCCCGGTGCTCCTTGATCCAACCTTCGACTTCACCAATTTGTAGGAGTTGGTCGCGCAGAAATTCACGGCGAAACGATTGCACATCGTCGCTTTGGCGCGCGATTTCGGCAAGCGCTTCCGATATAGCTTCACGCCGCCCCTCGGCCGTTTTCCAACGACGTTGCCTTCGACTAGGCTCAATGAATTGAGGTGCCGGCGCAGGTTGTCCGCCGAAGACCTTCAATAATCTCCGAATTTTCCCCGCTAACCAATTACAGGTGTCCAGGCCCTGAATAACGTCGCTCACCATCCTTTCCTCGACGGCGTATTCCCAGACGTCGTCCGGCACTGAAGCCTGAACGATCTGCTCAACTTGCCTGCGAATCTTCTTCTGAGTTTGGGAGTCCCGTTGTATTTTAGGCACGCTTATAAGCATGCCATACGATGTCCACTAGCCGAGCCTATTCTCGGTGACAAGAGGTCCGCCGACGATGAAATCGAGGTTAGGGCAATTCGATCCCACCATACTCATTCCCCGCCGGCGCCTCCAGCAAAGTGAGGCACTATATGAACCAAACGAAGGACGCGATTTCCCCCGCTCGAAAGAGACTTGTCCAGATCATGCAGGAACTCAATTTCGGGCGCATCGAAAGTCTCATGATCCGCTCGGGCGAACCTGTATGGGATCCAGCCCCACGCATCATCCGACAGATCAAGCTTTGTGGCGACAACGGGCCGAGGCTTGACCAGGGCATAAAGGATTTCAAGCTGAAGAACCAAGTAGGCGAGTTGTTCGATCACTTCAACAGCCTTGGAACCTGCTGCATCGAATCGCTCGAGGTCCAGCACGGTCTGCCGTTCCGACTTGTTGTAGAGCAGCCCGCGTAAAGCATTTCCAGTTTCCGGCAACAAAAATTACACAGACTGGCCGCTACGCGGAGGTCTTGTGGATGGCGCCTTCAAATTAGAAACCATCGCGGGTTTTTGGGGCGGCACCTTCAGGCTTTCCTGTCTCGGCCGAGGAGGAAAACATGAGTCCGCCGACGATTCCCACCCAACCTCCGCATAGGGATGCATTGTTCACCGCGGTATATCCTTTGGCCCTGTGCGCGGCAGCGGCTAAGGCGGCTGCTATTGCGAACCTGTCCGATGCGTGGGCTGACCGGGAAGACATGGTGCAGGAGGCCATGATCGCGGTGTGCCAGGGATTGGTCTACTACGAACCTGCGCGCGCGACACTGCGCACCTTCACGGAACGAATTATCGACAACCGGATGACGTCGTTGTTCCGCTGTCGGCACGCGCGCAGGCGCGGACACGGAAGGAACGAACCTCTCACCGCAGGAGCGAATTTAGCGGCGCCTGATCGGCACCTTGACCTTCGCGCAGACGTCACGCTGATACTTGCCGGCATGTCACTGTTCGATCGGAAAGTGGCCGCCCATCTTATTGACTGTACCCCGGCCGAAACCAGCCGCTGTCTGGGAGTATCCCGTGCGGCAGTGTACCGCGCCATAGCGCGCCTGCGCCTGGCATTTATTACTGCCGGCATCCAACCCGCAGATCACGAAATGTCCAGTGGGGAGTGCAGGCGGGCGGACGGTCGCCGCTGCCAACCAGATCGAGAGATACGGGCTACTGCGGGGACATGGTGAGCGTCAGTGCCAGCGAGATCAAGTTCTACCTTCCGTCTATTGATTTGGTCGCAAGTGAACTGTACGGAATTGAGTTTGGGCGCGATCATCGTGCTTTGTGTCCCAAGCACCGCGATCACAGTCCAAGTCTTTACCATGACCGGGGTAAGGATCGAGTATTCTGCGTTTCCCACCAGTGCTTCGGCGAGAAAGGTGTGGACGCTTTTGGCCTCGTTCAGTGCATGGAGGGGCTTGATTTCCCGGCGGCCTGTCAGCGTCTTGCGGAGGTCTATGCTCCACACCTTCTGTCTTCATACGACAGGGTCGAAACCCCACCACGCCCAAACCGGCAAAGCCGGTCGAGTGCGGAGGCCCCGGTGATTGCATCCGACACCCGAACGAGGATGGAACGGGATGGCTGGCGAGTTGTTGCCGAATATCCCTTCGGCCCCAATCTCCGCAAAGTTCGTTATCAACACGGCGCGGATAGGCAGCAGAAAGGGAAGCCAAAGAAAACCTGCGTTTGGGAGCACCTCAAGGAAGGTGTTTGGCACACTACCAAGGGCGGTAGGAAGAATCCGGTTTATCTGAATCGGATTGCGCGTGAGCGTGATCAACTCGAATCGGCGATCGGGTTTGAGGGAGAGAACAAGGCGGAGGCGGCGGGGGAACTCGGTTATCCCGCATTCTCCATAAAAGACCTGACGGATGAGAACGCTGCGCAGTTGGCCGGCTTGGACATCACCATCTGGCGTGATAAAGACCGGGACGGGCAAAAGATTCAGTCAACTGCGATTCGGCTTCTAAAGCTGCACGCACGATCGATTCGAGTTGTCGACCCAATGCTGCTCGAAGACCTGCCCGTGGCCGGCGATATCATCGATGCCATCGCCGCGGGTTACGATGCGGACCGAATCGCCGGTGTCTTGAAAGGCGCCACCCTCATAGACGATCACATCCCGCCTGGCCAGGTGCGTCCCAAGGTCCTCGCCCTGGACGACATCATGAAGCTCAAGATCAAGACAACGGAAACCCTGATTGAAGAAATCGTACCAACGCCAGGTTGCACCCTCGTGGTCGGACGGGAGAAGACCGGGAAGACCCTGCTGGCAATGCAGATGGGCATGTCGATCGCCAGCGGAACGGCCCTTTTCCAGAACTTCCGCATAACGAATCCAGGGGGTGTGCTGGTAGTTGAGGTGGACGATCCGTCCGGCGCCGCCAGCGTCCGCCTCCTCTTAGAAAAGACAGATATCGCCATCAAGGGCGCTCCCTTCTTCGTGGTTGAAGGCGCCGGATTGACGCTGTCCGAAGAGTTTCTAGAGTGGCTCCGCACCGAGATAAGAACCCGCGGTATTCGTACTGTGATTCTGGACTCGTACACAACATTGCGTCCCGGACGAAAGCCCGGTGGAGACCTGGTAAAGACGGAGTCTACCGAGATGGCGATGTTAGACTGCTTGGCCAAGGAAACCGACTGCGTCATTTTTCTCATTCATCACGAGTCTAAGGGCGGGAGCGGCCTTGATTGGAGCGCTCGGGCGGCGGGAACGTTTGCGATTACCGCCGCTGTGGAAGCCATCATTTCGATATCTCGATTCCAAGACCTCGAGGGGAATGCGCCGGAGCGTTGGGTCAGGATTCGAGGGCGTCACATCCAGGACCGTGAGCTTGTCTTGAAGTTACGCCCGGAGTTCCTCAATTTTGAACTCGTACTGGACAACATCGTCGCTGGGCTATTTCCCCAAGTAAAACTGCTGAAAGCGGCCTTTGGCGACCGGACGTTTTCGCCTAAGGACGCTGAAAAGGAGACGGGCATCTCGCGTTCGGGCGTCTTTCGACTGCTGTCCCGGCTTACCGGCGCTGGAATACTCCGCAAGGATGGCCGCGGCGATTACAGACTCGAATCCAGCGCTTGAGACCAATGAAACCCGGCCGCCAAGGGGGTGGGGGGATTTCTGGGACTATTGAGACTATGCGTGTGAGGTGGAACGTGGAATCAACTACTTAGATATCCCAATAGTCTCATAAGTCTCAGTAGTCTCAAGAGACCCCCATTAGGGAGAAAATCTCACCGCTAGGGGAAAGATCGGAAAGTCCCACCCGGATCGCCCCGCGGCCGTTCATTCTGTCGGGACAAACAAAAAGGGACCCGTCCCGCCAACTGCCAGGCGCTGGGGATAGACGGCGGGCCGCGTTCGGCCCCGGGCAAGAACAAACTGGTTAGGGAGCACCGATGAAAACGAAGTCGACAATTTCACGGCCCGAGCCCGTGCGCCGCTATTGCGTGATTCGGGAGGGAGAGGAGTCGTACGTCCCTCGACATCTGCTGACTGCGGCGGAGTTGGCCGACGTTGAGGAGCGGTCGAACTCGCCGGAAGCGCGCAGGCGATTCGGCACCTTATTGCGTAAGGTGCGCCAGGCCGAAGATGCTCCATCGAAAGCTGCGATAAAACTGCTGCGGGCGAAGGTGGCGGCTGGCGAGCCCGAAGAACTGACTGACGGCGAGCTGGAGCTTCTCCTCCGTAACGCGCCGGAACATGTGAAGGACAGCATGTACCGAATGAACCGGCGCGAGCGACCAACTGCACCTGGCGGACGCGAAGGAGACATGCCGCGGCGGTTACGCGCCCAAGATCGTCCCGCGTCGGACACCAAGTGACGTCACGGACCGGTCGCGTCACTGCGGGGAGGGGTCCGGGAAGCCAAACCATTTCTGGGCGTAAATGTTTCAGCGGCTGGTCGCCTGAAATGCCGTTTCCTTGGGCGGAAACGGCCCTAGGTTGCGTTTTGAGGCGGGCGGAGGATAATTCCCCCCCTCTCACTACCGGGCGCCCCCGATGCGGCGACGTTGGCTTGGGCCTTTTCGCGGAGGCTTTCAGGCGGCAGATTTGGCCAGTGGGTCTGATTTGAGAGCGCGCACCACGGATTCCAGACGCCAGGCGGTCCCCCGCCGAGTCTGAAAGGCACGCTCGTTCAGAGCGGCGGCGATTCCGCGTAGCGTTGTGCCCGCCCGTCGCAGACTCCGGATTTCGGCCAGCGCGGTTTGCTCGGTTGGCTCCTCTTCCAGATGCCGACCGTCGGCCGCGAGCCGGTAGCCATACGGGATGTTGCCGACCCTCTCGCCCATGCTGCGCTTGTGACGCATGGCGTCCCGCGTTCGCTCGCCAATCGCCTCCCGTTCCCATTGACTGACCGCGGTCATGATGTTCAGCACGAGCCTGCCGGCGGCGGAGCTCGTGTCCAGCGATTCAGCGACTGACACGAGAGCGACGCCGCGTCGCTCGAACCGCTCCAGCAGCGTGCACAGGTCCTTCACCGACCTGGTCAGCCGGTCCAGTTTGGCGATGATGACGGTGCGCACCTCGCCGGCGTCGACCATCGCCAGCAACCGTGCCATGCCGGGCCGGTTCAGGCTCTTGGCGGACTCGCCGCCGTCGACGATGATCTCAGCCAAGGTGACGCTGTGGACCACCGCCATAGCCCGGATCTTCTCTGCTTGGGCCTCGAGGGAGACACCTTGCTCCGCCTGCTTGTCTGTAGAAACACGAACGTAGCCGAGTGCTTTCATCGGGTCACAGGTTACGGGATGCCGCGGCCGAAATCAACGTAATTTCGCTGATGCCAGCAGCCGTTTTGTCGCCGGGGTGGCCGGCAGAATCTTGCAGAATCGCCTTGCAATTCAAGCAGTTCGGAGTGATCACATGTCATGACCGCGCAGAGCGTGGCACCAAGGAGAACGATAATGACGACATTTACGATTGACAGCGAAAACAACATCACCGCGTTCGGCACCCCCGAGGAAGCCGCCGCTACGACTACCACTCCGTTTGACACCTTCGCCAGCCAAAAGGAACTGGCGGAACTGGCCGCCACCTGGCCGGCAGAGCGGCTGGTAGCGACCTGGAACAGCCTGGCGGGTGTGGTGGCTGTGGAGAGCTTCAAGAACACCAAGACCGCCGCCAGCCGCATCTGGGCGCGCATCCAGAGCCTCGGGGAAGCAGCCAAACCGAAGGCGGCGGCCGCGAAGCCGAAGGCTGGTAAGAAAGCCAAGGGTAGCGCACAGGCCGCCAAGGGCGCGCCCGCGAAAGCCAAGGCGACCAAGAAGACCACCGCCGCCAAGAACGCGTCCAAAGCCAAGAAAGCCAGCAAAGTGGAGGAAGCTGCCGGGCCGCGCGAGGGCAGCAAGACTGCGCAGGTGGTGGCGATGCTCCAGCGGAAGAACGGAGCGACCCTTGCGGAGATCATGGCCAAGATGGGCTGGCAGCGGCACACCGTTCGCGGCTTCATGGCCGGCGCGATGAAGAAGGCCGGCTACACCGTCGAATCCTTCAAGCCCGAGGGCGGCGAACGGACCTACCGCATCAATTCGTAGCATCACACCGCCCCCTTCCGCCCGCCCGGCTCCGGCCGCAGCGGGCTTCTCTGCTTCCGCCCGCGATGCTACCCCTGTATTTGGGCAAAAATCTACTTGACTCACCATTACGGGATGGTACCGTAGGTACTGCTCAAGCGCCCCGGAGATCACCTGAGATGGTCCATTTGTGACCCGTACAGCAGACCATGGTGCAGTACAGTAAACTGCGTGATTTGTTCGCTTTAACTGGCCGAACAAACCCAATGTTGATAAGTTGCTGAAACGAATACAGATACCGGAGCATCTTTATTGACAGGGGAACCAAAAACATACATACTGAGAATGTCGCTGCGTCCGTACCACTGCTCTGCTTTGAAAGGCAAGCGACAAATGTACAGAGCGGGTGAAGGCGCACGCCCGAAGCCCGCCGCAGTAAAAGTGCTTTATTCTCTGAATTGAGGCGAGCTACGCACATGCAACGGTCACGGAAACTGAGACTACCCAACGCGCGTTTGCGTCCGCTCTGCGCCTGAGCCACCTGATTGCTCAATGCGACCGCGCTCCATCCAAAGCGTTCCGGGGTTGGACCCAAACGGCACGCCGTTTGACCGTTTGAAACGACTCACACGCCTTATTGTTCGAATTCCCAAAAGTGAAGCCGATAAGCATACTGCAAAGTCTGGTTTGGTAAAGGCCAGAACATCCAGGAAAGAAGCAAAGGGGAATCTTCATGATTGAATCATTAGCGCTTTCGCGAGAATGGAGCGCTTTTGGTGTTGGCGAGATGCTGGCCTTCCCAGGCGCAGCAGAGTCGAGCAGGCGGAGGCAGGTATCTGGTTCGGCTGACGATTTGATGCGCAACATCTTCTCACTGCTGGAGGATCTTGTTCTTTGCACAATCGAGAAGCGCACAGCGACGGAATTTAGGCAAAGCAGAGATGCCGTGTTCCCGAAGTATATGGAGGCTGTCGGTGCCCTCGGGTCCTTGGTGCGCATCGTTGTTCCGCAACATGTCATCGAGCGATTGAATCGAGAATTTTTTTGCGAGCTAGAAGCCGATCTGCGAGAAAAGGGCCTCACTGCATTTGGTCCCGCCCTTCGAGATCAAGCCGTCTTCACAGTATTCACACTGCGAAAGATCAGCGACTTGATAACTCAACTTGCTGGCGCTGTCAAAACGGATGTTAAGCCTTCTCAGCAAGTAGCGGAAATAATGAGCCAACTGCTGTTCCACGCAGTATGGACCCGCTTTCACGTTAACTGCCTCGTCACATCCATCGACCGCCAAGCGATTATTTATCCCGAAGTGTTGGAACTCGTGACGGACGGCCTCAGGGCTGCCGTAAATGCGTATGGGTTAACGAGACGATTGCTCGACGCCTTATCCCCTATTCGTGAGACGCCACTCGTACCGATTGAATGGGATGAAGAGGAGCAGAATCTTCTCAATGAGGCCAAGCGAGACATGCTGGTCGAGTTTAGCGACGCTATCTAAATGTTCGAAGTTCAGTTCGGGGGGATCTACCTTTACGAGCCCCCAACTATTTCCGCATCAGAACAGGCTGCATTGCTTATCACTTCCGGATCGGAGCAAGCAGGCCACAGACCATACATTATTGTCTCGCGAGACACCGTAAATAAGGGCAAGCGTACGGCTGTGGGAGTGTCTCTGTCAACCAAAACGCAAAAAGCCAACTCATACCGCATTTTGCTCCCCGTTGCCGAAATTATTACGGAAATTGGCACTACGTATCAGTTCAAAGACAGTGTTGCGCTGTGCGATCACATTAGGGTACTTGATTTAGACCAAATCAAGTATAAGATTGGCAGACTGTCCGATACAGCCGTTGCTAGTGTCGGCCTTGGTTTGAGTTTTATATTTGATCTCCGGTAAATCCCCAGGTCAACATTTAGCCAAGTATATTTTCGCTTGCCCCGCCCTTGCCGGGGCGGCTTGCATCGTCCTTCCCAGTGAGGGTGTTCCAGGTTAACCGTTTTCCAGCCACCCGATTGCACACAATCAGAAAACGGTCTGCGTCTGTGAAACTCCGCTTGTTAAACCGGAAGCATTGCTCGTCAAGATACCGAAAGAGATGGAACGGTTCCACACTCACATAGGTTCCGTGTAGACTACGCTTTAAGAGACTCCAGAAGTTTTCCATTGAGTTCGTGTGAACTTCGCCGTCAACGTAGGCCACTTGCGTGGTCGATAACTTCGTGCCGGAACTCAGAAAGCCCTTCGTAAGACTTCAGAGCATCCGTAAACAGTTGCGGAGCCCGCCAGGACGTGCTCGCGGACATGGGCTTGCACATCGCCCTTACGCCGCGTCGGAACAACTGTAGCGCGCACTGCGACCTCGGCCAACTGTGATCCGTAGGGGTGTGGCACCTTCGGAGGTGTTAGACTCAGCGCAGGCACGGCACGCCAGGGGAAAGGGGTGACAATGATCGGGCCGCTGCGACACGGCAGGCGGATCCGGGAATCTCACGATCCGCGACCCTGCTATCAGGTATCGCTTGTACGGAGCGTGCGGCGGTGCTTGCGGTGCGGAGACGTCCCGGACGTGGTGCACCTCCCAACCGCCCACATCGGCTATTTCTGCGGGAAGTGCTGCCCAGTATGTGCCCCAGGGGCGAGTGAGTGATGAAGCTACACCCACTGCCGCCCGATGCGAAATGCCCATACTGCCGCATAGGTGGCTTGGCTTTTGTCAGGCAGAGGGGGTTCCAGGGAGACTTATATCGCTGTACGGCAGCGACACCCTGCAAGGGGCTCTCGCTTCACCACCGAAGGAACCGCGGTGCGTGCGGAGTCTCGGCTGAGCCAATGAGCCTCCACTGGTTGAATTGGACTGAATGCCCGGGCCGGGAACTGGCCCTGAAGGGGGAGGTGACAGAAGAACACCTCACCACGAGCCAGGCCGCCGAGCAGCTTCGGGTCTCCACGGACAGAGTCGTCGGCCTCATAGCCCGCGGCAAGCTTTCCGGCAGGAAAATCGGCGTCAGATGGCAAATACCGGTGGCGGTAGTGAGAGAGTACATCAAAACCGCGCCGCTGAGGCGCCGCGTATCAAGGAGCTAAGATAGCGTTGGCTGCGTTTTAGTCATAGCGGTGCCGGCTTCTTGCGCGTCGTGTCGAAACATTGTCTGGAGAGCTTACCCTTACCGCAGCTAGACAACTGGGCTTCGTTCGGCGTATAAAGGAACCAGGGCACGGTTCGATAGGCCAGCGCAAAGCGCACCCTCCGAAAGATCCCGAATCCAGTCTCAGCAGGTGACGGATGAACGATCTTCAAGTGAGTTGGTGGCCGGTCGAAAAGCCGATTCCGTACCAGAAGAATAGCCGCAAGATTCCCGAGCGCGCGATCGACAAGGTCGCTGCGTCCATCAAGGAATTTGGTTGGCGCCAGGCAATCGTCGTCGACAAAAACAATATCGTGATCTGCGGGCACACTCGTTTGCTGGCCGCGAAGAAGCTGGGCCTGACGCAGGTGCCGGTCCACGTCGCCGATAACCTGACGCCGGCGCAAGTTAAGGCCTACCGATTAATGGATAATCGTAGCCACGACGAATCTAGCTTCGATTTGGAGCTTCTCGGGCCGGAACTGGAGGAACTCCGCGGCCTCGATTTCGACCTCGGGCTAACGGGCTTCGACCCGCACGAGATTGACGACTTCCTATCCGATCCCGGCGACGACGACCGCGCTAATGCGGTGCCGCCGGTGCCTGCGACGCCCGTTTCCAAGCTCGGCGACGTCTGGGTGATGAGAAAGCACCGGCTCATCTGTGGCGATTGTACGCAGCCCGACGTTGTCGCGACGCTGCTGGGCGCGGTGAAACCGCACCTGATGGTGACTGATCCTCCGTACGGAATAAAACTGGATTCGGAATGGCGCGATCGGGCCGGTTTGAATGGCTGCGGACCGGCCGAGGCGAGCTATATGAAGCATCGGACAGAGGGCCACACCAACACGACCATCTCATCGGATACGCGGGCTGATTGGTCGGAAGCGTTCGAGTTGGTGCCGAGCGTCCAGGTGGCCTACGTTTGGCATGCATCGGTTTTTACGGCGGAGGTTCTGGCGGGGCTACTGCGCATCGGGTTCCTCTACCCGCAGCAGATTATCTGGAATAAAGGACGAGCCGTCCTTACCAGAAACTTGTACTGGTTTTCCCACGAACCTTGCTGGTTTGTCAGGAAGAAGAAGGCTCCCTGGTATGGCAAAGCCGGTGAAAACACCACGGTCTGGGACTCGCCGTCGCCGAAATTCATAATGGGCGGATCGAAGGCTATCGGCGATGAAAAGCAGGATCACGCCACGCAAAAGCCCGTGGACCTGATGCGGCGCCCGATTCTCAACCACACGAAAAGGGGCGAGGCGGTCTATGACGGGTTTCTGGGCAGCGGCACAACGCTCATAGCCGCGGAAATGACGGGGCGGGTCTGCTACGGGATCGAGCTGGATCCAAAGTTCGCGGACGTTATTGTCCAACGGTGGCAAGGATTCACCAACCAACAGGCCACCCTGGAGGCCGACGGCCACACATTTGACGATGTCAAGGCCGAAAGGCTGGGGGTGGCAGCATGAATCGCGCGCTGCCGCCGGGAGATTGCGGAAATCAAGTCGCTGCTCCTTTCCGGGCATCCCGACATCGAGGGATTATGCTTGGGGCTCGCCGACTGGAGCGCGGAATTGCGCCTACTCGAAAAGAAGGGATGATGCATGGCCCGGCCTGAAGCGAAAATCGACCTCGTCGAACTCGAAAAGCTCTGCGGGATGCAGTGCACCGATGAAGAAATCGCTGCCTTCTTCGGTGTCAGCACGCGCACCATCGAACGGCGGCGTAAAGTACAGAAGTTCAGTGAGATCATGGACAGCGCAAAGGCCAAGGGCCGGATATCGGTCCGCCGCAGCCTGTTTCGTATGGCAGCCAAAGACAACGTCGCCGCGGCCATCTTCCTGTCCAAGAACCTCCTGGGCTACCGGGATGTCGTCAACAACGAACACACCGGCTTGGCAGGCGGACCGATTCAGATCGCAGCCAAGCCGGACTTCTCGAATCTGACTAATGAAGAACTCGAACAGCTTCGCGTCATTGCTGACAAGACCCTCCCTCCGGGACGAGATTGACGCCGAACTCGCCACCCGTAACTTGGGGCAGTTCGTCCGTCAAGCATGGGCGGTGGTGGAGCCCTCCACCCCGTTTGTCCCAGGCTGGCACATCGACACCATCGTCGAGCACCTCGAGGCGATCAGCTATGGGCAGATCCGAAATCTGCTCATCAACGTTCCGCCGCGGCACATGAAAAGCTTGCTCGTGGCCGTCTTCTGGCCAGCCTGGGAATGGATCCGCTGGCCCGAACGTCGCTGGCTTTTCAGCAGCTATGGGGCACAGTTGAGCATCCGCGATTCGGTGAAGTGCCGGCGGCTGATCGAATCGACCTGGTATCAGAGGCTGTGGGGAAACATTTACGCCCTTACAGGCGACCAAAATGCGAAGAGCCGGTTCGATAACGACCGCTCCGGTTACCGCCTTTCCACATCGGTCGGCGGCGCCGTCACCGGCGAGGGTGGTGATCGCATCGTGTGTGACGACCCGAACAACGTCGGCGAGGTGGAATCGGACTCGGTCCGCAAGACCACTAACGACTGGTTCGACGTAGTGATGTCCACCCGGGCAAACGACCCGAAGACCGTCGGCAGAGTTGTGGTCATGCAGCGGTGCCACCAACAGGATTTAAGCGGACACCTGTTGGAGCAGGGCGGCTGGGAGCATCTGTGCCTCCCGGCGGAATTTGAAAGCTCCGGCCGCGTGACATCCATCGGCTGGTCCGATCCACGAACCACGCACGGCGAGTTGCTGTGGCCGGAACGTTACGGTACTCCAGAACTGGAATTGCTGAAGCGGAGCCTGGGAAGCTACGCCGCGGCGGGACAGCTCCAGCAGCGCCCATCGCCCTCGGGCGGCGGCATTCTTAAGCGGCACTGGTTCCGCTATTGGCAACCGCCCGGCGCCAAGCTGCCGCCAGTTGCCGTTCGGCTCCCGGACGGCACCGTGCAATCGATAATCGCTCACGAAATCGGTAAGGTCGACGAGGCAATCCAGTCCTGGGACTGCGCA
>Ga0182018_10003728_pt1 | contig 13405 bp, 10 predicted proteins | sample 812P2MmetaG_FD_120490 | JGI IMG/M metagenome (GOLD analysis project Ga0182018, IMG submission 120490) | Permafrost microbial communities from Stordalen Mire, Sweden - 812P2M metaG | ecosystem: Environmental > Terrestrial > Soil > Wetlands > Permafrost | place: Sweden: Stordalen | collected...
CCCGACGATCGATTCCGGCCAAAGGGTTTCCACCCACGCGGCCGCTCATCATCAAATCGTCGTTTGCTGTGATACCAATGGCGTAATATGCATCCTGTGTTACGCAACCATAAAGTTTAATCCGCTGGAGGGGCCGGACAGCTTCGAACCAGAAGGCTCGGTGCGCGCTTGCGCAGAAGCGTTTGATGGCAATTCTTTGATCGCGTGCGCCTGCGCACGCCCCTTTCCGCAACTCCCATCGTTTGATAGTTATAAGTCGCGCCCCCAAGGGATGGGTGGCCAAAGGCGGCCCCGTCCAAATTGTCGGTTGCGCCTCCCCATCCCCCTGCGGGAGAATCAATTCCCGCACAACATGAGGCAAACGTCATGACACACACCATTGGCGAACTGAATCCCCCGAACCGGCTGATGCTTACGCCAGGCCCGTCTTCGATGGACCCGCGCGTCTACCGCGCCCTGGCCACACCGCTGGTCGGCCACGTTGATCCGTGGTTCCGCGGCTGCATGGATGACGTCCAGGTGCTGCTGCGGCAAATTTTCCAGACAGAAAACCGCATCACCATGCCGCTGTCGGCTTCCGGCTCCGGGGGCATCGAAGCTTCGGTCGTCAATACTTTGGAGGAGGGCGACGAAGCTATCGTCGCCGTCAACGGCACGTTTTCCGATCGCATGGCGGTGATCGCCGGGCACACGCCCGCGAAAGTCACCAAAGTGGAAGCACCCTACGGCCAAGCGGTCGACCCCGAAGACGTGCGGCGGGCGGGTAAGGGCCGGAAAATCAAAATCGTCGGCTTCGCGCACGGCGAAACCTCTTCCGGGGTGATCACCAACATCGACAACTTCCGCAAAGTTGCCGACGAGCTTGGCGCACTGCTGATCGTGGACACCGTGGCGTCGCTGGCCGCTGTGCCGATCAATGTCGATCGCCAGCGCATCGACATCTGCTTCAGCGGCACGCAAAAAGCCATCAGCGCGCCGCCGGGCATGTCGCCGATCACCGTGAGCCCGCAAGCCGAAGAAGTCTTCCGCAACCGCAAAACGAAAGTGCAGAGCTGGTATTTCGATCTGACCTCGGCCATGAATTACTGGGGCAAGGACCGGCTCTATCACCACACGCCGCCGATTTCGCTGATTTTCGCGCTGCGCGAAGCGATGCGCATTGTCATCGAAGAAACCCTCGAGGTGCGCTGGGAGCGCCATCGCACCAATCAACTGGCGCTGATCGCCGGCCTCGAGGCCATGGGCCTGGAAATGTTGGTGAAAAATCCCGCCGATCGCTTGCCGACGGTCACCGCCGCGATGATTCCGAGTGGCATCGACGACGTAAAAGTCCGCAACCAGCTGCTCGACGAGTTCAACATCGAAATCGCCGGCGGACTGGGCCCGCTGAAAGCCAAGATTTGGCGCGTAGGCTTGATGGGCCACTGCAGCCAGAAACAGTACGTGCTGCTGTTCCTGGCGGCACTGGAAAAAACGCTGATCGATCAAGGCTTTCGCCTGCCGTCGGGAGCAGGGGTGGGAGCCGCCATCCAGAACTACACGCACGCAGGTACAGCCGCCGCAATGAGTCGTTAAGAAGAGAAAAGGACAAACAGTGACGACCGAAGCGAAAGAACACGAGAGTAACGCGGTCACAAAGCCGACGCTGGCCAACAGCGGGGCCATGAGCACGTTCGTCGGAGTCTTCGACGTAACCTCGAAACTCACCGGCCAGGTCTACAACTGCCGTTTTTCGCACATGTGGAACGGCATCGCAACGCGCCACGCCGACACCATCGACACAAAATTTTACGTCGATGGCGAAGCGCACGTGGTGGGACTCGCGCACACCGCGTTCGTCACGTTTCGCGATCGCACCGGACGTGACCTCACCGACCGGGAATGCAGCTTCGTTGCCGCCGAATACCTGCGTGAACACCTCGAGGAAGAAGACGTTCGCCCGCTTTACGATGTGTTCCACGACGACGTGCTCCGCCTGATCGACGCCATCGGCATCAAGTAATGTACAAAAGCGATCTTGCAGCTTGTAGCGCGACCGTGCTATGGCTCTTGCTCGCATGAAGCCTACCGTTCCCTTACCGAAGACGACCAGCGACCGGCTGTCCACCGTACTCTCCTACGGCACGCTGCTGCTGCTGCTTTACCTGGTGTACCGGATCACGGAACCGTTTTTTGTGCCGCTGGCGTGGTCGGCGGTGCTGGCGATTTTCTTCTACCCGTTGCACGAACGGATTGAAAAGCGTCTGAAGCCCACGCAAGCCGCGCTGCTGAGCACTATGGGCGTGACACTGGTGCTGATCGTGCCGGCGATCGTGGTGTTGATTCTGGCGACGCGGCAGGCGATCGACGCGACCGCGCGCATCCAAAGCGCGTTGATGGATCCCGACAAGGCGTTGCCGATGCACGCGCTCGATTGGATACGCGGGCATCTTCCCACCGAGTGGCAATCTGCGGATTTCTCCCAGCCGATCCGCCAGGGCGCCGAGAAAGTGGCGGCGTTTCTGGCGGGAAACATCGCCGGCCTGGTGAAGAACCTGGCGGCGTTTTTCGTGGATTTGTTCATCGTGATTTTTGCACTGTTCTTCATGTTTCGAGATGGGGAAAGTATCGTGCGCGGCATACGTCACTTGCTGCCGCTCGACGAATCGATCCAGCAGGACATGCTGAGCGAGTCGAAGGATTTGATTTTCGCCAGCGTGGCTGTGGGGCTGATCATCGCAGGAGTGCAGGGACTGCTTGGTGGAATGGCGTTCACTATCGGTGGAATTCCGACGGCCGTTTTCTGGGGCGTGTTGATGGCGTTTTTCTCTCTGGTGCCGGTGGTGGGCTCGGCGTTGATCTGGGTCCCTGCCGCGTTGTGGCTGGGATTCAGCGGGCACTGGGGAAAAGGCGCGACGATTGTGGTGATCTGCGGTGGAGTTGCAGCCGTGGCGGACAATATCATCCGGCCGCTGCTGTTGCGCAATCGAACGCATTTGAACGAGTTGCTGTTGTTCATCGGCGTGCTCGGCGGGCTGGAAGTGTTCGGGTTGCTGGGACTAGTGGCCGGGCCGACGATCGTGGCGGCGGCCATGGGGGTTTTTCGCGTGTACATGGACCGGCGCGATGCGATGGCCGCACCCGCAGCGTAGTTACTTCCAAGCCATGATGGGGATGTCACCAAAGCTGTTTTCTCTTTGTCAGCGTAGTGGAAAATATTTCTGTTCAACAGCTGTCGAGATGAACTATGAAAGAGTGCGAAAGCTGGGCTGATTTGACCGCGTTGGTCACTGTCGAGACCGAGAACGCGAGGAGAGCAGCTCGAGGAAATCAAGGCGGTCCGGGCCGAAAGCCGGACGAGGAGAGTGGTCCATGAAGACAAGAACCTTAGGAGTGCTGGTTCTGATGACCCTGATCTTGGCGGTGGCGTTCAGCGTTTCGGTTCCGGCGGCGTCGCACGCAGGTAACGCGGCGGCGGTACCTGCCGCAACGCCTGCGCCGGAACCGCCCGCGGCGAACCCGGCGGATCATCCGGAGATTCACGATGCACTGAATTCGTTGCGTCACGCCAGAGAGCATCTGGAACACGCCGCGCATGATTTCGGCGGCCACCGAGCAGATGCACTCCGCGCCACGGACGAAGCGATTCACCAGCTGGAGATTTGCCTGAAGTTCGACAGGTAGTAACTCAGAAAGTACCGGAAATACGAATCGGCATAGGGGGAGCGGTCGCCCGCTCACCCCTGCCACACCACCCGACATGCGGGTCCGCATCGGAATCCAGTTCTTGTCCGTCGGCTCGCGTGTTTGTTCCACGCTTCTTTCAGACCTCGCCTCACGGCTCAGCCCTTGCGCTTCCCGAACCCTTATCCTCCATAAGGATGGGCAGAGGACTTTCACCTCCAAGCTACCGAACCTGCTCGGCCGGCGTGCTGTTTCTGACATATTACAATTGACGGCACGACCAAAGTTAATTACAACGGTGCAAGGAACGGCGCCGGCGGCGGTAGTTTTAGAGTGTTGCGGTGATCGAAATTGTTTCCGGGGCCAAGCCGGAATCCCTGATCGGACATCCTCATCGGATGCCCTCAGAATGACAATGTCTCTGCCTTTTTGCCAGTTGCGGCAAAGCTGAACGGGATTTGGAAGGCTGCCCAGCCGATAGCTCGCTCCGACGTGCAGGTGGCCCTGTACTGACGCCCGGCGGCGCCGCAGGCACGGAGTGAACAATCCCCGGACCCACAGGGGATTAGAAACTGCACCCGCGGCACGATCCGGCGGAAGTGAAGCCGTGACCTGACCAAAGCAGAAGTCCTTTCACAGACTCTTCGGTCCCAGAGGGGGGTTACCCATGGCGGGGATTACAGTCAGTTTTACATTTCATAGCGGGGTAAAGCTGCAGCGATTCCGCAATGTTCGGTTATCTGGGAGTTGGGATGGCAATGGTCAATTTTCGAATCAATGGACCGAAGTGCCGATGGTGGGTGCGCCGGATGAGACCGGGTGTGACGCTTTCAGCGCCAGCGTATCGCTGGATGCTGCGCAGACGGGAACGGCTTTTCAGTGGGGCGTGATCGCCGATATCGCCGGAGCGCCGAACAGTTGGGTGGTGGTTACCGAAGTGCCCGATGAAAACTCGAGCCAGCGGTTTCGGAGCTTCACCCTTGCGGCGGGGGCGACTCAGCAAGACTACTGGTTCGTGTCCGGAAGGCGGTTCGGAGCGCAGAAATATTTCCAGCCAGGATCGGCAGATCCCGGAATTCAATTTGCGGTGTGGGCGCCGCATGCTACGAAAGTTGAAGTGGTTTTCGCGCCGTTCGACCTGACGAGCGGCGTGCCGACGGGCTATATTGCCGACGATGGGACCGGCATCGATCCGACGGCTGCGGTTGTGCCGCTGGCATCGCTGGGCGGTGGGATTTGGCAGAGTGATATCACCACCACGCCTGCGCTGGCGGACTTCAGCAAGTACTTCAATCAGCTGTATATGTACCGGATCACCAATGAACAGGGCGCGGTGACGTACAAGGTGGACATCTTCTCGAGCAACCAAGTGGGACGAGGCGGAACGAATCCGGGTGGAGCGGACTATACGGGTTCTTATGAGGACCTCGATGGAATCGTTAGTTGCTCTGTAGTTTCCGATCCCGATCAGGTCACCGGGGATTTCGACGATACGGCGGTCGAAAAGGAGACGTTAATTCCGGCGGAACAGTTTTGGGCGAGCGAATATACGGCCGGACGATTGCCTCCGCAGAACATCGAAGATCTGGTGATCTACGAATTACACGTCGGTTCTTTGGGATATCCGTCGCAATCCGCCGGAACGTTCGCCGATGCGATGAAGTTTGTGGATGCCTTGGTGGACCTCGGTGTGAACGCCGTGGAGTTGTTGCCGGTGCTGGAATTCGACGGCGATCTGCAGTGGGGCTATGGCACTTCGCTGTTCTTTTGTTTGCAGACGAGCGCCGGAGGAGCAAATCAACTGAAGCATTTCGTGCGCGCCTGCCACCAGCAGGGCATCGCCGTTATTCTGGACGTGGTGTACAACCACTTCGCGACCGCGGACAACGAGCGGTCGGAATGGGGATACGATGCGGACCCCAATGTCGCGCCGCAGGATAACGTCTGGTATTGGTATGAGGGACTCCCGTCCTATTATCCGGAGATTGACGGCGGATACCTGAACAACGGATCGTCCGGCTATACGCCACGTTTCAGCGAAGAGAATGTGCGCCAGACGTTTACGAGCAGCGCGGCGGTGCTCCTGGACGATTTTCACATTGACGGGTTTCGCGTGGACCTGACCGATGCGATTCACCAGAACAACACATTGAATGCGAATGGAGCGTCGGTCGGCAGCGCGAATCTGTGTGGAATCAAGTTTCTGCGGGAGCTGGCCCGAACGGTGAAGATAGTCAATCCCGAGGCATTTCTGATCGCGGAGGACCACACCGGTTGGCCTGCGATGACGCAATCGCCGGACCAGGGAGGCGAGGGATTTGACGCCGTCTGGTACGCGGACTTCTATCACCATCTGATCGGCGACGGCAACTACGGCGACAGCTACGCGAACCTGCTGAAGAACGCGGGTTATGGAACGAACGGCCCCCTCAACATGGACTATTTCGCGGGAGGGCTGCTGGCCACGCAGTACAACAAGATCGTTTATCATGAAAACCACGACGAGGCCGGCAACGATGCAAACACCGAGCGGACCATCGTGACTGCGGTGAATCATGCCGTGCTGACCGGAGCGACGCTGAAGTATGCCGAGGGACGCAGCCGCTTCGCTTTTGGTCTGTCCGCGCTGTCGGCGGCAACGCCCATGTTCCTGATGGGCGAGGAGATTGGCGCGCGGAAGTATTTCCTGTACAACACTTTCTCTCAGAATAAGGAAGATTTGATCGGTGACCGGACCGGCGTCGGTGAATATCTGTTTCGATTCTACCAGGACTTGATCGGGCTGGTGACCAACCACGCAGCGGCGAGGTCACGCGCATTGGACGTGATCTATACGCACGACGACAACCGGGTAATCGCGTTCACGCGCAGCACTCCGAACCAGGAACTGTTGGTGTTGGCGAGTCTGAACGACGCGCCCTTTGCCAGCGGTTATGTGATCGGCACGGATGCTTCGCGGTTGCCAGCGGGCGGTTGGCTGGAGATTTTCAACAGCGACGCCGCAATCTATGGTGGCGATAATGTGGGCAACGGCGGAGCGACATTGCAGGTGAATGGCGGACAGATCAACGCGGTGATTCCGGCGCATGGGTTCGTGGTGCTTGAGAAAACGAGTTAGCGGAGTTTTGCGCATAATTTCGGGAAATCTTCGGGTGGCGAGGGGTATTCATGGTTGCAGCAAAGAAGAAAACAAGTGGCGTGCCTGCGGAGAAGCTGGAACTATTCGACAAATTGATCGCGGCTTATCCGGAGATTGAGCGCAAGGGAGCGAACAATGCGTACGCCGCGGTAAACGGCAATATGTTTCTGTTGATGCAGCCCTCGGGCATCCTGGCGATGCGCCTGCCGGATGCCGCCCGCGAAGAGTTCTTGAAGAAATACAAGGCCAAGCTGTATGAGGCGTACGGCGCGGTAATGACGGAATACGTGACGGTGCCTGATGGCTTGCTCTCCAAGACCAAGGAACTGCAGAAGTATCTCGGCCAGAGCCATGCCTATGCGAAAACGCTAAAGACGAAACCCTCACGAAAATCGTCTTGATACCGGGAACTTTGATCCGCCCGATGACGTTCATTGGAATGCGGGAGGCATTATGAATGTCTGGTGGCAGGACGTACGCTACGCTTGGAGAACTTTACGCAAGAACTGGCTGACGAGCCTGGTGATTCTGGCGTCGCTGGCCATCGGAGTTGGCGCGAATTCGGCGGTCTTTAGCGTGGTGGACGCCTTGCTGCTTCGTCCGCTGCCGTACCCACAGCCCGAGCGACTAGCCGGGGTGTGGCTGCATTCGCCGTCGCTGGCGATTTTTCGCGACTGGCCTTCGCCGGGGCAGTTTCTCGATCTGCGCAACGAAAATCATTCATTCGAGCAGATGGCCCTGGCGCAGACGCGCATGGCCACGCTGACCGGACGCGAACGGCCCGAACGTATCGCGACCATCCGCACGCAATCCAGCTTGCTGCAGATGCTGGGCGCAAAGCCGACGTTGGGGCGGTTGCTGCTGCCGGAAGAGGACCAACCGGGGCAGCCCGAGGTGGCGATCCTCAGTGAACGCATCTGGCGGCGGCTGTTTAGTTCGGATCCGGCGATCGTAGGGAAGAGCGTGACGATCGACGGAAAATCGCTGACGGTTGCGGGGGTATTACAGCGCGGATTCCTGTTGAACTCCGAGGTGATGCCCTCGGAATCGCCGATGGATAAGGTGGACGTGTTCTTGCCGCTCGCGCTGACCGCCGAGGCCTGGAACCACCGGCGCGACGAGAATTACAACATTGTCGTGCGGCTCAAGCCGGGCGTGACGGTGCAGCAGGCGCAGGCCGATATCGATGTGATCGCCGCGCGGATTCGCGAAAAAGACAAACGCGACGCCAGTTTCGGCATGCATATCGTGCGGCTGCAGGACGAAGTGGTGGGCGACGTGCGCCAGGCGCTGCTGGTGCTGCTGGGCGCGGTGGCGGTGGTGTTGCTGATCGCTTGCGCCAACGTGGCGAATCTGCTGCTCACCCGCGCGGCAGGGCGCCAGAAAGAGGTGGCGATCCGCACGGCGCTGGGGGCGGGCTGGCAGCGGCTGGCGCGGCAGTTGTTGACCGAGAGCGTGCTGTTGGGATTGCTTGGTGGTGTGGCGGGACTCGGAGTTGCGCGCGCGAGTTTGTACGTGGTGCTCACCATGAATCCGGGGAATATTCCGCGACTCGAGGACATCGGGGTCAATGGAGCAGTGCTGGCATTCACGTTCGGCGTTTCGCTCTTGACGGGAATTTTGTTTGGCCTGGCGCCGGTGTGGCGGGCGGTGCGCGTGGATCCGAACACATCGCTGAAAGCCGGCGGGCGCAGCGGGCAGAGCGACGGCGGATTGTACCTACGGCGGCACCGGTTGCGCGGGTTGCTGGTCGTCGGGGAGCTGGCGCTTTCGCTGGTGCTGCTGATCGGCGGCGGACTGCTGGTGCGCAGCTTCGTGCGTTTGCAAGCCGTGCCGCCCGGATTCGCGACCCAACACATTGTGACGATGCAGGTGGCCGCGGATGATCCCAAGTACCGTGAGGACAAAGCGATCCTGCGTTTGTACCAGGACATCGAAGAGCGCGTTGCAAAGTTGCCGGGGGTGGTCGCCGAAGGCGAAGTGACCTCGCTGCCCCTTACGGGCTCGGTTGGATGGGGAGGCATCGACGTGGAAGGCTACACGCCGCCTCCTGGCGAGGAGTTGCAAGTGGACTTGCGCGTGGCGAGCGCGGATTATTTTCGGGCGATGGAGATTCCGCTGATCGCAGGGCGTTTTTTCAACGAGGATGATACGGCCGAGAAACCCGGCGTGGTGATCATCGATGAGAGATTCGCGAAACGATTCTGGCCGCGAGGCGATGCGGTGGGAAAGCATGTGTGGTTCGATGCCAAGAAGCCTTTGACGATTACCGGCGTAGTGGGCGCGGTGAAGCAGTACGGCCTGGAGACCGACGGCAAGATCGCGGCCTATTTCCCGCGGACGCAGGGAAATCCGACCGATCTGTATCTTGTGGCGCGGACGGCCTCGGAGATCGCCGGACTTCCGGCGGCGGTGGTCAGCGCGATTCAGTCGGTCGATCCGAACCTGGCAGTGTATGACATATGGAGCATGCAGGAGCGCCTGCACGATTCGCTGGCGCGGCGGCGGTTTGCGAGCACGATGCTGGCGGCGTTCGCGGCCTTCGCACTGATGCTGGCGGCCATCGGTTTATATGGTGTGATGTCCTACCTGGTGGCGCAGAACACCCACGACATCGGCGTGCTGATGGCGTTGGGCGCGGGGCGCGGCGATGTCCTTCGATTGGTGTTGCGGCAGGGGATGGAGTTGGGTGCGATGGGGATCGCGATTGGGCTGGCCGGGGCAGCGGTTTTGACGCGGGTGATGGCGAGCTTGCTGTTTGGCGTGAGCGCGCGGGATGCGGCGACATTTGCGGTGGTGCCGGTGCTGCTGGCGGGGGTGGCCTTCGCCGCGACGGTAATTCCGGCTTGGCGGACCACGCGGGTGGATCCGGTGGTGGCGTTGCGGGAGGAGTAGCGGTTTCGGTTAGCGCGGTTAGCTGAAATGTTCCGTATGGTGAGGCGCGCGCAGTTTCCTTTGACCGCTGGGCCGCGATTCCGAATGGATGCCGTTTTTTTTTTGCAAGAAAGAATTTCTCGATTGTCCTTGACACACACGCTCTGGGGGAACAGGATCATGTCGTGGTTTCGCCGTTTGTGGCGAGACTCCCGCTTCGAAGTCCAAAGGCAGTATAAGCTCCGCATCGAGCGCTAAGAGGGCAGAACCCTCTCGGTTTCTTTTCTAATCCCTCGCGCGGGGCATAACCTGTTCGACGTACAGGTCAGCACACCACAGGACGCCAGCGGCTCCAGGCCAATATCACGCAATCCCGACTCGCATTTCGCGGGGAAGGAAAATCGGATTTCTGAAAACAAGGAGAACTACGCATGTCTGAACAAAACAAAACTATCGTTCGTCGTCTATTTGAAGAACTTTGGAACAAGGGGAATCTGCCGGTTGCAGACGAGCTCATTGCTCCCACCTACACGCACCATGACGCCGCAACGTCCGATGTTGGGCGGGGTCCCGAGAGTGAGAAGAAGAGGGTTACCATGTACCGCACTGCTTTCGCGGACTTTCGATTGACGATCGAGGACATTATTGCCGAAGGCGAAACCGTGATGGCGCGGTGGTCCTGTCGTGGAACTCATAAAGGCGACCTCAACGGGATCGCGCCCACGGGGAAGCAGTTCGCTATCTCCGGAGTAACGGTCGCCCGCGTCGCAAACGGCAAGATCGTGGAAGGCTGGGTCAACTGGGACGCTCTGAGCCTGATGCAGCAGCTGGGCGTTGTTCCGGAACTTGGCAATAAAGCCAAAGCGGCCGCAAGATAATTTTCCGTGCTTGCTGAAAGAAATCGGAAGGCCCGACCGTACACGTCGGGCCTTCCGTGTTTTTCTCTGCGGGATCTGATGTCCGGACGCTGATTCAAGCGTCACGGCTCAACACCGTTGGGGTGGTATCGTTGGCTGAACGGACGATTCTAGATCGACACTGAACGATGCGAAACAGGAGGGGCAAAATTAGGTGCGACCGCGTGAGCGTGTGCTAGAGTACCGGGCTGCGATGAGTTTGAATGGGTACAAACCGGCTGCGGTGCATGCGGAGTTGCCTCCGGAGAAATTGCGGTGGCGGTGTGAGGCTTCGCGTCTGCCGTTCGAGACTACCGCGCAGGCGGAATTGCGCGAAGGGTTCATCGGGCAAGAACGGGCCCTGCGGGCTTTGAAGATGGGCGTGGAGCTTTCGGCTCCTGGTTACAACGTTTTCGTGTGTGGATTGGCGGGCACCAGCCGCGGCGGGACGATTGCCCGGATGATTGAGGAATTGCACCCGGTGACCAAGCCCTCGATGGACCGGTGTTACGTAAATAATTTTAAGATTGCGGACCGGCCCCGGCTTTTATCTCTGCCTCGCGGGCAGGCCAATTCCTTTAAAAAAGAGATGCAGGCGGGGATCGATTTTCTGCGGCGCCGGATTCCTCAAGTGTTCGAGGGCGAACCGTTTCAGCGCCAGAAGGGGCGGATCGTCGAGCGATTTACGGTGCGGGAAAAAGAATTGATGGACGACTTCACGCGCCGAATTTCGCGGGAACAGTTTGCGTTGGGGCATATGCAGGTGGGAGCGGTGGCGCTGCCGGAGATTTTTCCGGTGCTCGAAGGGCAGATGGTGCCGATTGAGGACATTTCGAAGATGGTGCACGAGGGGAAACTGGAACCGCCGGTGGCAGAAGAAATCGAGCGGAAATACGAGCAGTTCCGGCAGGAATTTACCGTGGTGTACCGCAAGACGCTTACGCTTTCGCGGGAATTAGCTAGCGAACTGAGTTATTTGGAGCAGGAAGCGGCTTCCGTCTTGGTCGATGGAGTCATCGAGGAGCTGAAGGAGAAATATCCCAACACTGGAGTGGCGGAGTATCTGGAAGAAGTACGGCATCACTTGCTGGACAACCTGGATCCGTTCAAGGAACGCGAGGGCGAGGGGGAGGGTGAGGGCGAGGCGACGCCTTCGCTGGATGGCATGCCCAAGATGCCGGGCAGCGGCCCGGAGCGCGATCCATTTCGTTTGTATGGCGTGAATGTGATTTTGGCGCATGGCGACGAGGATGGCTCGCCAGTGATTTTCGAGACCACGCCTACGTACGCGAATTTGTTCGGAACCATTCAGCGGGCTTACGACGCGCGCGGAGGGTGGACCAGCGACTTCATGGATTTGCGGGCGGGATCGTTGCTGCGCGCCGACGGCGGATTCTTGATCATGTATTCGCTGGAGGCGTTATCGGAGGTCGGCGTTTGGCGGGCTTTGAAGCGCACCTTGAACCACAATCGGTTGGAGATTCAACCGCTGGAGATGTTTTATCCGTTTGGCGGGAGCGCGCTGAAGCCGGAGGCAGTGCACCTGGATGTGAAGGTGATTTTGATCGGTGATCGCGAGTTGTACGAGATGCTGTACGACTACGAAGAGGATTTTCGGAAAATTTTCAAGGTGCGTGTGGAGTTTGACGAAGAGATGAAGATGAGCGACGGCGTGATCGCGGAATATGCCGGGCGATTGCGGGCGCTGTGCGAGAAAGAGAACTTGTCGCCGTTCGATCGCGGCGCGTTCGCGACCATGCTGGAATATGGCGTGCGGCAGGCGGGTCGGCGAAACAAGGTGACGGCTCGATTTGTGGATATTGCGGACTTGGCGCGTGAGGCGGCTTATGCTGCGTCGGCTGCGGTTGAATCGGTGGTGCGGGCCGCGCATGTGCGGACCGCGCTGTCTTCCAAGATGGAGCGGCACAACCTGATCGAGACGCGGATTCGCGAGATGATCGAAGAGGGGACGCTGTTGGTCGATCTGGAAGGCACGCGCGTAGGACAGGTGAACGGATTAAGCGTGCTGGAGATCGGCGGATATTCATTTGGCAAGCCGGTGCGCATTACGGCCACGGCAGCGCTGGGGAAAGTCGGCGTGATCAACATCGAGCGCGAATCGAATTTGAGCGGGCGCTTCCACGATAAGGGCGTGCACATTATTTCCGGTTACTTGCGAAGCCGGTTTGCGCAGGACAAGCCGTTGTCGCTGTCCGCGAGCATTTGCTTCGAGCAGTCGTATTCGGGCGTGGACGGCGACAGCGCCAGCTCCACCGAGGTTTACGCGCTGGTTTCGGCTTTGGCGGAATTGCCCCTGCGTCAGGACATCGCGGTGACCGGATCGATGAACCAGCAAGGCGACGTGCAGGCGATCGGCGGGATCAACGAGAAGATCGAAGGATTTTTTGATGTGTGCAAGATCGCGGGACTCTCGGGTTCTCAGGGCATTCTCATGCCGGCTTCGAATGTCGAGGACTTGATGCTGCGCGAAGACATTCTGGACGCGGTGGCCGCCGGGAAGTTTCACATCTGGCCGGTAGCGAAGATTGAAGAGGGAATCGAGATTTTGACGGGGATGACCGCGGGGGCGCGGAACGGCGATGGTACATTTCCGACCGGCACGGTATTTGCGCAGGTGAATGAGCGGTTGAGCAAAATGGCGCGGGTGATGAAGGAATACGAGTAGGTTTGATTCGCTTCTGCAATTCAATCTGCAAAAATTCCTAAGCACCGACCCTATCGTGATTTTAATGGGCATTGCCCGTCTCGTGGAACGAGAGGTGCGGGCAGGGTCTTTTCGCGGCGGACGTGGCATGGATCGGATCTTCCTGGC
>Ga0182018_10003729_pt1 | contig 13403 bp, 8 predicted proteins | sample 812P2MmetaG_FD_120490 | JGI IMG/M metagenome (GOLD analysis project Ga0182018, IMG submission 120490) | Permafrost microbial communities from Stordalen Mire, Sweden - 812P2M metaG | ecosystem: Environmental > Terrestrial > Soil > Wetlands > Permafrost | place: Sweden: Stordalen | collected...
CCGATCACGGCGATGTCGCGGCGGTGGAGATCTTCCATGTCGGTGAAGAAGCGGCCCTCATGGATGGTGGCATTGATGAGGCGTAAGTGGTCGGCGGTGACGCCCGCGAAGAGGGCATCGTCCATGTCCTGGCCCTTGTACCTGGCGGTGACGGGGGGCAGGCCCATGTCTCCCATTTCCCCGAACAATTCCACGGAAACGGTGGTGGCCGAGGGGACCTGTTCCTTGATGGCCATGGCGTCTTCGTAGCTGAGCGACTTGCGCAGGCGCTCGTCGCGGGTTAATGCATGGGGAGCGCCGAGCTGCAGTTTGTAGACCCACAGGGTGCGAGTGCCGAACTGCTCGGCCACCTCCACGAGTTGGTTATCGAGGCCGGCGACGATGGAAGTTACGGCGATCACGGTGGTGGTGCCGATGACCACGCCGAGCACGGTGAGGAAGGAACGGAACTTATGCGTGCGAAGCGTGTCGAGCGCCAGCAGGAGGTTCTCGCGAATGTGGCTGCGGCGGACTCTCATCTCTCAATTCTCCATGCGCAACGCTTCGATGGGGTCGAGGCGGGCGGCTTTGCGGGCCGGGTAAATGCCGAAGAAGAGGCCGACACTGGCGGAGAGCGCCACGCCGACGATCATGGCGCTGAGGGGGACCGATGCGGTGAAGAACGTGTTGACGATGTAAGCGATGACGATGGCGAGCAGAACGCCGGCAACGCCGCCGATGCCGGACATGACTCCGGATTCGATGACGAATTGCCAGAGGATGTCGCGGCGGCGGGCGCCGAGCGATTTGCGAATGCCGATTTCATGCGTGCGCTCGGTGACGCTGGCCAGCATGATATTCATGATCACCACTCCGCCCACCACCATGAAGACGGCGACCAGTCCGACGGTGACGGCGAAGATGGTGCCGGTGAGGTTCCGCCAGGCGCTCATGAGAGTGTCGGATGCGTTGATGCCGAAGGTATCGTCCTCGTGGTACGGAACGTGGCGCCGGGCGCGCATCAAGGCGCGGACCTCATCCTGGAGCTCCATCATGTGGCCGCCATCGGGCGCCTTGATGTAGACGAAAAGCTCGGGGCGTCCGACCCAGATACTCCGCAAGGTGGAGAGCGGAATGAAGGCGAAGTCATCCTCGCTTTGTCCGAAGGCACTTCCGACCTTCTCGGCGACGCCGATGACACGAAAAGGCAGGCCGCCCAGCGAGACTTCCTTTTCGAGCGGGTCGACATTGAGGAAGAGCTTTTCCACCAGATCCTGGCCGATGACGCAGACGCGGGCGTTGTGTCGATAGTCGGTTTCGCCGATATAGCGGCCGAGCTGGATTTTTTCGCGGCCGATGTCGGAAAAACTGGGAGTCATGCCGGCGAGCGAGATTTCGTCGATGGTGCGACCCTTGTATCGCGCGCCTGGACTGGGGCTGAGTTGGGTCATGGCCCCAATGCGCAGGTAGCCGGTGAGGGAGTCGCGCAGATACTCGTAGTCCTCGACGCGGATGGGCTGGTTCCGGCGGCGCGCCTGGAGAAAGGCGTCGAAGCCTTGGGCCCATTGAAACTGGTGAAGGACGAAGGTGTTGGTGCCCAGGTTGGCGATATGGTCGGCGATGTAGAGGTTCATGCCGTTGACTACGGACATGACTACGATGAGCGTGGTAGTGGCGATTACGACGCCCAGGAGGGTGAGAAACGAGCGCAGCTTGTGGCTGCGTAGCGCTTCCAGGGCGATCCAGAAGGCTTCGCGGGCGGTAATCCACGATGTGACACGCTGGCTTTTGTTGCGCACTTGGCACCGGGCCTGTTATGGCTGCCTCGCTGATGAAGGTAGCACTCAGAAAAGACGGACGCAATGTATGGGACGGAAGTTCCGTTGGGGTCGAAGCAAAAAAATTATTGGCCGCCGATAAACGCCGATGAACGCCGATAAGAAAGTTCTGTTTACCGGCGTTAATCGGCGGCTCCCATTTCTTTTGCCGGCCGCCACGCCATTGAGTTTTGACCGGAGACTGCCTGTGCTACATCGCGCCGGGCGCTGCAATTACCAGAGAAGCTTGAGGCCGAATTGAATTTGGCGCGACGCGGTGGAAGTCGAGGTGATGACTCCGGCGGTGGTGGCGGGCGCGGAGCCGGCGGAGGAGAAGACTACGGCGTTCGGCGTGCCGAAATTGGCGCGGTTGAAGATATTGAAGAACTCGGCGCGGAATTGCGCGCGAAGCTTTTCCGAAATCGCGATGTTCTTGGCGACGGAGAGATCCGTGCCCGCCAGACCGGGGCCGGCCAGAACGTTCCTGCCCACATTTCCATAGGTGCCCGTGGGCGGCAGGACGAAGGCATTCGGGTTGAAATACTGGTTCGGGCTGCCCTCAACCAGATTGCCGCTGAAAGCCGGATTCCAGGACGGGCGGACGGGATTGCGGCTGTCTCCGTTGTTACTGGGGTTGAATCCTAACTGCGGCGTGAAGGGGAAGCCCGATTGCACCGTCTCGACGCCGCTGAGCGTCCATCCGGCCACCAATTTTCGTGTAATGCCGCGGGCGCTTCCGCCGATAGGTAACTCGTAACTGGAGTTGATCGCCGCGATGTGGCGGGCGTCGGAGTTGGATGGGCCCCAGTCCAGCTTGGGTTGCCGAGGGTACATGACGAAACCGGGAGCGTTCGCGCCTACGCTGCTATTGAGCGCGGTGCCGTCGTCGAGACTCTTGGACCAGGTGTAGACGCCGCGGACCTGAAAGCCCCGCATAACGCGGCGGTTGACGTCGACTTGCAGGGCGTTGTACGAGCTGAGGCCCTCGGAGAGCCAGGTGGTGGTGTTGGCGAGCGCGGGATTGGCGAGCGGCGCGCCGGTGGGATAGTAGATGGTCCCGGCGGCCAGGCTGGCGGGGCACGGCGACGCGGGGCAGAGGGTAGGAACGGGCTCGTTCACGTCGGCGGACAACAGCTCGTGATAGCCGTGGGAGCCGACATATCCAACGCCGAGTGAGGTGTTGGACGCGAGCTGCTGTTCGATTTTGACGGTCCAGGCGATGACGGTGGGGGTGTAGAGATCGGGCTGGGCGCCGCTGGGCGAGATCTTGGCGGTGGCGGGCAGAGGCGATCCGGGCACGATCAGCAGACCGGAGAGGGAAACGTTTTTCAGCGATTCGGTGGCGTTGAAGGGAGCGGTCTGATCGAGGCGGTAGTCCAGGTTGTCGAGCAGGTCGCGGTGCATGCCGAAACCGGCGTGAATTACGGTGCGGCCCTTGGAGAAAGGATCCCAGGCGAGTCCGGCGCGTGGTTCGGGGAGGAATTTGGCGCGGTTCACGGTGAAGGGTGAAGATCCAATCAATGGGTTGGTCTCAATGATGCCGTTGGCGTCGAAGGTGTAGTTGGCGGCGCGTCCGTGCGACTCGTTCCAACCGTTGGTGGATTCGAAGCGGAAGCCGATACGGAGGTCGAGGTTGGGGCGCAGCTTGATGGAGTCCTGCACGAAGCCGGCGGCTTCGAGCGAGCGCCAGCCCAGGGCGGTGGGAGAGGGCACCACGGTGAAGGTGGAGATAGCACCCTGCAGAAAGGAGGTGAGACTGCCGAAAGAGGCCTGGCCGTATTGGTCCTGCGCCAGCAGGTCGTTGGCCTGGACGCGCTGGAACCAGACGCCGGCTTCGATTTGGTGGATGCCGTGGAAGATGCCGACATGATCGTCGTAGGTGAAGAGATTGCGGACGGCGCGGAGATTGCTGCCGGCGTTAGTGCCGGCTCCGGTGATGGAAGAGGCGGCATTTAAGGCGGTGCCCCCGCCGATCACGACGGCTCCGATGGGGTCGCCGGATACCCATCCGGGGAGATCGACGGGCGTGTCCCCGGTGAAAAAATAGCTGCCGCGGGAGAAGCCGGCGCGCGCGGTGTTGAGCACGCTCGCGGAGAAGACGTGCTGCTCCTGGACGCTGGCGACTTGTTCGCGCAAGCCTTCGACGACGGAGCTGAGCGGATTGGCGGAGGGTGTGTTGGCGAAGCTGTCGTCGATGGTGTACACGGCGAAGAACGTGTCTTTTTGCGAGATATTGTAGTCGAAGCGGGCAGTGCCGAAGTCCTCGCGGATGGCCTGCGGAGGGTGGCTGAAGGCCTCGGCGATGCCGCTGCCCAATTCGGGGCCATTTTCCACGGGCCAGAGGGACAGCAGCGGCTGGACGGCGGCGGCGACGCCGACATTGACACCGTTCACCAAGCCGGCGCGCGCGTTGTTATCGGGCACCAGGGTGACGTCGCTGACGCCCAGGCGCTGGCGGAAGCCCTCGTAGTTGCCGAATAGGAAGAGCTTGTTTTTCCGGACGGGCCCGCCGAGCGTGCCGCCGAAGCTGTTGCGCCGGAATGGCGGGATGGAGCCCTGATCGAAGAAATTGCGGGCGTCGAGGGCGCTGTTGCGGAGGAATTCGTAGAGGGTGCCGTGAACGTCGTTGGCGCCGGAGGCGGTGACGATGCTGATCTGGCCGCCGGAACGCTTGCCGTACTCGGCGCCGTAGGTGTCGGTGACCACGTTGAATTCGCGGACGGCATCGACGCCGAGGAGTTGGCCGCTGGCGCCTCCGGGGGTGTTGTCGATGACGGAGGCGCCGGTGAATTCCACGCCATTTAGAAGGAAGAGATTTTCCTGCGGGCGGCGGCCGGAGATGGCGAACATGTTGCCTACCGACGAGTTGGAAGTTCCGACGCCGCCGGAGCGTTCGCCGGTGTAGTTGACGATACCGGGGTTGAGGGAGACCAACTGATCGTAGCTGCGGCCGTTGAGGGGCAGGTCTTTGATCTGGCGCTCATCCACCAGGCCGGAGATCTGCTGGGTGGACTGGTTGACGGGCGGCGAAGCAGCTTCCACGGTGATGACCTGCTTGAACTCGCCGACGGGGAGGGTGAGATCGACCACGGTGGTCTGGCCGACCACCAGGTCGATGCCGGTTTTCAATTGGGAGGTGAACCCGGGCTTTTCGGCGGAGACCTGGTAGCGGCCGACGGCGATGGAGGGAGCGGAGTAGCGGCCGGCATCGTCAGTGAGGAGCTTGCGTTCGGCGCCGGTCTCAACGCTTTTGACGGAGACGGCGGCGGCGGGCAAGGCGGAGCCGGATTCGTCCCGGACAGTCCCGGAAATGGAAGCGCCGACGACCTGGCCCCAGAGGAGCGAGGCGGCGAGCGGAAAGGCGAGTAGAAATTTAAATGGCCCCATTGTCTATGGAGTATAGGTAGATTTGAGCTCAGTGTCAATAGGGAACGACGCTGACCCCGCTCGGTTGAAGACGCGGCGAAGAACCGGCGAATATGCCCCCCGCCGCGACCGCGTCTTCATTTGCCTTTGGTGGCCGGCAGTGCCATGGGGCACTCCTTGACAGTCGTGGCCCGGTGGCCAGGAGGTACGGGCGTAGATTTGGCGCGTGGTGCCAATAGGGGCCGAGGCAAGAGGCACTCCGCTCCTAAGTCGCTGCCCGGTGTCCGGGAGTCCCGGGGTTCACGCGGGCCATATGGCTACAATGGGTGTTCCCTTCTATGTCGCTGGCCACCATGACCGCCTTTCTCTTCGACAATAATGTGCGGGCAAGAGGTCAAGCGCTCTATGCCGCCCGCGGGGTCCGCCCGGAAGGTTCCGGGCCGGGTTACTTTTTCGCCCGGGTACAGGGCGGTAGCTTGTACGAGGTCCGGATCAGCCAATTCGAGCGGGGCCTGGAGGTGTGGTGCAATTGCCAATACTTCGCGGATTATGGACCGTGCAAGCATTTGTGGGGCGCGTTGCTGGAGGCCGACAGCCGCGGGGCGATGGCGGGCGTGCGGGAGGTCCTGTATCTGGAAATGGAGTTGGATCCCTACGACGACGAAGAGCCCCTTCCCGCTCATCGCCAGCTTCACAGCCAGCTTCCGGTGGCGCCGCGAATGCCGCCCTGGCAGGAGTATCTGGGCCAGGTGGAACGCACCATCAAGGCAAAGTCCACGCGCCCCGCGAGCCGCGCGCGGCCGGCCGAGATCCTGTATTGCATCGATGTAGCGGCATCGAGGAGCAAAGGGAAAATCGCCATTGAGCTGCTCTCGCGCACGCGCAAGAAGGACGGGGAGTGGTCCTTGCACAAGGAGTATCACGTAACGCCGGATCAGGCCGGGCAGCTCCCGGAGCCGGTCGACGTGGAAGTCATCAGCGCGCTGCTCGGAGGGCAGGATCTCTACTCCTACTCGTCGTATGGGAGTGCGGTCACGCGCAAGACATTGCACCTTCCGCTGGCGATGAAGCTGATTCCGCTGATGGCGTCGGCAGGGCGCCTGTACTACCGGGACGGCGCCGCAGCGCGGCTGGAGCCGGCGGGATGGGACGCGGGCGACCCGTGGATTCCGTGGCTTGAGGTGCGGCAGGACGACCGCGACCAGTGGAACATCACCTGCTTCCTGCGGCGCGGCGAGGATCGCATGGAGCTGGACGAGCCACTGCTGGTTCTGGAAGACGGGCTGCTGCTGGCGCGCGATACGGTAGCGCGGTTCGAGGTGGGCGGCGGGTTCGCCTGGGTGGCGCAACTGCGCGACGTGAAGCGGATTCCCTTTCCGGACCGGGAACGCGAGGCGGTTTTGGCGAAGCTGCTGGCGCTTCCGGCGGCGCCGCCCATGGAGATCGACGAAGCACTGCGGTTCGAGGAGCGGAAATCCACGCCGCGCCTGGGGCTGAGGATCAAGCAGGAGCGGATGGAGCAGCGCACTCCGCGCTACGTGGCGCATTTCCTGGTGGATTACGGCGCGGGTTGGATGGACGGCATACCGGAAGGCCGAGGCATCTGGCGCGCCGAGGAACGCGTGTACCTGGTGCGCGACAAGGCGGCGGAGGAGGCGGCGCGAGAGAAGCTGGGCGAGTTGGGAATGCGGCAGGACTCCTACCGCCCGGAATTCTGGATGCTGAGCGCGAAATCGCTGCCGCGGGTGGCGCGGGAGCTGATCGGCGCGGGCTGGCACGTGGAGGCGGAGGGCAAGGCGTTCCGCAGTCCGGGGACCACGCGGGTGTCGGTGAAGTCGGGGATCGACTGGTTCGAGCTGCATGGCGAAGTGCAATACGGCGACACCTCGGCATCGCTGCCGCAATTGCTGGCGGCGGTGCGTCGCGGAGATTCCATGGTGGTGCTGGGAGACGGGACCTTCGGGCTGTTGCCGGAAGAGTGGCTGAAGCGCTTCGCGCCGCTGGCCGGGCTGGGCGAAAAAGGCGAGGATCACCTGAAGTTCCGGCAGAATCAGGCGGCGCTGCTGGACGCGCTGCTGGCGGCGCAGCCGGAAGTCGACATGGACGCGGCGTTCGAGCGCGTGCGCCGGCGCATACGGAGCTTCCAGGGGGTGCAAGCGGTAACGCAACCGGAGGGATTCCGCGGACAACTGCGGGATTACCAGTGCGAAGGCCTGGGATGGATGGGGTTTCTGCGGGAATTCGGATTCGGCGGGTGCCTGGCGGACGATATGGGCGTGGGCAAGACGGCGCAGGTGCTGGCCACGCTGGAAGCGCGGCGGGAGGAAGGCAAAGGGCCGTCGCTGGTGGTGGTTCCGAAGTCGGTGATGTTCAATTGGCGGGAGGAATCGGCGCGGTTTACGCCGCGGCTGCGGGTGCTGGAGCACCACGGCACGGCCCGCGACGCGAAGCAGATCCCGAAGCACGACCTGGTGCTGACCACCTACGGCACGATGCTGCGCGATGCACCCAGCCTGGCGCAGATCGAGTTCGACTACATCGTGCTGGACGAAGCGCAGGCCATCAAGAATGCGACCACGGCGTCGGCCAAAGCGGTGCGGCTGTTGCGCGGCAGGCATCGGCTGGCGTTGAGCGGCACGCCGGTGGAGAATCATCTGGGCGAGTTGTGGAGCCTGTTCGAGTTTCTGAATCCCGGCATGCTGGGCGAGACGCGGGTGCTGCAAATGTCGGGCGGGCTGGCGCGCAATCCGAGCGAGGAAGCGCGACAACTGCTGGCGCAGGCGCTACGCCCGTTTATTCTGCGGCGCACCAAACAGCAGGTGGCACGAGAGTTGCCCGCGAAAACCGAACAGACCATTTTCTGCGAGTTGGAAGGCGCGCAGAAAAAGCACTACGAGGAGTTGCGCGATCACTATCGGCTCTCGCTATTGGAGCGGGTGCGGACGGAAGGGCTGGGACGGTCGAAGATCCACGTGCTGGAGGCGCTGCTGCGGCTGCGGCAGGCGGCGTGCCATCCGGGGCTGCTCGATCCGAAGCGGGTGGACGAGCCCAGCGCCAAGCTGGAAGTGTTGCTGGCGCAACTGGCGGAGGTCCGCGAGGAAGGCCATAAGGCGCTGGTGTTTTCGCAATTCACCAGTCTGCTGGCGATTGTGCGGCGGCGATTGGACAAGGCGGGCGTGCGTTACGAGTACCTGGACGGCGCGACGACGCACCGGCAGACGCACGTGGAGACATTTCAGAACGATCCGGAATGCGGGCTGTTTCTGATCAGTCTGAAGGCCGGCGGCCTGGGGCTGAATCTGACGGCGGCGGAGTATGTGTTCCTGCTGGATCCCTGGTGGAACCCGGCGGTGGAAGCGCAGGCGGTGGACCGCGCGCACCGCATCGGCCAGACGCGGCCGGTATTCGCTTACCGGCTAATCGCGAAAGATACGGTGGAAGAGAAAGTGTTGGAGTTGCAGAAGACTAAGCGGGACTTGGCGGACGCGATCTTAAGCGAAGATAATAGTCTGATTCGCGACTTAAAGAGCGAGGATCTGGAGTTACTGCTGTCTTAGCAGGCTGCCGGAAGAGCGCGTACCTTCGGAACGTCCGCCGCGGCACATAGGGCTGCTTCGGGGACGCGGCACCGATAGCGGTGTCCACCCGTTCCAAGCGATGGTGGGCCTCGACGTGGCGGGCTTAAGGGCTACGATGCTTCCCGCCCGAGACCCAGTTTCACTTTTCCATCGGGAAACACAGCGTACATTTCCAGCCGTCCGCCCATCGCTTCAACGAAGTTCTCGAGCGTACTGAGGTAGACATCCGTGCGTTGCTCCAGTTGCGAAACCGCCGCCTGCGTCATGTCAAGGGTCTGCGCGAGTTGTTGCTGTGTCAGTTGGCGGGCGGCGCGCAGTTCGTGCAGCGGCATCTCTTTGAGATCCTTGTCGGCGAGACTTCGGGCTTCGGCCCGGGCTTCCGGCGACATCTTCGCCCGAAGTTCACTGAACTTTGTCGTCCTTGGCATTGTCTTCCTCCTCGATCTCGGCAAGGTAGTTGTCGTAATTCCGATCTGCCAGCGGTACGTTTTTCTCGTACCAGCGGTCATCGCCGGTTTTGTCGCCGCCCACCAGCAAGAGCGCCACGCGGCGGGGGTCGAAAATGTAAAGCACCCGGTATGGGTGGCCTTGGTGTTGCACGCGGAGTTCACGCATAGCGGAATGGCGCGAGCCGTTTACGCTGCCGCTGTACGGAAATGGGAGATGGGGGCCACGCTCTTCCAGCAGCAAAACGGATCTCTCGATCGATACGCGTTCGGCTTCGGTGAGCCCGTTCCACCAAGCTTTGAATTCATCTGTAACCTCGACCTCCCAGGCCACACTCAAATTATAACGCAAGGCTAATATAAGTCAAGAGTTATAAAGATGCCGGAAAGGTTTCTAAATGCCGCGAATGGGAGACAGGCTGGTGAGGGAACAGGCCACCGGGCGATGTACACGGAAGAAATCGATTTCCAGGTGAAGCGATCCGGGGCGTAAATCAGGGAAAAAAGACCGTCCCTACCCAATACGACGCGCCGCTTCGTCGTATACTGCGAACAGAATGCCTCTCACCAACTCCTTCGGCCGCCGTCGTTTTGTCGGCGCCACACTCGCCACGGCGGCGTCGTATAGCCGGATTCTCGGCGCCAATGACCGCGTCCGGATCGGCGCCATCGGCACCGGGCAACGCGGCCAGACTCTTCTGGGCGCCCTCAATCAGATCGAGTCGAACGACATCGTGGCGATCTGCGATGTCTACCAGCCGCATCTGGTCACCACCAAAGCGGCGCACGCACCGAACGCCCAGGAATACGGCGACCACCACGCGCTGCTCGACCGCAAGGACGTGGATGCCGTGGTCATCGCCACCCCCGACCATTGGCATGTGCCGATCCTGCTGGATGCCTTGCGCGCGGGGAAAGATATCTATTGCGAGAAGCCGGTCACGCACTCGCTGGCGGAGAGCGAACCGCTCGTCGCGGCGGTGCGCGACTCCAATCGCGTCGTGCAGATCGGCCTCCAGCAGAGGAGTTGGGAGCATTTCGCGCAGGCTCGAGATGAGATCTCGAATGGCCGGTTGGGCCAGGTCACGTTCATTCGCACCTATTGGTATCAGAACCATCTCACGGCGGGCAGACCGGGCAATTTCGACATCAACAAGCTCGATTGGAAGCGCTTCCTCGGCTCCGCCTCCGAGCGCCCCTTCGATGCCGATCAATACGCCAACTGGCGCTGGTATTGGGATTTCGGCGGCGGCGCCATGACCGACTTATTCATCCACTGGGTGGATGTGGCGCATTGGATCATGGGCGCCGACATGCCGTCGCGCGCCACCGCCAATGGATTCACCGCAGTTCTGGCGCAACGGCAAACGCCCGACACCATGAGCGCCGCGCTATCCTACCCGGGCCACGCGATGGTGGAATTCGATTGCGCGCTGCTCGGTTACATCGAAGGCGGCGGGCTGATGATTCGCGGCACCAAGGCTGCGATGCGGCTGTGGCGCGGCGGGTTCTCCGTCTACCAGGAATTCCCGCGCTACAGCGAGGATCCGCAGCCGTCGCAGCCGATCCTGGAAGTGAAGTCCAAGATCGACGGCACGGTTTCCCACATGAAGAATTTCGTGGAATGCCTGGCCTCGCGCAAGACGCCTAACGCCCCCATCGAAGTGGGGGTGTCGGCGGCGCGCGCGGGCCACGTGGCGAACCTGGCCATGCGCGGCAACGGCGTTTGGAATCGCGCCTGATCTATTTTTCGGGCTGATCGTAACCGGCCAGACGGCGCACCCAAATGTTCCGGTATCGCACGGGATTGTGATGGTCCTGCAGCGCCAGCGGCAACTCGGCGTCTTGAGGAGTATAGTGGGCCACTTGGCGGTACACCATCGGGCCCAGCAGTTCCTTGTGCAGGTGCACCATCACGCCGTTCCAGAAGACCGTCTGGTAGGCCGGCTTCACCAGCTTGCCCGCTTCGAAATGCGGAGCTTCAAACACGATGTCGTAGGTCTGCCACTCTCCGGGCTTGCGCGAGGCATTCACCAGCGGCGGCCACTGGCCATAGATCGCGGCCGCCTGTCCGTCGGCATAGGTGGGATTGTTATAGGCGTCCAACACCTGGATTTCGTATAACCCCATCAGCAGGATTCCGCTGTTGCCGCGCCCCTGGCTGGTTCCGGTGATGTTGGGCGGTTCGGACCATTCCACGTGCAGTTGAATATCGCCGAACTTCTCGCGGGTCAGCAACTCACCGGTCTCGGGACCGACTTCGAAGTAGCCGTCGCGCAGGGGCCATTTCGGGTCGACGAGTTTCCCGCGGTCGGCGCCACGGCCGGCCTGCGCCCAGTGGGAGAGATCCTTGCCGTCGTAGAGGACGATGGCGTCGGATGGCGGCGCGCCGGGGACGGCCCCCGGGGTCACCACCGCCGGATGCGGCCGGGCGGGATCGTGGACGTGCCAGGGCATGCCGGGCAGCATGGGAGTGTCGGTAAAACCCAGGTCGCCGGGTTTCTGGGGCTGGGTTTGGGACTGGGCAAGGGCGGTAGCGGCAATGGCGGCGAATGCGGCTATGCAAGCGATGGCGGCGGGTTTCCAGCCTGGGCCCCGGCCGCGGGGTGGAAGTCGGTTTAGCATGGGAGTGGCTTTCAGGATCGTAACCAGTATCCCACTATCCGGGTTCGGAACTGCACCTGGATGGCCAGGAATGGGCGCGACCATCACACTGGATCTCCTGGCGGAAATGGGCGAACGGGCGCCTCCGTTGCGCTTTCCGGGGTCAACGAGAGGAGGGTCGCGGCGCGCGGAAACACCAATGCCCCGGTGCACCGGAAAGGCGGCCGGACTGCATCGTGTATGGTGTACGCTCGGGCACCTTCGTTTTATTGGGAATCTACGGATAGCCGCCAGCGCAACAATCGGGTCTCATTCGGGTTTATTCCGGAAGGCAGGCAATTCCCAAATGAAACGACTCTTAACGGCACTAGCCGCAATCGGCGCGATGGCCGCCATCCTGGCGATCGCGCAAACCACCACCACCGCGCCGGCGGCCGCCGGCAAGGCACTGGCGCTGAAGGCCCATGTGCAGCGGCAGTTGATCCAGGCGCTGGATCTGACGGCTGCGCAGAAACAGCAGGCCAAAGCGATCTTGCAGGCCACCCGGCAGCAGGCGCAGCCCCTGGCGCAGCAGCTCAAGCAGAGCCGGCAGTCTTTGAGCGCCGCGATCGAGGCTGGCGATACCACCAAGATCCAACAGATCTCCACGGCGATGGGCACTCTGCAAGGCCAGGTTTTGGCCATCCGGTCGGCGGGCAAGGCGCAGTTCTACGCGTTGCTGACACCGGATCAAAAAACCAAGGCGGTGGAGTTCTAGCAGAAAGTGCAGCAGGTTCTGGGCGTCAAGGGCGAGTAATCGCGGCGGCAGCAACCTCGTATCGACAGGGCACGCTACAGCAGCGCTACAGCATGCCTCGCCCATGCGCTTTAGCGGGCCCACCTTTTTGCGGATTCCGGGGGGCGTCGCGGCGTGTATTACCGACGGTTTTTCACCGCACTCATTCAAGAGCCGAAAGCTGAGAGCTTACCGCTCTCCACTGACTGCTTCCCCGACCCTTTGTTTTCAACGGCGGCTCTCGGAGCAGTCAGTGGTTTCCATGCATAGCGCCGCAGGCGCGTGAGGAGGCTGAAAGCTCGCGGCGAAGCGGCGGTGCGCCACTAATGCTATCCTTCGAGACAAGGCGCTCCTATGAAATCTCAGAGGGTTCTATGCCTGGCGAGTTGCGGCTTCCTGCTGATCACCGTGGTGTACGCCTTCCAAAAGCCATTCCGGCAGTATCCCAGCATGGAAGGATACGATGAAATCGCTCTGCCGCCGGATTATCAGGAGAACACCGAATGGGTCTTCGCCCGCCTGATGTATCCCGAGCATCCCGAGGGGCTGTTCGGTCCTTTCGGGCGTCGCGGCCGATTCGGCGGCGGCGGCATGATGGACTGGCGCGATGGTTTCACCAGTTGGACTCAGGATTATCCGCGCGCCGACCGGCATTTCGCGGCGGCCGTCCGGCGCCTGACCCGCCTTCATGCCCGCTCCACCGAGCAGCCCTCGGATCCCGACGACCTGGACGACTTTTTCAATTGGCCGTGGCTGGCGGCCGGCGAAATGGGCGATTGGAAACTGACCGGCGCGCAGGCGAAAACTCTGCGCGAATACCTGCTGCGCGGCGGCTTCC
>Ga0182018_10003730_pt1 | contig 13399 bp, 14 predicted proteins | sample 812P2MmetaG_FD_120490 | JGI IMG/M metagenome (GOLD analysis project Ga0182018, IMG submission 120490) | Permafrost microbial communities from Stordalen Mire, Sweden - 812P2M metaG | ecosystem: Environmental > Terrestrial > Soil > Wetlands > Permafrost | place: Sweden: Stordalen | collected...
CAGCGCAGTCGCCACGCGCCCTCGCTGCGTGCGGTCGAGCAGGCCCAGTTGCATCAGGTAAGGCTCGTAAATTTCCTCGATAGCGTCTTCTTCTTCGCTCAATGAAGCTGCAATCGTATTCAGCCCGACCGGCCCGCCGGAATATTTCTGAATAATGGTCAGCAATAAATTGCGGTCCACTTCGTCCAGCCCGTGTTCGTCTACGCCCAGCATCGCAAGCGCGTCGCGCGCCACCGTGATATTGATTTGGCCCTTGGCGCGGACTTCCGCAAAATCGCGGACTCGCCGCAGCAAGCGGTTTGCCACGCGTGGCGTCCCGCGGCTGCGCCGCGCAATCTCTCCAGCACCCGCTTCATCCATCGTGATTCCCAGAATTTTTGCCGAGCGCCGGACGATCTGCAGCACATCTTCCGGCGAATAAAACTCCAGCCGGTGAACGATCCCGAATCGCGACCGCAGCGGGGCCATAATCAATCCCGCGCGCGTAGTCGCTCCGATCAGCGTGAACTGATTTAACTGATAGGGATGCACTCGCGCCCCGGGCCCCTGGCCTATGATCAAGTCCACACGAAAGTCTTCCATCGCCGGATACAGGATCTCCTCCAGCGAAGGCTGTAGCCGGTGAATTTCGTCCAGGAAAAAGAAATCTCGTGGGTCGAGCGAAGTAAGCACCGCTGTAACATCGCCTTTTTTCTCCAGCAGCGGCCCAGAAGTTATTTTGATGGCCGAGCCCATCTCATTTGCGAGAATCTGCGCGAGTGTAGTTTTTCCCAGTCCCGGCGGGCCGTAGAGCAAAACGTGATCCAACGCTTCGCCTCGGTTCCTGGCTGCGTCCACCGCTATCTTCAGGTTTTCCTTCACCCGCGACTGGCCGATAAAATCTTCCATGCGCTTCGGCCGCACGCTCGCGTCAATGCGCGCGTCTTCATCCAGCGCCTTGCCTGAAATAATCCGGCTCCGTCCGTCCGTTATTTTCTCTGCCAACTGGTCCTCGTAATTACCGGCGTTGCAGCGTGCGCCCTTCCGCAAAAAGGTTCAATTATTCCTCGCGTCCGGCGCGAGCCGTCTTCTTCATCGACGCGCCGCCTAGAATCTGAAGCGCAGCGCGCAGCACTTCCTCAAAATCGCCCCCCGCCTTCACGCCGGACTTTTCAACCGCGCTGTCCACCGACCGCGCATCGTATCCGAGATTCACCAGCGCCGAAGCAACATCCGATTCAAGCTGTGAACGCGTCGTGGGCTTCCCGGCTTGCGGCACATCCACCACAGCCAGTTTATCTCTTAATTCCACTACCATGCGCTCCGCCGTTTTGCGCCCTACTCCGGGAATACGCACGAGTTGCGCCAAATCTCCTTTGCGAATCGCCGGAATCAGTTCTTCCAGGCTCATGCCCGAAAGAATTTTCAAAGCGAGCGATGGTCCCACGCCGGAAGCCGAAATTAAAAGCTCGAAGCAGTGCTTTTCACGCGCAGTAAAAAATCCGTACAGTGCAAGCTGGTCCTCGCGGACGTGCGTGTAAATCAGCAGTGTCGATTCGCTGTGCAGCGCGCCCAGGCTGGCAAACGTCGAAAGAGGAACCACCACTTGATAGCCCACTCCGCCCACGTCAATTAGCACCAGGTTGGGCCGCTTCTCGATCAGCTTCCCGCGCAGTGATCCAATCATAGTCAGCGATTATTGATTAGCGCCGCTGGAGTGTCAACGGAACCCGGTAGGGCTAGACGAGGAATTTCTTTAGCGGCTCCCCATAATGATTGTGCCAGCCCGATTCGAGCCCGTCGAACTCGCCTTCCGGAAAACCCGTGTGATCCAGAACGAGCATCGTCTCGGCACCCTGTGCTTTCAGCTCGAACCTTACAATTGAATACACTCCAGGATCCCAATGCGTGGGGCGCCACGCCTGCACGATTCGCTGGTTCGGAATCAGTTCGACGTTTCTTCCCACGATCATTCCGCCGAACATCGAAAAAGCGCCACCCGCTTTAGAGTCGATCTCAGCCGGCATGCCGGAGAAAGCAGCGAACTGCTTTGAATCCAGGAGCGCCTCATAAATGCGCTGAGGGCTCGCTTTATAATCGAACTCCAAATGCAACGAAGTTCGCTTCGCGTTTGCCGCAGTGCTGGGCGTTTCCTTCATGGTCTGTTGCTGAGTTTTTCCCCAAAGGTGGTGACCCGCCGCCAGACTGCCAAATGCAACGGCAACACCGGCGATCATCTGCCGTCGTGTCGTCGCATGGGATAGCGTGCTCAGACTCGTTCTCTCGCTCATCATTCCCCTCCGGACTTTTATTTTCTACTGCCGTGCATGACAACACGAACCTAAAATATGTTCAAGATCATATTTTCCTGGAAGGTAAAATGCCCTTCGAAACATACTGTACCCGCCTAAAGCAGGAGGACTTATGCCTTACGCCGCCGGCCACCGTACCGAGGTAAAAGGGAAAATCATTCAGAGCGCGCGTCGGCTCTTCAATCGAGACGGCTTTGATAATGTCTCCATCGCTCAGATCATGGCCGGAGCGGGCCTCACACACGGCGGCTTCTACAGCTATTTCAAGAGCAAGAGCGAGCTGTACACTGAGGTATTGGGGTGCTTCTTTACCGATCCAAATTGGAAGAGTTGCTGGGAAGGCGTCGAGGTGGATCTGTCATCCGCGAATCTAGGTCCGCAAGTCGTCCGCGCCTATTTGTCGCGACAGCACTTCGAGGATGTGGAGAACTCATGTCCTATGGTCGCGTTGCCGACGGACGTCTCGCGCAGTAACGCGCCTGTAAAGCGCGCGTTCGAAACTGTGTTCGAGGCAATGGTCAGCGTCTTGGAACGCAGCTCGATCGAGAACGGCCGGCCTCGCCGTGCCAGAGCCCAAGCAACTGCTGCCTTGTGCGTGGGGGGTATGGTCGTGGCCCGCGCCATGCTCAACCGCGTTCGCGCGGATGAATTGCGCGAAGCGTGCATGTCCGTCGCGCTCACACTGGGGGGCTGGCGCGACGAGAGTAAACTGAAAAATGGCAAATCCAAGCGACCCCGTTCGCTCAGCGCCGGAAGAATCTAGCCGCAACAAACCTGGCCACGATATACAGCCGCGTTTGTAGTGCCTGACTCGCCGGCCGCATTTCAGGGAACCAAATGCCATCAGGCTCCGTATCATACCTAGCGATCGATGCGCCATTTCTCTCGTGCGCTCGTGGCTCGCTAAGGTCTGAGCGCAGCGCATTTTCCTACACGAACAACTACGACACCCTTGGTTTCGGTCATTTCTAATTCTCCACGAACTAACTCGGGAATGCCCCTCCTCTGCTCATCGATCTTAGTCTGAAACAATTGCACACCATCATCGCGTACGAATATTCATACAGTTGTATTCCTGCAACGATTTGCAACCGCAGTTGTTCGGTTTAGGGAAATGCAGTGTTCGTTTTCGAAGCGCAAATAGCTGGGCGTAACTAACATGCAAATAATTTTCTGATTTCCTGCTATCCCTGCTTTCAACGCGATTACCGCTGCGTCTAAGCGGGTGCAAGGGGCGAATGAGAATTTCAGTTTGATCTAAGGAGGAACTAAAATGTCGCGTAGCAAAATGAATGGACTGTTAACAATCCTTGCAGCACTGGCCCTCGCGCTATCGATCGCTTCTCACGCGACTGCGGCGAAGGACGCTAAATCAACCGTCACTCCGATTGTGAAGACGGATCTGAGACTGCTGAGCCCGGCTACATTGGGCGGCACAGACCTGAAACCTGGAGAATATTCGGTGACTGCCAATGACACGCACGCAAAGTTTTTAAAGAATGGGAAAGTTATCGCCGAAGCTTCCGTCCAGTGGAAGGATGAGAGCGCTAAGGCACAATCCACCGCGGTCGTTGTGGATGGCAATCAGATTAAAGAGATACATTTCAGCGGCAAGATGAAGTACGTCGAAATCACACAGTAACGAATAAAGGCTTGCGGGCAGCGATCGCCAGACGGTTGCTGCCCGCTATTTTTTGCAGATGAGAGTTTTGGGGAGTATTAGGCTTCCGTGAAAGATTTGAATCGCAACGCTACCGCCGCGAACGATCTTGCTTCACCGCTTCGTCCACCAGCGATTCCAATTCGCGCCGGGTCAAATTAATACGCTCGGTCTCACAGGTTTCCGAAGTCACCGGCGAAACCGGCCCCAAATTCGAAGAGGTTTGCAGGCCGTAGCGGGCGCGCGCCGCGAACAATTTCTCCACGTCGCAATCTGACAACAATACCTGCTTGCCTAGCATTTGCGTCACCAGCGCAACGCGGGCGAAATGCTCGGTGGTCTCCATTCGGAAAAAGGCCTTCAATAGGTCTTGCCCGTACGTAACCACGCCGTGATTCGCCAAGAGGATCGCGTCATAGCCCTCCACTAGCGGCTCGACGGCTTCCACCAACTCCGATGTGCCCGGCGTGCCGTACCTCGCCACTGGAACGCAGCCCAGCGAGAGCACCAATTCGCAAAGCAGCGCCTTGTTCAACGGTATTCCCGCCGCAGCATAGCCCGTTGCGACAGGGGGATGCGCATGGCATACCGCATTTATCTCCGGACGCCGACGGTAAATTAGAAGGTGCATCCCTAACTCAGACGAGGGGTTCCGGCGCCCACTCACTTTGTGGCCTTCGAGATCGGTGACCACCAGATCGTCGGGCGTCATCATCCCTTTGCAGATTCCTGTAGGCGAAGTGAGGATGTGCTGAGGGTCTAAACGCAGGGAAATATTTCCATCAGTGGAAGCAACGTAACTACGATCGTGAATCCACCGGCCGACGGCGCAAATATCCCGGCGGTGCTCATCTTCCGTCTTCAATGCTCCGGGCGAAATCGAATCAGGGTACATAGTTTCCTCCCCGCCAAAATTCCGACCACGACTTTACGCGTAAATTCCGCGGAGCCTGAGCGCCCGAGCTACTCGATCGATCGCCACTATGTAGGCAGCGATACGATTATTCACGCCGTGTGTCTCGGCGTAGTGAAGCACTTGTTCAAAGCTGTGGTCCATCACATCCTGCAACCGTTCATTCACTTCATTCTCGCGCCAGAAGAAGCCCTGGCGGTCCTGCACCCATTCAAAATAGCTGACGGTCACGCCGCCGGCATTTCCGAGAATGTCCGGAACGATAAAAATTCCTTTGTTCTCGATGATGGAGTCCGCGTGCGAAGTGGTGGGTCCGTTCGCGCCTTCGCAAAGAATTTTGCAATCCACGCGGCCGGCATTTTGACTGGTGATCTGGTTCTCAGTGGCGGCTGGCACCAGAATGTCGCACGGATGAAATAGGACTTCCTGCGCGGTCATCTTGTCTCCGCCGTCTGGAAATTCCGGCAAAGCTTTGCGCTGGCCATAGACCCAGTCCAGCACTTTCGGGATGTCGAATCCCTTTTCGTTATAGAGTCCGCCGTGAATATCCGCAATACCTATGATTTTGTAGCCCGCTTCGTGCATTAGTATCGCGGCCTGCGAGCCAACATTGCCGAAGCCCTGAATGATCACGCGGCAACCTTCGCGCTTCATCTTGAGTTTCGTGAGCGCATTGTTGCAGCAAATCATCAGGCCACGTCCCGTCGCTTCTTTTCGCCCCTGCGAGCCGCCCAGCTCGAGCGGTTTCCCGGTGACGACCGCCGTGGTCGCTTGCCGCACGTGCATGGCGTAGGTATCCATAACCCATGCCATGGTCTGCTCATTCGTGCCGATATCCGGCGCCGGAACATCGCGCTCGGGCCCAAACCATTCGCTCAATTCGGCCGTGTAACGTCGCGTGATCCGTTCGAGTTCGGTTTTCGAAAGCTTGCTGGGATCGCAAATCACTCCGCCCTTCGCGCCGCCGAACGGAATATTTACCACCGCGCACTTCCACGTCATCCACGCAGCCAGTGCGCGGACTTCATCAATAGAAACGTCCGGCGCGAACCGAATACCGCCCTTACCCGGACCACGAATCGTCGAGTGCAGGACGCGATAGCCGACGAACACTTCCAATCGGCCGGTGTCGAGCGGCACCGGGATATATACCGTAATTTCTTTGCTGGGATGTTTCAGGTAACGATAAAGGCCCTCTTCCAATCCTAATTTCTGCGCGGCAATTTCAAAACGCGCCTCCGCTGATTTATATACATTCAGTTCGTCCTGCGTAACCCCTGCCATGACAACCTCCAGAATCGCTCAAAGACTATGAAGTTTTATTAAAGTCCTCGACTAACGGCTGGCAATCCTCGCTCCGCATCTCAACGCCTTGGGCATAGCGGCGGTCAGTATACGAACACCGGCAAACAGGTGCAAGAAAAGCATTTACGATTTTGGGTTCCGCGCCCGATTGCTGAGCCCGCTCAATAACTCGGGCCGCGCTTTACGAACTCATCCAACAAAAGCCGGGTCAGCCGCTTCTGATCGTGCCGAACAACTCCGCGGTGCTGTAAGAGGTCGCCCGTAACGTAAGCCAATCCCATGCGCTTCAGTTCAGCAAACGACGGATCCACCGGCTCGGCGTTCTGCGTGCGATAGCGCCGCAGCTCTTTCGCAGGAACGCGTGAGCGATTGATCACCACAAAATCGAAAAGACCCTCGCGCGTATGATCGTAAATTGCGCGGACGTGATCGGCGACGGAGTAATTCTGCGTTTCGACCGGCTGTGTCATCAGGTTAGCGATGTACACGCACGTTGCACGCGAGCGCTTGATTGCTTGCACAACCTTATCGATCAAGAGGTTTGGAATAATGCTGGTGTAGAGCGAGCCCGGTCCCACCAAAATCAAATCGGCAGAGCGGATTGCTTCCAAAACTTCTGGAAGCGCGCGAACGCGGCGGGGCACCAACCGGATTTTGCGAATGGGTTTTCGCGAGTGCGAAATATTCGTCTCGCCGTGAACCACGGTTCCATCCTCCAGCTCCGCTACCAGGGTCACGTTCTGCGCCGTGGAGGGGAAAATCCGTCCGCGAATGGCCAGGACTTGCGCCGACACGCGCACGGCTTCCGGGAAATCTCCGGTAACGTTTGTCAGCGCGGTGAGAAAAAGATTTCCAAAACTGTGCCCGGCGAGACCGCGTCCGGCGGGAAATCGATACTGAAAAAGTTTTCCGAGGAGGTGCTCGTCTTTCGAAAGGGCTACCATGCAGTTGCGTATGTCTCCAGGAGGGAGAACACGGTATTCACGGCGTAAGCGGCCGGAACTGCCGCCGTCATCGGTGACTGTGACTACCGCGGCGAGGTCCGCGATCGGCCGGCGTTCTTTTTCTTTTTTTGGTGAGGCGACATATTCTTTCAGTCCGCGGAGAACGGTGGAGAGGCCGGTGCCTCCTCCGAGAGCGACAATGCGAACGGGCCGGGAACGCTGCTGCGAAGATTTTTTCACGGGAATCGCGGAGGATTAGTTTGCAGAGCCGTCTCGCTCCGGGTAGAGCAACTCGGTGAAGCGTGGGTCTTCCTGCAAGAAAGAAAAATCTTCGTCGTTGCGTGCGTGGTAACGATTCTCGGGACGCAATTGAATTGCGACTTTCAAATTTTGCATCGCGGATTCCGCCTCGCCAGTCAGACAATCGAGCGCGGCCATGGCGTAAACGATGTGGTCAGCTTTCGGCGCGGCTTTGCGCGCGCGGTCGAGATGCTCGCGAGCTTCGTCCCAGCGGCCAAGATTCATCAACGCGATCCCTTGCGTGTAATGTTCTTCGGCGGATTTCACCGCCGGAACTGGCGGACGCGTGATTCGCTGTTCGCAAATACGAAGGTGAACTTGCGCGCGGTCGCCGAGTTCTTTGCTGGGACCTTCCAAAACGCGCTCAAGCGATTGCTTGGCGCGGGCGAACTTCTGCTGCTGGAAAAACTTCAATGCTTCCTCGTAAAACTTCATTTGCGCCTGCTTGGCGGGCGCGTCGGGATCGGGGGGCAGAGCGCTCTTCTTCGAGGATGCCTTTAACGTCTTCCTTTTCAGTAGCTTGTGGCTATTTCGCGACCCTGCTGAGGTGCGGATCGTGCGACGCTTCACTGGCAGCCTCCAAAAAACTTCATGCGCGAACATAGCAAAGTCGCAGAGGCGCGTCAATGTGTTGAAATTACTCGGGAAAATTGGTCTGGCGGAGTGGGTTGTGTCGCCAACCACGAAAGAGCGACGACGAGGGCGGACGCGCAAGCCAGAACCCGCGAGGTGAGTCGGCGAATGGTTAGAGTGAACGGCACCACTCGCGTGTAGAACCACGATGATGACTGCTGCTCGCGTCGTCATTCCGGTTCATACTGCGGGGCATTAGGTTAATTGGTTTTCTGTAAAGCTAGTCCGCTCAGGCGATGCTCCGCGGTTGGAGGACAGACTGGGTATCACCAGTAGGCCTGTAGACTCAGATTCCCAGCGATGAGCAAGGTGTTCTCATGCCGCCCTCGATTCCGACTTTGCAGCCCCGAAGTGACGTCCATGTCAACCGTCAACGGATTACGAGCGTGCACCATCTTGATGCACGTACTTGATGACTTCGACTTCCGACATAGCAATTAAGCCCTCATCCACCATCTGGTCTAGAAATGGAATCAGGGCTTGTATCTTGTCCTCGGAATCGATCACGCTGACCATAATTGGGGCGTCCGAAGAGAACGACAGTAGATGGGTACGGTGAATCAGTGTACTGGCGCCATACCCTTCGATGCCTCGGAACACCGTAGCACCGGCGATGTCTAGTTCCCGGCATTTCTCGACAATGGCACGGTAAAGTGGTTTGTCTTTCCACTTGTCGTCCTCGCCGAAATGAATGCGCAGCATTTTGGCTTTACCCGCGAGCTTCATTGCCGTGCCTCCTTCCTTCTCTCTTCCTCTTGGTAGTTATGCGTGTATTTGATGATGTCAACGTCGGACAGGACGACAAGGCCTTGCTGAACCATGCTGTCCAGAATCGGGAAATACGCTCGAAGTTTTTCTTCACTGTCCACCACCGATAGCATCATCGGCCGGTCGTGCGAGAGGTTTAGCGCTGTCTCTTTGTGAATACGCCTGTTCGCACCGTAGCCCAAAACTCCTTGGTAGACCGTCACTCCAGCAATATCGTTGGCGCGCATGCTCTCGATCAAAGCCTTGTGCAAAGGCTTATCGTGCCATTTGTCGTTCTCGCCCACGAAAATCCGCATCAGCTTGGCCCTTCCTTCGCGTCTAAGCGACGGAGTCGAAACCTGTGTTTCTCTCTTATTGGACGCTTCGGACGGCTTCACTACAGTCGTATCTTGGATTTCTATCAATCCCGTGCCAACCATTTCATGCAACTTTGGCAGTAGTTCCTCGACTTTTTCCGCCGATTCGATAAATTCTATTTTCATGGGCAGGTTTTCCGTGAGCACCACGATCCGTGTTGTATGCATGTGATGATCGGCCCCGAACCCTGCGACGCCACGCATCACATTTGCCCCTGAGACGCCGCGATAGAACAGAAAGTCGAGAATTGCCGAATAATCTGACTGCCCGTGGTATTGATGGTCTTCGCCAACATATATAGTGACCTTCTTGGCTGGTCCGGCTTTGAGCATGTCTCCTCCTAATCCAGAATCCCTCTTTGGGCGACTAGAAACTCGGCAGCATGGCCCAGTACACCACCGCCAGATCCGCGTCTTTCACATGATTCAAGAAGAAGATCTCACTTTCATGCGATTGTCCTCCCGGTAATCACACCCAACCAAACTGAGACGAAACCTACAACGATGCTGAGGACCACGTTTAAACCGGCAATGAGAAGTTCGCCCTCCTGGAAGACGCGAAAGGTTTCATACTCGAATGTGGAAAACGTGCTGTAACCACCGATAAACCCGATCGGAATCAGATATCTCCAATTCGGGCTCCAGTTCGTCTTTGCCGCCAGAAGTGTGACGATGAAACCAATCAGAAAGCACGCTGTCATGTTGATGACGAACGTGCCCGCCAGAAAACGGGTGCCGAACCGATTGCTCACATGGGTTCCCACCCAAAAACGCAAAACGGATCCTAGAGCTCCGCCAATTGCCACCATCAAGTATTTGGTCATATGAATGAGCCTATTCTCTCCCTCACATATCCTCAAGCCGTGGGCACGGCGCTTGCTTCCTTCACCTGTTCGTCCTTTTCCGATCTTGGCAGAAGATGCCGTGGCATAAACCATGCGTTAGCGAACATTGTTGGAATGACGGCGCTCGCGATCACCGTGGCGACAAGATGCGAATACTGCGCTTGATCAATAATTCCGTGGCCGAGACCGAAGAGTGCTGAGATGGTGCCAAAAGTCAGACCGGTTGACATCATCAATGTGTAATAAAGACCTTCCTCGCGCTGATACTTGAATGCTTTAACAGTCGGAAGCAGACCTGCAATCTTAGATATCATTTTGGAGGCGAAGAGAATCGCGAACACGAGCGGCGCGGCGATCAGAACAGGAATCGATACGAATGATCCGGCTCGGATGAAATAAAATGGAGTCAGCAGACCGAAAGTAAGTGTCCGAAGACGCCGAATGAGGATGTGGTCCTTTCCGACCGTGCCGGCCAGGACCATTCCGATCACGTAAGCAGGCAATACCGCCTCGCTGCCGGCCCAAACCGCCAAGCCGCCCATCGCGAATAGCAGGAAGAGGATGTATTTCGCTTCAAGCTCGGAGACACGCCCGCCGTAATGCTGAAAGAACTTGGGCGTGATGAAAGGCAGAACAAAGAAAACAAGTATGCTCACCACCAGGAAGACGAGCGTGCGAATCGTAAACGGTGAAAATATAAGTCCTAATGCGATGACTGTACCTAAATCGTTGACGAAGCAGGCCGCGAGAATGGCTTTTCCGAAGTCCGTCTTGTTAAGTCCGAGTTCTAACATCACCGCGTAAACGACTGCCACAGAGGTTGTGGAGAGCGCCACACCAGCCAACCAACTCGATTTTGTCGTCCAGTGCAGAACGAAATGCGCAATTGCAGTACAGCCGAAGAACGGTCCGAAGAATCCAACGAGTCCGACCACCATCGCTTCTTTCCACTTCGTGCGAAAAATCACGGGATCGAGCTCCGCCCCGGCTAGAAATGTCAGAACGATGGCTCCCGTTCCCGCAAGAAACGTGATCCACTCGGACTTCGCACCCAGTCCGGCCGTGCCGACTAGGGCACCGATGAACAATTGAGCGACGGTCCCGACGACGATTTCCGTTAGTGCGGTGGAAATCTTGAACCAGATCGCCAAGAGGGTAGCGACGAGCGCTAGTCCGACCCACAAGGAAGCTAGTGCCCAGACATTCTGCATGTCAGCCCTCGCTTCTATCTCTGTTGTGGAATCGTTGCCGGGGACATGGCTCCGCGACAAGGATCCTTGTCAGGAGTCATCATCTGTCCCGGCATTGAAGGGACAGCGGTTAAGGGCGAACTCCTTGCCCTCTTTGATTAGCATAACAAGAATCATTCCCAAGTCAACCTACACAACCCTCCGACAGGCGAGGGCCTTTCGGCCTTGATAATGTTGTGTGACACGACAGCCGGGCAGATAGTACCACGCCAACGGTTCACTACTTCGATCCCTTGAACTGTGCGGGTAACGAACCCTTCGGGGTATGAAGGGCTCGTATCTCTCGAAGGAAGTGGGGTGGACGCGGTTACGGACTGAGTCGGCTGAACGGCGGTTACCGGTCTTCGCTTGTGGTGATCCCGGAACGCAACGCTTCGTGGAGGGCGAGCATTTCGCCTTCTTGGTAGGGGCGGCGGGGCCAGAAGAAGCCGCGAAGACCGTCGCTGCGTTTGCGGGGAACGATGTGGACGTGAAGATGCGGCACGCTCTGGCTGACGACGTTGTTCATGGCGACGAAGGTGCCTTCAGCTTTCACGGCCTCCTGCACTTTGCGGGCAAGCATCTGAGCGTTGGAGAAAAACGGTCCGACCAGTTCGGCGGGGAGATCCGTCAAAGTGGGGTAGTGCGCTTTCGGAATCAGCAAGACGTGGCCGGGGAAAAGCGGGCGAACGTCGAGGAAGGCCATGGAGATTTCGTCTTCGAAAATAATTTTGGCTTCGAGTTCGCGCGAAACGATTTTGCAGAAGAGGCAGGTTTCGTCTTCAGCTGCATCCGTCTCGGCTGATTTTTTTCGCGGGCGTGATTTTTTCATCCTATAAGATTAATACTTAGAGGGTTCCCGCGCTGAGAACTTTGTATACCGACCGGCGATCTTCTTTTGTCTTTCTTCCCAACCCCGAGGACCAAACGAATTAGATCGAATTTACGCGTGAGCGGGCTGCTGTTGCGTTAGGCAGTGGATGGTGCCGAATCCCCAGACTAAATCGACGGAATGGATTCCGACTACGGAGCGTGCGGGGAATAAATCGCTGATGATGCCGAGGGCTACGCGGTCGTTGGCATCGTCGAAAGTGGGTACTAGCACGGCAGAATTCGAGATGTAGAAGTTCGCGTAGCTGGCGGGGAGGCGCACGCCGCTGAAAAAGAGAGGTGACGGCATCGGAAGCGCGATGGCGTGTATTCTGCTTCCGTCTTCCAGCTTTGCGCCGCGCAGGCGTTCCCAATTTTCTTCGAGCGGGCGGTAGTTCTTCTCGTGGGGATTTTTCTCGCGGCAAAGGACGACCGTGCTTCGATTCACAAAGCGGCACAAATCATCGACGTGGCCGTGCGTGTCGTCGCCGGCGATTCCTTTGCCGAGCCATATAATATTTTTTACGCCGAGATATTCCCGCAGCGCGAGTTCGGTCTGGTTACGATCGAAACCGGGATTTCGGACCTGGCGTTTTTGATCGAGAAGGCACTCTTCGGTGGTGAGCAGCGTGCCGGAACCGTTCACGTCGATGCTTCCGCCTTCGAGAACCACGCCACGTTCGCCGAGATGTGCGCGGAACATTTTCATTTTCAACCGGCGCGCGGCTTGTGCTGGAATCGCATCGTCTTTTTTCCAGTCAGGATAGCGCGCCCAGGCGTTGAAGCGGAACCGCGCGATGGCAACTTCCGGGCGGGGCTTTGCGCGTTTGACGAAGATGGGGCCGAAATCGCGCGTCCATCCTCTATTCGTGGGGAATCGCAGAAACTGCACTCTGCCCAAGCTGACGCCCGCACTCTTCAAAACTTTGCGCGCTTGCGCTTCGTGTGCGGTTGAGTTCACCAGGATGCGAACGAGTTCGCCTGGAGCAATTTTGCGGACGATCTCGCCATAAACCCAGTGGATGGGGGCAATCTTTCCGGGCCAGTCAGTTTCGTTATGAGGCCAGCCGATCCATGTAGCTTCGTGAGGTTCCCATTCGGCGGGCATGCGGTAGCCAAGCGACGCCGGGGTATTTTCTTCGGTGGAGCGGGCGATGCGGCGAGGTGGCTTCAAGGCTTTTCGTCAAGAAAACGTTGTTCGAGGCCGGAGTAGGCATCGATTCTGCGGTCGCGCAAGAAGGGCCAATTGCGGCGAACGTCTTCCAGATGCGCGAGATCCACTTCG
>Ga0182018_10003731_pt1 | contig 13397 bp, 13 predicted proteins | sample 812P2MmetaG_FD_120490 | JGI IMG/M metagenome (GOLD analysis project Ga0182018, IMG submission 120490) | Permafrost microbial communities from Stordalen Mire, Sweden - 812P2M metaG | ecosystem: Environmental > Terrestrial > Soil > Wetlands > Permafrost | place: Sweden: Stordalen | collected...
GATGCTCGCCGAAAATAAATTCCTCCGCATTATCAGCACCGCGGTCAATGTCTACAAATCCTGAATTCGCCAACATCCTCCGAAGTGCTACGCTGCCAAAGTTCCCTGGCAACGTCGCTTCGACCCTGCGCGCCGGCACATCATCCGCAAGTGGGAAGGTTGCTCGCTTCCCGTCCAATTCGATCGCCATGCCCGTCGCCACTGCGGCCGCGCGCAAAACACACTACCCGAGAAACTCGCGAATCCGACGTATTCGGTGGCCGTCCGCTACGAAGACCACGGCGATACCGTCATCATGGATCGAGAACGCCCGATGCCACGCTCAACGCGCCACTGAAATAGCCGGGTTGGAAAAGCCCACATCCTGCGAAACTTGGGCGACTCCGACGGACTCAGCTACCTCGAATAATGACTCAAAATAGCCCGTCGCGACATCTCTAGCCCTGCTGCCGTTCCGAGACAGCTCGACTCAGTCCCGCGCCCCAGAGAGCCGACAAAGGGCGTCTGCAGATGGCCACGATCCATCGGGCTCTGTTGACATCCTCGTCGCTCTTGCCGCTCGCCATCGCCGACGGTTCATAATGCAGCAGCATCCGAGTCACGAGGCACATGATTGCTTCTTGCGAGGCATTCCTGAATCACCGTGCCAACAGTGTTCTCAAATGAATCCCATGTCCATCGCTCCAGAAAGCGCTTGTGGGCTCTCTCTGAGAGGGCTTCTCCGACGTCTGGGGTCCTCAGTAACAGGATGCACGCCGATGCAAAATCGTCGGCGCGATCCGCCAGAAGGACCTCTTTTTTGTTTTCTACGTCATATCCAAAAGCGCCGATGGAAGTCGCGACAACCGGGCATCTCCTCGCAAATCCATCGGCCACTTTTACTCGCGTGCCAGCACCGACTTTGATGGGAACAATCATGGCGGACCAGGAAGCAATCTCGTCTCCCGGATCCTCCAGCCAACCCAGCCCCATGATGTCGGGACCTAGTTTTGTCAAATAACCTTCGCTTCCGCGGCCCACTAAGCGAAGTTGCGCAAGCGGGTATTCTCGCTTGATCGTAGGCCACACATCACCTATAAACCATTTGACACCCTCTTCGTTAGGCGTAAATCTGCAATTCCCGATGAAACCAATCCTTGGCAGCTCCGAGCAAGAGCGAGGGCGAATCACTAGGGGTTGAGAACAATTTGGTACGACATGTATTCCTTCTTGCCTGCCTAGGTACCGTCGGTCGTCTTCGCTACACACCGTTAGAACGTCAAATCGCTCCGGGAGGATCCGCTCGCGCCTACGCCAAATCCAAGCCATTCGGAGGTCGAACAGGCGCCTTGCCGAACTGCCGCCGGACTGCGCTGCGGACTGATACGTGCGGCTAGGCAGATCATCCACATCCAGCACGGAGTGGGGCCACCGGTAGATTCGAAACCAGTTGGCGGTCCTAATCGTGTGCACCCATATAACATCGTGCTGTTGAATCAATTCTTGAAGCCCCGCACGGTCAGGCTCGCTGACTACATAGGGGTCGGTTGCCATGTACGTCGGATCAAACTCGTGTCGGAACCTTTGCGGAAGTCGACCGAGGGGGCTGCCCTGCGCGACTGGCAGAGGGCGTATGATCCTACGAACCTCGAATTCACGCCTGGTTCGGCGCACCGTTTCTTCATCTTCATGCTCGGTGGGAACAATCACGAAGGATATGTCTCCAAAGCGGCTCAGCAGCCTAGCAACATTCAGAACGCGCTGCTGCGCGCCGTAGGCCGCCGCTAAGGGCCAGTGGGAGGTCACAAATAGGATTTTGAGTCGGTCTTGCGCGCTTTCTAACGGCATAGTTTCCAGGACCAATTTTGTCTGTGAGGGAAACAGCGCGTGAGAGTTACCTTGGCGTGCCGGCTTGCGGCGGCGTCCGCTCTGGATGCGCGCCGGGGATCTCGCCCGTCGCGGGTGCTTGCGCGTTTCGGCGCAGCGGCCACTGGTAGCAAGCCAGTATGGTGCCAGCTATGTACCAAATGTTTCGCTTACAGGAAAATCGGCGCGGCGCCGCGATTGAGATCATCCATTGCAGCGTCCATCTTAGTAACCTGCGGAACAGATAAAGCGGAACTCCGCGAAGAAGCCACCTCGCGTCGGAGGGGGGGCCCGAATCCGCGACCTCCAAGTAGCCGTACCGGAACCACCAATTCAGCACATACCTCTTCTCCATGCGGTACTCTGGCGCCGGGTGACGTACGACAGCGCGGGGCTCATACCACAGCCGCTCGCCACCGGCCAGCAGCCGGTTAGCGAACTCGATGTCCTCGCGGCCTTGCAAGTTGCTGCAGGAGCGACTGAGGTCGACTCGGAATCCGCCGTACTTCTCGAACGCTTCCCTTCGAAAGGCCATGTTCGCCCCGTAGGGTGGACGCCGGAGGGGCCCAGCTCCCGTGCCCGGGTCGAATGCCACAAACGGCCCCATGGTGTCGGGATCGGCGGTGGACAGCCAGCTAGGAAGCGGCTTCGCCCAGACCGGGATGATGCGTCCCCCGACCCCGGACCATTCTCTCCCGTGCAGTGCCGAAGTCAGATTCCACAGCCAGTCAGGATCAACTATGGCGTCGTCGTCCGTGAAGGCCAGAATCTCGCTTTGCGTCTCCCGAATTCCGGCGTTGAGGGCATGCGATTTGCCCTGCTGTGGCTCAAAAAGGTAGCGGAATCGGCCGGGATAACGGCGGAGGAAGCCCTCTACGGCCTCACGCGTTTGATCGCTCGAATTGTTGTCGACGACCAACACTTCCCACTCAACAGACTCGGGAAGCCTTGAGGCCGCTGCACTGCTCAGTGCATTCACTAAATCCTGGCAGCGATTATACGTACACAAAATAACTGTGATCTTCATTATCTCTTCCATGAAGGAACCCGTCGTCGATGATTGCGGAACCGAAACCATTGCAGCAATGGCTTCAGAGGGCGTCCTACTACGATAGGCCGTGTCATAAACGCGTGAGCTACGGTGAGACAGCTCATCGCGAATCTCCTTTGCTTCCAATATAGGCGCGCTGCGAGAAATCGCAAATCGGCGATTTGCCATCGCTCCATGTATTCAAAATTAGAGCCTAACAACTCAAGTGCCGCCTCTAGGGCGACGGTGTATTCACCTGCCATGCATATGCGCTGGATCCATAGCCGGCGGTCCCAGGCAATCTCACGCTGCTGCCTGGCGTCGCTCACGCCCAATCCGGCCACCACCGCAGGCGTAATTTCTGCAACCGAGTTCAATGGATCCGGTTTCCCGTCTCTCCGTAACGAGGCAGAAGCCTGCGCAGCGAGTTTGCACAATGTTTGTTGTCTTCCCTTTTGCAATGACATTTGGTAGAGATGGATCCTGTACTTGAGGACCACCTGCTCCAGATTCGCGCAGCCGCAGTCTTCGGACATCCGCAATGCCAAATCGTAATCCTCTGCCTGTGCAAATGCAGGCCGGTAGCCCCCTGCACGGACGAAAGCGTCCCTCCGAATTAGGAGCGTGGGCTGACAAAACGGGCACTGCACAGCGAGGGCTAATTTGATTTCGTGATCTTCAATTGGAAAGTCATCGATGGCCAACGCCCTGCCTGTTCCGTCGATGCATTCTCTAGCGCCGCCAAGTAGACCAACGTCTGGATGTGCTTCCATGAAATCGACTTCCCACCTGAGGCGGTTTGCGAGGGAGATGTCATCAGCATCCATAATGGCGATATATTGCCCTTGTGCGAGAGAACAGCCCGCATTGCGGGCCTCAGGTAGGGTGCATGGGGGTATCTCGCTGAACCTGATTCGGCTATCCTTGGCCGCTTGGCCGGAAATTATGGCTTTGGACCGGTCGCTCGAGCCGAAGTCGACGATGATGAACTCAAACTGCTGGAAGGTTTGCTTGAGAATGCTCTCGATCGCCACGGCAAGAAACCGATCGGCATTGCATACCACCATGACAACGGATACTAGTGGTTTGTTCATTTGTGCGGAGTCCTATGTCCGAAGCGGAATTACGCAATTCAGTGCCCGGGCATGAACAGAGCTGTCTCTGCTTTTAGGTTGATTGGTTGGCTGCCGGCTCGGTTGCCCTTTGCCGCGCATAGTCTGCAGCCTGCCGCCGCAACTTTACCAACTGGCCGGCAGCCGCGCTCGGACATCGACCCAGCCTCCAGACCTTTGTTGCGTTGCGCCGGCTTATTGGCTCTTTATCGCACGGGCAAGACGATAAGTTTCCACGATCTGCCCAGCCATGATCGAAGCATAGCACTTCCTGAAGAATCTCCGTTGCGGATTCAGGGTGCACATCCACCGCAGCGCCCTTCCCGGCAGGCTAATGCCAATCATTCTTCGGATACTAAGGTAGTGTCGTGGGATCCCCACAGACGAGGGCGTTTCCCTTTCTCCCGGATTTGGGCTCGCCCGTAATCGAACCACCAAACCAGAAAATATTCCTTCTTGGCCCGATCCTGTAGAAGTGGATGGTAGACAATGGTAGATGGTTCATAGTGCAGGTGCTTATCCCCGCGTTCAGAGCGCGAGACTTCTGGTTTACTTTCCAATAAGTAGCGGAATGCCGGATTTTCCAAGGAGGTGTATTCGGCCACAACCTGCTTCGTGGCGCCCCTCGAGTTGTTGTCGATTACGAGCACCTCCGTCTCCGTCAGCCCAGCCGAGCCGTTGGTTTTCATGGTGTCGAGCAACAAGCGAAGCTTATGGCAACGATTGCAAGTCGACACCAAAACACTGACCCTCATTTCGATTTGCTCCGTGAAATTGAACTGACTCTACTGGCCGCTAATTATCCATATCCAAGGCGAATCGAGCTTCTTCGGAGAGAAGCTCGCCTTCCACTGGACGAACCGTGAATCTGCGCTGGTATCGGGAGGCGGGTGTAACAAAGGTCCAGGTGGCAACGACGCGCGGCTTGGACCTCGAGATTCCACCGCGATGAAGGCCTGTTGTATCACAAAACAACAGCGTGCCAACCGGTCCTGTGCAGTAGAAGTGCTGGGCAGCGGAGAAACTCTGCTCGACCAGTTCTGCGGAGGGATACAGATTCGCTCCCGCCGCCTTCCACTCACCGATCTCCATGCCGTGGCCGCCGACCGCGTTGCTGGTGCCGAGAATATACTCCATAGCCCCTGCGCTCTCGTCGATTTCCGAGAAATACAAATAGACCTTAACCATTTGCTTATCTTCCGGATCGCGGTGCCACTGTTGTGACCCAATTCGTTTGCCGGGATCCATGGGAATGGAATACCAAGCGTCGGCATAGATGAGCTTGGGCCATAGATTCATGTAACTGCTCACTACGCGAAGAACCGGTGCGCTCAACCCGATGGTAAGCAATGGATGACTTGACGAATGAACAGAATTCTCCGGATTCATTTTAAGGATATAGTCATCCAGCTTGGCTTCGCTCTTGTCCCGAAAAAAGCGCCTGAAACGCTCGCGGTTGTGCTCCAGCGAATCCAAATCCAACTGATCCGAGTAGGAGGCCGTGGCAGCAGTGATGCGATCAGTTGACAGACGAGCGAACTCACCGATCTTTTCCTGAAGCGCACTCCAGTCGCCAGACTCAATGCCAGCTTGGCCAAAACTTGCGGCGGCGACCCCTTTCGTGGTCAAAGATTCAATGAGTTCCCGCTGCCCGGCGGTCAGTGTTGGAGAATGTTTCACGAACCGTTTCTGACTTTGCGGGTTTCGGGAAATATACCAGGAAACTTTGTGCTTCATGCGCAACAAGGCGTCCTTTCGCATGTCAGCATTCCGCATGTTCAGCAGGCTAATGCGGAATCTGTTGGCGAGTTTGGCCGCTGGACCTATCACGGGCATTGCTTTGATGTGAGAACGAAGAGAATTTTTCTGTTTCATAGTGACCTCCCCGTTTTAAGCGTTATCGTCACCCGGCTGCATGGTTCCTTTCCGTGTTTGAGCAATCGCTTTATTCCAATTCCGAACCCAGGACAAGAAAATTTTCGGTTCAAAGTTGGCAAGGCGCGCCCTGCAACAAGTTGCGCTGCAAGAACGAAGCTCCATGTCACTGGCATTCAAGAAATCGGGACAGTCTCGATTCCGTTGAGATGAGCGTACATTATCTTTTTAGCGCCAGGATCCATATCTCCGCCATATTGCCAGCCATGCAGCATGCAAAGCACTGGCGGCAAAAGCGCTCGTGGGGATCACGAGCAAGTAGCGACCGCACAACTTGAGGAAGAAACAATCGCAAGGCGATGTTCGGGAGACTGAAGTAGAATCGCGGGATTCCCCACACGCTAGTTCGTGGGCCCTTCTCGCGCATCTGTGCACGCCCGAAGGCGAACCACCATGCTCGAAAGTACCTCTTATTGAGTCTTTCCGCTGGAACAGAATGGTAAACGACGGCAAATGGCTCGTAGCGCAATCGTTCCCCGCCCGCCATTAATCGCCTGCCAAATTCGGTATCGTCATTACCAATAAGACCGTCACCGCAGTGTCCCAAATCCGTTCGAAAGACACCGTACTTCTCGAACATCTCCTTACGGAATGCCATGTTTGCCCCGTAAGGTGGCTCCTCCTTGAGTTCTACCGCGGTATCCCCTATATCAAATTGCGCGCACAGCACGCCGCCCTGGTCCCAAGGGCCTCGAAGCGCAAGCCAAGGAGGAGGCGAGAATCCTTGTGGTGGGAGGATTCGTCCTCCAGAACCAGACCATTGGCCGTCGCGCAAACCGCCAGCGAGATTGTCGAGCCAAGTCGGCTCCACGGTGACGTCGTCGTCAACAAAAGCCAGAATCTCACCGCGCGACTCGCGAATGCCAGCATTCCGCGCTCTCGTATGGCCCTGTTGCGCTTCGAAAATGTACCGTACCCGTCCCGGATGAAGGAGACAAAACTCGTTTATCACTTCGCGCGTGTGATCCCGCGAGTTGTTGTCAACAACAAGAAGTTCCCAGTCAACGTGGGATGCGAGAGCAGAAGCGATCACACTCTCCAGCGCCGTATGCAAACTGTGAGCCCGATTGTAAGTGCAGAGAATCACAGTAACAATCATAGAGACCTCCTCGTTTTTCTCAGCCGACCGTAGCTGGAGTCTCTCGATTCAAGTTTGTGGGCGAGTGTTGCCATTGTCGTAGTCGGGTGTGGTGATGTGAAGCAAAGTTGTTAGGAAACCAACGTACCATGGCCTCGGCTTCCGGCCTTGATCGAATCGTTCACTTCTCATTCAGAAATGTACGCTATGAGCTATTTTGCAAGGGAGCGGTAAAGACGTTTTCCGGCTCGAAGGAGACCAGCCCCTGCGCCAAAAGGCATCTTGCGGATCGCGTTTTTGCTGCTTTGCGCCAATCGTTTCAAGCCATTGACCATAGGCAGGCGCCGCTCATAAGCTCGATCGCGCAAACAGTCCGGCGTTCTTTCCATCCATGCAAAAAATGCGTCCTCCTCGGTCGGACGGCGAGATCGCTCGGCGTCGGTGGGCGCATCAAAAAGGGGACGGTTTTCAAGCAAGTAATTACAGATGTGGTCGAGCGTCTTGTCGCGCCCTGGACCCAAAGTTTCCGTTCCCTGGTAATTCAGCTCCACATCCATGACTCCGAAAACGGAAACCAATGGAAAGGCAAGTTCGAATTCAAAGGCGTAATAATACGCCAGGCGGTAAGCCTCACGACGCAGTTCTCTTACCGAAAAAGGTCCCAAACTCCTTTCCAAATCGTCGCGGAGCGATTCCCGGGAGCGTACGTTTATTATTTGCGATCCCACCTCGTAAAAATTTCTCGCGGCGAGAACAACCGGTTTACCCAACATTGCCATCTCGATCCCGGTCGAAGAACCAAAGGTTAAACCAACGTCAGCTTCGTCCATCAGGGCATAACTGTTCAAAGGTTCATCGGGCATGACGATACGGGTATTGCGAGGAGCCGCTGCTTTCATCGCCTCATAAAACTGAAACTCATCGTTTGCGCGGGTCAAACCTGTTTTTCCAGCCAAATGCGGATGCACGCGAATCACGAGTTCAGCATCATTCCTATCTTTCACCCAGTCCACCACATCTTGGACCCACGTTGACTGTACTTCGTAGGCGCCCTCCAACTCCTTATCCCCAGCAGTCTCCTCGGTGGAAGAGGTGAATAAGACGAGCAACTTTTTGCCCGATGTAAGATTCAGTCGCTGCTTGAGCGTTCCATCCCAGGTTACGGAGGGATTGTAGACATACCAGGTAAGGCCCCTGCCGTATCGGCGGCCAATCAGCCATTTCATGGTTCGTTCCAACGCCGGGCGAGTCAAAGGAATACTTCCCCAATCACGCCAAAAGTCGGCAAATGGTTGAGGGCTCCAACACCTGGCATTCGGCTTCACCATGATGTGGCCGGATTGGAAAAACGGCGTTTCATGGGTCAATATTCTGATGCCACTCTGCTGTAGCAACTCGAAAGCGACGCGGGTGACGGATTGCCGGCCGTTAAACAGGAGGGCGCAATCGACGGAGTGCGTACCCAGATAGCGGCGCAGTCCAATGGCGACGAGCGCGCCGCTCAGAAGAAATCCTCGGTAGGCGTTGACCACCCGCCAATTGTTCATGTCCGCCGGGTATTGACGAAAATAGGAAAATACAGAGGACTGAACCCACTCGCCGATCGGATACCCAAGATAAGTTGCTTTGCATATTTCGGACGGCGACAGACTTTGCGCCCACGCAAAAGCATGCTCTCTTTCTGGCGTCGTAACAAATTCCCCCAGCCAACGGTGTGGCAGGCCGATTTCAGCAATCCGTTCCTTGCTTCCAGCCTGGCACCATTGGCAAAGATCAATTGGCCGAGGACGATTGTTAGTCATGGAATCCCAATGCATGTCACATTCGGGCAACAGACCGTCGCAGAGAACATATTCGACGGTCGCTCCACGCAGCTGACAAGCCTTGGCAATGGTTCCTTCATAGAAGGTGAGATGAGGGCGCCTTGCGTAGGGCGAGAAGATTAAAAGGTGGCTCATGATTAAGGTGTGTCTATCGATTGATCATGCTAGGTGGCTTCAGTTTTCTAGGCTGTGCTTGGTTCCATTGAATTTTATGTTTTCTCTGATCCGCTCATAGGCCCCTTGAGACAGCGCAATCTGCCGCTGAGCCGCCTCTTGCAGCGGCAGCCGCACCTTCTCGGCCATTTGCCATGCTCTCTCGGCTGCAGCCGCAAGCCTTTCTGATGAGTCCGATGCACCCAGAAACACGGTTTCACAACCCTGGCCGAACTGGTCCTCCAGTCCAAGAAACTTGGCGGTATAATCGTGTGACCCGCTGATACCAACAACGGGGATCCCTTGCGACATGGCGAAAACGGCGGCGTGATACGCCCCGGTCACCACTATCCGGCAACGACCAACCTGTCGGATCACCTTTAATGGCGTGTCTAGTGTGATCCCACCATCTGAATGGTCATCGAATCCCTGCAAGAGCCGTCGGATCGTCACATGGTCGTTTGCCCAGGCGTGAAAAGCAATCGGAACCGGGAGCAGTGGCACATTATGCCGTCGCGCAAACTTGTGCAGAACCGGCCTCAGCCCGTCTATCATGTCTCCGTTGACATTCGAATAGGACGCCACGCGAAGGTTAATGCCGACTGCCTGGCCTGGCTCTTTTTCTCTGGCTTCATACGCCATCTCAACGGCTTCATCGCCCGTGGTCAGAATGTGAGACGAATTCACGCCTAACGATTGCGCTACGGCCGAACCGCCTCGACCACCTCGCAAAGTGAGCAAGCTTACTTTCGGCAGAATCTTGCGTGCCCGCCCCACGATTTTGGGATCACTGAGGGGCCCCAAACCCTGACCAAACATGACCACAGGAATGTTCCGTTGAATCGCCTCTTCTATAGTATCTAGAATTGAAATATTCCACTCACGAGTCGCATCGGTGAATCCCCCGGCTCCGCACACAACGAACAGGTCTGCATGCTCCATGGCTTCTAAGAAAACATTGACGTCCGGCCTCACGTTCCTTCGATCTCGAATGGTCAGTCTTAGATCCGCGAGTGATCGAAAAGTGACTGGATATCGGAGCCGGAATGCTCTGCTCAAATTGCCTAAACCAATCGACGCGGTCCGGGGCAGAAGCCGGTCGAAGCCCCCAATGATGGCGTCACTCCCGATCCACAGATCCCTTCCGGCTCGCGGCAAGGACTTTGCTCCAGGACAAAACAGGGCCAAATTGGTTGGAGATTCTGTAAGGACTTCAATTCGCGCAGATGGCCACAGACGCTGGAGTCGCCTGACTCCTGCTTGGAGCATGGCAACATCACCCATGTTAGAGTACTCAGCGGAGCCGGTATTCAACGCAGTGTCAACGACAATACGCATTTGTCTTCATGCACCGCTTGAATCTACAGCACGCGAACCGTGGGGCTTCACACCGACAGAGTGCAGTACTGAATTCGAGAGCGTGGCCATGCTGGTTTTTCTCTCCAAAGAGAGATCATCAGCATCCCGCCGAGTTGACCTTGAAGAGGAAAGAATCATAAGCATTCATTTCTTCGTGCCATTCATTTTCTGGGGTCAATTCGCCCGCCCATAGAACACTCCAAGGCTTCGCATCAATGTAAGTTAGACCAGCAGCTGTGAATTCGTTCTTGATATCCCAAGGGTATTGCATGTGCGAACGCTTCCCTTGCCTCGGCTCGATCGCAAGAGCGTATTTCCTTGCGACTCGAGCGATCTCTGTGAAAAGAAATCTGCTATCCGGGTGCACGTGTTCCAAGACCGACATAGTAAAAATCACATCAACCGAGTTGCTGTCGTATTTCTGGATTGATAGCTCGGCGGGTCCAATATCAACCGGGGTCATCACCAGGCAGGGGTATTCGATGCGAAGGCGCTTAACGGCATGTTCGGAAATCTCCATGCCACGGACGTTTTTATATCCAGCTTGCCAAAGGTGATTAAGATTTCGGCCTGCATTGCATCCAATTTCTAGAATGCTATATCCTTTGGTTATTAACGGGGACAATGTATTGATGATCGTCTGAGTTCGCGAGGACCACCTAGGTACTGTTGGGGAATGTTGTCCCATAGGCCGCTCTTGTGACAGATAATCATACAGTTGCAAAAGCGGGACAATCTCGCTTCTACCGGCTTTCCAATACATTCTGGCTCGGAAGTTTCCGGGTACTCCAAGCTTGTGTCCCCATCGAAATAGAACGTCGCAAAATAGGTTTAGAGATGCAAAATACAACTTCCACCTGAAATTATTTAGCGCTCGATAGGAAAATCCGACAGGATCAACTAGGGCACGCTTGATCTGGATTCTCCATTTTGAGGGCTGCTTGCCTCGAATTGTAGCCCTGGTGGACGGCTCTTGGGAGAATTTGATCTGCATTGGTTTGCCCGATGTCTTATGCCAGTGTAACTGTTAGCGTTGCGCGCTTATCGAATTAACCTGATAACCGCATTCGCGGGCGTAGAAAAGTGGATAGCGCAGTTTGCTTTACACTTTTTCATACCCCATATTGCTTTCCGCTTTCCAAACCACTGGCCCAGGTGTCGTCGGCGCAAAACACCACGTGTTGTTCCCAACTATGGACGCTGTAGACGTTACCCGGTGTCAGTCTCGCGGCCGCGAAGAGAGCCTCCCCAGACGGTTGCGCGATGAGGGTTTGAACGCTAGCTGGCTCCGCACGCCTCCCCTGTATTCAAGGCCTCTGGCGCTAGCTCCTTCTGTACTGGTTTGCGCTTGGGTTACCCCACTGGTTAGCTCCGTTGTCCTGCATGATTTTTCGTTCATAGTCGAGAATTATGCTTGGTAGGTGCACTCCTTGTCGCATTGAGGCGTGAAAAATCGTCGTTAACACTTTTTGCTTGACGCAGCTCACTCCGGTTTTCCCATACTTTCTCAAAGGCGGCGGCGACATCGTCCAAATCCTGACGACTCATGCCGGGTCTCATTAATTCATGGTTAATCAGCTCGTCAAAATGCATCCTTTCACAAACCGGACAAATCCCCTTGTCGTAACTCACGTCACGGAAAGAATGGCCACATTTGAACGGGCAACCGGCTTTCCCAAAAGCGATTTTTTGTTGAAACATCGGCTGCAGGTAAAGCGGTTTGACATATCCGCCCACGACTTTCACGCCCTCTGTCTCACGCAGCTCAATCGCCGGCAGTTCTGCCTTGACCGCCTCCACGAAGCGGTTGCGGTGCACCCCTGCGATTTGGCTGTCGAATTTCAGACAATGCATATAGAAGACGTGTTCACATCCAGGACGCACTTTGGCAGGCTCGATGCACGGTATGGTCGATAATCTGGATGCCAGATAACTGACGTTCTCCTGTCTCTGCTTGACGAGCGATGGCAATTTCTTAAGCTGTTCCCTGGTAATGGTCGCTTCAATTTCGTTCATGCGGAAGTTGAAACCGATCATGTTGGTAAGGTCGGTGACGCCTTTGTCTTCAACGACCGCTTCGGCGTGATTGCGTATGAGCCGCACCTTCTCCGCCAGGTCGTCATTATCGGTAACAACGACGCCGCCTTCGCCCGCATGGATATGCTTGTGGTAATTCAAAGAGTAGATTCCGATGTCGCCAAGCGTTCCAGCAAATTTGTCTTTATATTTCGCGTGGGGTGCTTGCGCCGCATCTTCGATCACCCATAAATCGTGCTTTTCCGCGATTTTATTGATCTTCTCTGCATCGTATGGCTGGCCGAAGATATCCACCACAATAATGGCGCGAGTGGCTTCCGTAATTCGCTCTTCGATTGAATCGGCGTCCAGACAGAAATAGTCCTCCTCTATATCCGCGAAGACCGGGACCGAATTGAATATCAGCGCCGCCGTGGCCGAGGCACTCATCGTATAGGGAGAAACTATGATTTCATCGCCGGGCCCGGCGCCAATGGCTCCAACGGCGCAATATAGGCCCGAAGTTGCGGAGTTCACCGTGATAGCGTGCTTGGCGCCAAAATGCTTCGCCCACTCTGCTTCTAACGCCTGCACTTGAGGACCGCCATAAAAGTCTGGATGCCAGCCGCCCACGAATCTGGATAGCACTCCCGACCTCATGACGTTGATCACGGCGCTCTCCTCCTCTGGGCCGATGGTGCGGTAAGCCGGGAAGAGTTTTGTCCGAACCTTCGGACCACCAAAAAGCGCCAGCTTGCTCATCTATGGTCCTCCAAGTATTTAACGATTCTCTCGGTGGCTCCAAACTCGAATTTCAGATTTGGGCCTTGCCTGTTCTCTCCGTTCAAGATCCCACGCAAAGTCTCCTCTAGTTCCTTCTCGGTCAAAATCGAGCGCATCAAGCCCATGCGGTCGAAAATCAAGGGGTTTTCCCGTTTCAACCCTATTTGCACGCTGATAAAACGTTTGTCTAAAATGGCCGCTTCGAGCAGAAGCATGGAAAACATGCCGATAATCAAATCGGCCGCTTTCAAAAGCAGACTGGA
>Ga0182018_10003732_pt1 | contig 13394 bp, 27 predicted proteins | sample 812P2MmetaG_FD_120490 | JGI IMG/M metagenome (GOLD analysis project Ga0182018, IMG submission 120490) | Permafrost microbial communities from Stordalen Mire, Sweden - 812P2M metaG | ecosystem: Environmental > Terrestrial > Soil > Wetlands > Permafrost | place: Sweden: Stordalen | collected...
ACGCCGGAGAGAACCTGTTGAGTGTCGGCTACGAGTTGCATGCTACTTCCACGAAAATGCTCAACGGCGAATTCCGCGACGAGAAGACTCTTGTCCTTATTTTCTCGGCTGAAGGCTTCGACTGGAAATCTGACGACGCAATTCTAGCTGCAAACCCAAACGCCGGTGTGTCTTCATACTTACAGACGATGAAAGAAGCTCGCGACCGCGCCGTCGCTATTCCGACTCTTCAACCAGCCTTCAAGTCTCACATTTTGTGCCTCTGGGAAGATGGTGAGGTTGCAAAGCAGTGGCTCACTCCGGCACTTATCACTCCGTGCCGTGAGCAGAGCAAGATGGAAGACTTCAGGTTCTTTCGTGTCGGAGAGCACCCCGGTGTCATTGAGCCGGACATGCTCAGACCCTTTGTCGTTGGGCTTGCTCGCACGTCGCTGCAAGAGCGTGCTGCCGTCGTCTACTGCTGCAAATCTTATCTCGATGGCGTTGAGCACGCTCATTTGTTTCCGACATACTTCGAACAAGGGTCAAACGACAACGAGCAACTGTGCGAAGCAGTGCTAGCGAACTTCAGGAACCACATGGGGTACGGTGTCACGCTCAACGATGCAAGCGGCTTCAAGATCAAAGCACTCGCGTATGACTCGTACACTCCGCCATCGCCGCGCTTCGAGAAGAACGGTATCAACACACTGGAGTTTCACAAGACAGCCAAGACTTTCTCACCTGTTATGGATTGGTTTTACTCCCTTGCGCTCGCGGGAACTGTTCATTTCCCTGAGGGAGATGAGACTCTGTTTTCTCACCTGCTCGGCATTCAAGCTGTGCGTGACCTCAACGCGAATCTTTTCCCGAGACGAGCGAACTTAGACAAGTCTATCGACGCTGCTCTCGCTGCATTCTTTGCGTTGCGCCTTGCAATGACTGACATGCTCGCGCCCCCTGAACTGAGCACAATACCCATGATGTTTATCGACGACGACGGCACCGTCAGAGAAAGTGGACCTGATGGAAAGCTGGTCATCACGCATCAGCCGCTTTCAGACAAAGAAAGATTTTGAAATGAAATTCTGTGGAGAGTCAGGTTGCCCCGGAATAGCAAGTAAGGGCGCCTTCTGCGAAAAACATCAACACGTAGCGGCGCGTACGCAGACTATCAGACCACCAGCAGACCCGTGGTATGCCAAAAGTTCTTGGCGCGGCAAATCAGGCATCCGACTTTGGAAGTTACGAAGAAATCCACTCTGTGAAAAGTGTGGAAAACCAGCGAGCCAAGTTCACCATCTTGACGACACTTGGAAGGTGACGCGTGACTGGTTCGTTTTCAAGGGCGGGTATAACGGCGAGCTTTTGCAGTCGCTATGTGGACCATGTCACTCGGAGGAAACTATGCAGCAAATAAAAATGCGGGGTTTGGAGGGTCTGCAATGCGGCAATCAGTCATAGTACAGCACACCAGTGAGAATTACGCTTTCGTCTTAGTCGCAACGCGAAGTGAAGGTATCGTGCCTATGATTTTCATCAACAAAGGTTGCGATTTGTTCGCAGCCGCGCCAATGCTAGATCAATGGGTGAAAGCGGGACTCCTGTACGAATACGATAAACCACCTGTTCTACGTGAGGAAATCCTCAAGAACGCCGTGACTGAATATGTCCGCGTCATCTCACGGTGTACCGACATCGTTGCTCGTAACATCGTCAGAGTTGTTCCTCCTCGTGTGAAAGTGAGCAGCGATGAAGACTTCGACTTACCCCCAGACTTTGAACTTGACCAAGAGAAAGAGCCTGCGTTTTTCTGGCTGTTTCAGAAAGCGGACGTAGCAGTGCAAGCAATGCGAATCATTAAGTATTTGATGGACAAACACAAGATCAGCGAATCAGACGACGGCAACAGCGGTGAACAAATGCAGAGGCGCTGCATATTTATCTAGGAGTGCCATGTCACTTTTTGGAAGCACTGAAACAAAGATCAAAAAACTGTTGGCGGTCGCGAGCGGCGAGCGCCGTTTGGGAAACTTTGAAGCTGCTGCTTCATTCGAAGCTAAAGCGGAAAAGCTGCGCAGCAAGCACAATCTGGCGCCTCGTGAGCCAGTAAAGCCGGAAGTTCAGCCGCGCCGTAACTACTACGACTCGTCTGATTTCCCCGGTGTGCCTCCACGCCAAGCACCGCTGACTAACGAGCAACTTGAGCAACTTCGCGTGCAAGCATCTGGACAGAATCCTGACTCGCATAACGCTCGTGCCGCGGCGCAACGTAATCAAGCGCGAAATCAAGCGCACGATGCAACACTCCGCGCTCAGTTCGGTACTGTACCCGAAGAAATAAGCCACTTCGCGCCCCATGCTGTGGATGATCGAGGAACTCCGTACACCAAATCAACAGGAGAGAAACAATCATGGCTTTCAAAATTAAACTTTCAGTTCTGGGATTGATTCGCAAACTTCGCGCAGCGCTGATCGCACCAAAGCCGGCAACGGCGCTGGTGCCTGTCCACATTCCTAACGGTCGCTGGGAACAAGTGCGAGTCGCTGGTAGCGAAATCATTCGCAGTTACAGATACACCTGCAAATGTCAGCAACACCAAGACCTCACTCTGGTGGAGGCAAAAGACCAGAAAGAGCGCAAGTGTGGATGCGGCTTGAAGTACAACCTGCTCCGCGATCTCGCGCTCGCCACAGATAGCACGATCACAGAGTACGAGTCTGCGCTCGCAACTCTTCCGGTTCATGCTCTCGCAGTTCAGCAGCCCCGGCGCCCAGCGGCTCAAGTTGTCGATTGGGGCTATGAGACGGCGGGAGAAGTGACTTGGACTGGTGCGCCCCCGTCTAGCGGAGTGCAGTGGCGCTGACCTGGGGCTGTCACAGGACGCAGAGATACTGAGCGGCAAGATGCTCGAACGATAACTCAGATTTAAGGAGAACCATCATGGAAATAATCATCACCAAAACATTTGAAGACCTCGGGACTACTTATCAAGTAGACACGAGACACCACGTCGCAACATCCGTCGCCGAACGGTACATTCAGCACAAAGTAGCTGAGCGCTACAAATACAAGTCCGTAGCAGAGCGCCTGTCCTCGGAAGAAGCGGAGCGGGCGCGTCTGAATCCAGTTCCACCCGCGTCGGTCGTCTGGAAGGTCGTGAAAGGCGCCATCAGCGAGCGCTATCACATCAGCGCCAAATGTTCTCGTGCCAACTGCACTTCGGTGATTTATGACGCACCGCCTTCGCCGTCTCTTGAGGCGCTCACCTTCTGCCACAGTTGCGGCGGCTCTGCGCCTGAAAAGATTCCTGCTGCTGTGGCTGCTCAGTATCGGAACTTGTTCAAGGTGCCAGCAGAGTGTACGGCTGACTTGGCGGACTACTACCACAAATGTGCCAAGAGCAAAGGTGATGGCGAGCCAGTCGATTTATACGCGCCGCAAAAGATCAACGGTGTCGTTGTGGGTCCGCCGGTGCTCTTCGACCATCCAGTGAACGCAAAGCACAATAATTACGGACACGAGAATTTTCAGCCGAACCCCGGAGATGGGCAAAAAGCGGACCTTGCGCCAAGCAATCCGGTGTTCAAGAAGAAGCCATGATGCTCATGAAGCGTGGTCCGTATAACAGGAGAAAACACAATGAGTTTGATTAGGTTCTGGCACGACTTTTGCACGACCTTCACCATCTTGACGCTCGTACAGGCTCTGCGTGACTGGCTGAGATACAGAAAAGAGATCGTCACAGAAAACAAGTAACAGGGGCGGCGGTCAAGGAGAATTTTTATGGGAGTCGCAGTCAAAACAGAAGTTCGTACATTTCGCGGTACGGCGCTACGTGCATCACAGGGCGATGAGATGGCTATCAGCGGCAGGGCTTTGTCGTACAACACGCTGAGCAGTGACCTCGGGGGGTTTCGTGAACGCTTGCAGCCGGGGTGTTTTTCGAGGTCATTGGCATCTGGCTCCGACGTGCTCTGCCGCAGGGAACACGAGACGGGCTTTCTGCTTGGGCGCACAAAGAACGGCTCTCTCACTCTGCAAGACGGTCCCGATGGCTTAGATTTTCGTTGCTCGATTGATCCCAGCGACCCGATTGCTGTCTCAACACGTGCGGCTATCCAGTCGGGCTTGATCGACTCGATGAGTTTTGCTTTCGCCGTAGATGGAGACGACGGCGATGACTTCTCTGCGCCTGATGCTTCAGGGCTTTTGATTCGGACTATTAAGCGTGCAGCACTGCTGGATGTCGCCCCAGTTTGTTCTCCCGCGTATCCGGTCGGCACCAGCGTTGCTGCACGCGCGGCTGACTACTCTGTTGTGGCTGCTCAAAGTGACCAGACTCTAATCCGCGCCCAGATCAAAGCCTTCGACAACAGGCGCAAGCAGTGCATTGCTGATGCCCGGAGTCAGTTTGCGGAGTACTCGCCATTGTCGGCAGAGGACATCGTGCGATGCAGAAAGCTGGGTTACAGCGTCGATGTCATGAATGAGTTAAGACTGGCAGCGATCACAAGAGAGATTCGCGCCGGATTTGCATTCGAAGCAGAGCCTATGCGCAGTGACGGGGGAGCCGTCGCCGACCCTACCGCATCACTCAGAGATGACGACGACGACGATTTTGACTGGTCTGGCGCCGACTGGGACAAAGACGACCACGAAAGATGCGCGACTTATCACCGCGCGATTGCACGAAAAGCAACGTCAATGGATTCCGCTGTTGACCATTTCAAAGCCGCCGATTTGCACGATACGGCAGCGCGTCTCTATCCAGACTTGAATTCACGATTTGCAGCCGTCAACGCCAGCAAAAGTCTTCGGCGGGAAAAGGAGAACTGCCTTTAAATGCTGCCAGCACTCGAAATCGTTTTGGAGAAGCATCGTGAAGCCGTAACAGAGTTGGCAGAGTACATCTGCGAGCAGCGCAACTCAGATGAAGGGTTCCGTCGCTTAGATTCCTTGCTCGAATATCAGGTGATGGCGTTTCGGTATCTCAACGACGCTTGGAGAGATTTGAAGGTGAAGAAATGAGTGCTCACAAAAATGTCTACACAGTTAACGGGCGCCTTGCGGCTTTGGAAGCGCGTTGCCTCGCGCTGGAGAAAGAGAATTCGGCTTTGCACACGCAGGTTCAGCACTTCGTCTCGACTCCGGGGGCTACGGGAAGAGATGGGGCGAGGGGATTAAAAGGGGATGCAGGGCGCGATGGTCGGAACGGCTTCGATGGGAAAGATGCCGTCGGCATACAAGGGGCTACCGGCTTGCAGGGTCCTCGTGGAATTCGTGGGGATCGCGGTGAAAAAGGGGAGCAAGGGATTCAGGGTGCTCCCGGAAAAGATGGCGTAGACGGTCAATCTATTGTTGGTCCGGTCGGTCCGCGTGGCGAATGCACCATACCTAACACCGATGAAGTTGCACGCGAACTCCTTGCGATTCGGCTGAAATTGGCGCGGTTCCAAGCCGCGGTGCTTGATGCTTACGTGCATAACTACGGCAGGAAACACAGAGGCTTACAAGCAGCGATCAATGCCACTATCGCAACAATCGAGAATCAGTCCGGCATCTTTGTAGATCGCGCCGAGCTGGAACAAATCAAGAAGCTGGCGGGGCTGTGAATGGCGACGCCCAAGAAATTTGCAAGCAATCTAAAAGGAGAAAAACTATGGGAGTCCTCCCAAAACCACTTAGCAACGAGCAGTTAAACGAAATCAGGCGCAAGGCGCAGGCTGCGCAATCGCCCAGCGCTGAGCCACCGACTGCGGAGCAAGTTGCCTATGACTGCGGAATAAAGGGACTTGTGCCAATCGTCAAGCGTATCGAGGCTCTTGAGCGCCAAGTCAAAGAGTTGACGGCAGCGCAAAGCCAGCGCCCTGCATAAAAGTTCAGTAACACAAGTGTTGGGGTCTCTTGCGCCCTTCACGATGTGTGGGCAAGAACTACGCGCTTGAATCACGCGGGAGTCGTGACCACACTGACAACTCGGCAATGCGGGCTGCGATGGGTCAACATCGCTGGTCGAAGGAGACTGAAGCCCGCGCCGACCCCTTTCTAAGAGTTCTCCGTTGGTGGCGTCGAGTAGAACCTGACTCCGCCATCTTCGGGGGAGATGGGAGGAAATATGTTCACATTAAACAAAGTCAGTATCGAAGCCATCTACGACAACTACGTCGCCATGTGTGAACGCTGCGCCTGCAAGCCTGCGACTTTCACAGTCTGGAAAATGATTACGAAATCTTAGCGTCACAGAATCGCCGCCATCATGGGGAGCGCCTCAGCCTCCCGCGCTGTTCCTGCGCACTCTACAGTTGTGCGAATTGAGGCGCTCCCTCCCCCTAAACCTCTATGGCGATCCTCTATAACAACATCCGATTCATGTCGAAGAAGAATGAAGCCGAAGAACAGCGAATGCTTTTATGGGAAGTTCTCGGAATAGATGAGTGCGAGCGCCTCATCGCGCAAGCGCATGAAGACATTCAGAAGAAGAAAGGGAAGAAGTAATGTCTTTTTCACAAAGCGAATGGTGTGCAAAATTACGAGTTCTCGCGCAAGAGCGTGAAAAGTCGAACTGGGAGCTAGGCGACATTCTAGGTTTGGGCGAACGTCATTTTGGGAGGCGCCCAGCTTATGACTTAGCACAGGCGCACACAAAATGGCACAGGCTCTCGCTCTACAGAATAGCGGGTGTCGCATCTTACTTTCCCAAGCCTTTGCGCTTCGAGACTCTTTCGTGGTCGGTGTACGTTCTGCTACGCCCTTTTCCGTTGTCGTTTCTTGAAAAGTTCATTCCAACGATTGCCGACAGCAGACTCAGCGCGAAACTATTGAGAGAGCGTGCCTGCGCTGAGTACGGCAGTGATCCCCAGGAATGGCGCAAGCAAAAGAAATATCGAATGGTTCGTATTGCGACCAGCCTGTGCGACAAGATCGTCGAGAAGTCCGGCTCAGCGAAAGTTACGGCGCTCGTGACTGAGATTTTGGAGAGCTGGCTCATTGGGGAGAAATGTGAGCGCCAGCCAGCCTCGGGGAACAAGACTCAGGAGTGGAATCAGAAAGTGAAAGATGCGGGTAATGAGCCTGTAGAGGCAGAAAAGGCGCCTGTAGGAGACACGGAGAGCGATGGGAACGAACCTGATGCTACTCAGACATGTCCGAAACCTGAGCCTCCCAGACCAGTCGAGGGTGATCTTTCCGAGCCTGCAACGCGCCGCTCTCCGAATGAGTATCTCGCTGCTGAAGACGGGATTCATCGGCTTACGGACAGACCGACATACGATCAGCGCCGAGCGCAGCAGATCGCAGCGGGTGCAGAGCCGATCAAGAAGAAACTCAGAAAGCCAAAGCCCCGCGCCCTCCGGCTTCAGTGGACGCCGTGCTCGAAGCCAATACGTGTAGAAAAGGGAGCGGTGACTTTCAGATCGCACAAACCGGATTGCTTTCGGACGCTCGAAGATGCACGAGCCGCCGAAGAGAAGAACTTCCAAGAAAAAGGGCATCGCGAAGAAGTTGTCTACTGCGTTGTGCCGTGTGATGCATATCACGTCAAACACATCTACAGTTCTGAGGTGCTGCAACGAAACAGCGCCCAAGCCAATGTCATGGTCGGAGAAAATCGTGAATAAGATTGCGAATGATGTCTAGCATTCCGTATCCCATCAAGAGCAGGCACAACAGTACGCCAAGAAATGACCAGAAGGGGAATGGCGCCTTTTTTCCACGTTGGTAGCTCATCTGTGATTTAATCAACGTTGTGAAGCCGCTCCTCATTTTCCTACTTGTCATGCCCATGCTGGTTGGATGCGAGACTGAGCAAGCACAGCGCCCTACCTACGATCCCGACACCCAGGTGGTCATAAACAAAAATGAATATGCCCGCTTGCAAAAAGTGGGACGTTTTCAACCGTTCAAGGATGTGACAGGAGTGGCTCTCGACACGAGCACAGGACAAGTGTGCAAGACCCATGACTGGCAACCATCATCAGAGCCTCTCTGCCCTAAGAACGGAAGGATAACCGAGCCGTGTCTTATGGAACGAAGTCCCTATGAAAATGCGCCGTTGTGCTCTACGTTGCCTTGACAGGGCATGTGCTGTGCTAAGGCGCTTAAAAAGGCTTCAACTCATACGCCAAGATTTCATCCTGAGCAGAGTCAAGAATCGCACCCCGGTCAAAGGGCGGCTTACTGCTGTAGATAGAAGAAGGGCGAGGCGCCCGATCAATGACCTTTCCAGCGATTTCATGGGCTGTAGGTGCCTGATCTTCAAACAGCACGTCGTGTGGTCCGTGCAGGCGGAAAAGCAAGAACCGGCGCTCAGGAATTGAGACGTCGATCTTTTCCCGTTCTATGCAACTCCGAATACCAGCCCGCAGCGAGTCTCCGCTAAGACTATCGAAAAAGTCGCTCATTCACAGTTCTCCTTTTCCGTTACTTCTCTTTTCATTTAACCACGGGTGTCAAATGAAAAACCCTCTGCCAGCGAAGGCAGAGGGTGGAGTGCAGCGGCGGGGGAAAGTCTTAAAGCCTGTCGAAGAATTCTTCCATAGTTGGAGATGATCCAGCAAGGGCGGAACACTCATGAAGCCAAGCCGCGAAGTCGCTGGCATCTCGCACCGGACCTGCTACGGTTCTGGCTGAGTAGACGCGCTCTGCCAAGAGGCGGAGAAAGAGTTGAATATCTCTCATCGCGTCTCCTTGATGTCATCAGCAGCGGCGCCCTTGCCGAACAACGATGCCGTGGTGCCTTTGAGGGCGTGCGCGGTGCGCTCATCATGGAGGCTGACTACTCTGACGCGATGGATGCCGAGGGCAATCCGCAGGTCGAGCAAGCCTGATTCACTCAGCAGTACGTGCCGAAGTGCATTGCGTTCGGAAGGCTTGAGTTCGGTGAGGAAGTGCTCGGAAAAGTTGGTGCAGCGTTTGGTACGATCTACGATAGCCATGTGTGCCTGCCTCCGCAGGTGTACTTTGGTTAGTGAGCCGTCAGAGTCTGAACACTCTGGCGGCTCGCGTTTACTTGCTGATGAGGGACTTCTTGGATGCTGACTTCGCTTTGACTCCCTTCCGTATCCGGTCGCATGCGACACAATGCAGCAGACCTTTTTTCAGACTGGCGCCGCCAAAAACATTTTCTGCTGTCAGCGGATGTCCAGCCTTCTCACACTTCTTCAGCTTCGGATTTTTGGCGCAAGCTGCTTTGTAGAGCGCCATGAATTGCTTGCTGGTTTTCTTCATTTGGTCTCCTTCTTGATTTTCAGGTATGCGTCGATTGCGCGACGGATCAACTCTGCGACTGGCGCCCCTGTTTCTGCTGAGCGCTCAGTCAGTTTCTGCATCTGGTCGTCACGTAAGAAAAGCGCTGTTCGTTTCATGTCACCTAGTGTACCCTACAGGCATACATAGGCATATAGCACTGAAGTAACCGTCGTAACTTGGCTCGTCCGCGCTGCTCTCTTACAGTGAAGGGCGGAGGGGATCACAAAATGACATGGACGACGCGCCTTAGAGGTCAAAAACGAATCGCGAAAGACCTACATGCCGCTATAGAGAAAGTGAAGCGGTTCTGCCACGAGCTTGATATTCCAGAGACAATTATCCTGCAAGCGCCAGAAGACAGAATCAAAAGGCTGGATTCGATGATACAGATACACAGAGCCAGTGCTGAGCGCATGGCGAAAGAACTCGAACTCCTGAAACCGAAGGCGAAGAGCGCCGTCGCAGGGGGCAGGTGATGAATCCGTCACTCCGAAACACGATGCTGGTCACTGAAGCTGGCAAAGGAATCTGGAACATTGAAAGAATCACGCCTGTCGATATGCGCTGTCTGATGAAGGCTCTCCATGCCTACTTGGAGAAGCTGCCAGCGTCTGAGACAGAGGAGTTTACATTAGGGGAATTGGCAGACGACCTCGAAGAGTGCGTAGTCTTGTGGAAGTCGCAGGTGGCGGCAGAGCGCCAGACGGTCGTTGATGCCGAAGAGAGACTCAAGAAGAAGAGCGCAGCCGGGAAGTGAGCGCCTGTGCTGTCACTTATCTGTCACTGAAGAGGGTAAAAAGAGCAGCATTTGGCAGCACGACACAGCATTTAAGTCATTGAAAAGTAACAGAACTGGCGCATGCAGGGGTGATTAAGAGTCAGTTGCTCTGCCAATTGAGCTACGCGCCCACGTTGGGGGATCTTGGCGGCGGGACAATTTGTGATTGTAACATTTCCCCACACCCCGGTCATCGCTCACCCGGAAATGCTGCAATCAGAATCTCTATTCTTGAAGCGAGCGGCCCGCACGGCGCTTCGATGCGGCAAGAGCGATAGGAGCAGGTTCCGAGATCATGATGAGGGTCGAGTGAAATTCCGCGCCGGGTTCCCCGACGCGAACGAAAACGTATTCTATGACCGCTGGCGCGCTTCCGCTGCCAGTCCGCCGGGAGTTTCACTGGTCACGGGGCGATGCGGAGGCAACGAATCCGGCCCCATCCTCGGGCGCCTTTCGACCGTGCCGATTACCGGAGCATCGTCCATTCCATCGGCGTAAGCCATGGAAACGAACCTTTGCTCGGAACACAAGCGATCGATCATCCGCTGTTGCCCCGTGCTGAGCACGGCGTGAGGAAGAATGGGGAAGTGGCGGAACATCCAAAGAAAATACACGCGCTGAAGAAAAGATGGCATCAAATAACGCGGTCCGATAGCAGTTTGCACCTGCACCACACCGTCCGACAGTTTCTCAATCCACATACTAGGCCCACCTGATTACTGAGTTTGGCCAGAGCAATTCCAGGGCCGCTATTATTGCACCAAGGCCGGTGCGAGGGAAGCAATTTTTCACTGATTTCAGAGAATTCTGTCGAAACCCGGGCAAGTCTTGGCCGACGGCTGGGTACATTTGGTTAAGCACGCGGATTCGACTGCACCAAGAATGGTGCATAAGGGCCGGTACACGAGGACTGGCGCGAGAAGACTACGCGGGAATCTCCGGCACATTGAGTCGGACGTCCGCGTCTGAGCGCGTCGCAAGTGACGCGTGTTCATTCCTAGTCCCCTCCCACGCGGCGCGAGAGAGCACGAACCGATTCAGCGGCAAGTTGCTCGTAGCGACGGCGGATTCATTGGACGCCGCCCCCTTCCGCCGGGCTGCTAAGTAAGTCTAGTACACCAGTAGACAAACTAGACATCCAGCGATAGAATCACAATCCGCGAAGATCACCGTAAAAATAACATCCGTGTGTGAATCTCTAATCAGGAGGGAATATGGTGACCAAGAAAGAACAGACGCTAGAAATCGAGCAGTTGCTAGTCGCCGGTGAACTTTCTCAAGAAGAGATCGCTCAAAGGTTCAATATCAGTAACGCGTGGGTTTGGCAGATTAAGAGAAGGATGGAGAAGCCATCACGCGAATCGAGAAGGATGTGGCAGCGTGAATCCGGGTTTTTTCTATTTTTAGCCACGCAGTGCGAGAGAACACGTGGCGACTGAGCGGTGACTTGCTCGGGAGGACGGCGGATTCATTGGACGCGGTTCCACTAATCACAACACCAATGGAGGGTGTCAGCCATCGGCAAAGCTAGCAGAACACTGCTGCCCGACCGCCTAAGCTACGAAACCCGCATCACGCGAAACAACCGCATTGTCGTGCCACACGTCTTCCTGTGCGCTCGGCACATCGAACGCAGGCGTTCACAGCGTCCAGCGGTTGCTGTCGTCCTCACTGGTGCGACCCGCGTTGCCGGCGACTGCGCCGACTGTCAACAGGAGCGTGCCAGTACAGCCCCCAACACCCCATAGCGTCTGCGTCAAATGAGCGACGGATGACCTGACGGGCGCGTTGGCAGACGTGCTCCTGAGCCCCCCTGGGCATAGTGCTGAGATGAATTTGAATCTTTTTGGGATGCAGGTGAGAAGTAGACGTTTGCGCCGCTTGGTTCTCACCCGCACCCTTTGACGAAGAAGGGCACAACATAATTCTCTCTCCAGGGTCCGTTCGCGCGCAAGTCACAGTCCTGGCCTTAGCATCCCGCTTTGTGACAAACTGTCTTCCGTGGTCATCTGCCCTCACTGCAGGGCGCAAACCAGCATCCTCGGTGGATTCGATTCCATTGATGCAGGCAGGTTCACTTGTGAGCACTGCCTGACCGAGTTCCTCGTCATCGACAACGTTCCCATGTCCGAGGAGCAGTACCGACGAGGGCTAGTGCTCTCGTATCGACCGAGAGCACTGGCCCGTTATTGTTTACGCGGCCTGCGCCGGGCGGAGCAGGACCGCGAGCGCAAAATGACTGATGGTCCTAGTACTCCTGCATCCACTCGGGGAAAGTTTCAGGCGTATTCTTCTGTGAGGTCATGATCGGAGTTCCTTGTCTCCAGTTCGTGATTTAGGGCTGCGCGGCGCGTTTCGAGCGTGCTACGCAGCTCGCCTTTTTTACGTCGCGAAATGGATACGCTTGGTGCCGAACGAAGTCAAGTGAACCTCCCAACCTCCCTACTACGGACAGGCAAAGAAGTAGTGTCGTTCTCCCCATACACCTGAGGCCCGTCGTGGTAGACTCGCGGGCATTATGAGTGACGAACTCGAAAGACTCTACGCGACCAAGGGCCTGCTAGAAAAAATTCTCCATGAGGTCGACTGCGAGGAGAAGTCGCTGCGAAAGAGATCTCTTATAGAGTCGAAAAGCTTGATAGCCCTGCCGGGGGATGGCCTTTCCGGGTTTCCGGATGATGGCAACGTCACGGCCGAGGCGTATCAAGAGGAAATAAACGATCTTCTTAGGTGTCGAGAATCAACCGAAACTGAACTGGAGAAGATCAAAGAACACATCAAAGAGGAACAGGAAAAGAAGAAGTGAAACGCTTCCCGCGACGCGGAAAATCTACACAAAAATCCTTCAGTCTCGTAACCTGTCCGTTAAGTCCGTTAAGCTACTTTTCTATCAGACTGAGAGAAATTGAGTCTTGTGTTTGCTATGGTTTTAGGCGGGAATCTCGGGTAGTATGTCCATCCGCTGGATCTCGGCCGCGACCCCGAAGTCGTTGCCGTGGCCCTGCTCCACGCGCAATACGCGGGCATGGCAGCACACCCAGCACTTTTCCCCGGAGGTCAGCTCAGGAGGGAGTATGAGGACTAATTCGACGTCCGAGCCCTCCATCATGCGGGAGTTGGTATAGAGGAATACGCCATTTGTGCTGACATCGCGAGTCTGGGCGCTCAACTCGGCATTTGCCGCAGTGCTGCGGACGCGCACGGGCAGCTTGGCAACGACTCTTTCACGGGAACGGCGATCGATCTTAGAGGTCATTCTTAGGGGTCGTTAATTCTAAACCCAAATCCTAAACCCAAATTCTAAACCGAAATCCAACCTCGGATCATGAGCCAACGCCAGCGGAGAGGCTTCTCGGCTTCCCGCTGGCGTTCGACAGTATAGACCAA
>Ga0182018_10003733_pt1 | contig 13390 bp, 12 predicted proteins | sample 812P2MmetaG_FD_120490 | JGI IMG/M metagenome (GOLD analysis project Ga0182018, IMG submission 120490) | Permafrost microbial communities from Stordalen Mire, Sweden - 812P2M metaG | ecosystem: Environmental > Terrestrial > Soil > Wetlands > Permafrost | place: Sweden: Stordalen | collected...
ACGGCAACAATACCACGGGCCAGACTGGCTAAACACATTGTTCGTGGTTTTCTCTCTCGGCTCCGGCCAGTTTGGAATAGTGGGCGCCAGTCGAGATCTCCCGGCTAGTTAATAGTTCCCGTTATAGAGGCCCCAACGAGAATTTTGTTCTCGTTGTGTTGGCAAGTCCATTCGATTCAATCGCCCGCCGCGCCTTCTGACTTCTGTCTCCTGACTTCCTCGACTCCCATATCCCGCAGGGATATCAAGGGCGCAGCCCTTGGCTAGTTAGTTATGCACGCTTCTTCCGTGCGTTGGCCACCGCATCCGGACTTATAGGACGGAGCGCAGACTGAGCCAAGAAGACATGATTGCCTACGTTCAGTGTGCGTCACTGGCTGACGATTGAGGACGGACGGCCGGCCACCGTATTCACGCTGCTGCTCATATGGGAGACTTTTCAGATCTCCCGGAGGATCTCGTAACGGGACTGGCTCACCATCTTCGAAAGCGGACGAGAATGTGTTCGCACACGCTTCCTGTTTAGCTCTCACTGAACTCCCTGGAATCGTATTCAGAGCGTCGGCAGCGGAACCCGCAATTTTCCCTGGAAAATCTCCGCGAACGCCGCCAGGATTTCGTCGTGCAAGAGGCCGTTGTCGGCCAGGATGTTGTCGCACGTAGTCACGCTGAGCGGGCCTCCGGCCATCTCCGAAACGCGTCCGCCGGCTTCCTCCACCAGCAGCGCGCCGGCCGCCATATCCCACGGCTTCAACCCGAATTCCCAGAAGAAATCCAGTCGGCCGGAGGCCACAAACGCCAGGTCCAGCGCGGCCGACCCGGTGCGCCGCACGCCGTGCGACGCCATTGCCAACTGATAGTAAAAGTGGATGTTGATGTTGTGGTGCCGCTTGCGGCTGGGGAAGCCGGTGGAAGCCAGACTGTCGGTCACCCGCGCGGCCGCCGACACATGAATCCGGTGGTTGTTCAGGAACGCGCCCGCGCCGCGCTCGGCGGTAAACAACTCCTGGTGGATGGGATCGTAAACCACTCCGGCGATCAACTCGCCCGCGCGCTCCAGCCCCATGCTGACGCAAAACATCGGAAAGCCGTGCGCGAAGTTGGTAGTCCCGTCCAAGGGATCCACGAACCAGCGGTATTCCGACGAGCTCTCGTGACCGCCACCCTCTTCCGCCACAATGGCGTGCGACGGAAAATGCGACCGCAAGCGCTCCACGATCAGCTTCTCGGAGGCGCGGTCCGCTTCCGTCACCAGGTCGAATTCGCCTTTAAGCTCGAACGGGACGTGGCGCTCGTGGTAGTTCGCCACCAGCGCGCCGGCCTCACGCGCTATATCGACGGCTTTCTCCAGGAACTGCATGGGCTGGCCGAAAGCCTTACCCTACTTCCTGAATATATTTGATGTCGTGCTTGAAAATAAAGAGGTTGGGCTCGCCTTTGCGCGTCAGGCGGATGAACGACTGGTCGTAGTATTCAATCGTTCCCGCCACCTCTTCGCCGTCTTCCATTTTCACGCGGATGGGCGTGGCACTCTCAATGAGCTGTTTGAGGTATCTGGCTTCCTCAAACGTCTGTTCCGGCGCGCGCGCGGATTTGGCACTCTGCTGTGGAATATTCACTTTTTCTTTCTTGCCGCTGGAGTTGCGGCTGGCGTTCCCGCAACCGGGGCGTCTTGCGATCCGCCCGCGCCCTCGGCATCTCCATAATAGCCAATGCGCGCGGAAACCCGCAAATCCGCCGATGCAACCCGTAGCTCCAGCTTGTGAAACGGATTCTTCGGCAGCGGCACGTCGTGAGGGTAGAATCCCAGAAAATATTGCGTGCGCAATTCGCCGAGGATGTCGCTGAATGCCTTGTCCAATTCCTTGCCGTAGCCGGGAAAGAACGTCTGGCCTCCGGTTCCCTCCGCCATGAAGATCAGGGCATGTTCGCCGCCGGTGTTGCGTCCCGCTTCGTTGGTGATCGGCACGACCACCACGGCGTAGATCACCGCATCGGCGAACTGCGCTCCCTTCAAGGCCTTCTCGATACCCATGCTGCTGGTGGTGTTGCCGCCGTCGGTGATCACGACGATCACCTTGCGGCCCTGCCGCGCTTCCAACTCGTGTGATGCCAGATAGATGGCGTCATAAAGCGAAGTTCCACCCGAACCATGAATGAATTTCAAAGCGTTATCCAGCGAGAGGTAGTTGTGGGTGAAGTGGCGTAACTCGTTGACGTCCGAATCGAAGCTGAAAAGCGCCACCGCGTCCTCCGGACTGCCTTCCGATAGCAAAGCATGCAGGAATTTGGTGGCGGAGTCCGTTTCGTACTTCAAGTCCTTGGCCGTCGAGCCGCTGACGTCGATCATTAAAGCGATGGATAAGGGTTGCGAAGTCTGCCGTTCGAAGACCTTGATCTCCTGCGGCACGCCGTTGTCGAAGATCTGAAAATCCGACTGTCTGAGCGCTCCCACCAGTTCGCCCTTGGAGTTTTTCACCGAGGCGATCATGTGCACCAGGCTGACATTGGAATGGAAGACCGCCGGCTGCTGCGCCGGCACGGCAGTGCCGCAGATCGCCGCGGCAACGGCGGCAACCGCGACCGTTCTACCTGCCAGCCGCGCGAACATTGCTGTCCCACTCTCCTTCCACCCAGACCTCGCCATCCACAAAATGCTCCTTCTTCCAGATGGGGACCAGCTTCTTGAGCCGGTCGATGGCTTCCCGCGCCGCCTCGAATGCCGGCCCGCGATGGGGAGCGGTAACAATGATCGCCACGCTGGTTTCCCCAATCAGCATACGGCCCAGCCTGTGCACCATGGCGATGCGGCCAACTTCATATTTGGCAGCGATTTCCAGCCCAATCTTCAACATCGTCTTGAGCGCCATGGACTCATAACATTCGTAGTCCAGACAGCGCGTGGCGCGTCCCTTGGTATGGTTGCGGACGGTGCCCTCGAAAGTGGCCACCGCGCCTTCCGCGCCGGTCAGCAGCCGGGCAATTACCGCGCGGGTATCGATGGCATGGCGGGTCAACGCAAAATAGTGGCCGTCCTGGCAGAGTTCGGCCCGGGCAGCGCTCCCGCCGCTCACCGGCGGCAGAAAGGCCACTTCGTCGCCTTCGGTAATACTTGCGGAAAGTTCGGCAAATTCTTGATTCCGTGCCACTACGATGCTGGGCGCTAGCTCCCGCAATCGCGGATATCGGGCGGCGTAGCTCGCGAACACCGCGCGCAAGTCGGCGCCCTGGGGGAATTCGGCATCTTCCGATGGACGGCCCACCAGTTCTTTGAGCATCCCGAAGAACAGTACTCGCACTCGCATCGCGATCTTGTAAGGTACAGTCTAACAGACGGTTGCAGGTGTTCCGAGGTTGCGCCGGGTTACAATACCCGTTCCCATGAAACCTTTCACCGAAACGCGCCTGAGGGTGCGCTACGCCGAGACCGACCAGATGGGTGTGGTCTACTATGCCAACTATTACATATGGATGGAAGTGGGACGCGTGGATCTCTGTAAAGCCCGCGGTTTCAACTACCGCGATATGGAACGGGAGGACGGCATTTTCATGGCGGTGGGGGAGTCGGCGTGCCGCTACCGCGCGCCCGCTCATTTCGACGACGAAATCGTCGTCAAGACCTGGATCGAAGAGGCCGATCCGCGTATGGTCACGATCCATTACGAGATGCGTCTGGCGGATGGCGACCGCCTGCTGGCCACCGGCCACACCCGCCACGTATTCGTGAATCGCGAGATGCACAAGGCGCGCCTCCCGCGAAAATATCACGCCATGTTCGGGATCTCCGTAGCGGAGCAGCACTCCGGGCAGTAGTTGGCGTGCGGATGCGGTAGTAAGGCTATTGCGAAGACTTGCGGGGCAGGAATGCCCGCCCCAGGGGACCTGCGGATTTTCTGCCGCGGTACGCCTGTTAACGTGCGGACGATGGTGGCCGGGTACCCTCGCGCCGCTTCGATCCCTCTCGAAGGCTGCTGGTGCGGAGCATCGGGGCGACACTTCCGCACAAATCATGGGGCGACCCCCTGGTCCGCTGCTCAGTCGAAGAATCAACTTCCGGGCGTGGGCGATTTGCTGCGGCGTGAGTTTCGGCTTGCGACCGAATTTAACGCCGCGTTTCTGCGCGCCCTTTACTCCGGCGCATCGCGGAGATTACGGGGCGAAGCTTTACATAACATTGCTATTATCGGCGGAGCCGAACCCGACCGGGCCGGGGAAGAGCACAACAAACGGGAGTATACTTTCTTCATGTCAGCTGGAGCGTGGTTTGGTTTTTTCGGGGATTTTCTCACTTTTTTTGGGGGCATCGTGCTCGCCGTCGATGCGGTGCGCGAGGAAAAAAAGTTTCGGAAGCTTAGAGCATGGGCCGAAACCATTGCAGCTCCAGAGCTTAAAGGTGTGATCCTCACCTTTCAAGGTGTCAAACTGAAGACTGGGGACGATATTGAACTCGCTTTCATCCGCAAATCAGCCAAACTCGCTCTTGCTGGATCCCTGATTCTCACTATTGGTTTTATGTGCCTATTCGTATCCCATTGCATAGAAACGAGTTCAACGGAACATGGCACTTCGCGTGCAGAGGAGGTCCGGTAGGTAGTTTTTCCGATGTTCGGAAATTCGGAAAGTGCGGTATACTGATTTTGGGGTGCGTGATGAAAGAGTTATTCCGATTGAAAATTGCCTCGAAAAGACAGGCAACTGTGCCTCAGAGATTGCTGAATGTATTGCACTTATCTGAAGGTGACGAAATTCGCATTGAGGTAGAAGATGGCCAAATCAAAAACGTTCAGCCCTGCAAGATGCTCCCAACCAACTTGTTCAGCACTGATGTCCTGACCCAGCTCATGGCAAGAGAAGCGGCTATCGAGGAGGGTGGAGGAACGCCAATCGATCCAGCAGAACTCCTTGAAGAAGGAGAGGCACAGGCCGCTGCTTCGCAGATAGTGGCTTCGGCGCACTGAATTTCCTGTATCATTGAAGGCGGCCCAAAATGTCGCCGAAACCACAGGTCGTCGATTTAATAGCCGATAACAACTTTCCCGACATTTTTCTCGCTCTGCCTCCAGCGGCCAAAGTGTCCATTGGGAAGCTTTTGACATGCTTGCAAGACAATCCCTATGATCCCGCTCTGCAACAAGCCGCTTTAGACCCTAGTGGAGACCGATTTGCCTACACTCTCCCCGAAGGGTATGTTGTTTACTGGCAAGTAGTTCAATCAGGCCATTCGCAGAGTATTACCATCAGGCTGACTGATATCAAGCAACTCTGATGAACAAGCGCGCCCGCGTGGGCCGGACCGAACTCCTAACCCTCAACCAATTCCTGGGGAAATGACATTTCGGCATTGTGGAATTTCCGCATTTCGGCATTTCTGACAATCAGAAAGAGCGTAACAAGATGACCAAGAAGCGCGGCGAGAGCGGCTTAATTCAGGCGGGAGAAATCCCGATCATGAAAACTCTTGCCCGGAACTTCGCGCCGCCGGCCCGCGCACAGCTTCAGCTTGTCGATGTTGCCGCAACTATCCGGGAGCAACCAGACGCCGCCGAACGCGCCTCTATGGCTCGCCAGCTTGTCCTTTGCACCCTTCCACACAGCGACCCCGGTAACGTCCCGGTTTGGAAGCGCACAAGCGGCAATACCTCACTTGGCATTCAACCCGGTGTTGACATGGATACCGAGGAAATCAATCGGCTACCCCTACGGCACTATCCCGCGCTTGCTTCTGTTTTGGATGACAACCGAGGTTCAGCACACGAAGAACCGGGCCGACATCACCATCATCGAAAAGCGAACCTTGCAGCTTGAGCTAAAGCACGCCCACCCAGGTGGAGGCCGCGCGGCTACTTAGCCCAGGCCAGCCCGTCGGCGCCGGCGCCCGCGTCGATGACGCCTTTCACCGTCCAGTTCGCCACGTCGATCACCGCGATTTTGTGGCTCGAATCGCAGGAAGCGTACGCTTCCTTCCCGTCCGGCCGCACTACTACGGCCTGCGGCGCGGCCGGCACATCCAGGCTCTTCACCACTTTCATCGCCGCCAGATCCACCACCGCCACCTGGTTCTTCGAAGGCACGTCCACCAGCAGCCACTTGCCGTCCGGCGTGGGAGCGGTTCCATACCCCGGACCCGGAAGCGCCACCCAAGTCTTCACTTTGTTGGTGGCCGTATCGATCACCGCCAGCCGCGGCGCTTTCTGGTCGGAAGTAAACACCATTTTATCGTCGGGCGAGATCGAAATGCGCTGCGTCTGGGCCGAAATGGGGATCACGGCGATCGTCTTCTTAGCGTCGAGATCGAGCACCGAAACGGTTCCCGGCCCCACATTGGCGGTATACCCGCGCCGCTCGTCGTGCGAGATGGCCAGCATGTGCGATTCGTCTTGCCCCGTGGGAATCTGGCCGACGATTCTCAGCGTCTTGGGATCGACGATGGTGATGGACTGTTCCAGCTCGGTGGTGACGTACAGCATCCCGTTCTTCGGTCCGAACACCGGAAGATGCGGCCGCACCCCTTTGCCGAAATTCACCGTGCCGGTGACCTTGCGGGAGGCGATATCGACGACCAGCATGTGGTCGCCATCGGTTCCCGGCTTGCCCACACCCGAGTTGCCATAAATCGGCACGTAGGCCGTCTTGCCGTCCGGCGACGCGACCACTTCGTGTCCGGTCGTGCCGCCTTCGGGTACGGTGGCCACTTGCTTGCCGGCGTCGACATCGACGATGCCGAGGCTTTCGTCTCCTTTATTGGCCACCAGCAACAGACCTCGTCCCGGAGCCTGAGCCAGGACCACTCCCAATAGACCAAACAGCATCGGAACCATCAGACGCGGCATTCGTTTCCCCTCGGCGATCACAGTATCACAAAAGTCAGCCGATCCGCACGATTGCCGGGCTCGGTGGGCTCGGTTCGACGGCCGTGATGGCTCAAAATGTCTGTTCACCGCTGAGGCGCTGAGACGCAGAGGAAAAGAGAAGGGCAAACACACGAGTGCGTTGCCGCCCGCACTCTTCGAAAGCCGCAACATCTTGCGAACGCCGAAGGAAACGCCGATTCCCTCTGCCGCTCGGCGTCTCCGCGTCTCAGCGGTGAACAAACCTTTTGAGCCATACTGTTCCTATGCCCCAAACCGCCGCGAAGGCCGCTCTTCGCGTGCATCAGCTTCGCAAGACTTACAAAGACGTGGTCGCGGTCGACGGTCTCGATCTCGAAGTGCGCCCCGCCGAATGCTTCGGACTCCTTGGTCCCAACGGCGCCGGAAAGACCACCACCATCGAAATCTGCGAAGGGCTTACGGCCGCCGATTCCGGCGAGGTGGAAGTGCTGGGACTGCACTGGCCGTCCGACGCCGCGGCCCTCCGCCAGCGCCTCGGCATCCAGCTTCAGGAAACCCAACTCTCCGAAAAACTGACCGTGCTCGAGACGGTCCGGCTGTTTCGCAGCTTCTTCCAGCAGGGCCCCGGCGCGCTCGCGGTCATCGGGCTGGTGCAACTCGAGGAGAAGGCCAAATCGCGCGTCGGCAATCTTTCCGGCGGCCAGAAGCAGCGGCTCGCGCTGGCTTGCGCACTGGTGGGCAATCCCGATTTTCTGTTCCTCGACGAGCCCACCACGGGGCTCGACCCGCAGGCGCGCCGCCAACTGTGGGAGCTGATCGAACAGTTCAAGCTCGCCGGCCGCACCATCCTGCTCACCACTCACTATATGGACGAAGCCGAGCGCCTCTGCGACCGCGTCGCCATCATGGATCACGGCAAGGTGATCGCTCTCGGAACCCCGCGCGAGCTGATTGCGTCCGTCTGCGCCGACCACCTGGTGGAATTCTCCGCCGGCGCCGGGCCGCATGCGCTGGACCTCGCGGCGCTCTCCGCCATCGAAGGTATCCGCGAGGTTCACCGGGAAAACGGCAGCGTGCGCATGCAGGTCACCGAGCTGCATCGCGCCGTGCCCGCGCTGCTCGCCGAGCTCGGACGCCAGTCGGTTTCACTCACCGAATTGCGCACCCACTCCGCCACCCTGGAGGACGTCTTCGTCACTTTGACGGGAAGGCATCTGCGCGATGAATAGCAACCACCCGCTGTTCCAGTTGACGCTGGTGCGCTTCCGCGAATTCATGCGCGAACCGGAAGCGCTCTTCTGGGTCTTCATCTTCCCCATCCTGTTGGCGGCGGGCCTGGGGATCGCCTTCCGCAACCGGCCCGCGGAAGTGCTGCAGATCGCCGCCGTGACGCCGCAACTGGCAGCGCCCTTACGCGCCGAGAAACTGCTCGACGTGCGGCAACTCTCGCCGGGCGACGCCGAGGCCGCCCTGCGCAACGGCAAGGTGGCGCTCGAGGCCGAGCCCGGCCCAAACGGCGGCGTGATCTACCGCTTCGACGACACCAACCCCGAAGGACGCACCGCCCGCATGCTGGCCGACCGTGCCTTGCAGCGCGCCGCCGGCCGCCAGGATCCGGTGGCTTCCACCGATCGCCTGATGCGCGAGCCCGGATCCCGCTATATCGATTTCCTGATTCCCGGCCTGCTGGGCATGAACCTGATGGGCAGCGCGATTTGGGGCATGGGATTCGCCATCGTGGACGCGCGCCGCAAGAAGCTGATCAAGCGGCTGGTAGCCACCCCCATGCCGCGCCACTACTATCTGCTGTCGTTCGTGCTTTCGCGCCTCTTGCTGTTAGTGGTAGAGGTGGGCGTGGTGCTGGGATTCGGCGCGCTGGTCTTCCAGGTTCCGGTGCACGGCTCGCTGGGCGGTCTGGCGCTGTTGTGCGTGCTCAGCTCGATGTGCTTTTGCGCCCTGGGATTGCTGATCGCTTCGCGTGCGCAGACCATCGAAGCCGCGTCCGGCCTGATGAATGCGGTGATGTTGCCGATGTGGATCGGCTCGGGCGTCTTCTTTTCGGCGCAGCGATTCCCCAGTGCGATGCAGCCGGTGATCAAGGCGTTGCCGCTGACCGCCGTGATCGACGCGCTACGCGCCAGCATGCTGCAAGGCGCCACTCTGGCGCAACTCACGCCCCAGGTGGCCATCCTCTGTGGATGGCTGGCGATCTGTTTCGCGCTGGCATTGAAGCTTTTCCGCTGGCGCTAGGCTAGCCCCGCGGCGCAGACACTCTCCGGAATTCCAGCACTCCGCGCCTTTACAGTCGCAGCTGAGTGTTGGGACTCCGCTCCTTACAGTCGGGGTTCGGTGCGAGGGCTCCGCTCCTTACAGTCGGGGCTCGGTGCGAGGACTCCGCTCCTTACAGTCGCGGCTCAGTGTGGGGCTCCGCTCCTTACAGTCGCGGCTCGGTGCGAAGGCTCCGCTCCTTACAGGTGCAGCTCAGTGTGGGACTCCGCTCCTTACAGTCGGGGCTCGGTGGCGAGGGCTCCGCTCCTTACAGGCGCGGCTCGGTGAGAGACCCCCGCACACCGAGCCGGGCCCAGAGGGCACCCCGTTAGGGAGCGGAGGGCTAGCTTCGTCCACTGCCCCCCTCTTCCCTCTTCGCGCCCTGCCCTGGTCGCAGTGCCGAACAGATCCGCCCGGCGACCAAAGCGAGCGGGTATGTCCCGTCTTTTCGCCGCCGGCAAAGCTTGCAAATCAGGTGTATCATAAGAGGGTATTTTCACCTGAAACACAGGTTCGCCGATTCAGTTGGTAAGGGACGAGAGACTTATCTTATGCCACGGACTAAGTGTTACAATCTGCTATCCATCTTCCTGTTTTCCATCGGCCTCGCGGATATCTCCGCGGCCGCCGTTCCGGATCGCGTAACGCGTCCGGCGGACGTCAACCAAACCGCGGCCCTCACCGGGCATCTGCAGCGCCTCGCGCAACCGCAATTCGACCGCGGCCCGGCCGACCCCGCCATGCCGATGAATTACATGGTGCTGATAGTCCAGCCTTCTACCGCGCAGCAGGCGGAACTCGACCAGTTATTGGCCGACCAGCAGAATCCCTCGTCCCCGCGCTACCATCAGTGGCTCGCCCCGGAGGAATTCGGCAATCGTTTCGGATTGAGCCCCTCCGACCACTCGAAAATAGTAGCCTGGCTCACGTCCGAGGGCTTCACCGTGAACCAAAGCGCGCGCGGCCGCAACTGGATCGCGTTTAGCGGTGCCGCCGGCCAGGTATCGCGAACCCTGCGCACCCCGATCCATCGATTCCAGGTCAATCGCGAAACGCATTACGCCAACACCATCGAGCCATCGGTACCGGAGGCCCTCGCCGGCGTCATCGGGGGCTTCCTCGGGCTCAGCGATTTCCACTTGCAGCCATTCGTCCGGCAGGTCGCCCCCAACTATAATTCGGGCTCCAACCACTATCTTGCGCCGCAGGACTGGGCGACTATCTACGACGTCTCGCCGCTCTACCAGGCCGGCTTCGACGGCACCGGACAGAGCATTGCCGTGGTGGGCGAATCCGATGTCCCGATCGCCGACATTCGCGCTTTCCGCACGCGCTTCGGCCTGGCCGCCAACGATCCTAAGATGATGCTCTACGGCGGCGCGGACCCGGGGACGAACGGCGCCCAGATCGAAGGCGATCTGGACTTGGAGTGGTCCGGAGCCATCGCGCCCAAAGCGACCATTTATTACATTTACGGAGCGGACGCAATTACCGCCATCGTCTTCGCCGTAAATCTCAACGTCGCGCCGGTGATCACGGTGAGCTATGGAGGCTGCGAGATTGAGGCCGCGTTGAGTTACTGGCGTACCATCGCGCAGCAGGCGAACGCCCAGGGAATCACCATCCTCAATTCGTCGGGCGACTCCGGCGCGGCCGGTTGCGACCCGCAAGGCTACATGCCGTACGCCGCCAATGGCCAAATGGTCAGCTTTCCGGCAAACCTGCCGGAGGTTACCGGCGTGGGAGGAACGCAATTCGTGGAAGGGACGGGCACTTACTGGGCGACCACGAATTCGGCGAATCTCGGCTCGGCGCTCTCTTACATTCCGGAAGCCGCCTGGAACGAATCCGGCGCGTCGGGACTGCTTTCCGGCGGCGGCGGCGCCAGCCAGCTCTATGCCAAACCCGTGTGGCAGACCGGACCGGGGGTGCCCGCCGACAATGCGCGCGACGTACCGGATCTGGCGCTCAGCTCGGCCGGACACGATGGCTACACCCTCACCTATAACGGAGCCAACTATATTGTCTCCGGGACTTCCTGCTCGTCGCCCTCCATGGCCGGCGTGGTGGCCATTCTCAACCAATATCAGGTGAGTAAGGGCTTCCAGACGCAAGCCGGACTCGGGAACATCAATCCGCAACTGTACCGGCTGGCGCAGAGCGCGCCCACGGCGTTTCACGATGTCACCGCCGGCAACAACGTGGTCAACTGCGCGCAGGGCAGTCCGGACTGCCTCGCCGGCTCGTTCGGTTACCAGGCGGCACCGGGATACGATTTGGCGACCGGCCTGGGGTCGGTGGATGCCAACAATCTGGTCACGCAGTGGAACACACAGACCTTTGGCGTAAACGTATCGCTTTTTGTGAACACCGCCAAGGCGACGCTCAACGACACCGTGGGCATGACCGCGGGAGTCACCGGAGTTACGGGTAGCGGTACGCCCACCGGCACCGTCGCCTTCAGCGTGAATGGCGTAGCGCTGGGCTCGACGACGCTCACTACGGTCGGCGGCCAGCAGGATGCAACCCTGTTCTTCCCCGCCTATCTCATCGGCGGCACCGGAACCTACACATTGGTGGCACAATACTCCGGCGACACCGCCTTCAGCGGCGGAGGCGTCACCAAAACCATCCAGGTCACGCTGCCCACCGGGGCGTCCGCCATCATACCGACTGCCCCCGATACCGTGTGGCCGTCGGCCCCGGACGCGCAGGGCTTGAGCTGGTCCACCGCGCTGAGTCTGCACGAGGCGGCCGGCGTCCCCTCTATCGTCACGGGCTTCACCATGGACGGCGCGGCGCAGTCGCTGGCGCAGTACTTCCCCGCCCCCGCGATCCCCGGCGGCGGCACCGTCAGCGCCACCGTCGTCCTACGGAATCTCGCCACCCCCGCGTCGCACACATTCGGATTCACGGGCGTGGACATCGACGGGAATACCTGGTCGCGTCAGATTCCGGTGAACTATCTCGCGCTTCCGCCGGGCTCGCTCCCGATTGTCTCGGCGACGCCGCTGGTGGTGGCGCAGAACCCCAATGCGGATCCTTCGTGCCAATGGCCCGTCCAACTGAATGTCGACGAGGCGGGCGGCTATGCGGGCCTTGAGGAGATCGCTCTGATCGTGGGCGGCGTGGATTGGAGCAGCCAAATCCCGTCGCTTTTCGGCACGGTGCGCCTCACTTCCTGGGCTGGCCTCCAGGGCACCCTCTGCCTGGGCGGCATCACCCCACCGGCCACCGAAATCATCCAGATGGTTACCAGCGGGCTCGACCAGGAGCTCACTGTGTCCCTGGTGGGCCCGGCGTCGAATCCCACGACACTTTCGGTCGCTCCGGCCGCCGTCAGTATGGCCGCCGCCAGTGCCAGCCAGCCGGCCCAAGCCATGTTAGCCATCAACCTCGCCGATCCCACCGCTACTTGGACGGCGTCCGTCTTCCCCGCCAATCGAACCACCGCCTGGCTGGGAGCATCGCGGTTTTCCGGCACGGGCGCCGCGCAGATCGCGTTGACCGCGTCCGGAGCGGGCTTCGAACCGGGCGCTTATCGGGCCAATCTGGTGATCCAATCTTCCAGCGCCGTGCCGCAGACCGTCGGCGTTCCGATTATGTTTGTGCTCGGCGGCAACACATCCGGCGCGGCCATTACCAGCATCGCGAATCCCGCCACCTATTCGGCGTCCGTCAGCCCCGGGATGGTGATCGCGGTGTTTGGCACGAACCTGGCGAACGCTACGGGCATCGCTAGCGGCAATCCGCTGCCGTATTCGCTCGACGGTGTTTCCGCCGCGGTCAACGGGATCGCGGCGCCGGTGGTTTATGTCTCGCCCACCCAGGTCAACCTCCAGATTCCGTATGAAGCGGGAGCCGGTCCGGCGGTCCTGGGAATCGATAACAACGGTCAGATTGCGGGATTCCAATTGCAGATTTCCGCCGCTGCCCCCGGGATCTTCGCGGACGCCAACGGGAACTTGTCCCCCACTCCCACCGTGTCACAGGGCGGGACCACCACGCTGTTTCTCGCCGGCGGAGGCGAAGTCTCCAACTTGCTCCGCACGGGTTACGCACCGACGTCGGTAAGCACGGGGAGCCTCTACCAACCGCTCTTGCCGGTGTCGGTAACCGTGGGCGGGACACAGGCATTCATACAAAGTATGGGCCTGACGCCCAACCAGTTCGGCGTGACGCAGATAAAGTTCACGCTTCCCTCATCGGTGCCGGCAGGCGTGCAGCCGGTGGTGGTGACCATTGGCGGCGCTTCGAGTCCGCCGGTAAATGTGACGGTGCAGTAAGCCGGG
>Ga0182018_10003734_pt1 | contig 13390 bp, 10 predicted proteins | sample 812P2MmetaG_FD_120490 | JGI IMG/M metagenome (GOLD analysis project Ga0182018, IMG submission 120490) | Permafrost microbial communities from Stordalen Mire, Sweden - 812P2M metaG | ecosystem: Environmental > Terrestrial > Soil > Wetlands > Permafrost | place: Sweden: Stordalen | collected...
CACCGATGAGCTGCAGCCGGGCGGACGGGTTCCGGTAGATCCAGGACGCCACCTCGCCCAGCCTCGCCCGGGGGTCGGCGACGACGAGCACGGGCAGCCCGCAGCCGGCCGCGAGGTCCCGGCCGTCCGGGTCGGTCAGCACCGCGACGGCGCCCGCCGCGGCGGCCTGCCCGCAGAACCGGGCACCGTGGTAGCTGCCGCCCGGCAGCGCGGCGTACAGGTCGCCAGGCCGGACCCGGCGTGAATCATGGGTGATCCCGCGCACCATGCCCGGGCCGGGACCCGCGCCGGGCGGCTGCCGGGAGGCTGTTTTCAGCCCGAGCAGTGCCGCGAGCCCGGCGAGCGGGCGCGCAGGGACATGGGCTGGACGCAGGGCCGCTGGCACGCGCAGAGATTACCCCGTTCACGGAGCGGTGAGCCGTACCTTGGGCCGCTTGCCGCCATCAGGCGGGATCTTCATGGTCTGCAGGGCGAATTTCATTACCTCGTTGAACACCGGCCCGGCTACCTCGTCGCCGAAATAGTCGCTTGTCTTCGGGTTCTGCACGTGCACGGCCACCACCAGCTGCGGGTCGCTGGCCGGGCCGATGCCGATGTAGCTGGAGCCGAATTCGCACAGGCAGCCGCCGCGGTGCGGGTCCGCGAGCTGCGCCGTCCCGGTCTTGGCGGCGATCGAGTAACCGGCGATGACGCCCCACGGCTCGCCGCCCGCGACGTCGACCATGGGCACCTGCTGCAGGATGTTCATCAGCCGGCGCGCCGTCTTTGCCCGCAGTACCCGCTTGCGCTGCGGCCGCGGGGCGGGCACGTATTTCCCGCTGGTGTCCGTTCGGCCCGCGATGATCGACGGCTGGACCCGGACCCCCTTGTTGGCGATGGTCGCGTAGAGGCTGGCCATCTGGACGGCGTTGGCTGCGACGCCCTGGCCGAACGAGAGCGTGTAGCGGGTGTCCCCGCTCCATTGCGACGGCCTGGGCAGCAGCCCGGCGCTCTCACCGGGCAGGCCGAGCCCGGTCGCCGAGCCGAGGCCGAGCTTCCTGAAGTACTGGTACTGGATGGCGGGGCTGACGTGCTGGACCACCTGGACCATGCCGACGTTGCTCGAGTTCGCCAGGATGCCCGCGATGGTGTAGTGGACGGTCGGGTGAAACTCGGCGTCGTGGAACGGGAATCCGTCGATCGTGATGTTGTCCGGAACCCGGTACACGCTCATCGGCGTCTGGCCGCCGCGCTCGAACGCGGCCGCGACCGTGACGACCTTCGCCGTACTGCCAGGCTCGAAGACGTTCTGTACCGGGATGTCCCTGGTCGATGCCAGGGTCGCGGGAGGGGTGTTCGGGTTGAATTCCGGCCACTGGGCCATCGCGAGGATCTTGCCGGTCTTCGGATCCATGATCACCACGGAGCAGTTGGCGGCGTGGGTCAGCCGGACCCGCTCCTCGCATGCCTTCTGCGCCTCGTACTGCAGGTCGGACTGGATCGTCAGGCGCAGGTTCCGGGCCGGTATCGCCGGATGGACCTTGTCCTGGGTGAGCGGGATGGGCTGGCCCTGGGAGCCGGTCTCGACCTCTTCCTTGCCGTCCTTGCCTGCCAGCAGCGAGTTGAATTTGTATTCAAGGCCGGCCCCGCCGTAGAGCTCGCCGGTCTTGGCGTTCGTGTCGGTGAAGCCGAGCAGGTTGGCGGCGAGGTCCCCGTTCGGGTAGACGCGGCTGTAGCCCGGTGTCTCGGCGATGCCGGTCAGGTTGAGGCTGGTGATGCGGGTGCCGGTCGTCGCCGGGACGCTTTTCTTCAGCACCACGTAGTCCGGCGACGGGCCCTGGGCGTTGATCAGGGCCAGGATCCGGGACGGCTGCATCGCGAGCGGGCCGGCCAGCGCGGCGGCGACGGCCGGCCGCTTCGCCGCGGGCATCTCCGCCGGGTCGGCGAAGACCAGGTCGGTCTGCACAGTCATGGCCAGCACCTTGCCGTCGCTGGAGGTGATGGTCCCGCGCACCGCCGGGATCGGGATCGTGGTGAGCCGCTGGGCCTCGGCCAGGTTCCGGTACTTCGTCCAGTCCAGGCCCTGCAGTTGCACGAGCCGGCCGGCGAAGAGCGTCGCGACGAAGATGATGCAGACGAGCGTGACGTTCAGCCGCCGGGCCGGGCTGCCGCGGCGCAGGACGGGCCGCTGCGGCGGGTACGGCGGCCGCCGGCCTGCGCCGGCCCGCTGGGCCGCGCTATTGCCACGGCCCGGGCCGTTCCCCCGGCCAGTACCGTTCCCCCGGGTGGTGCTACCACTCCGGCTGGTGCCGCTAGCCCGGCTGGTGCCGCTCCCCCGGCCGTTGCCGCTCCCCCGGCCGTTGCCGCTCCCCCGGCCGTTGCCGATGTCCCGGTCGTTGCCGCTCCCCCGCCCGTTGCCGCTGTCCCGGCCGGCGTCACTGCCATGGCTCTGGCCGGCGGACTGCGCCGGGCCAGGGCGCCGGGCGCCAGGGCCGCCGGCACCGGGCCGCTGAGCACCGGGCCGCTGAGCACCCGGTACCCGCCGGGTGCCATCCGGGCGCTTGTCACCGTCGCGCGCGCGCCTGCCCGCTCCCTGCCCCGGCGACCTGCCGGGGCTCCGCGGCCCCCCGGCTGTTCCCGGCCGGCTCCCCGCCCTCGGCCGCGCGCCGTCGTCGCCGCGGTTGCGAGCCGTCACGGGGCGTATCCGGGGACATTGGGTATCCCCGGCAGGGTGGCCGGCTGCCGGTAGATATGCCCGGTGCGCAGGTTGAGCACATTCAGCAGCGGCTGCGTTCGCAGGCCCAGCTTCCGGGCCCGCTGCTCCAGCGAGGACGGGGATTCCTCGGTGGCCACCTGCTGCTGGAGCGACTGCTCCTGCTGGGCCAGCGCGGCGTTGCCGCGCTGCAGCGCGTTGATCCGGAACGAGGCGGTGGCCAGTGTCGTGTTGATCACCAGCAGGCAGACCAGCCCGCCGCCGAGCATGCCGAGCACGAGCAGGATGAACCGAGTGCGCGGCGCCCGCGCGGCGGTGACCGGCGCCAGGCCGGCGTCCGGGGCGGCCCCGGGCAGGGTCAGGCTGCGCTGGCCGGGAGCGGGCCTGCCAGCGGCGGGCCGGGTGGTGACGGGCTGGCGCACGCCCGGCTGGCGCACGCCCGGCTGGCGCGCGGCTGGCTGCGCGCGCCCGGCCTGCCGGGTGCCTGCCCCGCGGGCGCCGGGGGCCAGGACCGCTGTTGCGCTGGCGCCGGCCGGCCGGCCGGCGCCCTGATCGGCCCGGGGGTAACGCGCGGCCGGCGGGCCGGTGTCCTGCGGTGCCAGCGGGCGGCTGCCGGCTGCCTGCCGCGTCCGGCGGCTGCGTGTGCCTATCTCGGTATCCATCCGGCTGCGCCCGTCCTCCCTGTTGCGTGGCCCGCTCTTCGCGCGCTGATCCCGCGGGCGGCGGTCATGCCGCGGCCCCGATCCGCTCGGCGGCCCGGAGCCGGGCAGAGGCGGCGCGCGGGTTGCCCGCCACCTCGTCAGCCGCCGGGCGCTCGGCGCCCCTGGTGAGAATCCGGAACTGCGGCCTGCTGCCGGGCAGCAGTACCGGCAGGCCGGCTGGCGTCGTGTCGGTAGCGCGCTCCGCGAACGCCCGCTTGACCAGCCGGTCTTCGAGCGAGTGGTACGCGAGGACCACGATCCGGCCGCCGACGGCCACCACATCCATGGCGGCGGGCAGCGCCCGGCGCAGTGCGTCGAGCTCGCCGTTCACCTCAATCCGCAGCGCCTGGAACGTGCGCTTGGCGGGATTGCCGCCATGCCGCCTGGCCGGCGCGGGGATCGAGTCACGGACGATCTCGCCCAGCCGCATCGTCGAGGTGAGCGGGGCCTGCGCGCGCGCTCGCACGAGCGCGTCGGCGATCCGGCGCGCGAACCGCTCCTCCCCGTACTCGCGCAGCACGCCGGCCAGCCGGGCGGCCGAGTAGGTGTTGACGACGTCCGCGGCGGTAAGCGGGCCGGTCCGGTCCATCCGCATGTCGAGCGGCGCGTCGTAGGAGTAGGCGAAGCCGCGCTCGGGGTCATCAAGCTGGGGTGAGGACACCCCGAGGTCGAACAGGATGCCGTGCACGCTGCGCTGGCCGAGCCGGGCCAGGATCGCCGGGATCTCGTCGTAGACGGCATGAACGAGGGTGACCCGCTCGCGGTAGGGGGCGAGCAGCAGCCGCGATGCCTCGATCGCGGCATCGTCGGTGTCCACGCCGATCAGCGTGAGCCCGGGGTGCTCGCCGAGCAGCGCGCTGGCGTGGCCTGCCCGGCCGAGCGTCGCGTCCAGCAGGATCGCGCCAGGAGGCTGGAGCGCGGGGGCGAGCAGCGCGAGCACCCGGTCGGTCATGACCGGCCGGTGCCCCGTGTCCGTCGTGCCCATGGAACCCCCTTGCCTTCCTAGCCAGCGGCCGCCGCGTGCTGCGGTGGCGGTAACTGCTTCCGGTGCCCGGCCAGGTCCCCATCCGCGCGGTGCGCTGATGGCCTGCTAGCCGTCTGGCGCCGGGGAAGTGGCGTCAGCTGGCCTGGCCACGCAGCGCGGGTGGAGACCTCGCCGGGCACCGGCGCCTGGATCCAGGCGCCCTCAGAGAATCCCGGGCAGCACCTCCTCGGACGCGTCGGAGAAGGCGTCCTCCTGCTGCTCCAGGTAGGTGTTCCAGGCCGTGGCATCCCAGATCTCCAGCCGTGTGTTGGCGCCGATCACCACGCAGTCGCGCTCCAGGGCCGCATAGTTCCGCAAGCTCAGCGGGATGGTGATGCGCCCTTGCTTGTCCGGTATTTCGTCGGAAGCGCTGGCGAAGAAGACCCGGCTGTAGTCGCGCACGGCCTTGGCGGTCACCGGCGCGGCGCGCAGGGCCTCGGTGATGCGGCCGAACTCCGGCTCGGGGAAGACGTACAGGCAGCGCTCCTGGCCCTTGGTCAGCACCAGCCCGGAGGCGAGTTCCTCGCGGTACTTAGCAGGCAGGAACAGCCGCCCCTTCTCGTCCAGGCGGGGCGCGTGAGTGCCGAGGAACACCGGCGCTCACCTCCCCATTCCCCACCTGCGGTGCGCTGTGGGGCATCCCCTGCTCCACGGTCCACCACTGTACTCCACAATCCCCCACCGTCAACGGCGCAGACCGGATGAACCGGTCACCTGCTACCGGGAGTTACAAGGTCAGGAGGGTGGAGTGAAGTGGAGCGGAGCACCCGGGACCACGGCTGCATGGCCGGGCAGCACCGGCACCGGCGGATACTGGTGCGTGCGCCGGCCAGGGCGGAAGTGCGGCGGAGGCCTGCGCGCGCGGCTGGCGCGGCCCGGTAAACCCTGGCCGCGCCTACCTCGTTACACCGCCGATACCGAAGCGGCATCGCGCGCAGGCTATTTCACGACGTAATGTCGGAACGCATGGTCCTTACATCACATGGGAGCTACCTGGCATGGCGGACTCGACAATCGCGCCGCAGGTGACGCGAGGAGGACATGTGGTAATTGATACGGGTCGGGCGGACCGTACGCTGGACGACCTGGTCGCGGTGGCCCACCAGATCACCGCGGCCGTCGAGACCGTCATCGAGGGCAAGCCGGAGGCTATCCGGCTTGCCCTTACCGTCCTGCTCGCCGAGGGACACGTGCTGATCGAGGATGTTCCCGGCGTCGGGAAGACCTTGCTCGCCAAGGCCCTCGCGCGGTCGATCGACTGCTCCATCCGGCGCGTGCAGTTCACCCCGGACCTGCTGCCGAGCGACCTGACCGGGGTTAGCGCCTTCAACCAGGAACTCAGGGAATTCGAGTTCAAGCCGGGGCCAATCTTCGCCAACATCGTGATCGGCGACGAGATTAACCGGGCGTCCCCGAAGACCCAGTCCGCGCTGCTGGAATGCATGGAAGAGCGCCAGGTTACGGTGGACGGCTCCACCTACCCGCTGGAACTCCCGTTCATGGTCATCGCGACCCAGAATCCGGTCGAGATGGAGGGCACGTACCCGCTGCCGGAGGCGCAGCGGGACCGCTTCACCGCGCGCATCTCCATCGGGTACCCGGACAAGGCGTCGGAACTGGAGATGCTGGACACGCACGGGTCGTCATCGCCGCTGGACAGCCTGCAGCCGGCTGCCCATGCGACGGACATCCGCGACCTGATCACGGCCGTCCGGGCCGTGCACGTGGCGCTGCCGATCAAGCAGTACGTCATCAACCTGGTCAGCGCCACCCGGTCATCGCCGGAACTGCGACTCGGGGCCTCCCCGCGCGCGACCCTGCACCTGCTGCGCGCCAGCCGGGCCTACGCGGCACTGGACGGCAGGGACTTCGTCATCCCCGACGATGTCCAGACGCTCGCCGGGCCGGTGCTCGCGCACCGGCTGCTGCCCACCCCTGAGGCGATGGTGGAACGCGAGCTTCCCGAGCGGGTACTGGCGAGGCTCATCGAGCGGCTGCCACTACCGCTGAAATAGCGGCCAGCCGGCGCCGGCGGCGGCCAGTGGCCCAGCTCACCGCGACGCCGCAGATCGGACGGGCAGGGCGGAAGGAAGGGCCTCAGATGCGGTCATTGCTCGCGGGATTCACCACACGCGGCACGTCATTCCTGGCCGCCGGGCTGGCCGCGGTCATCGCGGGGCTTGCCCTCGGCGAGCGTAACCTGATCAGCGTCGGGGCGCTGCTTTTCATCCTGCCGCTGCTGTCGGCGCTGGCGGCCGGCCGGGCCAGGTACCGGCTCAGCTGCGCCCGGCAGGTGTCCCCGGCCCGGGTGCCGGCCGGTCATACCGCTCGCGTGACGGTCCGGCTGGAGAACGTCTCGCGGCTGCCGACCGGACTGTTGCTCGCCGAGGACGCGATACCTTACGCGCTGGGCACCCGGCCGAGATACGTGCTGGACGGGGTGGAGCGGGGCGGGATCCGCGAGCTGACGTATCCGCTGCGCTCAGACCTGCGGGGCAAATTCGCGATCGGGCCGCTGGAGGTGCGGATCGCGGACACGTTCGGCCTGGTCGAGCTCGGCCGCTCGTTCGCCACCACCACCACGCTGGTCGTCACGCCCAGGGTCGTGCCGCTGGACCGGACGACGCTCGGCGCAACCTGGGTCGGCGAGGGCGATGGCCGGGCCCGCGCCGCGGTGGCCGCCGGGGAGGACGACGTGGTGCCGCGTGCCTACCGGGACGGCGACGAGCTGCGCCGGGTGCACTGGCGGTCCACGGCGCGGTACGGCGAGCTGATGGTCCGCCGCGAGGAGCAGCGGTGGCGGAACCGCGCGCTGCTGCTGCTCGATACGCGCCGGTCCGCGCACGCCGGAACAGGCGTGGCCTCCTCGTTCGAATACGCTGTCAGCGCCGCCGCCTCGATCGGCGTGCACGTCGCGCGCAGCGGCATGGACGGCCAGCTCATCACCGACGCCGGCCCGGTCGCCGCGGCCGGCATGTTCGAGGACGTGCTGCTCGACTCCCTCGCCGTCGTCAAGCCGTCCCGCGGCATCGACCTGTCCGGCGGCCTGGCCGGCATCAGGGCTAGCGGCGGCGGGCTGCTCATCGTGATCGCTGGCACGCTGTCCGCGGCGACCGCGCGGCAGCTCGCCACCAGCAGGCGGGACGGCGGCCCGGCGATCGCGCTGCTGCTCGCGGTGTCCACCTGGAGCGCACCGGGCGCCAGGCAGGACGCTGATGCCCTGGCCGGGCCGGGCCGGGAGCCTGGCGAAGCGGGCCAGCAGCCGGACGGGGCGGGGCACCAGCAAGGTGGCCAGCGGCGCGGCGCCGCGAAGGGGGCCAGCGGCGCGGCTGCCCATGCCGAGACCAGCCAGGCCGCCGCCATCCTGAGCGGGGCGGGCTGGCGGGTCATCACCGTGGACGCCGGAATGCCGCTGGCGACCGCATGGCGGCGGGTGGCTGGCACCGGGCTGGCCGCGCGGCCAGCCAAGGTCAGTGACATGCCGGGGGCCGCCGTATGAACCACCGGCTGACGCTGACCACGGCCGTGGCCGTCCTGCTGGCGTCGATCGCGCTGTACCCGCTGATCCAGGGCATCGGCTGGTTCTGGGCCGGAGCCGGGGCGATCGTGGTGGTCGCCGCCGCGGGCACCGCCACCCGGCTGCCCGCGCTGCCGGCCGGGGTGATCGCCACCGTGCTGGCACTCGGCGCGACCGCGCCGCTGCTGACCAACCCCGCCTGGTACTGGGAACTGCTCGGCCTGGTGATCGTCAGCTGTGCTGCCGCCAGCGTGACCCGGCTGCGGCTGCTGCCGGCGGTGGCGGGTCTCATCACCTACCTGGCCGGCCTGCTGCTGTACCTGAACCTGGTGTTCGCCGGACCCGAGTCAGCCGGCTGGATCGTGCCCACGAAGAACTCGCTCCTGAACCTGCGGTACCTGGCCGGCCAGGGAGCGGACGAGTGGGTCCTCCGGCCGCCGGTGCCCGGGATCAACGGCATCGGACTGCTCGTGGCGGCCGGAATCGGGCTGATGGCCGTCGCGGCCGACCTGATCGCGGTCCGGCTGCGCAGCCCGGCTATCGCCGGCCTGCCGCTGCTGGTGCTGTTCAGCGTGCCGATCACGACAAGCGCCCGGCAGAGCGCGATCGGCGCCACGGTGACCTTCTGCCTCGGCATGACCGGCTACCTGGCGCTGCTGGCCGCCGACGGGCGGGAACGGCTCCGCATCTGGGGCCGCCTGGTCACCTTGTGGCAGAGCGGATCGGACGACGACGAGCCGGTCAGGGGTCCCGATACCCGGGCGCTGGCCGCGTCGGGACGGCGCATCGGCCTCGCCGCGGTCAGCCTCGCGATCTTCATCCCGCTGCTGCTTCCCGGGCTCCGGGTGCACAAGCTTGTCGGCGGCCACGGCGATGCCGGCGGAGGCGGCACCGCGCATGTCAGGCTCACCGACCCCATCGCCCAGATGCAGGGCATGCTGCAGCACGGCAGCAACGCCACCGTGCTGACCTATCACTCCACCTACCCCGGGCAGAAGTACCAGTATCTGCAGGACGAGATTCTCAACTACTTCCCGGACTCGTCCACCTGGCTCCCGCAGCTGCCGGGCGGAGGCAGCCAGCTCGGCCAGGGCGGGTCGCTCCCCGCCATTCCCGGCCTCAGCTCGGCCATCCTGGCTACCCCTTTCATCACTACGGTCACGATGAGCACCGCGGTCACCGGCTACACATCCGGGCTGACCTTCCTGCCGCTGCCGTACGCGCCGCAGGATGTCACTATTCACGGCACCTGGCAGGATGACCCCGCCACCCTGGAGGTCTTCGCGGCCGGGGCGCAGCTGTCCGGCGTCCGCTACACGGCGACGAGCGAGGACATCGAACCCACGGCGCAGCAGCTGGACAAGACCACGGCGCTCCCGTCCGGCATCACCAGCCAGTACCTGCGCTTCCCCTCGCCCGTGCGCAACCAGCTGCAGGCGCTGGCGAAGCAGATCACCGGGAACGCAAAGACCCCCTTCCAGAAGGCACTGGCGCTGCAGGCATGGTTCCTGACCGGCGGGCACTTTACCTACAGCCTGCAGGTGCCGCCGACGCCGAACCCGGCACTGGGCCTGCTCGACTTCCTGACCAAGACGAAGAAGGGCTACTGCCAGCAGTTCGCGTTCGCGATGGCCGCGCTGGCCCGCCTGGTCGGCATACCGTCCCGGGTCGCCGTCGGCTACACCGCGGGCACGCCGGTGGGCCACGGCAACTGGAAGGTGACCGAAGCCGACGCGCACGCGTGGCCCGAGCTCTACTTCCAGGGGGCCGGCTGGCTGCGCTTCGAGCCGACCCCGGGCGGAACCGGCGGCCAGGGCACGGCCACCGTGCCGATCTACGCGCGGACCACCACGACGACCGTGCCCGGCGGGCCGACGACCGGGGTGAGCCAGGGCGGCGGGGCTCCCGGCAGTAAAGTCGGCAGCCCCAAGGACAAATCGCTGGGCAGGGCAACAAATCCCGGTCTCGGCGGATCCGGCACGAAGGACAGCACGCACGGCAGCTCCGTCCCGGTCGCCGCAATCGTCATCGCCGTACTGGCGCTCATCGCGGTGACGCCGAGGACGACCAGGACGGTTGTCCGGCGGCGGCGCTGGCAGGCTGCCAGGGACGACAACGGCCGGGCGCATGCCGCCTGGCGGGAGCTGCATGACGACCTGGCCGACTACGGCATCGGCTGGCGGGTCAGCGAATCCCCGCGCGCGGTAGCCCGCCGGCTCGCGACCACGCTCGGGCTGGACGCAGCTGACCAGCTGGCGCTCGACCGGGTCGCCCAGGCCGAGGAACGAGCACGCTACGCGAAAGTCGCGCAGGCACCGGAGTCGCTGCGGGCCGATGTCGACACCATCCGGCGGGCCGTCGCCGCCACGTCCAGCCCGGCCGCCCGGTGGCGGGCCCGGCTGCTGCCGCCGTCGGCCCTGGTGCCGATGCGAGCGGGCCTGCAGCACGCGCTGGACATCTTCGGCTGGCTCGACGCGGCCGGGCTGCGGGTACGCGGCCGGGTCCGTCAGCTAGGACCGGAAGGCATGGCCGACTAACGACGGGGACGGGCAGCCCTGGAAGGCACCTGACGGGGCTGGCCGGGATGGCACCGGACAGGCTGCCCGGAAGGCAAACTGCCCGGGGCAGACAGATCCCGGGCAGATATATCAGGGTGGCTGAGCCAGATAGATCAGGGCGGCTGAGCGGGCGGGAGCAGGGCATGCTGAGCGGCATCAGATCAGGGGGGATGGGCGGGGCAGGCCGGGCCGGGCGGACTGACAGCTAGCGGACTTCGGCTAGCGGTCCCGCTCCTGACGTCGGCGCCACCGCTCCTCCAGCCGTTCCATCAGCCCCGGATTGTGCGCGCGGTCGCTGCGGCGGTCCTTAGCACCACGGCGGGGGCCGCCGCCGCGGCGGTCCTTGCCACGGCGGCCCGTTGCGGTGCCGATGTCCGTGACGGTGCCGGCTTCCGGGGCCGCGGCACCGCCGCGGGTGGTTGCCGTGCCCGTCATGTGCCGCCAGCTGCTCAGCGCCCACATCGCGCACGCCAGCATGACCACGAAGCCCGCCACGCCGACCGGGATGATCGTGGACACGACTCCGCCCAGCAGCATGCCGATGCCGAGCAGGAACCCGAACGCCCCCACGACGACCCTGCGCTTGTAGTGCACACGCGGATCACTGCGGCGGGCCGCATGCGCGAAGCGCGGATAATCGGCGTAGAGCGACTGCTCGATCTGCTCGAGCTGACGCTGCTCGTGCTCAGAAAGCGGCACGTTGCCTCCCATAGAAACTCGCGCGCGGGCGAAGGGTCTGACCTCCGCCTCACGGCCTGGCTTATGCCCAGAATACGAGCGCGAGTGCGTCAATAGAAAGAGTACACCGACGTCGGCCGGGAACCGCCAGGCCGGCCGGGTTCCCAGCGGCCGCGCCAGCCACCCCTGGCAGCCGGGCAACTGCGGCACGCGGGCGGGGCTCACGGCCGCCGCAGGTTGCCGTTGACCAGCGCGGCCGGCCGCACCGCGTCCGTCCCGAACCGGCCGGCGATCCGGTCCACCGCCTGCTCGGCCTCGCGCCAGGCCACCGGCCGCTCGCCGAAGGCTAGCTGCTCCTCGGCGGCCGCCGCCGGGACAAGGCCGGTGGCCCGGACGCCGACCAGGCGCAGCCTCGCGCGGGCATCGAGCCCGGCGGCCGCATACAGCGCGCACGCAGTCGCGTAGACCTGCTGGGCCACGTCCGTCGGCTCCGGCAGCGTCCGGGACCGGGTGATCGTGGTGAAGTCAGCCAGCCGGAGCTTCACCACGACCGTCCTGGCCGCGCAGCCCGCCGAGCGCAGGCCGCGCGCCGTCCGGCCGGACAGCCGGAGCAGCTCCCGGCGGATGACCTCGGGGTCCTCGACGTCGGCGGCGAAGGTCTCCTCGGCGCCGATGCTCTTCTCCAGTGCGCCGGCCAGCACCTTGCGGTCATCACGGCCCCACGCGAGCGCCGTCAGGTGTGCGCCGGCACTGCGCCCGAGTGCTCGTTCCAGGGAAGCGGGGGGCGCATGCGCAAGGTCGGCCACCGTCCGCAGGCCGAGACCCGCCAGCACCCGCCCGGTCCGGTCCCCCACGCCCCACAGCGCCGATACCGGCAGCGGGTGCAGGAACTCCAGGATGCCGTCCGCCGGGATGACCAGGAGGCCATCCGGCTTGCACTGAATCGAGGCGAGCTTGGCGACGAACTTGCAGGTCGCGACGCCCACCGAGCAGATGATCCCCTGCTGGCCGCGGACCGCTGCCCGGATCAGCTCGCCGATCTGGGCGGGCGTGCCCAGGCGGCGCAGCGCGCCGGAGACGTCCAGGAACGCCTCGTCCAGCGCGAGCGGCTCCACCTCGGGGGTCACCGACCGGAACACCGCCATGACTTCCCTGGACACGGCGGCGTACAGGCCGTGCGTGGGCGGGATGATCACGGCCTGCGGGCAGAGCCGCCGGGCGCGCATCATCGGCATCGCCGAGCGGACCCCGAAGGCACGGGCCTCATAGGAAGCCGAGAGCACCACGCTGCGGCCGCTGGCGGAGCCCACGATCACCGGCAGGCCGGCCAGGTCCGGCCGGTCCCTGATCTCGACGCTCGCGTAGAACGCGTCCATGTCGACATGCAGGATGTGACAGCCCGTGTCGTCCCTGGTCCCCGGAACCCGGTCGCCGGTCAACTGGCGCCTCCTCGCGGCGTCGGCATGCTTCCCGACTGTAACCCGGGGCACCGACAGCGCCGGCCACCCCGGCCCGCGCCGGCGGTCCTAGCCGCCGGCCGTCGGCCTGAGTTCCAGCAGGCGGGCGAGCAGGCCGTTGACGAAGGACGGTGACGCGTCCGTCGACAGCTCGCGGGCGAGCAGCACCGCCTCGCTGATCGCGACGCCATCGGGTACCCCGGCGGCCCAGAACAGCTCGTACGCGCCGATCCGCAGGATGTTCCTGTCGACGGCGGGCATCCGCTCCAGCGTCCAGCCGCGGGCATGCTCAGCGAGCATCTCGTCGATCCGCTCGCGGTGCTGCTGGACGCCGCGGACGAGTTCCGCCGCGTACTCGGGCACCGGCGGGCTCGCGGTCTCCGACCGCTCGCTGAGCAGGTCAAGGACTGGCTCGCCGCGGATCTCGGCCTCGAATAGGATGTCGAGCGCCCGCTTCCGGGCCTTACCGCGTGCCGACATGACGGCCGTCAGGTTGCCGCGGGCCGGAAAGTCCGGGGGTCACGCCCGGCCGATGTAATCGCCGGTGCGGGTGTCGACCTTGACCTTCTCGCCGGTGGTGATGAACAGCGGGACCTGAACCTGCGCCCCGGTCTCCAGGGTGGCCGGCTTGGTGCCGCCGGTGGACCGGTCCCCCTGCACCCCGGGGTCCGTCTGGCTGACCGTCAGTTCCACCGATGCGGGCAGGTCCACGTACAGCGGCACGCCGTCGTTGAAGGCCACCGTCGCGGTCTGCTCCTCCAGC
>Ga0182018_10003736_pt1 | contig 13384 bp, 10 predicted proteins | sample 812P2MmetaG_FD_120490 | JGI IMG/M metagenome (GOLD analysis project Ga0182018, IMG submission 120490) | Permafrost microbial communities from Stordalen Mire, Sweden - 812P2M metaG | ecosystem: Environmental > Terrestrial > Soil > Wetlands > Permafrost | place: Sweden: Stordalen | collected...
AGGTATGATCATCTCCTTGATCGCGGCGCGCGTCAGCATATCGACGGCGCGGCCGTAATCGGGCTTGTCCCTGCCCTGCATGATGCCCGGCCGCTCGCGGAATTGCCGCCGCACTTCCTCGACGATCGAAGAGGCCGCGCGGCCGACCGCTGTCATGCCCATCGAGGCGAACAGATACGGCAACAGACCGCCGAACAGGAGACCGACCACCACGTAGGGATTTACCAGCGAGAAATCGGGTACCACGCCCTGGAAATAGGGATGCTGGTCCGCGCCGGCGATGAAAAACTTGAGGTCCTGATTATAGGCGGCGAACAGCACCAAAGCGCCGAGCCCGGCCGAGCCGATGGCATAGCCCTTGGTCACGGCCTTCGTGGTGTTGCCGACGGCGTCGAGCGCGTCGGTGGATTTGCGCACCTCCTTCGGCAGACCGGCCATTTCGGCAATGCCGCCGGCATTGTCGGTGACCGGCCCGAAGGCATCCAGCGCGACGACGATGCCGGCAAGCGCCAGCATCGTCGTCACCGCGATGGCGATGCCGAACAGTCCGGCAAAGTTATAGCTGACCAGGATGCCGGCGATGATGACGAGCGCCGGCAGCGCCGTCGCTTCCATCGAGACCGCGAGACCTTGGATCACGTTGGTGCCGTGTCCGGTCACGGAGGCGAGCGCGATCGAGTGTACCGGCCGAAAGTTGGTGCCGGTGTAGTATTCGGTGATCCAGATGATCAAGCCGGTCACCACCAGACCAACGATGCCGCAATAAAACAGATCGGCGCCCGAATACGTCACGCCCGAAAGCGGACCAAAGCCGATGAGGTAGTGCGTCACGCCGGCGATGCCGATGAGCGACAAAATCGCCGTCGCGATCATCCCCTTATAGAGCGCGCCCATGATCGACTGACTGGCGCCAAGGCGCACGAAGAACGTGCCGATGATCGAGGCGATGATGCAAATACCGCCGATGGCGAGCGGGAACGTCATCATCTGCGTCACCATCTCGGCCGACACCGCACCGAAGAAGATGGCGGCGAGCACCATGGTCGCGACCGTGGTCACCGCATAAGTCTCGAACAGGTCGGCCGCCATGCCGGCGCAATCGCCGACATTGTCGCCGACGTTGTCCGCGATGGTCGCCGGGTTGCGTGGATCGTCCTCGGGGATGCCAGCTTCGACCTTGCCGACGAGGTCACCACCGACATCGGCGCCCTTGGTGAAAATTCCGCCGCCCAATCGCGCAAAGATCGAAATCAGCGAGGCGCCAAAGCCGAGCGCCACCATGGAATCGACCACGGTGCGATCGTTCGGCGGCAGGTGCAATCCGGCGGTGAGGAAGGCGAAATAAAGCGTCACGCCGAGCAACGCGAGGCCCGCGACCAGGAGCCCGGTAATGGCGCCGGCGCGGAACGCGAGTTCGAGACCGCCGGCGAGCGAGCCGATGGCAGCCTGCGCGGTGCGCACGTTGGCGCGCACCGAAACGTTCATCCCCACAAAGCCCGTGGCGCCGGACAGGATAGCGCCGACGGCAAAGCCGACCCCAACCAGCCAGCCGAGGAAATAGCCGACGATGAGGAAGATCACGACACCGACGATAGCGATCGTGGCGTATTGCCGCCGCAGATAGGCTTGCGCGCCCTCGCGTATCGCCGCGGCTATCTCCTGCATCTTTTCGCTGCCGGGATCGGCCTGCATGACCGAGTAGGTGGCCCAGATGGCGTAGATGATCGCCAGAACGCCGCAGAGCACGATGAGCCACAATGTCGTCGACATGAAAGAACCCCGGTTGATGGGGGCCAGAGGTAACCCGGCCCGGAAGGAAAGCGCGCCCGGCGCGATAGCCGCGCGTTCGGCGCAAATCGGCGCGGACAATTGCCAATTCAGCGGCGATGTCTACGCCATTTCGACAGTGATCTCAGTAAGATAGAGTTAGCCCGGCTCGTCGTGTCCAACACATGGCCAATATGCCAGCCTAGACATGAGTAGACACGCGCAAACATTTAGCTTGCCGATGCGCTGTCAGCAAGCCGCCAGACGTATCGGCGCAGACATACAGAGCGATGCCTGAAAACGAACCCGAATGGGGTCCTGGAATTGTTTGAAAATCGGGAAATTAGCTGAGCCACATTGCGACCCCGCCTTTGGCGGGGTCTGGGGGGTACGCCGAGGGTCCCCGGCCCGCGCCCGCTCCACCAGGCCAGAAAGGTCGGTCCCCGTTGAACGCGGAAGGCCACGTCTATAGCCTCAACCCCAAGCACGTGAGAGCGCAGCTTGATGCGCTCGCCCATGAGCGGGGGATGCCGATCACGATCGGCCTCATCGAACAGAAGCTCCGGAACAGCATTGCGACTCTTCGAACGTTGCCGGAATCGGGTGCGCGCGATCGTGGAATTCGAAAGCAGCAAGATGAAATTCAGGGCCTGAAGAATGATCCACCACGATCAATCGACAAATTGCTCGGCATTGAAGGCCGGGCGGCCTATTCGTATTTCACGGCGTGGCAAACATTGCCGCTGGAATAGAAGGGCCTTGGACGCCGTCCAATTCCGGAGGATTGGCATCAAGTCGGCCCGCGTACCTCGGGACGGAACAAAGTCGGCACCAATAGAAATGCCACGCATCCGGTCAACGCTATTTTGAACTACGCATACGCGGTGCTCGAAAGTCAGGTGCGGATGCAGATCGTGGCCGATGGATACGATCCGACGATTGGCTTTCTTCATACCTGCAGCGTTGATCGGCCAGCGCTCGTGTTTGACTTGATGGAGCCGCAGCGGCCGATTGTTGACCGGAAGGTATTGGAGTTCGTGCAGGCGCACACGTTTCATTCGGCAGACTTCACGATTAGATCGGATGGCGTGTGCAGGCTTAATCCGGAAATGGCCAGAACCATAGACGCCTGAATACTGATCGGCTCGAAATCAACGCCCTTTCTGGCAGAATTGAGCCGGCGCTTGTCTTAGAGCGCACCGCCTTGGTACCATTTGCAATGATGCCTCATTAAAAACGTAGATACAAATTGAGTAGCCGACATTACGCAATGACCAAATGGATTTCAAAAAAATTCAAGTGTATTCAACCCGCTCTAATCACAATGAAGATATAGAATCTGTCGAGCGTGTATCGTGACAATTACTTCGCATCTAGGGCGCCCGTCAAAAACCCTGATTGACGTGGCGGACAAGCTAACAACTCTGTCTCAATACGCCGTCAAGCCGCTACCGGTCAATTTTCGCGCGCTGCGCCACCCACGACGCGACATGGTGCTGGTCGCTTTCGCCGGACCGGCCATGAACATTGCGCTCGCCGTCGTCGCCGCGCTGGCGTTTCATGTCGTTGGTTATCTGCCACGGGCTGGCGCGCAATGGTTGGCGGCGAACTTGAGGAACGCATTGCGCGTCAACGTTGTGTTGGCCGTGTTCAATTTGTTTCCACTTCCGCCTTTGGACGGCGGACGCATCTTGCTTGGGGTGCTCCCGCGCGCTGTCGCCGCGCCGCTTGCTCGGCTCGAGCCATACGGGATGGCGATCCTGATCGCTCTTTTCATCGTGCTCCCGTTTCTGGGTGCGCAATTGGGCATAGGCCTCAGCTTTGTCTCTCGCGTGCTCGCCGTTTCGACCGGCGCCATCATCGACGCAATTGTCCAATTCACCGGCAACGGCTAGGCACGGCGAGCTCTGCGATCGGTCATCAACGTCGTTCGAGCGCAGTCCAACCACTTCCGGTTTGGCCCCGAAACCAGACATATTGCTGCGCCGCATTAAGTGACGCGAAGGGCCAACAACAGAAAAAGCGAGTGGGCGGGATCCGAACCCGAGTCCTCTCGCTTAGGAGGCGAGCGTAGCGCGGCAGGCGGAAAGATTTAGCCCCGGCGTCGTGATCCGACCGGGGCCAAGGACCAGTGTCTTGGGGTACACACACAAGTCTGCCGTGTGCCTGTGACAGTGGCGTGACCGACTAACCGAAGCGCCGCGCTGGCGCTCGTGCCCGCTGCCTGGCGCGGCTCGGTGGTCGATCAGACCAAAAGAAAAATATCCGGGGCCGGGATGGGCGAATTCAGCAGGATCCGCGGCGGGAGTTCCTCCTTGGTGTAGTGGACTTGCGTAACGCTAACGGGCGGACGACAATGCGGCGTAACGCGTGGTGGGGTGAGAGAGTGAAACGGATTTTGATTGCGGGAGCATTCGTGCTCGCAGTCGGGGGACAGGCACTCGCGGCCGATCTTCCGCCGCCGGTGGCGCCGCCGCCACAGGCACCCGCCACCTATGTTCCGACCACGGCGCCGTTCTACAATTGGAGCGGCATCTATCTCGGGATCAACGGCGGCTACGCTGTCGCCCTGAGCATGTGGGGCGACCCTCCCTTATTTCCGACCGGCCCCTTCAGCATGGACGGATTTCAAGTCGGCGGCACGATCGGTGCCAATTACCAATGGGGTCATTTCGTGCTCGGCATCGAGGGCGATGGCGATTGGGCGAAACAGAGCGGCACCCTAAGCCGTAGCGATTGGCTCGCCACAGTGCGCGGTCGCGCGGGCTATGCGTTCGATCGCATACTGTTTTACGCCACGGGCGGCGCCGCCCCCGGCAATCGCCAGGTTCACCTCGGGGGGAGCTTGCCCTTCAGCAGCACCACCCAAATTGGTTGGACCATCGGCGCCGGCGTTGAAGTAGCTCTGTCGCAGAACTGGACCGCCAAGGTTGAATACCTCTACGTCGATCTCGGCAACCAATCCTGCCCTGTTGCGAGTTGCGGCGGCGTCGTTGCTAGTCCCATCCCGCTCACCGAGAACGTCGTTCGCGCCGGCATCAACTACAAGTTCAATTTCTGACCTTCGATGACGCCGAGCGATAAGAGGGCTATCCAGACCCTCTTGTGGGCGCTCATCCTCAATCCTACCACGGCAAGAACCGCTCGCGCATCGGCGTGTCCGAAAATAACGCACGTAGCGCAGCGCCGTGACCCCCCGCCGCTTCCCGCCGCCCTGGACGATCGAGGAGCATAATCAGGCGTGCTTCATTGTGAAGGATGCCGGCGGCTAAGCGCTCGGCTATTTCGAGGAAGAGGCCGGTCGGCGCTCGGCTGCCAATCTGCTGAGCCGGGTTGAGGCGCGGCGTTTGGCGGTCAACTTCGCCAAGCTGCCGGGGCTGTTGCGGCCAACGCCGGTGCGTTCTTAAGTTTCGGGAGGCTGGGCGTCTAATACTGAGTCAATTCGTTGCTGGGCCTGTATTTCCGCAATTCCGGCATCGGCCGCGATGATTTGGCACCAGTGTCCAGTCGACCGCCCGAAGGTAGCTGCTGTGATAAATTGCGGCCCGCCACATCACGAGCGTACGCGTAACCTGGATTTCATAACCACGATACGAGACCCTTTGCGTTTTCATGTGTCAGTCCCAAGCGCGCGGCACGCCGCATTGCGGGTGAACATCGTCAAGCTGCCTGCTGCGGCGGTAGTGGTACAGTTTGGCTGTACCACTACCGCTGCGGCAGCAGTAGCGTAGGCGGCGCATTGTGGGCGCATTTGACCCTTATTATAGACCGTCGGGTATCAGGCATTCCTGGCGTGCTCGCGCTGCTTGCGATCGCGTCTTCTCTGGCTCCAACCTCATGGTGAGCGCAGATGAGCATCGAAGCTGTAGCCGCTCTCAAGCAAACTCCGCAACGGCTCTCCCATCTTGAACGCATTCAGCGGGCAGTCGAGGCTCGTGAGCACAGCAATCTCCGCCGCCACGCAAAACCTGGCATTCAGATGAGCGTCAGTCCCTGGTACGTCGATGAGCGTGGCGTTTTAACGCGGCAGATCAGCGCGACGGAATAGCTACTGGCACCCACAGCTGTATTGGAATTGCGGATCGAGCCACACTGCAAGCTACGCCCTGGACGGCCGGGGTCTTGTGTTGCGTAGGAGTAGGGCCATTGTCCCGATATTTCTTCATTGTCCAATGGCAAGACATGCAAATTGATGATCAGGACGGCACGCTATTGCCGCACGATGCGGCGGCGGTTGCTTACGCTGAGGAAATTATTCGAGACCTCAAGGAGGACAAGGGTTTCGCCGAACCGTCGATGGCCTTGATTGTGAAACGACAAGCCTACGGAACAGTTTTGACGATACCGTTCTTTCCAGGCTGCGCCTAAGAGCGCGGGGCCTGCATCGCAGCCGGCAATCATTCCGTAAGTGTTTTGCAACATAGATGATCGCGGCGGCTGATCCAACGCCCCAAGCGATTGCGGCCGCGAGAGCCCCGGTGCCCGTCGACACAACGGCATCTGGGCTTTCCATTTTAAGTAAGCGTGGCGGCGCGAGCATTCGCTGCCGGCCCCGACTATTATTCCCCGAGAATCCGCCGCGTGTACTGTTCGCACATCTCGTCGGTGATGCTTTTGTCCGAGAGGCAGATGAGGTCCGCAAACGGCGCGTGCGGCCTACAGCTACGACACGAAAGCGCCGGTATCAGGCTGGTAAGCGCCGACCAAGGGTGGCGATCGAGAGTCCGTAGCGCCTGCGTGGTTCGGCAGGCCGGACAGCACACCCACAGGAACCAATGCCGCGCCTTAAGCGCGCAGCCGATCGTCGGCGAGAACAGCATCGGCATGCGCTTGGCCTGGCGCTCATTCCACGCGGCGTCCTCGAGGATCTGTGCCTCGGTCGCGCGCTTCGCGGCCGCTTCCTTCTCGGCGGCTGCGGCGCGCTGCGCCTCCATCTTGCGGCGGTTGAATCCCATGTGGTCGGATCGTCGCCGAAGTGCACGAGCGGATGCCCGTCCTCCTGGCCGAAAAGGATTTTGAGCCTTGGCTGAGCGGCAGCGCCGGCATGGAATTGCTCAAGCCTGCGGCGAACGACCTGCTGCAACGGTGGCCGGTATCCAAGCGCGTGAATAGCTCGCGGGCGCCGGCCGAGATGCGACGTTGATCGATCGCATTGCGCTTTGAGCCCCGAACACACCGCGGTGAACTCAGCAAGCTGCCGGAACGGCTTAGGAGTGCTGCACGTCACATTTCCACTCATCAGGCAGCGTTACTCTGGTGGGCCGGCCGCGAAATAGAGGCAGTCATGAGCAGCATAAAAATGAATGCCGGGCCCTCGACGATCGCGCCCGCGTCGCGAGAGTGGATCGGTGTCGTTCACACGCAGTCGCATCGTGCCTGGCCGCTGGCAAAGCTGGTTATTGCGCTGCTTGCCAACGTGGCCTGGATAGGCCTGCTCGTTTACGGACTTTCCACGCTCTTTTAGCAGCGAAACGCCTGGCATGCGTACCCGTCCGAACTGGTCGCGCCCTTTACCGCGGCCGATCATCATCCCCAACGTCATGACGCTAAGGACGCTCGCCGACGTGCGGGTGCTGATCGAGAAGCATTTGCCGGCTGAGATCCGCGAAAAGTCGACCTGGCGTCACGTCGCAACGTTGTTAGCCGGTGCTGCGCGCGGCAAGGAGGACGCTCGCGAAGTCTCTGTCGCGCTACAACTCGTGCTGCAATTGGAGGGCGTCTTGTTGCGGCGGTAGTAGGCGGCGGGGCTTGGGAACAGCACTGCGGCCCATCGCCGTCCATCTCTGGACACATTCTTGAGCCTTTGACTGCAGGGTCACGGGGGCGCGACGCATGCAACATCAGGAACGGAAGCCGCGAAGCTTTGGCGCGGACGAGAGACCATCATGCCCGAATTGCAGCGAGCGCACGTCTCTAACGAGACGCAGCCCGCCTGCCAATCACGATCTCCGGTACGAGCGACAAACATTCATTTGCTCGGCTTGCGATCGCCAGATTGAGCGCATCGTAGACGTCAACGGGAATTCCTCCCGGATAATCTCCACGGATGGCCGGTGATCGAGGCAGTCGATTGCGGCCCGCAGTGAGGGTTCGCCGCTTTCCGCCACCATGGCGACCACCACGAGCACGCCTTGGCGCCTGTGGATAGCGGGCGCAACGGGGATAGACGCGCCTGGAATCGCCTTTGCATCGCGTCGGCGAGACGGCAGCGCGATAGGGTGCGAGCGTGGGGAACAGGTAGCCGCTTGCCGGAACGGAGATTCCGCAATGCCGTTGCACCGCTATAACGACGCCTGCCATCCCGTTTTTGATGGCGTAGTGTTCCAGATGACAGACGGCAAAAAACGGATCGTCTATCGCGTGTCCGGCGAGGCGCTGCAGGATCGCGCCTCGATCGACGGTGACGACAGCGAGGGCCACACGTTGGATGTGGTGGACATGTTCCTGAAGCATCGAACGCGGATCGAGCGGATCGCCAGCAGAAACCACGACGCCGGCGATGTCGAGCGGCTCGTGACCACCGTCGACCTCAACCCGTTTCGGCCAGCGTGGGCTCATCGCCCGCGCCTCCGATCGGGCGCCGAATAGCCATATCCTTCCTACTCCGCTCGTCCGAAATAACGCACTGCGCATGGCCCGCTCCGCGACGAATTGGCGGACCCTCAGCGCACACCAACACTTTCGCTCAGTCTGCCGAATTCCACGGCCGGAGCTTGCACGTCGCGACGCGCCGTCGCGGCAGTCGCATGCCCTCACCTAAAAACAGACGGGACCAACACACACTGGCGGCCGCTGGATCACAACAGGCGGCATGTCGACCGGCGGCGGAGAAAGTTGAGCGTTTGGATCATCCGCATATTCGACGTCGGAAATAACATCCGGCGGCCCGTCCATCGGATGATCGTACCAATACCAATAACCATCGGCCGACCACCAGTAGCCGCAGCGTCCAAAGCGACACTCGTATGGACGCCAGTGTCCCCCCGACCAAGCAGCGCTGTCGCGTTCGGACCAGTGGCTACGGTCGTGGTCAAAGTGCCGTCCCCTGTTGGCCATCTGCCTCGGCCCTCCATGCCCCTGAGGCGCCCCTTTGACCTGTGACCCCGGTGCTCCACGAGGCGCCCCTTTGACTTGAGGACCTGACCTCGCTGGGCCCTTCGGCTGGACTGCCTGCGCTTTCGGTGCGGGCTTCTTTGGCTCTTCCGCCAGAGCAGCCGACAGCGACAAAGCGACAAGAGCCGACAGCAATGGCATGACAAGCGCAAGGCGTGCGAACTTCCTCATGGCTGATAGTCCCCCCTCTGATGATCAGCTTAGCGCAAGATTGGCCTTGGGTCATGTCAGCGCGGCAGTGCCCCACGGCCCTAGACGACAACGCGATCGGCAGGAAACGACAGGAATCCGACTGCGCCCATGCGCATGCCCTGCATGGCGCCGATGCGTCGCCGATTTCAAGATGCAAATTTGCGTCTTGCCCTCAGCGGGTGCGCCAGACAACCTTGTAGCTGCCGCTCTGGGTGGGTCCATCGGCCGGGAAGAGCAGCATGAAGACATCGGGAGCGTGGAATCCGTTGACATGAAGCCGCACGCCGCCTTCGGAAATGTCAGTAACCAGACAGAAGTGCTTCGGACTGCCGTCGGCGAGCTGGATCGTTGCCAGACGCCCAAGGCGATGTCGCGGCGACCGGCGTCTCTCCTTAGGCTTGGGCGATTCCATGATCCGCGGCTCCAATAGCGCGTCCGCGCCCCAACGGGGCGGCGAAAACCCTCCTAGCGAATCCACTACCGAACCGGCTATTGCGAGCGGGCTAATGTTGTGCTCGAGTTTTTCAAATTTGTCTGAAATCGAAGAGACTCCTGCGGGGGCGTCGCCCCGTCTTTTGCGCTACTCGCTTGTCAACAGGCGGGACGACGGGAAGCTGCCCGCCCGGCGATTCACAATCGCCGGTTTCCCGGACGAAAGCTTTGGGCACGAAGCGCCCCACCGAATCGAATCACGGGGACGGGCGCAGGCGAGCGGCGAATGATGCGAAACCGCCGTTGCAATAGACCCACACCCACGGCTTCGCGCGCTAGCATCCTAAAAATCGCAGAACGGACTCGCATCGCCTGCCCGCGCACCTATCTGTCTAACATGCCGTTGCGTAAGCGCGAACAGCGGATCTTCAAAGTTTTTTTTAGCACTGCTTCTATCCGGTCGGCCGTAATTTGCTTCATAGCGCTTCTGGTGCTCTTCGCATGGTTCTGTGGCATGAGCCGCGATGCACTGGCGTCCACCGGTTGCAACGCCGTGAATACGGGCGGCTTCAATGTCTCCGCCGGTGCTTTTGGTAATAAAACCATCGTCGGCTTCGCAGTCGGCGACAACGTCACCTTCACCATCACCTGGAGCGGCAATGGCAGTTGGCTATTCCGAACAGCAACCTTTATCGAGCTCGATGACTCGCCGATATCCGCAACCAGCGGGTCGCAAACAAGGTCGTACACCGTCACCGGCAACAACCAAGACACAACGCTCATTCAGTTCACAGTTGATGGACCCACCGTCACGGCATCCTGTACGGCAGCCGCGACGGCGCCGACGATAACTTCAATTTCGCCGACAAGCGGCTCCGCCACCGGCAGCACCAGCGCGACCAGCGCAGCCGACCAGTTTACCTACTCTGCCGCGGCCGGTGCGTTGCTCGTTCCTATTCTGCCTCGCGCCGATCCGCGCCGACGGACATCTTTGTCTCGCCCAACACCGGCCCTAACAGCAGCGTTGCGATCAAAGGGCCCGACTTCAACAACGCTACGACGGTAAATCTTACGGGCGAAAGTGGCCTACTTAAAAGTGGTCTATTTTGACTAGACTCGCCCATTTATGCCCTTCAGATTTTCGTGCGAGACGGCCGAATCGGTCGGGGGGACCATGGCAGCACCGGAGGATGATATGCAACTAAATGCACGCTTGGATTCCATCATGACGCCGCTTGCATCCGACCCCTTAAGCTAGGCGGCAATCAGATGCTCGCCCTCCGGTCAGAATTCAGTCCCAACTTCTTCCCACGCGCAAACTGTCAGTAACCGCGACCGAACTCGGCGAAAAACATGGCGCCGCCGGCGATCAAACTTCGATCGCGGTTACGCTATCTGGTCCGGCCGCTCCGTACGTAACCGACTCTTCCGACACCCGTGTCATCATCGAGCTCGTGGAGCATATAGCAGGCGCTGAAGTTTCGGTCCGTGCCGTCGGCGGAAGGCAAGCTCGCAGCGAACGGACCAATAAGTCACAAGGCAACTTGCACCAAGAGCACAAAGGCGGCGAAACGACCTGGACGGCAAGTCTTCCTCTTACCCAGGAGATTGGGAAGCAGACAGATCGTAGCCCGCGCTCAGGAAGACATTTTGACGGCGGGCGGCAACCAGGATAGCGGACAGCCACGCTACTTCGGTCAGATCGACATAAGAAATCCAGTCATTCTGAACTAGCTAGTGGATGAAATCTGACGTTTGATACCCACCCCGACACGCGAAAGGGATCAGATACGAACGTTGCCTTAAGTCCATTTCAACGTTTCGAGAGCGCTCCCGCCACTTTCGCAGTACCTCCAAGAGCGGACATTATATTGCAGGGCAATATCGGACGCGATGGGCCAAAAGGAGACATCGCGCCCGGGCAATCGCCACCGCCCCTGGGGAACAATCTCGCCTCGCCGTAACTTGGTGATTTCGCCCGGGCTAGCGGCGACGGGCCTGGGGAAAGCGCATGCGTTGGGGACATAGTTCAAAAACACCGGCGGTCCTCGTCGTCGAAGATGAACCACTGGTTCGCCTGGGTGCCGTCCAGGCGATTGAGGATGCGGGCTTTGAGGTTATTGAAGCCGCAAACGCTGACGAAGCAATTCGGATACTCGAGAACCGCAGCGACATCCGTGTGGTGTTTACGGATATTCAGATGCCAGGTTCCATAGACGGTCTCAAATTCGTTCATGCCGTGCGCAACCGCTGGCCTCCCATCAGGATAATTGTGACCTCTGGACATGGTCGGGTAAGCGAACAAGACCTTCCGGAGGGGGGCCGTTTCTTTGCCAAGCCTTATGACTCGACACAGATCACAGAGACTATACGCGAGTGGACGCGATAGCGCTGATAAGGCTCGTGAGCGCCGTTAGACGCGTCCGGAGCGGCTTCCGCTATTCCACTGAGCGCGTACATTCGCTTGCGCTCTACCAACGGACGCAAAGGGTGATATCCAAACCTCTTAAACGCTCCTTTGGAGCTGCTACAGGACCGAATTCTTGCCCCTCCGATCGACAATCGTAGGGTGATTTGCCAGCGGCCTCATCACGCGCGCTGGGCCACGCTGGTTCTTCAATCGGACCAGCTATCTCGCCTCGGACGACCAGGGAAAATTGATGTAATGCTCCCGCGTGTCATAGCAAATGTTGCCGTACATCCGCAGATACGAGTCGCGCCGGACCGGTTCGCGGAACACGGCGGCAGGAACGGCAATGTCGGCCTCATATTGCGCGATATTTGTCAGCGTCAGTGCCTTGGGAAGTATGTCCATCGCCTGCGGTACGCTCTTCCCATCCAACCAATCGGCTGCGTACTGCCCCATGGCGTAGCCGAACACCGGTGACGCAAGGCTCACGCTTGCCTTGTATGGGCTATTGCCTTTCTTGATTTCAGCTACGGCCTCCGGCTCACCATCGATACCACCGAGGAATTGCTCGGGTCTCGCGGCGCCCGCTTCGCGAAGCGCCGCGAGCGCGCCGAGGACAACGGTATCGGCGCCGAGCACGACATCGACCTTCGGCTGGGCGAGCATGATCGTCCGCATCATCGCCAGACCTCCCTCCTTGTTCACAGTCGTCGGCGAGATGTCCGCCACGATCGTCACGCCGGGAATGTCTCTCAGCGCATCCCGCATCGCGACGAACCGCGGTGCGAGAAATTGCAAGCTATCGTGGGTAAGCAAGACAACCTTCGCCTGCCCCCGGAGGCGGGTGCGGATGTAATCCGCGGCGGCATCGCCCAGAACCTTGCCGGTCAAATACTGGGGTGCATTCAGCAGCAACGTTGCGGGTGGCGGAACGACCGTCCCCACGAACGCGCCGCTCCAGATGACCTTCTGCAGGTGAGGTGCGAGGGAGATCGGATCGACGGGAGATGCGACGACTGCGCCGACTTTTTCCTCCCGCAGCGCGTCGATTTGCTCGTTCATCCGTGAGGCGTCGTTGCGGGCAAGTTCCACGCGAAAGGCCAAACGGCGATCCTCGGCGGCGGCGGCCAGCCCGCGTCCGACGCCCTGCATGAACTCGCGCTCGTTGTCCTGCGCGAAGGCGAGAACCTTCTCGAGGCCCGGAGGCGCCTTGCAGGCAGCGGCATCGCGATCGAATGCCGAAAGCGCTGTCGGCACGGTCATGCCGGTGGGGCCGTCCTCCGCCGCGTCGGCGCCAGTGCAACAGCCGAACAGCAGTACGGAAAGCACGGCCGCCGCCAAGCCCAACTCACGCCGTTTCGGCTTCACTCCGCGGTTCCTCCCGTGCCGGTCAGTGTATGCGCCTGGACGCCAGGGCGCGAGTCGCGGACCCCACCGAGGCCGGCCGAGGCGCTTGTCATTTCATGCATC
>Ga0182018_10003737_pt1 | contig 13378 bp, 8 predicted proteins | sample 812P2MmetaG_FD_120490 | JGI IMG/M metagenome (GOLD analysis project Ga0182018, IMG submission 120490) | Permafrost microbial communities from Stordalen Mire, Sweden - 812P2M metaG | ecosystem: Environmental > Terrestrial > Soil > Wetlands > Permafrost | place: Sweden: Stordalen | collected...
CGTTGGACGACGCTTGTGCTCCTTCTTTGTCCCATGAGCCTGTACCTCTTTGGCTCGATCGCTTCGGACGGCGTGCTCATCGCTGCGGCAACTCTGCTCATGGCTCGCGTGGCGCGACTGGCGTTGCAAAGGGACCGACCGGCCGATCTTGGGGAGCAGGTGATCATGTTGATTTTGGCGGGGATCCTGGCGCTGGCAAAGCCCGTGTATCTGCCGCTGGCCGGAGTCGCATTGTTTGTTACGTGGCCCAAACTCGGTTCGCCGCGAAGCAAGGTATTGTTCAGCGCGGCCACGTTTGTCTGCTGCGTTTTGCCCATCTTCCTTTGGGGACGCGTGGAGGTCGCCCTGTTCGTTCCGGGCAAAGGGAACATTTTCCTGGATCCGGTCGCGCAAGCGCACCACATCGTTAAGATGCCGTTGGCATTTCTTGTGTTGGTCGCGCACTCGATCCGCATACAGTATTTCAACAACTTCCGATGGATGGTCGGAATGCTTGGGTGGGGCGATACTCCGATGCCAGATTGGTTCTACGCCACGTTCGGTTATGGAATTCTTGGGTGCCTGGTTTTAGAGTCGAAGGGGGCTAAAGACATAGGCTGGCGTCTACGCGCAGTCATGGTGACAGCAGCGGTGGTTTCGGTGGTTCTCATATACGCGGCTCAGTATTCGAGTTGGAATCCTCCCGGCTCCAGCGTCCCGATTGAAGGCATAGAAGGTCGCTATTTCCTTCCGCTTCTTCCCTTGGTTGTTCTTAGCTTCCCGGCGATTCTGGCGAGATCGCCCCGGGTGTTAATTGCGGCGTTGGCAACCAGCCTTTCGGTTTTAAGTGCGGCAATTTGCCTTTGGGCTGTGATTTTCCGTTACTATGTCACGCCTCCGCCTAGCAATAAAGTGGCGCGAATCATCAATATCTCCACGCGGGCGCTGGTGGGGACCAAGGAAAACATTCTTATCACAGGATTTGTTGTCGGTGGGCACGGCCTGGAGACGCTCTTGATCCGGGCCGACGGTCCCAGTCTCGCCCAACATGGGGTTTCAGGGTTCCTTATTCGTCCTTCGCTCAGCGTTCTGGACTCGAATGGGACGGTGCTGGCGACCAACACCCGTTGGGGGACGAATTCCAATCCAGCGCAAATATCGATCGCATCCGCCGAGGTGGGTGCGTTCGTCTTGCCGCCAAACAGTGCAGATTCGGCGCTGGTCCTTAGTGTTCCCGATGGAAACTACACGATCGAAGTGGAAGGGGTGAACGGCACTACGGGAATTGTGCAAGAGGAGATCTATGAACTCTCGCACAGCGGGACCCGCCTAGTAAATATCTCCTCACGCAGTTATGTCGGAAAGGGTGGCAAAATGATGATCGTCGGCTTTGTCGTCGGCGGAACAGGCACTGAGGCGTTGCTCGGTCGTGCCGACGGCCCAGGCCTGACGCAGTTTGGTGTCACCGACATCCTATCTCGACCGACCCTTGAATTAAGCCCATTCCGTGCTGGCGCCCTGATAAACACGGCTTGGGGAAGCAATCCTGCCGTGGCCGACATCTCAGCCGCAGCTTCCCTGGTCGGTGCTTTTCCGCTTGCTGCAGACAGCGCCGACAGCGCCGCTGTTGTTTCTCTCCGCCCCGGCGCGTACACCATGAAGGTGTACGGCGCGGGCGGCACGACAGGAGTAGCCTTAGCCGAGGTCTATGAGTTACCATGAATCGTACCCATTGGGAGCTTTGTTCGCGAATTCCATCGGCACCTGATGGTGTTTCGGAATGGGTCCCTTTTCTCCACCATCTCCGGGCCTCACACATTCGCCGGATCGGGATGTATCCACGGCGCGCGGTAGGGGCGGGCGAGCAGGCGGGTTGCCTCCGCGTCGCCGGGGACCGTGCGGGTACTGGGGTCGTAGACGATCCGCCGGCCAAGTTGTTGGGAAAGATTGGCAAGCTCGCAGCATGCGCTGGATATATGCCCCTCCTCGATGTCTGAAATGGGACGCGATCGATTTTCCCGCGCCTGCATGAAATCGAGCACGTGCCTGTTTTCGGTTTCCGTGTAGGCTTGGCCGTCGCGACTGAAATCGACGTTCGCGAGATTGCCGGTTTTCGAAAGCATGTGCACGCCCTCGAGCGGACCGCCGTCGGCCGGCGTGAAAGCATATTCGAGCATTGTCAGGTTTAGCGTGCCTTTCTGGCCGATGAAGCGCGCCCCCCATTGGTCGCTCCAGTGGCGCTGGGGGATCGGCGAGCCGCCCCAAAGGCGGTGCTGCCAGCTGACGTCGAGGTCGGGGTAGTGAAACACACTCCGCTGGGTATCGGAAATATTGGAGAAGGATGCCTTCTCGACATAGATCCCGCCGATGGAGGAGATCGACTCCGGCCAACCGAGGCCCAGCAGCCAGCGCACCTGGTCGATCATGTGCACGCCCAGGTTGCCTATGGGCCCGTTGCCATATTCCATGAAAGCACGCCATCCGCGTTTCTCCTTTATGGCCTTGAAGGGAAGCAGCGGCGCAGGCCCGGTCCAAAGCTCGTAGTTCAAGCGGCTGGGGACCTCGGCATCGGGCACGGGCCCGGCGCTCCAGCCTTCTGAGCCAAGATAACTGTAAGTCTCGACGAGCCCGATCTTGCCCAGCCTGCCGCTTCGAATGTATTTGTCGCGGGCCTCCAGATAAAGGGGATTGCTGCGGCGCTGGGTGTTCACCTGGACAACCCGGTTGTATTTGCGCGCTGCGGCAACGAGCGCCTCGCCTTCGATCACGTCGACGCTGATGGGCTTCTCAAGGTAAACGTCCGCGCCGGCCTTCATTGCGGCGATGGCAGGCAGCGCGTGCCAATGGTCGGGCGTGGCGACAATGACAATGTCGAGCTGACCCGAGTCCAGCATCTCGCGGTAGTCAACGAACGTCCTGGGCACGGTCGCCTGGTGCCTGGCGATGGCCTTGAGAGTTTCCTGGAGGGAATGCTCATTGACATCGCAAAGCGAAACGAAGTCCGCGCTGACGTTGCGCTCGAGGGCCTCGAGGTTCACTCCGCCATACCAGCCGCAGCCGATAATTCCGACCTTGGGTCGCGCCTTCGAGTCGGCGGCAAATAGGCGCGAACCGGTGGCAACGACTGCCCCGGCCGCGGCCAAGGATGACACGAAGGTGCGCCTGTTCATTGGAGTGAATTCCTCCCACCGGGATTTTCGCGGCGAGAGTGGACCTTGATTCTAGTCATGCCCATTTGGTTAACGCCAAAGATAACTTACTCAAGCTGATTGAAGGTCGGCCGTATCCGAGTATAGCCGACCGTAAACCGGCAAGGACGCTGTCCCCAAAAGGGTCCCTTTTTGAACACTAGGCGCCGATCGAATTGAGACGGATGGCTGATCGCGGAAGATTTATCCCGTCAGCGGATCGCCGCGCAGACATCCCGAACGTGGCCGCGCAGCCAGCGATGTGCTGGATCGGCGTCCAGCCGCGGGTGCCAGAGCATTGAAACCGTGAACTCGGGAGGGGAGACCGGCAGGGGGAAACCATGCATCCCCACGCGAAGATTTCCGGTATGGCGTTCGGGAACACTGGCGATTAGGTCGGAGGCTTCCGTTGTGGCAACAGCGCTTTGCTTTGTCGTGGGGCTGACCTTTTTCGCCCTGGCCGTCCAAAGGAATCGCATCATTCATCCATGCTGGAAGCGAAAACTTTGAAACTCGCCAGACCACGGGCATTTCTTCGCTCAAAAGAACTCGCGGTGCAAAGCGCAGTGTTCAATCATCGACCGTGAAACAGGTTTCTGCAGCGGCGGGTTTAGCGGACATTGCTCGGCCTGCGGCGCTCACGACACTCTTCAACCATTCTCAAGGTGCCAGACATGAATGTTAACGATCAGTCGCCGATGACACTCGCTGCGCCATCACTGGGATCGGCGCTTCGGGCCATGATCAGGCATCGCGGTGTCCAAGCCGCCATCGGATTGTGGATCGCGGGCTACGCAGTCGTTTTTTGGCTCGCGCACGGGAGGCTGCCATTCGACCGCCCCGCGGTCGCCCGTGTCGCATTCGGTTTACAAATGGCTGTGCCAACGGTCGTGTTGATCGAAATCTTTGTGTTGATCGCGGTAGTCATCATTTTGACCCGCAAGCGCGCCATTCCAGATATGGCCGCTCGCGCACCTGAGCCCAGTGCTGCCTTGCGTGAGACGATCCTTCTTCTCGGTTACGCGGCTATTGGCCAGGTCGGCGGTTGGATCGTTGCTTCGGCGCTCGGCTACCGGCCATTTAGCTTCCACATCGCCGGCACCGTATTCGACTGCACTCTGCCGCCAACACCCACGGAAGTCTGGCTCTGGGCCGTTTACAATTTTCTGGTTTTTGCTGTCGCTCCCTATCTCTATTTTCGGCGTCGCTACTCGAACACTGCGCTCAATCTTCGCTCAACCGACCGTCGAAATGACGCCTTGGTCATTTTCATCGTGCTGGCGATCGAATCCGCCTTTGAACTGAGCCTGGTGAATAAAAGCATCTTCGGCCTGAATCCCCATCAGGCGCTGCTCGGGGCGCCGCTCAGTTTCGTGATTTTTTTTATTGGGACAGTTCTGCCGACGATGGTCCTGATCTACGCAATATTGCTTCCTCGCTATCTCAGGCTGACGGGGTCGGCGATTAGCGCTTCATTGCTCGGCGGGCTCACTTATGCAGCGATGCACATTGTCGAGGGCTGGTCGGCGTTCGATTCGCCACGGAACACGATTCTCTCGCTGATTTTCGTGTTGTTCACATATTTTGGCCCTGGAATGTTCAAGAGCGTGCTGACGCTGCGAACGGGCAACGCCTGGGTTCATGCAATTAGTTATCACGCCATTGCGCCCCATGTGATCATTGACACGCCGCTTGTGGTGAAAATCTTCGACCTCCGCTGACAGGAAAGACGGTTAAACTTTGGCGGTTTGGTGAGTCGTGGTCAAAGCCGGTGTCCCAAAAAGGGTCCCTTTCCGAACACGAGAGCCCCGGACCGATACTTAATGCCAGGCCGCCCTATCGGCCTCTCTGAGCTTGGAACCGTGTACAAAAGATCGGACGCCGGCCATACACATTCCATTCACAATGGCTTCAGCCGTCGGAACGAGCTGGATCGTCGGTTCGTCCAACATAAAGGGTACATTTTTCTTGAGGGGTCCAATCATGAAGCACAAGCAAGTGCGACCAAGATCTTGACCCCAAATGCGGCCGTTGATCGGGCACAACGGCTGTCCTCTAGCCTGCATGTGGGCGCCGCTTTGCGCTTGTAACGAGGGAAGATGGCGGAACGCTAGGGCTGAATGGCATCCGGTTACACCGAAGCCAGTATCAAAACCCTTTCCTCGACCGAGCATATCCGGCTTCGCCCCGGGATGTACATCGGAAGGCTGGGCAACGGCACGCACGCCGAGGACGGAATCTATGTCCTCCTGAAGGAGACGATCGATAATTCCGTCGACGAGTTCACCATGGGCAGCGGAAAAAAGATCGAGATCGACCTCGAGGACCAGCGCGCCCGGGTCCGCGACTACGGGCGTGGAATCCCTCTTGGAAAGCTCCTGGAATGCGTGTCGGTCATCAACACGGGCGCCAAATACGACAGCGAGACCTTCAAGAAGGCCGTGGGGTTGAACGGGGTGGGGCAGAAGGCGGTGAACGCCCTCTCCGTGGAGTACAAGGCCAAGGCGGTGCGCGAGGGCGAGGCGAAGGTCGTCGAGTTCGCCAAGGGAAAGCTGAAGAAGGACCACCGGGTGGCGAAGACCGACGAGCGCAACGGGACGATGATCGAGTTCATGCCGGACGGCGGGCTCTTCGGCTCGAACCTCAAGTTCCGGCCGGAATTCGTCGAGGACATGCTCTGGAACTACGCCTTCCTGAACCGTGGTCTCACCCTCACCCTGAACGGCAAGCCGTTCAAGTCGGAGAACGGCCTCAAGGACCTCCTTGAGAAGAACCTTACAGGCGAGCCCCTCTATCCCATCATCCACCTCGAGGGGGAGGACATCGAGATCGCGATGACTCACGGCTCCCACTACGGGGAGGAGTACTTCTCGTTCGTGAACGGCCAGCACACGACGATGGGGGGCACCCACCTCCAGGCGTTCCGCGAGGCGGTTGTCGACACGCTGAGGAATTTCTACAAGAAGGATTTTGACGCCGCCGACGTCCGCCAGTCGATCGTGGCCGCGATCTCGGTCCGGGTCATCGAGCCGATCTTCGAGTCGCAGACGAAGACGAAGCTGGGATCGAGCGTCGTCGGCCCGGGCGGCGCGACGATCAAGGATTTCATCGGGAAATTCATCCAGCAGACGCTCGACGTCCACCTCCACAAGAATCCCGAGGCGGCCGACGCGCTCCTCAAGCGGATCCAGGAGAGCGAGCACGAGCGCAAGGAGCTGGCGGGGATCCGCAGCCTTGCCCGCGAGCGGGCCAAGAAGGCCTCGCTCCACAACCGGAAGCTGCGCGATTGCAGGCTGCACCTGGGGGACAAGGACGAGCGGTCCGAGGACAGCGCGATCTTCATCGTGGAGGGCGATTCCGCCGCGGGATCGCTCACGGCGTGCCGCAACGTCCAGACGCAGGCCGTCTTCGCCCTCAAGGGAAAGCCGCTCAACACCTACGGCCTGTCGAAGAAGGTCATCTACGAGAACGAGGAGTTCCATCTCCTGCAGTCCGCGCTCAACATCGAGGACGGGCTGGACGGGCTGCGCTACGGCAAGGTGGTCATCGCGACCGACGCCGACGTGGACGGCATGCACATCCGCCTGCTGCTAATTTCATTTTTCCTCCAGTTCTTCCCCGAGCTCATCGCCGGGGGGCACCTCTTCATCCTGGATACGCCCCTCTTCCGTGTCCGGAACAAGAAGGAGACCCACTACTGCTATTCGGAGACGGAGAAGCAGGTCGCGGTGGACATCGTGGGGGCCGCCGCGGAGATCACGCGCTTCAAGGGCCTGGGGGAAATCTCCGCCGGGGAGTTCAAGGGGTTCATTGGCGACGACATCCGGCTGGAGCCCCTCTCGCTCCACCACGTCAACAACATCGACCTCCTCCTCTCGTTCTACATGGGCAAGAACACGCCCGAACGCCAGGATTTCATCATCGAGAACCTGAGGGTGGAAAAGGACATCGTCACTGCCTGATCCGGAATCCGCATGGCCAAAGACACAAAGGGCGCGTCCCCGGGCCCCAGCGGAAAGGCGCCGCTCGAGCGCAACTACCGCACCTGGTTCCTCGATTACGCGAGCTACGTCATCCTCGACCGCGCCGTTCCCCACATTGACGACGGCTTGAAGCCCGTGCTCCGGAGGGTCCTTCACACGTTGTGGGAGATGGACGACGGGCGGTTCCACAAGGTAGCCAATGTCGTCGGGGCGACGATGCGGTACCACCCCCACGGTGACGCTTCGATCGGGGCTGCCCTCGTCGGGATGGGGCAGAGAGCATGGCTCGTCGAGCCCCAGGGCAACTTCGGCAATGTGCTCACGGGAGACGAGGCGGCCGCGCCGCGCTACATCGAGGCGCGGCTGACGCCCTTCGCCCGCGAGGTGCTGTTCAACCCAAAGACGACCCCGTGGCAGCTGAGCTACGACGGCCGCGCGAAGGAGCCGATCACGCTGCCGGCGAAGTTTCCGATCGTGCTTCTCGAGGGGGCGGAGGGGATCGCGGTGGGGCTCTCGACGAAGATCCTGCCGCACAATTTCAACGACCTGTGCCGCGCAGCAATCAACCACCTCCAGGGCAAAACGTTCCGGATCTTCCCCGATTTTCCCACCGGTGGGATCGCGGATTTCTCGGAATACAACGACGGCGAGCGCGGCGGCAAGGTGAAGGTCCGCGCGAGGATCGAGCAGCGGAGCAAGGTGCTCCTCGCGATCACCGAGCTCCCGTACGGCACCACGACGGAGACGGTCATCGAGTCGATCCTCGCGGCGAACGCGAAGGGCAAGATCAAGATCAAGCGGGTCGACGACAACACGGCCGACAAGGTCGAGATCCTGGTCCACCTGCCGCAGGGATCCGAGCCCGAGAAGGTGATCCAGCAGCTGTACGTCTTCACCGGCAGCCAGGTGGCTATTTCACCGTCGGCCTGCGTGATCGACGACGACAAGCCGGTCTTCCTCGGCGTGCGCGAGATCCTCAAACGCAGCGTGGAAAAGACCGTGGCGCTTCTCAAAAAGGAGCTCGAAATCAGGCTGGGGGAGCTGGAGCAGCAATGGCACTGGGACTCGCTGGAGCGGATCTTCATCGAGGAGCGCATCTACCGGCGGATTGAAAAATCGAAGACCTGGGAGAGCGTGCTGAGCGAGATCCGCGAGGGGCTGAAGCCGTTCGTGAAGAAGCTCCGGCGCGAGATCGTGGACGACGACATCGCCCGGCTTACCGAGATCCGGATCAAGCGGATCTCGGCCTACAACCGCTTCGAGGCGGACGAGAAGCTGGAGAAGATCGAGGAGGGGATGAAGGAGGTGAAGCACAGCCTGAAGCACCTGACGGCGCACGCGATTACCTGGTTCGAGATGCTGCAGGAGAAATACGGCAAGGGCGTAAAGCGGCGCACCGAATACGATGACATCGAGCAGATCAGCGCGGCCGAGGTGGTTTCGGCGAACCAAAGGCTCTATGTGAACCGTGAGGAGGGGTTCATCGGACTCAACTGGCGCCAGCACGAGTTCGTGCAGGACTGCACGATCCTTGACAGCGTCCTCTGCATCATGGCCGACGGCTCGATGAAGGTGTCTAAGGTCGCGGACAAGGTGTTCATGGGCCTCGGGATCATCCACTGCACCGTGTTTCCAAAGGACGGAGACACGTCGTTTTACACGATGATCTACCAGGACGGGGCGAGCGGGAAGGCCTACGCCAAGCGGTTCCAGATCGGGGGCGTGACGCGCGACAAGCTTTACCCGCTCGTCAAGTCGGACGGATCAAAGGTGGTCTATTTCGATGTCAGCCCAACCGAGAAGGCCATGCCGAAGGATGTCCACGTGTCGCTCGACGGCCGGAGCAAGGCGCGGTTGAGGGAATTCGACTTCAACCTTGCGTCGGTCTGGCTCGGCAACCGCTCCGCAAAAGGGCTTACGGTGACCAAATGGGCGATCAAGGAAGTGAAGCGCGTTGAGCCGGCTTAAGCGGGCCCGGAGCAACACTTCGGGCGTCCACAGCCGATAGCCACCCGTCCCGGGTATTGGAATCCGCGACGGGATTCCCTTTAGCTGGAGCATGGCAATAACGAGTCAACCAAGTGCATCTTAGGCAATTGCAGCTTTAGCTCAACCCTTCGTTCTCAGTTCAACACCCCATAGGGTCCGTCGGTGAACGGGAGTATACTGACGGCAGGCCGCCGCGGTGATTTCGCCAGTGGTTTGCCTTACATCTCATGACGCAAGCCGAATCCTCCTGTTCGCTTCCCCTCCGTGAAGGTCACTGACCGTTCAATGATGACGGGCGTTACCCTTGGCAAGCGCAGTCGGAAAAACACTGGGCCAATCCCGTCGCCGACCGACACGCGGCTCCAGAATGAGCTCCGCGCATCCGAACTTAGCTATCGCCGTTTGTTCGAGGCGGCAAACGACGGCATACTAATTTTGGATCTCAAATCGGGCCGCATCAACGATGTGAATCCATTCCTCTGCAATCTTCTGGGGTTTTCGCGCCACGAGATGCTCGGAAAAACGGTCGCTGAAGTCAGCCCATTCAAGGATATCGAGCCTAACCAAGCAATGCTGGCGAAGCTCCAAAAAGAAGGTTGTGTCCGCTACGACGATTTACCGCTGGAAACAAGGGACGGTCACAATGTTGCGGTCGAATTTGTAAGCAACGTGTATCAAGCCGGCGACAAAAAGGTAATCCAATGCAATGTCCGTGATATCACGGCGCGCAAACGGGCCGAAACGCAGATCAGGAATCTCAATGAGGACTTGGAGGAACGTGTTTCCGAAAGAACCGCGCAGCTATCCTCCGTCAATGAGGAGTTGGAGGCGTTCAGCTATTCCGTTTCACACGACCTGAGATCCCCGCTTCGCCACATCATGGGATTCGCGGAGCTGCTGCAAATTGATGCTCCAAATTCGCTGTCAGCGAAGGACCTCAGTCATCTGAAAGCCATTTTTTCGGAGGCAAAGAGGATGGGCATTTTGATCGATGATCTGTTGGCCTTTTCCCACGTCGGGCGCACCGAATTCAAAAAAATCGACGTCGATCTCAACGAGTTGCTTCGCGAAACCTTGACTGATCTTCAGCTCGAGACGAAAGGACGGGCTATCGTCTGGGAAATTCAGCCGCTGCCAACCGTGCGAGGGGACCGGGCCCTGCTTCGCATGGTATTCATAAATCTGGTTTCAAATGCAATCAAGTTTACGGGAGCTCGTAGTGATGCAAAAATTGGAATCGGTTGTCTCCCGAATGGGAGCGATGAGATTGTCGTCTTTGTCCGCGACAACGGCGCAGGTTTCGATCCGAAATATACGAAGAAGCTGTTTGGCGTCTTCCAGCGTCTGCACAGTCAATCCGAGTTCGCCGGCACGGGCATCGGTTTAGCCAATGTTCGACGCATCATTCATCGGCACGGTGGCCGCGTATGGGGAGAGGGCTCGCCGGGCAAAGGCGCTACATTTTATTTTTCTATTCCGAAAAAAAATGGGGCGATCAATGGGCACTAAAAAAGCAGGCATCAAACAGTTTCTTCTCGTCGAGGACGATGCTTGGGACGTGGAGCTAATTATGACGGCGTTGAAGGATCGCTGCGAAACAAGCATGACGACTGTCGTGGACAACGGAGCCGAGGCACTCGATTTTCTTTATCGACGAGGCCGGTTCTCCACGCGCCCGCCCGGGAATCCGGTATTCGTTTTGCTAGACAACAAAATGCCGAAAATGGACGGGATCGACGTGCTGAAGGCCGTGAAAATAGACGAGCGCTTGAAAATGATCCCTGTCATCCTCTTCACTTCATCGCGGGAGGCCTCGGATTTGCGCGAGTTTTATAGATATGGGATTAATGCCTATGTGGTGAAACCTGTGGACATCTCCGAGTTCCTGATGGTGGTCAGACAGCTCGCTATTTTCTGGGGTGTCGTGAACGAGCCGCCGCTCGAATACCAAAAGGAAAAACCCGCTGGTCTAATTAAACCGGGGCTTCTGTTGGAAATGGGATGACCCGCAATTGAAATCTTCACTCAATATCCTGCACTTGGAAGATGACCCGTTGGATACGGCGCTCATTCGATCGACGTTAAAAAAAGAGGGTATCGCCTGCAAAACCACTAATGTGCAAAATGAGGCCGATTTTGTAGCGGCTCTCGAGCGAGGCGGCATCGACTTGATTCTCTCGGATTTCGCACTGCCCACGTTCGATGGGTTATCTGCGACGGAAATCGTGCGCGCCAGATGGCCTGAGGTACCTGTTATAATGGTCTCCGGCACGCTTGGCGAAGAGCAAGCCATTGATTCCCTAAAGCGCGGTGCAACCGACTACGTCCTAAAGGAGCGTCTCAGCAGGCTAGCTCCCGCGGTGCGCCGAGCCATGCTCGAAACAGAAATGCGTTTGGAGCGACGCCGCTTGGAGGCCCAAATCATTGAAGGGCAGAAGATGGAAGTGGTGGGGCGGCTTTCTGCCGCCGTGGCTCATGATTTTAATAACATCCTCGCGGTCATAATGGGCTACAGCACCATGCTCGCTTTGGACCTCGACGCGAAGAATCCAATTCGAAAATACGCTGAGGAGATCCAGAATGCCTCGGAGCGTGCCACCAGTTTGACACGGCAGTTGCTCATTTATAGTCGAAGGCAAGCGGTCAATCCCGTCGTGCTCGACTTAAATGATGTCGTGAACGATTTGAAAAAAATGCTCGAGAGGCTGACGAGCGATGATATTGAAATCAAATTGGTTTCAGGGAAGCAAATAGGCCGTATAAAAGCCGATCCCGGGTCCTTGGGGCAGGTGCTGATGAATCTGGCCGTAAATGCCCGCGATGCCATGCCGGAAGGCGGCCGACTGACCATCGCAACTAAGAATGTTACAATCCGTAAAAATACCGTTGGCGGACCCGCGCCTATCCTCGGCAACTATGTTATGCTTAGCGTGCGAGACACGGGAACGGGAATGACTGACGAGGTAAAGTCACGATTGTTTGAACCATTTTTCACCACGAAAGCTAAAGGCAAAGGGTCTGGCCTCGGACTAGCAATCTGTCAGACCCTCGTTAAGCAATCAGGCGGTCATATTGTTGCCTACAGCGAGGTTGGCAAAGGTACGACATTCGAAGTTTATTTTCCACGGACCGTACAGCCGCTTGATACTGCGACCCGGCCTCCTGAACCCGCCGCGTTACCCAGGGGCACGGAGACCATATTGCTCGTGGAGGACGATTTGGCCGTGAGGACAATGACTCGCGGCATATTGGAGACCCAAGGGTATACCGTGTTATCGGCGGCGAATGGTCAGGAGGGATTGGATATGGTGGGCGCTCGGAAAGAATCACCTATACGATTGGTGCTCACCGATGTCATGATGCCGGTCATGGGCGGCCATGCGATGGCTGCGCAGCTCAAGCGAGCCCATCCGAACCTGAAAGTCCTTTTCACATCGGGATATACGGAGGACACGGGCACGCAACAACGATTGATAGAGTCGGGCGCCCAGTTTCTCCCTAAGCCTTACAGTTTTGCTAAGCTAGCCCTCAAGGTGCGCAACATGCTGGATAATTAAACGGGTTGTGGGCCGAAAAGTCGAAGACCTGGGAGAGCGTGCTCTGCAAAAATCCCCAAGGTTTTCAATGGCGATAGACCGTGGCAATAATCGCAACGGTTGCATTGTTCACGCCCCAGATGACGCTGCTCCACAGAAGTATCGGACTTTTATCCCGGATCGCCTGATAGACCCAGAGGACGGCCATGACCGACATCCATGCCCAGGAAAGAATAGAAACGTCGGCGGATGACTGGCGTTCGAGAATTCGGTAGACCTGCGGCACGCCCGCGAAGAAACCATCCAAAATGAGGAGGGATTGGACTGAGAGTTGGATCCTTTTTTTCATAGTCGTAATATCGGTGTCGTTCCGCCTGGGGTGGGTAAGGGGTCGAGCAACACTCGGAGCAATAAGGGATGGCTAACTTCACACGGCGGCAACCGAAGGCGGGGTAACGTTCGCGCGTCGAAACGAGTCGGCTGCGAGCGAAGGGGTTATGAATGTGCCGAGGCAACTCGTCACCTACCCGGAGAACGCTGCTTTCTCAAGCTCATGGACGTCCATACCTAACGGGCACCATCATCCAGCGACGGCGAGGAAACCCAGTCCTTTAGGACTGGGAAGAATCGCCGCTTCTTTTTTTGTTGTGTTTCGTTTCGGGCCTGAAAAATTGCGTGCGTCGATTGGCAACAACGAAGCCTC
>Ga0182018_10003739_pt1 | contig 13370 bp, 10 predicted proteins | sample 812P2MmetaG_FD_120490 | JGI IMG/M metagenome (GOLD analysis project Ga0182018, IMG submission 120490) | Permafrost microbial communities from Stordalen Mire, Sweden - 812P2M metaG | ecosystem: Environmental > Terrestrial > Soil > Wetlands > Permafrost | place: Sweden: Stordalen | collected...
CGGCCCACCAAGGCATGGACGTAAGGTCGCTCGCTGTGGGCAAAGGATGCGGCATGATGAAGAAAGCTCCGGTGAAGAAAAAATGATCACCGCGAATGACACGGCGGAAGCGAGCCATGGGTTTGTCAAATACTTGTTCCGCTGACCGTTCATGGCCGCTCCGCAGGACTGCAGAGCGCCGCCCAGAGTGATGAATGGGATGATCCAGCTAGCGTTTATTCCTTTAATTCCTCCATAATTCCTTGTCGATTGATCTTTGTGGATCGCCCGTTACGAGATCCGAAAACACATTTGCATCACGATGGCCCCGCCGAGTGAGACCAGCAGTGCGACCGGCATGGCCACTGCTCCAACTTTAAGAAAATCCCAGAAACTGACATCGAGCTTTTCTTTTCGCAAGGCGATGAGCCATAAAATGGTCGCCAGCGAGCCCGTGATCGAGAGATTCGGTCCCAGGTCGACGCCGATAAGAACAGCATCGGCGATGAGAACTTTTGCATGCGTCGCGTGTAACGTGCTCCCGGCGATCAAACCCAGCGGAAGATTGTTGACCAGGTTGTTCGCCACTCCAACGGCAAAACCTGTCACTAACGTTCCCGTGGCGGACCCGAGGTTCTGCGCCCAGACTAGCCACTCCTCCGCGTAATGCATGGCGCCAACACTCTCCATCGCATCCACCATCACAAAAAGCCCGGCCACCAGCGCCAAGGTTGCCCAACTGATCTCGCGAGCGAGATCGAGTGGGTTGCATCGTGCCCTGACCGAGACGACGGCTATGACTGCGAGAGCGGCCAGGCATGTCGGCAATCCCAAATCCTTACCCAGCGATGACGCCGTCAGCAGGACCACCACCATGACCGCTAGTCCACCCAGCACCAGCTTGCCGTCTTTCTTTAGAGGCTTGGCTTCAATCTCGCATTCGATCGCGGCGCAAAGCTGTTTGCGGAACAGCCACCGCATCACAACAAATGTCCCGGCAATGGAGAGAAGACATGGAACTCCGAAGGACAAAAGCCATCTGCCCAACGGGGGCATCTGGTTGTGAAAGACAACCAGATTCGCAGGATTCGAAATGGGTAAGAGAAACGAGGCTGCATTGGCGATGAACGCGCAAACAAAGAGATACGGCAGGGGCTGGACCTTGGCTTTGCGCACCGCCGTCAAGATCGCGGGCGTCAGCACCACCGCGGTCGCGTCATTGGACATGAAAATCGTGACCAATGTTCCAACGCCGTAGACCAGAGCAAACAGTCTTGAACAGGAGCCGTCGGCACTCCGCACGGCAGCGGACGAAAGCCAATCGAAAACTCCATGTTCCCGGGCAAGTTCAGAAAGTAACATCATGCCGAGCAGAAAAAAGCAAACATCCAAGGCCTTCGCAGCAGCTCGACCCGCAAGTTGCAAAGGTATCAGTCGCAGGATGAGTAATGAGAAGACTCCTCCTCCAATCCAATAAACTTCTGGAATATTGCGGGGCCGGATGAGCATCAGCACGATGCTGATCCCGACAATGAGAGCCAAAAGAGAATGGGCAAATGCGGGCGAGATCATCTACCTCTCTCTCCCGTCCTTGTTCGGTTCCGGCGGTAGTTCTGCTCTTCGCAAATCACCCTCATTGGGCAAAAAACTCCTTTTTTAGCTTGGTATTTGATTCCAATCTCTACCCCAGACGCTGAATTGGTGTCCCAGCAATCGTCGTACTCGCGGCAGCCCCGATTCCGACCATCGTTGTAAGCGCCCCCGCCGCCATGTTGAATCGGCCAGTCCCGCGCGTTCTGTCTTTGATAACCAGAATCGAAACGACGCCGAATATGGCGTTCGCGACGCCGTCCAGCGTCTGAACCGCGATCAGCCATCCCGCAGCATGGGTCAGGGTATAAAGCAATCCACGGAGGGGGAGGACGCCGAACCCGAGAAGCAAGAGTGGCTTCCGTCCTTTTGTCGCGGCTCGCTTTCCGATCCAGGCTGCAGTGAGCGAAATCACAGGTTGTGTGACGATGATACAGGCGGACATGAACGGCGCCGCGGCTTTCGGGCTGTCCTTCGAAAGTATTTCGCCTAGTTGCGGCAACATGGCGGCGGCGTTGGCTAAGTGAAAAAGAAGGGCGCACGCCAGGAAGCACAAAAGAATCCGGTCGCGAAGCAGTGAGGACAATCCCGTGGCATGGGCGTTGCGTTCTTCTTTGACCGCTCCTCACGCTTGTGCGTAGTCAATTTCCTTGGGATCAATGGCCAAAAGAGACACCGCCGTTGGGGATCGCCATTACGGCGGCAATCACAAAAATAGAACGATACCCAAACTGATAGCTGACATAAGCGACCAGCAGTGCGGTGAAAACGTTGCCGGCGGCATTAAAAGCTTGATTGTTGCCAAACTGTTTGTCGAAAGCGCTAGCCCCCACAATACCGAGTGTGATGGCCGCAACTGTGGGCGCCAGAAAGGGTCCGACGCTACCGATCAGGAACTGAGCTGCATATACTGTCACCGCGTTCAGATGCGTCATAAGCAGGAACGCGCCAGCAACCAAAACCCCGAGGCCTGCCCCTAGCAATGCCCGCTTCCGATGCACTGCGCCGATCCCCGCTCCGGCGGGAGTTTGCATCGCAACCCCCACCAGACCGCCGAAGGCCAGAACGTAACCGACGCGTCCAGGATTCCATCCGCTCGAAGCCAGATAGGCAGCCAGGAAAGGTCCGTGACCGGTTTGCACGTCGGCCAGAAAAAAATTTAGCCATCCGAGCGCCCGCACAGATCGCTGTTTTCCCCGTGTCCCATCGCTCACAGCGTTTTCCTCTGTCGCTTCTTGATCATGCTCCCTTATTTCCTCAAATTTTCAGCGCGAAGGGATATCCAGACAACGCTGTAGATCAGGAGCGGGCTTCCGTCAGGATACGGCAAGAGACGTTTCCGTCGCTTTCGCATCCAGGCGGCGAACGTTACGATATCGGACGAGGGGAATTGGCCAGGTACGGGCAAGGGGCCCGAAGTTGAAATTTCGCACGAGTCCTGCACACCGTCGAATGAGCGTCGGCTGTTTTCGTTACTCCCAATGGTTCTGGCCTTCGTGAATGGTTATGTAGCGGTCAAGGGGAAGATTCGTAAAACGCTGTTTCAGCCCGCTGGGCTGGGGCCAATCGATTTCGAGCCACTCAATTTTGGTGTGCTGACCAACACCCAATACCAGTCGTGGATCATGCGAGGAAAGATAGCTGCCTCCACCCACCTTCATGCGGCTTCTCTTCAAATCGCCAGCCTGGTAGCTGACGCGAGCTCCGACGGCGTCGATATTCGATTTCGTGCCTACCAGTTTTAAACCCAGCCAGTGGTTCTGGCTGCCAAGGTTATTCCGTAGCAGCACGGGCGCTTCGTCATTGCAGGAAATCAGGACGTCCACGGCTCCGTCATTATTGAAGTCTCCCAGGGCAAGTCCGCGCGCCGACATCGGACGTGAGAACAACGGGCCACTGTCTGCGCTCACGTTCTTGAGTCCGCTACCAGAATTATGGAAGAGCAACAACGGCTCGCGGTACTTCACGTTATCGTAGATTTTTTCGATCAGGTCGTCGGGATGGCCGTTGGCAATGATCAGGTCGAGATTGCCGTCATTATCGTAGTCGAAGAATTTCAGACCCCAGCCGCTCATCAGTTTGGAAGCGGCGGCGATGCCGGCGGGTGCGGCGATGTCGTCGAAGGTTTCGTCATGATTGTTCTGGTACAGCGAATAAGTTTCGTGGTCAATGTTGGCGACAAAAAGGTCCATCCATCCATCTTCATTAAAATCCGCCGAATCTACTCCCATTCCGGAGCGTGGTCGGCCTGCATCCGAGTAAGCTGTTCCCGCCTGTTGCCCGACTTCGTCGAAGGTTCCTTGTCCGCGATTTATGAACAGGAAGTTCGCCACCGTATCGTTGGAGACAAACAAATCCATGCGGCCGTCGTTGTTCAGATCCGTGGCGACGACTCCCCAACCTTTGCCAAGGCATTTTCCAATCCCTGACGCCCTTGAGACATCGGTAAAAGTTCCATCGCCGTTGTTGTGGAACAGCCAACTCGCCATGGGCTTGTACAATCGCGGAACGCAGTAGCCGAGTTTGTTGTCGGCGGTGCAGGGCAGGTTTTTCGATTTGTCGAAATCCACGAAGCGGCAGACAAACAAGTCCAGCCGCCCGTCATTGTCATAATCGAACCAGACGGCACTGGAGGACCACCCTGGAGCGGCGACTCCTGCCTTCTCGGTCACATCGGTGAAGGTGCCATCCCCGTTGTTGTGATAGAGGATGCTTCTGCCGTATTGCGCGACATAGATATCGGGAAACCCGTCCGCATCGTAGTCTCCAACGGCGACGCCCTGACCGAAGCCGCCCGCGCCGACACCTGCCTTCTCAGTTACATCAGTGAATGTTCCGTCGCGATGGTTGCGGTAAAGAGCGTTGCGCAGCGGTGGAGCGGGATCGTAAAAGTCGCATTTGCCGCTATTGACCAGGTAGATGTCCATCCAGCCGTCGTTGTCATAATCGAGGAAAGCGCATCCAGCGCCAGTTGTTTCGGGTAGATACTTTTGCTGAGAGTGGCCGGCAGTATGATTCCAGGTTATGCCGCTCAAACTGGAAGAAATCTCTTCGAAGGGATAGAGCGGTTGCGGCAGGGCACGGGCGAAACGCGCGAACGCAGAGAGCGCAAAGCTGCTGCTCATTGCCCGGAGGAAGTCCCGGCGGCCGATGCTCCACGGCCAGCTGCTATATTCCAAAACTGGTTTCTTCACTTCCCCTCTGGCGATGAACTGTCAAATGTCCGATTCGACACGGTAGAATCATGGCTAATGTTCTTGCGGCTGGCCAGGGGCCGGTTCGGACGCGCCGCCTCCATTCCCGATCAGGCGCTGATGAATGGCGAACTCTCGATCGCCGTCCGGTTTGCGCCCTGCACGCGTGTAGGCCATCGCAAGACTGTAGTGGGCATCTGGATTCCCCGGCTCCAGCCTGACTGCTGTTTCCAACGGCGTAATTGCATCGGCGTATTGCTTTTCTGAAACCAGGGAAGCTCCCAGTCCGAGGAAAGCCTCGCCAAATTGAGGATCGAGCTTTGCGGCGCGTGAAAAACGCTTCACCGCTTCGTCCCACTCCTGATGCTGCCGCGCCAATTCTCCCAAAACATATTCGGCACCGGCATTCTTGGGATCGATCTGCAACTCCTTCTCGAATTCCTGCTTAGCATCGCTGGCCACATCAGGGCCGGGGTTGGGCTTTGAGAGCAAGGCCCGCCCCAAACGAAAATGAATGCCCGGCAAACTCGGATCCTTCTTGAGGATGCCTCGATATTCCTTCTCCGCCTCTTCCCACTTTCCCTGCGATTCGAAAGACTCGGCCAAAAGTTCGTGAGCCTGGTAGGAAGATGGAGCCTTACGCGCCAGTTCCTGTGAGGCCGAGGTGGATAGGTCGGAATACGCGTGGACGGCCACATAGAGCGCATCCGGGTCCTGCGGAAATTCCCGCGCCAGAAGATGGAGAAAATCCAAGGCCGCGTCCGTCTGATGAAGCGTCATTGCACAACGCACGCCATCCAGTCCGATCTTGCGCCGGAGTTCTTTGTCTTTGACTTGTCCAATGCTTTTCTTGAGGGAAACTAGAGCCTCAGCGCAATGACCGCCTTCAGCCTGAGCAATGGCATTTCGGAGGGATGGGGTAGGGTCGGCGGCCGCTTGGCTCACAGACTGGGCGACACCGCTCCCGCCCGCATGAGCTACAAAAAGCATGAAGCAGACCAGAGATTGGGGCCGGAACATATAGACGCGATCATAAATGAAAATGGCAGGCCGCCAAAGCCGCAGCCTGCCGTGCTTTTGGCAACGCTCACCAATAAAACTTCAAGGCAAATTGCATCTCTCGTGCGTCCTGAGTCGAGCTGCTGATCCCAAAGCCGGCACCGACACTGTCGTTCGGCACCGCGAAGTTCGGATGGTTCAACGCATTCAGGAAATCGGCTCGGAACTGGACCTTCATCCTCTCCGAAATCGGAAAATTCTTCTGCAGGCTGATGTCGGCATCAGCATAGCCGGGCCCAATGACCGGACCTTGAGCCGGACAATTTCCGAATGTGCCCTGCGCGGCATTGACGAATGAATTGGGGTTAAACCATTGAATCCCCAGGGGGCTCACCGTCTTAGGGTACGAGACCGGGCCGACGCAATCGGGACGATTTTCTGGACTTCCTGTTCCAGAGTTGCTCGCTCCATACAGAGAAAGCGGGAATCCGCTATGCCAGGAAACGATCGGGTTGATTGACCAGTTTCCGACCACGGCATCCACTGCTCCGGGTAGATTATGGCCGAACTGCTTGCCACGGCCGACCGGCAGTTCATACACGGCATACGCGCTGAGCACGTGGGTAGAATCCCAATAACATCGGGCATAGTCGCCGTTTGGGTTGTAAAGGTTCTGCCAGTAGTTTCCGGACGGGCCAGCCTGAGTGGTGCTGCCCCACGTGCCGTAATACCCGTCATCGTTGGTCATGCACTTTTCGAAGCTGTAGGAAACCTGTGTCTCCAGCCCATGGCTGTATCTTTTCTGGAAGACAGCTTGCAGTGCGTTGTAATTCATGTTGCCCACCGACGCAGTGTTCTTCACATTGCCGAAACCGTTGGGCCCGTAGGTCGGCGCGGTGGTGGCGACACCATCGATGATGGTCCCCACCGGATTTTGACCACCAATCAGCGGATACGTAACGGTGGCATTGGGTTGCAGGTCTCCCTGAGACAGCCACTCTGGAACCATAAGGTGCGTGGTGCGCTGCCCGACATAGCCAAGCTGAAAGGTAGTGTTGTTGGCAAGCTGGCGCTGAATCGAAATGTTCCACTGGTCCGCGACTGCCGGCTGAACCGTCGGGCCCCAAGTCAACATCGTGGCCCCTATGAATGGATCTCCGGACGGCGGCGCCGCGGCGCTAAACGCCGTCTCTGTGGTGTACGCACTACCAGTAGCGACGTTCTGCGCCTCGACTTGCGCCGGAGTAAACGGAGGATTCTGGGTGAGGCGCAAGTTGGTTCCCGTGCCCTCCAGGTACGAGGAAATGGTAAAGGCGCCGCGTATCACAGTCTTGCCTTCCCAAAGCGCTGGACTCCACGCAAACCCTATGCGCGGCTGGAAATCCGGCAGTCCATAGTTGGAGTTGTAAAGCCCCCGGCTAAAGCCGTTGGTCCCCACAGCGCCTGTGGGCACCGATGTGTTTCCCGGGAACTCCAGGGCACCGGTTTGGATATTCACTGCGGCCTGACGATTGTTGAGTTCGACCCAAGGAGTACGGGCTTCATAGCGCAAGCCCAGATTCAAAGTTATTCTGTCCGTGATGCGCCAATCGTCCTGAGCAAAGCCGGCAAACAGCCAGTCTCGTTGATGCCAGCCTCCGGAGCTTGTGCCCCTTCCTACATCTTCAGGAATACCGAGCGCCCAATCCGCAGATGGATCCCCACCCTTGCCATTTCCGGAATAGTTTCCACCGACCCCAAGTCCAAACAGTTCGACGCCCAACTCGCCACCGTTGCCGGTATAGAACACGTTGATGTTGTACCGATTGGTCTGAAAGCCAGTCTTGATGACATGGCGGCCATGCGTATAGATCAGTACGTCGTCAAACTGGGTCACCGTGGAGGAAAACTTCTCAACCACCCCGGCGGCGCCTAAGTTATTAAGCGTGCCGGCGCTAATATTGGTGACCGACCCGCCTGAAAAACCAAACTCAGGCAGGCCGTCGATGCCAGTCGGATTGCCGTCAGCGATGCCGATCTTGTTTCCTAAGGCCCCTACGGATGGATCGAAGGTGGTGATGCCATGCGGCAGTTTCACATAATTTTTCCCGAACCGTGCTTCGTTCATCAGGTTCGGAGTGAACGCCCGCGTCCAATTGAGCGCTCCATTCTGGAGATAAGCTTCGTTCACCGTATTGCCTAACAAGGCCACGGAGTTAGTGGCAGGATCGTACTGATCGCCCTTCGAGTAGCGCGCGAACAGATGATCCTTGCTGGAGACGTTGTAGTCGACTTTTATGTCGCCCTGATCCGAATTGAATTGGTTGGCGGTCGTGTTGATCGCCTGCCCAAAACCATTGGCGAGCGTCAAAACGGATTTCGGATACAAGGGACTCGTGACCAGCGCGACGAATGCTGGATCCAAGTTCGCAGTCGGGATGATGTTGCCCGGGAATGCCGTTCGAACCGCCGGAGCCAGGATCGAACATGAAGTGCCGGACGTTCCTCCCGTCCCGGCGGCGCACGGGTTGTACAGCGGAGTACTCAAGGCACTGAAGTTGCCGCCGATTTCCGCAGCGGTGAGAACCGTAATGAATGAGGAACTTGCCGGATAATCCAGACGGCCGCCCTGATAATCCGCGAAAAAGAACAGTTTGTTTCTGATGATTGGACCGCCGAGAGTGCCTCCAAACATGTTCCACCGTAGTTTCGGTGTGGGCAGAACACCGACCGCACTGCCCGCCTTCAATCCGTTCTCCCACTTGTTCGCGTTGAAAATATCGTTGCGGAAAAATTCAAACACATCCCCGTGGAGACTATTCGTACCCGATTTGATGACGGCATTCACAATTCCGCCATTGTAGTTGCCAAACTCTGCGGGAGCGTTTTGGGTAAGTATGTTGAGCTCCCCGATTGCATCTGGGGACGGCGTGAATCCCAGAAGATTGTCTGAGGCCTGATTGTTATCCACGCCGTCCAGCAGGAAATTGTTGGCCTGTTCCCGATTACCGTTGATATAGGGACGGCCTCCCTCTTCCGCGGTGTTCGACCCAAGGTTCATGCTGTGCGGGTCGACCGAGATGGTGCCCGGGGTGAGGAGCGTCAACTGTACATAATTTCGGGTTGCCAGCGGCAAATTGTCGTTGGTCCTGGCATCAAGGACAGTGCCTACTTCTGCGTTCTCCGTCTGAAGCACTGGCGCGCTGCCTGAGACCTCTACGGTCTCGCTGATCTTGCCCACCTTCAACTGCGCGTTTACGCGTGCCGTTTGATTGAGCACCAGGCTGAATGGCGGCCACTCGCTCGTCTGGAATCCCGGTGCCGTCACTTTGACACCGTAGGTGCCGATCGGGAGGCGCAACAGGTTATACGACCCGCTCTCATTCGTTTGCGCGGTCCAGACTGTTCCGCGTTCCGTATCCGTTGCCTTGACGGTGGCATCCTTGATGGGCGCGCCGCTGGGATCGGCCACCGTTCCCACGATGCCCGCAGTCACTTCCTGCCCCATCGCGGGCGTCCTCAATTCCACGATCGCCACCACGGTCAGCAGAAACGCAAGTCCACACGCCAGTTTTTTCATAGCACAGCCTCCTGAGAGCGCTTCCCACTAGGACGTCGCAAATCGACGCCTAATATAATGGGACCATGCTATATAGCACACGGCGCCTCATGGTCAAGAAGAAAAACATGCCGCCCTGTGGAAATCTTTGGAGATCCTCTTTGAAGCGCTCTATATCACCTGTTAGGTCGCAGAGGAAATAACCCGGAACAGACGGCCATGCTGATTCTCCAATCCGCTGAATCAATTCCGCAAATAGCTGATAAGAACAGCATGGAACTCCCGCAAAGGCAAGGGTTTCCAGCCCTTGATGCCTCCGATCGATGAGAGATTCTGATCGGGCGCTCTATAGCAATTGAAGGCCCTGTTGGAAATGCTTTCCGCGCCTTGTGCCCGGTTTTTCCTTTACAGAAAGGCTGCAATACGCTATATAGCACAAGAACGTCTTGAAAATTGGGCACAGACGAACAGCGGGTATAATTGTCAGTTCGTCTGCTGCCGCGTACTCTGGAAAGCGATTATGTCTGGAAATCATCGCAACGGAACGCCCGCTTATAAGCGAATCCAGAACTCCATCCGCAAGCGGATCGATGCGGCAGAACTCAAGCCTGGGGACGCCGTTGCCTCAGAACGCGAACTGGCCAAGACCCATAAAGTCAGCCTTATGACAGCCCGTCACGCGCTCGCTGGCCTCGAGCGCGAAGGCATGGTGGAACGCCGCCGCGGCGCCGGAACGTTTGTGGCTGCCCCCAAGATCCACTTCAACAAGCTGATGAGCTATACCGAACACATGTCCAGCCGCGGGCTGGTACCGCGTTCCCGCGTGCTGGTGGCCAAGATCATCCAGGACGAACAGGAAGTTTCCGCGCGTCTCGGCTTACCCGCCGCCAGCCGCTTGGTCAAGATCGCGCGCCTGCGCCTTACCGACGAGGAACCCTTTGCCCTTGAGACATGCTATCTGCCGGCATCCGAATTTTCTGGACTGGTGGCGGCTACTCTGGGAAGGAATTCCCTGTTCGCCGCCTTGGAGCACGATTACGGCGTGGAACTGGCCTATGCCGACGAAGAGATCGACGCAACCGCCGCCGACACTCATCTGGCGGAAATGCTCGCTCTTCCCAAGGGCTCTGCTCTTTTGCGAATCCGCCAGGTGATTTACTCCACGAAGGGGAAAGCCACTATCTATGTCGTCGGCAACTACCGCTCCGAGCGCCACACCTTGTTCATCCGGCGTTTCCGCTAGTGTGGACTTTCGCTCGAACGTGTCACAGATGATTCCCGACCTTGGCCGCATTTCGCTCAGAACCCGAAGATCCGAATCACCGCCCCGTCTTAGTGAGCAGCAAACATCCTCCAATGAAGGAAAATATGCCCACGACAACGCAGATGATCATGCCCGCCAAAACAGAGGGGAGTGAAGAGCTTCGCCTGCATGCAAAAAGTGGTGGTGCAGCAGATGTCTGAAGGCTAGAATCGTGAAGAGAACCGCCAGTCCGCTCAAGATATTAAAAATCCGCATGCCGCCCACCTCATTTTTGGCTTAATCATCGCTCGGTTTTGGGATGCAAACTTTCTCAAACCGTCGTCTCCTCCCGGTGCCCCTTCGTTTTAACGCGAAGCACGCAGAACCCGCTGTCCTCGTCACGGAAGGTGACGCGCTCGATCACGCCGGAGATTCCTCGGTCGCAGGTCGGCGCTCTGGAATTGCGGCGGTCATGAGTGGGTGTTTATTTTGCCACGGAGGGCGGAGCATGGGTGACTCATTACGAGCCAGATTCCGATGTTTGGCTCCGGATGGGTAGAATCGCGGGAGTGAATATGCCCAAACGTAAATCGAAATCGCCACCCACCTGGACAGATGTCAAAGCAAAACTCGTGGATTTTGACCGGACAGCATTGCTGGCATTGATTGAGAGTCTCTACACTTCGCACAGAATCAGACGTTTCTTCATGCCCGCTTTGGCTTAACCGTAGACGTGCTGGAGGCGTACAAGAAAACCATTGATCGGTGGCTTTGGCCTGACCTGTTCCGGAAGCAGGACACCTCGGTTTCCCAAGCCAAGCGAGCCATTTCCGATTACAAGAATGCAGTTGGCGATCCCGAGGGACTGGCAGAGTTGATGGTTTTCTACTGCGAGCGGGCCGCTGGGTTTTGCAGCGACGTCTGCAATGATGATGAGGGATATTTCGATGCACTGGTGCGGATGTTCGAGCAGGCCCTCAAGATCGTTACCGCACTATCGGTCGAGTGCCGCGACGACCTTATAACCCGGTTAGATCGTGTTCGGGTCATCAGCCATAAGTTTGGCTATGGCGTCGGAGATGACATGGATTTCCCTCTTTCGAAGTTCACGCTGAGGAGCTTGTAAGTCAATTTGCCAAGATTTGGCTGCCCGGAGGGTCAGGTCGGCCGGGGAGTTTCAGAGGTGCTGGCGGGCTTTTGGGCCAGTCTGGCGGGCAAGCGTAAGCGTGGTCTTTCCTCGTCGCACGCTTCGCTCTAGCCAGCCTTCTTTGCTTGCTGCGCCTGCGGACTTGCTGAAACTTCGCCGGGCGCGGAATCGGAGACCTCCACAACGTCTCCATGAACCTCCTTTTTGAGCACAGTCGGCTGCCTCCGCCGATTCAATTCTTCCAGCCGTTTTCGCATTTCATGTCCGCACGTTTCACGCACATTGCAATGCTCACAGTCCGGATGGTGGATTCTCAGAAGGGACAACAGGTGGCATCTCAACTTCACGAACTACCTCGCGAATTTAGGCTATTAGCCTCGGGGGGTGCTGCGTTCGCAACGTGGGGAACTGCTCTTCGCAGAGGCGAGAACATTATGCCACACGACACGTTTGTAGGTCGATTCGAGAGGATCGGAAGAACCAGAGCAGCAGTGGTAGTTTTCGGAAAAAGATCGGGAGCCGGAGTATGGGAAAGCCCGCCGCACAATTTGGCAGCAGGCTCCCAAACTACTAGTCCTTTATTTCTTGCTCCCGGCTTTCAATTTCGCCCACCGTGCCCGCTGCGCCTCCGCGATCTTCCTGCGGGCTGAAGCCGACATAGTGCGCTTCACAGGTGTCGAGCCCGTAGTTTTCGCTGCCGCTGCTATCGGCTTCGGTCCCTTGCGAATCTTTGCCCATCGAGCCTTCTGTGCCAGCGCCATTTTTCGCCGTGAAGCGGCCGAAATTATTCGCTTCGGTTGGTTTCCGCTTCGGGATGCTCCCGAACCGTTTAACGACTCGATTGCTGAAATTGCTTGCCCTAATTTCTCTACCTCTAATTGCGCCCTACTATGCTCAGCGCGAAGCTGCTGGAGCGTGTTCTCCAAAGTTGCCATAATCCCCCCTCAAGATTTACAGCGACCTTGATTGTATAGGATTCGACTAAGTGGTGCGGTGGTCAGCGAGGCGACGAATACACTTACCGTTCGTCATCGGCGTACGTCCTTCGACTTCCCGATGCGCCCCAAGGTGTCTTCTACCTTAAGCGAACTTGGGATCTCCCGGTTCCCGATCGAGGTGCTTCCCTACGTGCACGAGGTCTCTGACCGCGCGGGACTCCGGCGCGCCTCGCGATATCGGTGCACCGAAGGAGGCCCTCCGCATCTCCTTACGGCGTCGGCGTCCCGGAGTGATTGTCTTACGCGGCCGAAAACCCGGCCCGCACGTTCCCTGGTCAACGCTTCGACGCCGCCCTCGCGAGCGGCTCCGCATGACTCAGGGCCGATGTGGGTCGGTCGGGTAAGGTGGTGGCGCGGAAGCGGGCTTCGAATGATGCCGACGTTTCCACCACCTCCCCTATCATTCCGTACGGTGAGTTTTCCCCAGTACGGCTGGAAGGTTGGCCTTTCAGGCAGCGCCTTCCCTCATGTCACTCAGGTTAAGCCAGCACCAGGCATACCCTGCGTTTCACGTAGGTTTGCGTCTGCCCTTCGTGCACTCCGCTGCCACACTTTGCGTCCCGCACTGTGTCGGAACGGTGGGCTCGGTGGTGCACTGCCATTCGAGGAGATTTCTCCTCTACCCCAGAGGTCCTCGCTCCGGTCCGGGTTCTGTTGTCCCGGTCCATCATCACTTATTCGA
>Ga0182018_10003740_pt1 | contig 13368 bp, 12 predicted proteins | sample 812P2MmetaG_FD_120490 | JGI IMG/M metagenome (GOLD analysis project Ga0182018, IMG submission 120490) | Permafrost microbial communities from Stordalen Mire, Sweden - 812P2M metaG | ecosystem: Environmental > Terrestrial > Soil > Wetlands > Permafrost | place: Sweden: Stordalen | collected...
CCCGCGTCCACCAGCGACTGAATGAAATTCGGCAGCAGCAGCACGTCCGGGTTCAGCGTCAGCACCCAGTGGCCGCCAGCCAGCCCGATGGCCTGGTTCTGCGCCGCGGCGAAGCCGGCGTTTTCCTCGTTGTAGACGATCTGGCAGCGATCTTCGAACTGTTCCAGGATGTCGATGGTGCCGTCGGTCGAGGCGTTGTCGATGACGATGACTTCCTTAGCCGGGTACCGCTGTTCGAGCACCGATTCCAGGCACGTCTTGATGAAACGGCCGCTATTGTAAGTTACGATCGTGACGGATACGAAGTCGTTTTGGGCCATGAACTAGAACCTGAACTAACGCCGATCATTGGTACACCCGTTCACCCCAGACCGCGGGAAATGAAAAAACACTAACTCACCCGGCTGGCCGCATGAATGTTCTGCCGGCCAGCGCCATCACCTTGCCGTATATTCCGATGGGCGTCAGGCTTCGAAATGCCCCCACCCCCAGCAGCATCCTGGGTATGGAGCCGAGGAATACAGCCGCACAAACTATTCTAGCCGTACTGGTACGATAGTGCTTAGCTGCAAACCCTAGTAAACTACAATACCAGTAAAGCTGCCGGTACTCCAGCGAAATCTTTGCCAGGGAATGTCCGCCCGTATGTTTAGCTACAGCGTCCGGGGTATAGCGCATCCGGTAGCCTCTTTGCCGCGCTCTCCAGCAGAAATCCACATCTTCGAACCAAAGCGGATAGAACCGCTCGTCAAATCCGTTCAGTTCCTGCCACACGTCCCGGCGGATCATCAGGAAGGCGCCCGCCGGTTGTTCCACGTCACCCGGCGTGGAGAAGTCAAAATCTAAGCAACGGTAGTGCCAATTCACTGGGTTACCCGGCCACATTCGATTCAGGAGCAAGGCTTCACAGATCAGGGCGGCTGGCGAAGGCAGGCTGCGCACCGCGAAACCGGCCTGCGGTAGGCCCGCGGCGTCCACCAGTTTACCGCCCGCGCCTGCCACCCCCGGGCACCGGCAACACTCCACCAACGCTTCGAGCGAAGTCTCCAGACGCGCGTCGGGGTTCAATAACAGCACGAATGGCCTATCCAGCGCGCGTATGCCCTGGTTCACGGCGGCCGCAAATCCGCGGTTCTGCGGATTTGTAATAAGCCGTACGCCGCGGCGCATCGCTTCCTGGCAGGTCCGGTCCGTTGAGGCGTTATCCACCACTACGATTTCAGCGCCGGTGGGCTGCGCTCGATCCAGGCACGCCCCAATCTCGGCCTCCGATTCGTAGGTCACAATCACGATACCCGCCTCACCCATGTGTCACTACGCCCCACCCGCGGTGAGCAGAAAATATAGCGTCCAGTACAGATCCTGCCCGGACTCCCGTTGCACGCGGCGAATCTCGCGCTCGCCTTCGGCCAGAATGTCTGGGAGACCACGCTCGGCAGGCACAACCGCCTGCCCCACCACGGTAAATTCGGCGAACCGGCGCAACCCCTCCGCCTTGCCGCGCAGCCACGCCCAGCCCCTTCCGTGACGCAGCGCCACCAGTCCCCACAACCCCTGTGCCACCGCGATGGGCCACAGGTAGCGTAGTAGCAGGCGCCCGTGATGCCCGCGATAATGCTTGGCGATGAGGAACACCTGATTCCGCGCGATGCGCCGCGTGGTTTCCGGATGCCAGCGGCCCAAAGTAGCGCTACCTGTATGCCATGCGACGGCCTCCGGCACGTAGCGCCCCGCGCACCCGGCCAGCGCGCACCGCAGTCCGAAGTCCACATCTTCCAGATACGATTCGAACCGCTCGTCGAGCAACCCGACTTTGTCGAACAATTCGGCGCGAAAAAGGGCCGCCGTAAATGGCGCGGATCGGACCTCGCGCGCTTCGCGAAACGCCGGCCCATCGGGACATCCGTGGCCCACGCGCCATGCAGTACCGCCGCGACAAAGCGCGTCGTAAGTAGCGTCGATCCGGCCGCGATCCGCCGCCTGCAGAATTCGTCCCGTCGCAAACCAGTCGTGGGGCGGACCTCCAGGTCTGCGCGGGGTCTCCAGACCCCGCTCTTCTTCGGGATCGACCGCAGCCGATAGTTTTTCGATCCAGTCCGCCGCCAGTTCCACATCGTTGTTGACGATGGCCACCAGCGGCGTGCGGCTCTCCCGAATACCCCGGTTCACCGCTTTGGCAAAGCCGCCATGCACGCCCATACGGACCGTCCTTGCGCCGCAGCGTTCGGCGAAGTCCGCCGAGCCATCCTGCGACCCATCGTCCACCACCAGCACTTCCGCGGCCGCCAGCGTCTGCGCGCGCAAACCGCACAGCAAACGTTCCAGCAGTTCGCGCCGGTTCCATACCGGTACGATCACCGTAACATCGCCGCCACTCATACCTTGCGCCGTGGAAGCCGCTTCTTGACCAGAAACAGCAGGTTCTGCAGGCCGTCCCGCCAGGGATTCAGTTTCTTCTCGCCGATCCGCGAAGTATACATGATGGAGATCTCGCCGAAGCGCACGCGCGGGTTCTTCAACGCTTCGATCTTGATCTCCTCGGAGAACGCCATGCCATCCGCTTCCAGTTGCATGTCCTTCAAGATGGATCGCCGGAACACCCACATGCCGGATTGCGAATCGCGCACCCAGCGGAAGTACAACATCGACATGGCGAAGGAAAGCATCAGGTTGCCGAAATGGTGCTTGAGGCTCATGGCATGCCGGTCGCGGACGGGAAAGCGCGATGCATTCAGGAAGTCGACCTCAAAGTGCCGGAATGCCTCCAACAGATACGAGAGCGCGTCCGCCGGATAACTATGGTCGCCATCCAGCGTCACGATCAGATCGCCGGTAGCGTCGGCAAACCCGCGCTTGTAACTGCGGCCGTAGCCGCGCACATCTTCGCGGATCACTTGTGCACCCAGCGACGTAGCTACCAGCGAAGTGCGATCCGTGGAGGCGTTATCCACCACGATCACCTGATCGACGAAGTCCGGCATGCTGCGCAACACGCGCTCGATGCCCTGCTCCTCGTTCAGGCAAGGGATGATGACCGTGATCGTGTCGCCTTTATACATGGAAATGGCAGCCAAGTCTACTCAAAGCGGGAACCCACAGAATAGCACCGTCTATCTTGCGCGCTATGCCATAGCCGGGCCGGCATTGATGTGCCACACAGAGAGAGTTCACGTATCACGGGCAATTGTATGCGGGGGTATGCGGGTCCCGCGCAATCCCAGTTGGCATGCGCGGCGGTAACTAGAATAGCCCGAACAAAGCGGCCTGGTGTATAATGCTCGTAGCCTAAAGTCAGAATGGAGATTCCGTCGATGATGGGTGAGGCCAATGTTGTTAACACTAGCCGAAGCAACGTTAAGACCATCTTATCTCCAACGGCAAGTCCTGCACCACTATTGGAATTAGCCTTGCAGCGGGCGATATCCCTTTAATCCCTGTAACGTCAGTCGTTCCGCAGTTCGTGGACGGAGGGGGCTGGCAGACGACGCTCGTACTGGCGACACGACCGCGAGTGCGGCTACGGCCAGCCTGACTTTCTATAGGAAACCGGCGCCGGCCCCGACGTTCTCCCTGCAATCGTAGCCCCCCGGCACGGACAACCTGGTACTGTCCTAAAGTCGCGTGAAGGAAATTTCCGGTAGTGGGGGAAGGTTTTGTGGTGCGTGGCCTATGGCGCTGTCGGTGTGGCAGTCAACGATACGCCCGATATATTGGCCTGTCCATCCCCTATACTCGTTATCAGAATCTGCAAGGGCTGGCCCAATTGAGCAGGGGTCGCCCCGGACTCATACACAACCACTTCGGTCGCGAATGTGCCGCCCACGGGTGTCGCCTTGTGACCAGAGGCAAGTAATAAGTTTCCGGCCAATAGCGACACGGTATAGCCGGTAAACGGCAAATCCGCACGCGCCCCAACGCTGACCTTAAGCGTGTACGTGGTGTTCGCTTGAACAGTGGCCCCAAGCGTCTGCAAGATAGAGCCGGTTGAAGGTGGTTAACCAAGTGACGCAACATAAATTCCTGCCGCTGGCGCACCCGGATACTGCACGGTTGACATTTTTTGCACATTGGTTTCCGGTCCGAATTGCCAACCTGTAATTCCTGGGCTTTGTGGATAGCAAAGGTTACCTGGCGAACACGTCAATACATCCCAATCGAACTGTGGATTCAGGATTGGGATGTTCACTTGCGCGGATGCCGTCCACACCGACAGCCCGGCGAGGGACAACAGAAACGTTTGCATTTTCATTTTTACTCTCCAGCCCGGCAACTCCGGTGGAGACATTATGGCACAATCGGCGCGTGTTTTATCCGCTTGCTGCTCTAGGCCAATAGATCCGACAGTTTCCACATCCGATTCGTCAAGCCCGCTTCCATCGCAGGCGTCACGCGCAAGGTCTGATGCATTCGGCAGAAATTGTAGTACGCGAACCACAAACAGATCGCAGCCCAGTGGTTTTCCCACTTCTTTGAAAAGCCGTTCGTCAAGCGGGTGAAGCGGCGGATTTGCATCCGCATCGTGAGGTTCTGGCGCTCCACATGGGACGTGCAAATGCGGGATTTTCAGGGTTGCCCATGACTGGGTCCTTCTCCGAACTGACGACCTCGGCGGGACTGCACCGGCGCTCGCCATCTTCAGGTTGGCCGTACACCTTGATGTGCATCGCATAATCGCAACGGTCGCTTAGCGTGGTGGTGATGGCCGAAACGTAAGGACCGAAACCATCGGTGGTGATTTGAAACCGCTCGCCGGATTTCGTCGCGTGGCGGACGCCTTCAATGAATGTATCGGTGGTCTGCTGATTCCGTCGCCCAAGGGTGAAGTTGACCACCAGCTTGTGGTTGCGCTCAATCGCCACGTAGCAATAGGCGTCACCCTTGGAATCGTCATCTTTTTTCGGCAGGCAGTTTAGCAGGAAATTGGCGAGGCGTTCGGCAGTATCCAGCAGTCCGCGCATGCGCTCGATTCCGCCCGCAATGAGCGGTTCGGTGGAAACGATCAAGTGTGCCTGCGAAACCATATTTCGGAGCGCCTCCAAGTCCGCACGTTTCACGTTTGGCACATGCCCTTACGATAGCAGGGGGACGGGCGGGGCGAAAATTTCCTTCACGCGACTTTAGGACAGCACCGACCGACACGGGTAAGCAACTCGTGCACTAATTCAGGCAAGGCAAGGGATGGGTGCGCGGGTTGGTATCATGGTGGGTGAAATGAAATGGGCCGTATCGTTACTCTATTGCCTTGGCTTTTGCCTTAACGCGGCTGTCGCCGCGGAACTCGCCGGGGGCCGCACCGTGTATCTGATGCCCATGGGCCGTGGCCTCGACCAGTTCATCGCCAACCGCCTCACGCGCATGCATGTGCTCCAGGTGGTCACCGATCCGGCCAAGGCGGATATTATCTTCACCGACCAGGTGGGCGCGACGCTGGAAGACCTTTTAAGAGACTTGTATCCGCCGCCGCCCGATCCGCAGGCCATTGCAGCGGCCAAGGAAAAAGAGGCCGCCAAAGAGGCCGCCGCCAAAGAAAAGTCGCCAAAGCAGGGGGTTCTGCTCCAGGGCCCACCCTCGCTTCTAGGTGACACGGTCAACAAGGCCGACAAAGCCGGCTCCATGGGTGTCTCGGGCCGCGGCCGCGGGACCCTCTTCCTGGTGGACGTGAAGTCCCGCCAAGTGCTGTGGTCGGCCTTTGAAAAACCCAAGAACTCCAGTCCGCAAGAACTGGACCACACTGCCGAACGCGTCGTGAAGCTGCTCAAAGAGGACCTTTCGGCGAAAGCGAAGTAGGATTTTTTTCGCGCAGGGCGTCCCCATAACTCTCCACCAGCCGCGCGGTGATGGCGGCCATGTCCCAGTTTGCCACGACCTCGGAACGCGCGCGCGCGGCCATTTCGGCGGCCCACGGCGGGTCGTCGAAAACCTGCAGCACCTTTTCCGCGAACGCTTCGGGCGGGTCCGCGAGCAAACAGAATTCCCCGTCTTCGCGGGCCAGACCCTCCGCGCCAATCCGGGTCGAGACCACTGGAATGCCGCTGGCGAAAGCTTCCAGCAGCTTGACGCGCACGCCCGAGCCGCTGCGCACAGGGCACACGAACACCGCATAGCGGGCCAGCGGCTCGCGGATGTCTTCCACAAAGCCGCGAATTTCGACGGCCGGCGCGCGATCCGCGTAAGGATGCCGTGGCGGCGCATCCGATCCCACCACCACCAGCCGCGCTTCCGGCAGGCCCGCCCGCTTCTGCCGAGCCGCGATGCGCGGCAGCACTTCATGGACGAACCAATCCAGAGCCACAATGTTGGGCTCGTGCCGGAAGCTTCCCAGAAACAGCATGGTGAACGGCTCCCGCCCGCCGGGCGAGAACTCGTAGCGCGCGGTGTCGATCCCCGCTCGCAGGCCCGCTTGCAGGCGGCCGCGAAGCACACTTTTGCGCGGCAGAAAGCCGGCCAGATATTCCCCGTTTTCCCGAGTACATACCTGCACCCGGTCGCAACGCGGCAGCATGTCTAACTCGTAGCGCAATGCCCGGAGATACTCGTAGCGCGCCTTGATCCTGGCCAGCGCTCCATGCATGTGCGCGAGGCCGCGCGCGATGGATTGGAAATAAATATCGTGCTCAAACAAAATGGTGGGAATGTGGCGATACGCGCGCGCGTATTGGCCGAGCGGCGTGTATTCGAGCTGCACCACGTCGATCCGATGCAGATAGATCTGGCGGTGAATCAGCCAGTCCAGATCGTTGTTGGCGAACTCGGAGACCGCATGCGGCCGCATCGAACCCAGGCTTGCGGGCGTGGGCGGGCGCACCACGAACTCGGCCGACGCGCAGAAACTCCGCAGCTCTTCCTGCGCCTCAGCCTGGGAGGGATCGTCCAACATGGCCACCACGTGCACGGTCGAGAGCTTGACCAGTTCGCGCAGCGTTTGATACATGAAGACACCGCCGCCGTGCACGGGCGGGCAGATGGGATACGGCGAAACGAATAGCACGCGTAAGGTGGGACAGGCTTCCAGCCTGTCATCCCCGAATCGATCCCTATAATACCCCCCCAACGGCCTGCGGAATGCTTCCGTGTCGTCCACCACCGCCAGCCCGCGCGCCCGCCAGCGCGAAGCTATCGCGCCGGGAAGCTGCTGGAACGCGCGCCACCAGCCGTCCAGGTTAGGCCGGCCCGGCACGTCGCCGGACGCCAGGCTGAGCAGCGCGCCGCCATAGCTGAAGAAGAAGTGCGCCGCCAGGCGATGCCAGTCATGTATATTTTTCCAGCAGAACAGCAGGTAATTTTTCTTGAGTACCGCCTGGATTTGCGCTTCGCTGAAACGCTTGCCGATAGTGCCGCGGTGCTCGTGATACACGATGCTGCGCGGTTGATACAACACCTTCCAGCCGCGCTTCCATGCCATATAACCCAGGTCGGCGTCTTCCAGATAGAATGGCGCGAGCAGTTCGTCGAACCCACCCAGCTCCAGGAATTTTCGCCGGTCGAAGGCGCAGGATCCGCCGCCGCCATAGAAGCACGGAAACAAATCGTTGATGGCCGGGTCGGCGCGATGCCGCACTTTCAGGCCGCCATCCTGCCACCAGCCTTGCGTCAGGCCGGTCTCTTCGCGCAGCTTGGCCGGGTCGCGAAAAAAGATTTGGCACGAGACGGCGAACACGCGCTCGTCGCGGAAGCCTTCGAGCAGCGGCGGCAGAAAATCCGGCGACACCTGCATATCGCTGTTCAGCAGCACTACGATGTCGTTCCTGGCGGCGCGGAATCCGGCATTCGAGCCGCCGCCGAAGCCTAGATTGCGGTCGAGAGCCAGCACCTTCACGTCTGGAAACGCCCTGCGCACGAACTCGGCGCTGCCATCCGCCGAGCCATTGTCGACCACGATGATTTCGTTTTCCGGATGGCCGGCCAGCGCGGCAATTACGGACGGCAGATAACGCTCCAGCAGGTCGCGCCCGTTCCAGTTTGGGATCACTACGCTCGCGGCTGACGTGGCGCAGGGCGTCGAGACGAGTCGCGACATGGCACGCAGGCGTGCGTGCGCCACCAGGAACCAGGCCAAATCGGTAAGAGCCAGCGACAGCACCGCAGCCAACCACATCAGCGGGGAGAGGACCAGGAGGAAGACTGTCATTGCCGCTCGGCGTCAGGTCCCAACCCGACGCGGCGGCCCAGCCGCACCCAGTGCGAAGCCTCCAACAGAGCCAGCTTGCGGCGAAGCTGCTCCACCTCGGCGTTGAGCCCTTGCGCCCAGCGCGTGCGCTCTTCCACGGTCTTCTCCGCCTGGTGCAGATATGCGACGCACTGGGTCAACTCTTGCAGCTTGGCGTCGAGTTGCGCATGCAACTGCTGCGCCCATTCCGACTTGGTGCGGTTTTCCCGGTCCAGCTCCGCGATCCTGGCCTGGGCGGCCGACTGCTCGGCAGCCAGTTCATCCTGCAGCTCCTGAGTGCGCGCGCCGCTGGCTGCCAGTTCGTGGTCCAGCCGCCCGGCCCAGCGGTTGCTCTCTTCCAGCTCCGCCGTCAGTTTGCGATGCTCGCGGTCCAAATCCGCCAGATCGCCCTGGGCTTCCGCAAGCCAATCGTCCTTTCGCCGCAGCTCGCCTTCGAGCAGCGCGATGTGCGTCTCCCGCTCGCGCAGCACGTTCGCCGCGCTGGGAACATAGACGAACGTGGGATTGCCGGTTTGCGGGCGGTGCGCGCAGACAGCCACGAAGAAGTGCGATTCCGCGGGCCGCGTTTCTCCGCCATCCACGCGGACTTCGTTGGTCCCGCCCGCCCCTCCCGCCTGCATGGGACGGAACGCCACGCCCTCCACGTGGTTCTCCAGGAACAGCGAAATGTGCGGGAAAATGGCCGATAGTTCGGCCCGGAACTCATCGAATTCGAACTCGTGCGCGTGAAACGGATTGGCTCCCGCGCGGCTGCGCGATTCCGCGTAGTAGAGCTTGTTGGGCGTGGAGACGATGAACTGTCCGGTGGGCGCCAGCACGCGCCGCACTTCCAGCAGGAAGTCCCGCCAGGCAGCCAGGTGCTCGATCACCTCGAAAGCCACCACCAGATCGAAGGCCGCGTCGGGGTGCGGCAATGCGATACAGGAAGCCTGTTCGAATTGGAGATGCGGCAAACGGTAATGCTCGCGTGCGAAGGCCACGGCCTCGGCGGCGATATCCGCACCCACCACCGATAGCGCCGATTCCGCCAGTTCCGCCGCGCCGTAGCCCGCGCCGCAGCCGGCATCCAACACTCGTTTGCCGCGCGCCAGCCGCGCCGCGAACGCATAGCGCGCCAGGTGTTCGTTCAGCAGGTCGGCATCCACCTGTCCCGGAATCACGCGCTCGCCGGTGAATTCGACCTGCATGGCTTTAACCGTGGCTTCAACCAACACGGTGCTCCGCGATCTCGGCGGGCGCCAGCCGCGCATTCACTTCCACGCGGCACGGCAAGCGCAGAAATCCGTAGATCTCGCCCGGAGAGTGGCCCATTTGCAGAGCGATGGCATTGTCGATCCAGTCGCACATCTTGTAGCCCAACAGGGTACCATCCGCGATGGCCGGGGAGAAGGAAAACGAGGCGGGATACAACTCGGGCATCTCGAGATGAAAGTCCACCGTGTAGACATCGTCCGGCATCATTGCGGGCAGGTCGTAGCCTTCGCGCGCGGTGTTGGTGCCCGAGAAATCGATGCCCAGGTGGTTGCGCATCATGAATCCCACGATGGGCTGCGAGATCTCGCCGCGCGCGCGCACGCTGATGCGCACGGTGATGCGCTGCGACGGCTCGAGCAGGCGTACGGGATCGCCCTGCGCATCCAGCACGGCGATACCCAACACTTCCGCGCGGCCGTCGCCATACCGATGGTCGATATTCGGAATATGCTCGACGACTTCCGGGGCGCTTACGCGCGGGCCTGTACGCGTACGCTCCGGCGAGCCTTTCAGCATCAGGTACGCCGAGTCCTTCTCCACCATGGCCGCCAGATATTTGGCCACTACGCGGTCCGTTTCGCCGATCTCCCGCATGTGGCCGTGCTCCAGCCATAGGGCGCGGTCGCCGATGGCCTTCACGTCGGCAATGGCGTGGGAAACGAACAGAATCGTAATGCCCCGCGCGCGCAATTCATGCACTTTGCGCATGCAGCGCTGCCGGAAATAGATGTCGCCGACCGCCAGCGCTTCGTCCACCAGCAGGATTTCCGGGTCCACATTGATGGCTACGGCAAACGCGAGCCGCACGACCATGCCGCTCGAATAGGTCTTCACCGGCTGGTTGATGAATTCGCCGATTTCGGCAAAATCCTCGATATCCTTGTAGCGTTGGTCGATCTGCCGGGTGCTGAGGCCCAGGATGGATCCATTCAAATAGACGTTGTCGTGGCCGGTGAATTCGGGATTGAATCCGGCGCCGAGTTCCAACAAAGCCGAAACGCGCCCCTGCACCGTTAGCGAACCGCGGCTAGGGTGCAAAATGCCGGCCACCATTTGCAGCAGCGTGCTCTTGCCGGAGCCGTTTTCGCCGATGATGCAGAAGGTCTCGCCGCGGCGTATCTCGAAGCTGACATCGTGCAAGGCCCAGAAATCCTGGTGGCACTTGAGCCGGTTAAACGAGAGCAACTCCTTCAACCGGTCGCCCGGCGAGTCATAGATCGAGTAGCTCTTCGAGACACCCTGAAATTCGACGGCGTTCACGTTCGATGGCCTGGGAATTACCTGGAACACTCAGTGTAGCGGAAGTGAACGGGAGAGCGGGGGGGCACAAAAACAAGGGACACAAAAACGAGGGGCACAAAATAAAACGAGGGGCACAAAATAAGGAGAGGGCGGCCGCCGGATGCTGCTGCCAAATATTTCTTCCGGCCGGTGGAGTCTGTTTGACTGCGGTGCAAGATACCGCGGCGCCTGATGCAAAAATTGCGTTTGGCGCGTCACCACTCAGCGGCCGGTCAGCCTGGCAACCCGGTAGCCGCCCATCTTGTGGACTGGTTCTATGTAACCTCCTTTACAGTAGGGCTACCCCAAATGGGGCATCAGGTACTCCTCCTCTTGCAACATGCCTGTGCAAGATCGGGGTCTTACGGATTGAGAAGCAGCCACGCTCTCTATCCATCTCCAATATGCACCCGCGCCACGCCGCTGTCAAGTGCTGTGCTCTGCCAGGTATTCGCGCAGTGCAGGAGCCAGGTTTGCCGCCAATTGCAAATTTTGTTGCGCGTCCAGATCGGAGATTACGTAGGCTAGATAATCGTGGCTCGCGAATCCCACCACCTGAAAACGATCCACGCCCGCTTGATGGATACTCCCGGTTAACGACTCACCGGTTTGCCTCCGGGTCAGGATCAGCGAAACGATTTTGCCGCCGCCGGCGCCGCTGGCAATGATGAGATGCGTGTACTGGCGTCCGCCGGCGTTGCAGTGGTGACCCTGGATGATGCGGAAATCGCCCGGCAGCTTCGCTTGCACGAGCGCGACCAGATCCGCAAACCCTGGACCGAGATCGGCGGCCATCTGGCGGGCAGCCTCGGGCTGCTTGGAATACTTGCGGAAGACGGCGCAATGCAGATGATCGCGCAACCCCACATTCAGCACCGCCGCGAGGCGCCCGGTAGTCTTCCGCAGGATGGCTTCTTCCGGATTGGCCTGCACGCGCAACCGGCTGACGAGGGCCACGCAGACGATCACCAAGGCCGCCGCTGCCACGGCCCACAGCCCGGTGCGCGGGCGCGGGCGCGCGCCTCGCACCGCGCGCCGGATCTTAGCTTGCAAGTGCACCGGCACGGGTGTGGCGCGCACCGCAGCCTGCAATTTCGCGCGGATGCGGACGCGCGTTTCCAATTCAGCCGCGCATTGCGGGCAGCTCTCCAGATGCCGCTGGACTTCCCGGCTGGTTTCTTCCGGCAGTTCGCGGCTGAGGTAGGCGTCCAGATGCCCGCGCACGTTCTCGCACGCGGTGTTCATGCGCCACCCTCCCCGATGCCATAAGACTGCGCCAGTTCGCTCAACTGCTCACGCAACAGCTTGCGGCCGCGGCTCAGACGGCTCATCACCGTTCCGATAGGCACGCCCAGCAGTCCGGCGATTTCCTTGTAGGAGAATTCCTCGACGTCCGCCAGCAGAACGGCGGCGCGGTAATCGGCCGGCAAGCGGCCCAGCGCGCGCAGGATTTCCTGCTGCGCGATGCGCTCTGGAACGGGAGCCCCGCCGGCCGCGGTGTGCTCCAGGATTTCTTCGCTCTCCTTCACCCGGCGCAAGTTGAACCACCCGCGCCGGTAGTGATGGATGGTGTTGACCAGGATCTTGAAAAGCCAGGCGCGGCAATTGGTCCCCGGCTCGAAGCGGGCGAACGACTTCCAGGCCTGTAAATAGGTTTCCTGCACCACGTCCTCGGCTTGCGTGCCGTCTCCGAGCAGCCGGGCCGCGGTCCGATACAGCTCATTCAGGTGCGGCAAAGCTGCTTTTTCGAATTCGCCGGTTTGCGGGAGCTTTGAATCCAATACTCCTATAGTGGCATAAGGCGGCGGCCGGGGACTTTATTCCCATGCTTCACCATGCTTCGCCATGCTTCGCTGGAGGGGCGCGCTGCGCGCCGGGTGTTTTTGCTAAACTGAAAGGGTCGTTGCGGCGGTTTTAGCTCAGTTGGTAGAGCGTCGGATTGTGGTTCCGAAAGTCGTGGGTTCGAATCCCACAAGCCGCCCCATTTAACTCCGTATATTTTAATAACTTGTGGCGGAATCCAGCGTCCACTTTTCTTTTTGCAACCAGTTTAGAGTCGGCGTCGCGATCCGTGCGCGGTCCAGATCATCGGTACGTGCCTTTGGATTTTACGAGGATGGCCGAGATCCCCACGACGCCGCGGTCAGGGAACTTTCGGAAGATTATCCGGTACGGGCCGACGCGCTTACGCAGCCTGCCCTTCCATTCCAGTCCCTGCAACGCCTTGATGTTGCTCCACTGGGAACCGTCGATTGACTCGAATTCATCGATTGCGCGCTAGATGCGGTCCCGCACGTTACGCGGGAACCGGTCCAGCTCGTCCTGGGCTTCGTCGGACAGTTCAGCGCGCCAACGCATGTTTTACGGCACGCCAGGGCTTCGACTGGCCGCGTTTGAGTTGGGCTTCGCCGCGCCGTACGGCCTCCGCCTCGGCGGGCGTTAGGGTGTCGTCGGGATCAACCAGGCGTTTGGCTTTTATGAGGACGCCGTTCTTTTGTTCGGCGAATGCCACAAAATCCCCTTCCCGGATGTTGAGGGTTTCGAGCATCTCGCGCGGAATGACCACCTGGCGCCGCTGGCCCACGCGCCCGATCCGCTCCTGGGTTGTGTTTGATTTTGTTGCCATACTCTTTCAGATTATCTGATTGTCAGAATATGTCAACCGC
>Ga0182018_10003741_pt1 | contig 13363 bp, 12 predicted proteins | sample 812P2MmetaG_FD_120490 | JGI IMG/M metagenome (GOLD analysis project Ga0182018, IMG submission 120490) | Permafrost microbial communities from Stordalen Mire, Sweden - 812P2M metaG | ecosystem: Environmental > Terrestrial > Soil > Wetlands > Permafrost | place: Sweden: Stordalen | collected...
CCGTCGAGTTTATTCTCGAACTCCTCGCCGCCGGCCAGTCCGACAACGATCTGCTGACCAACTATCCCGGACTGACGCGAGAGGATATTCTCGCCTGTTTATCGTACGCCAGCTACTTGGCCCACGAATACAAGGCCTATCCAATTCCGGCATAGATGCGCCTCCTGGCTGACGAAAATTTTCCGAGGCCGATCGTCGAGTTGCTTCGCCGCGACGGCCATGATGTGCTGTGGGCCCGGACCGATTGCGCAGGTCGGAAGGACGCCGCGCTGTTGGACCTCGCCGAATCCGAAGCGCGAATCATGCTAACGCTGGATAAGGATTTCTGGCGGATTGCCGTTCAACGTCGCGCTCCTGTCCAACAATCCGGTGTCGTCCTGTTTCGAGTTCATCCCGCGACCCCCGCGACTCTCGGTCCGCTGGTACGTGCCTTTGCCAGTGCGAATAGGACTTGGGCGGGGCACATCAGCATAGTCGGCGCCAGCGGAATTCAGATGCTGACCTCTCGAGGGCGTTGACCCGATAGCCAAGCCGGTTCGTGCCGCCGATTGGACTGCCACCTACCGGCGCCTCCCTCCTCGCGCCCACGGCTATCGCGATCCAAGCGCCATGCCGACGGCTCTTGGCAGTTAACCAAAGAGAGGTACTAATACCGTACTGTTTTGGAGTCCTCCGCCGTAAAACTTCAGCTACAATTGCTCCATGCGTGCATTAGCCGCACTTCTTCTCTGTGTAACAGGCTGCTTTCCGATGTCTCCGGTCGAGTCGCATCTGGACCGGCAACTGAAGTCCTGGCAAAGGCGCCTGGGGATGGACGACTGGCGCCTGACTATACGGCTGGTCAGGCAAAATGAGCTGGACAAGAACAGTTGGGGTAACGCCGAGTGGGATCCGCACGGCAAGACCGGCACCATCAGCGTGTTGGACCCCGCGGATTACAATCTCAGGGGCGCCGAGCTCAGGCTGGATATGGAGTGCACCATCGTGCACGAACTGGTACACATCCAGGTGGGTCCCTTTGACGCGCCCAACGAGAATGTGCGCGAGGACGTAGTCAACCGCATCATGACTGCGCTGCTCAACCGGCAATGCCCGAACTGACCCGGCGGGTCTGGGCGGCCTGGAGCCAGGGGAGGCGGATGATGTACGATAATATTGCCTTCCGCCATGTGCCGCAGCATCAAAGTACTCAGACGTCCGGACACGCCCGCCACCGCTCCGGAGATTTCCGCGGCGGCTCTCCAGTTCGTGCGAAAGGTCAGCGGTTTCCGCAAGCCCTCGCGAGCCAACCAGGACGCCTTTGAGGCCGCCGTTAAGGAGGTCGCGGCGGCGACGGAGCGTCTGCTCGGCACCCTCAACGTTGAACGTCACTCGTAGCGTAGCGCCACCATGGGATCGACGCGGGTAGCCCGCCGGGCCGGGATCAGGCAAGCACCCAGCGCGACCACGCCGAGCAGCGCCACGACGATGGCGAACGTGGCCGGATCCGACGGCTTCACTTCGAAGAGCAGGCTGGTGACCAATCGCGAAGCGGCCAAGGCTCCGGCGAGGCCGATCGCCAGGCCCGCCAGGATGGGGCGCAAGGCGCGCGCCATCGTCAGGGTGAGGATATTGCGCCGTTGCGCGCCTAGCGCCAGGCGCAGCCCGATTTCCGGAGTGCGTTGCGCCACCGCATACGAAATCACTCCGTACACGCCGACTACCGCCAGCGCCAACGCCACACTGGCAAACAGCAGCAGAAGAATCGCCTGAAAACGGCGCTGGGCGACGGAGGCGGAGACGACTTCTTCCAGCGTCTGCACGCGCGTGACCGGCTGGTCTTTGTCGATGGCCCACACCTGCCGCTGCACGTCACGCACCATGGCCAACGGCGCGCCCGCCGTGCGGATGGCGAAATCCGCCAGGTGCACCGGATAGAGGCTGGTCTGCGCGGCCGGAAAGTAGACTTGCGGATGCACCTCCTCCGTCTGGCTCTGAAGGTGCACCTCGCCCACCACACCGGCGATGGTTTCCCACTCGCGCGCGCCCAAGCGCCGGATGCGATGGCCGACGGCATCGCCGTTGGGAAATAGCTTGCGCGCCAGTACCTGGTTGATGATGGCCGCCGGCGGAGCGCCTTCCTTATCGGCGGGCGTGAACCCGCGGCCCTTCAGAATGGGAATGCCGAGCGTCTCGAAGTATCGCGGGCTGACCGGCCCGAAATCCGCGCTACGGACGCGGAAGTCCGGCTCGGAGCCGGGACCTTCGGGGGTCTCGTAAACGCTGCCCCAACCGCCGCGCATGGGGCCGTGGGCTGTGAAGCCCGCCGATTGCACGCCGGGCAGGCGTTCGACTCGCTGGGCTAACTTCTGGAAGAAAGACAGGCGCCGTGCAGCATCCGGATAGTGCAGATCCGGCAGATTGACCAGCATCATCACGACGCGGTCGGGCTGAAAGCCGAGATCCACGCCCGTCACGCGCACGAAGCTCTTCCACAGCAGCGCGCCGCCCACCAACAGCATCAGGGCCAACGCAACTTCAGCGGCCATCAGGGCGCTGCGCCATCGCAGAACGGCGGAACTGCCGGTGCTGCGCTCGCCGGATTTTAGAGCCAGGTTCGGCCGCACGCCGGACACTTGCCAGGCGGGAATCATCCCAAACAAAAAAGTGGTGAAGGTAGCCAGTAGCCCGGTAAAGCCCAAGACGCGCCAGTTCAGCAGCGCCGTATTCAAGCGCGGGATGTTCTTGGGCGCGGTGGAAACCAGCAGGTCGCGCGTCCATGCGCCGAGCAGCAGTCCGAGTGCGCAGCCGAGCCCGGCTAACATGGCGCTTTCGACGAGCAACTCGCGCACGATGCGCCAGCGTCCCGCGCCCATGGCCAGCCGGATGGCGATCTCGCGGCTGCGTCCCGCGGAGCGCGCCAGCAGCAGATTGGCCACGTTGGCGCAGGCGATCAGCAGCACCAGGCCGACTGCACCGAGCAGGACCAGCATGGCGGTCCGCACACGGCGCACCATGTCCGCACCCAGCGGCGCCACGCCCAGCGAGATCTTGCCGTTGGTCTTCGGATAGGCTATCGCCAGGCGCGCGCCGAGGGTCTGCATCTCGCTCTGGGCCTGCGCTAGCGAGATGCCGGGCTTGAGCCGGGCGATGGCGTGATCTTCGTGGTCGCCGCGGTTGTGCAGAACGTCCGGCGGCCAGCAATCCGGCACTACAAAGAGCATCGGCTGGCGCTGCGAAATCTCGTCGGGTGATTGGAAACCGGCAGGCAGCACGCCGATCACCTGGTAGGCCTCGCCATCCAGCGTGATGTTGCGGCCGATGACCGCGCGGTCGCCGCCCAGGCGCTGCTGCCATAGCTCATGGCTAACGATGACTACGTGCGGCGCGCCGTAGTGGTCTTCCTCCGGCCGGAAGCCGCGGCCTATGGCCGGCTGCACGCCCAGGATGTCCAGAAAATTGTAGCCAGCCTGAATGCCGAAGATGCGCTCTGGCGCGCCTGCGCCGGTCAGGTTCATGCCTGGCGTGCCCACGTGCGAGATGCCGGTGAAGACGTGGTTCTGATTGTAGTCCGCCATATTGGCGGGCGCTATGCCGCCGCGCTCGTCCGGCTCGTTCACCTGGTGCTCGAAGAACGCCACCAGCCGCTCCGGTTGCGGATACGGCAGCGGGCGCAGCAGCACGGCGTCGATGACGCTGAAGATGGCGCTGTTCACGCCGATTCCCAGGGCCAGCGTAATTATGGCAACGATAGTGAAGCCCGGTGTGCGCGCCAGGAGGCGCGCGGCATAGCGTAGTTGTTGCATATTCGAATTCCTACTCGGCCACTTTCGCGGTCACCACCAGGATGAGCGACTGGTCGGTACCGATGTTGGACTTGCCGACTACCACCCGCTGACCTTCACGCACCGTGATTTCCGTCTGGATCCCAGCCCGGTGATCTCCCGGCAGGTGTATGTCCAGCCTGAGATTATCCAGCCGGATTAGACGTCCCTGGGGGTCTTCGGTCACGGCGGATGGCTGCACGGAGAAACTGTACGGCGTTTTCGACTCACCGGTGGGCGCGATGACTCCATCCGCGACGGCGTGGTTTCCGGGCTGGGTGCGCAGCAGGATCGAATCGAGCATTCGGAAGCCCTTATACGAGAAAATCTTCTTCAGCTCGTCGGCCACTGGCTGCAATTCCGGCGGCAGCGCGGCGCTGGCCGACGCTTGTTCCGACGCCACCATCAGGTAGACGATCAGGTCGATATCCTTGGGCGCAGCCGCGGGCACATCCAGCCGTTTGATGGCATCTTCGATCGCCGACATGGCTTCCGCGGGCGCGCTGACCGCCACCACGTGCAAGTCCCGGTCGGCCTTTATGCCGTAGCCGAAGACGTCCAGCACATTGGCGACGTTGCGGGCATCCGCATACTTCAGCATGAAGACGCGCTGCTGGCGAGGCAGTTGGAGGGTTTGGGCCGGGGGAGGCGCCACTGTTGCGGTCTGTGCCGCAAGCTGGCCTGCCACGGACAGTCCGAGTAGGATTCGTTTGACAATTTTCATGTTCAATCTCCTTGAGGTTTCTGATTTATTAGCCAGTAAACGACTATGTTTGGGTCGTCGGTCACGAACTGCACCAACAGCGGCGGACCGGGTTGAGCTGCCGGCGCGCGCCGGCGCTGGCGAGCGGCGCGGTGCCGCACAGGAACGATGTTCGTGCGCGCCGCCGGGGCGACAGGCGTAACGTGCGGGGTTTCCACGTGGGCCACGGCGGTAGGTTTCGCGGAATGCCGGGGCCACATCAGAACCGTTGCTAGAAGCAGCGCAGCAGCTAGTGCCAGCAGCGGGGCTAAAGCCCCGCGCCGGCTGAAGCCTGCCCTACCAAGCTCCGCGATCACGCGCCGCCGGACCTGCGCCACCATGGCATCTTCCAGCGGTTCGTCGCGCAGTTCACCGAGCACCGCTTGGCCGGCGCGCAACTCTTCGGCCAGCACACGGCAATCCGCGCATTCCGCCAGATGCCATTCGATGCGCGCGATCCGCCCGGCTGGCAAATCGCCTCCGGCATACAGCGCGATATCGGTTTCAAATTTCGAACAACTCATCATCGCCTCCTTAACAGGCGGCCCGTAAAATCGCGGAGCTTCAGGCGCGCCGTGGAGATTTGCGAGCGCACCGTATTCTCCGAAGAACCCAAAATCCCCGCCACTTCCCGCGTGGACAGCCCTTCCACGTCGCGCAGCACCAGCGCCGCGCGCTCCTTCTCGCCCAGGCAACCGAGGCCGCGGCGGACAATCTCGCGCTGCTGGGCGCGTTCCGCATCATGGTAAGCGTCCGGCTGCGGCGCAACCGGGTCCGGCACTTCCGCCAGCCCGACCGAGCGGCGCCGGCCGCGCGAGATATCGCGGCAGACATTTACCGTCACGCGGTACAGCCACGGCTCGTACCCGCGCGTCTCGTCCAGATTTCCGAAGTGCTTATAGAGCCGCAGGAAGACTTCCTGCGCGGCATCCTGCGCGTCCTGCGGGTTATTCAGCAGGCGCAACGCGACCCGGAGCACGCGGCGTTCGCACTGCGACATGATGCGCTCGAAGTCGGCCAACTCGCCGGAGTTTTCCCGCGGGTAAGCGGTCATGCGCAGCGCAATTCCTTCCGGCTCCATTTCTAATAGGTATTACCGTGCGGTGCGCTGAAACGTTGAGTCTATTTTCGGACGGGCTAGTTGCGCTTCAGCGTGGGCCGGTCGCCATCGCCGTCATCCGTCTGACCGATCTGATCCGCCTTGGCCGAGGGCCGCGTGTGCAGCACCGGGCGGTCGGGGTCCTCGCGCGATTTGAAACGGTTGCCCAGCATGCTCAGGCGCGTGCGCACGTCGTGGAACTCCGAAGTATCCACCACGTATTGCGGCGCGGCTTTCAGATCCTGCTGAATGGTTTTCTGCGCGGCGCGGATGCGGTCGCCGGTCATGGGGTGCGTGGAGAAGAGCTTCGAGACAGCGCCCGGCTTCTTCTTCTCCAGGGTCTCGATTCGCTCGAAGAAGTTGACGAACTCGGTTGGGTCATAGCCCGCCTTGTACATGTATTGCAGGCCCAGCAGATCGGCTTCGGCCTCCATGTTGCGGGAGAACTTCAGAAACCCCATCGGGACCGCCAGATTCATGGCTTGGCGAACGGCATAGCCGGCCCATCCACCCATGAAGATCAGCGGAATTGTTCCATAGTTGATCAGTTGGCCGCGGGTAGCCTGGCGCGTGCCATGGCGCGCGGCCACGTGCGCGATCTCGTGCGCCAGCACGCCCGCGAGTTCGGCTTCGTTGTCGGCCTTCAGAATCAGGCCGGTGTTGACGAACATGAAACCGCCGGGCAAGGCGAAGGCGTTGACCTCGTCGGAATCGACCACCTTGATGGTGAAGGGCACTTTCGCATCGGAGTTGCGCGCCACGTTCTGTACCAGGCGGTTGACGTATTCCGCGACCGTGGAATCGTTCACCATTTTGGCCTGGCGTTCCACCTCCTCGGCCATCTGTTTACCCAGGCCGATCTCCCTATCGATGGAGTAGAAATTGACACCCTTGCCGACGTCGCGATTGCCGATCTGATCGGGATCGTGTTCCGGATCTTTGTTCTTGGCGATGGCACACGACGCCGCAAGCAGCAACGCCAACGACGTCCACGATAGCAGGCGGGCCTTCCGGTGATAGCGCTCCATTTTCCCTCCGTAGAACGCGGATAGGGAGATTATACTGCATCGTGCGGCGGGGCGCATTCTTCTACCGATATTCCGAACTCATTTCGGGATCGGGACTTGTTTGCTCGTCTGTAACACTAGGTGTTACACTAAATGCGGGGCTGGGCGCCCGCGGCGTATCTCGTAGAGGCCGGTGCGGATATTCAAGAACAAGTCCTTTACGCGTTTTGCGAAGAAGGCCGGTATTGGCGATGCCGGGCTTTGTCGAGCGATCTCCGATGCCGAACGCCGTTTGATTGCGGCCGACCTCGGCGGCGTCCTGATCAAGCAGCGGATTGCGCGGCCTGGCCAAGGCAAATCGGGCGGGTTTCGGGTGCTGATTGTATTCAGAGCGGGCGCGCTAGCCGTATTTGTTCATGGCTTTGCGAAGAAAGAAAGGGACAATATACAGAGTGACGAATTGGTTGCCCTGCGCAAGCTCGCGGCCGAGTTGCTCGCCTACGACGACGAGACCATGGCGCGGGTGGTCGCATCCGGAACACTAACGGAGGTGATGTGCATTGAGAAGACAATACCGTAGTTCCTTGATGGGGTCGGTTCACGAGACTGCCGAAGGACTACATGCTGCGAGCATAATGGACAAGCGTACCATGCGTGAATTCGACGCGCTTTGCCTTACGCCAGTGAGGCCCCTGAAACCGAAGGAGATCCGCGAGTTGCGTCTGCGGGAGGGCGCCAGCCAAGCCGTTTTCGCCCGCTATCTCAATGTGACGACGGGTCTGGTGAGCCAGTGGGAGCGCGGCGAAAAGCATCCGCAAGGAGCTTCGCTGAAGCTGCTAGTTCTGGTGGCTAAGAACGGCCTTGCGGCTGTCGCATAAGCCGGGTACATCGACGCCCGGACAGATCTCTCCCTTACCGGGCCACCCGGAAGCTCCGATCCACGGGCGTGGCCGCGGCGTAGTCGGCGTCGCCCCGTTGCGAGGCTTGGATCGTGCAGGCGCCGGCGGCGACCAGCGTCGCGGTAGTTCCGGAGACCGTACACACATGCGGCGTTTGCGAACCGAAGCTTACTGTCAGGCCGGAACTGGCCGTCGCGCCGACATTGAACGGCGGGGCGCCGAACGTTTGATTCGAGAGCGCCCCCGAAGTTGACGATCTGGCTCTCCTGCGTCACCTGAAACCCCTGGCCGACAGGCGTGGCCGCGGCGTAGTCGGCATTGCCCGCCTGCGTCGCCTGGATCGTGCAGGCGCCCACGGCGGCCAGCGTCACGGTAGTTCCGGAGACCGTGCACACATGCGGTGTTTGCGAATTGAACCTTAACCGTCAGGCCGGAGCTGGCAGTCGCGCCGACCTTGAATGGCGCGGAGCCGAAGGTCTGATTCGAGAGCGCTCCGAAAACGATGGTTTGGCTCTCTGGCGACCTGGCAACCATCGAAAAGCACAGGACCTTGACGCAAGCGGTGCACTTCTGGGATCATGGCGGAAGCCGCGTGGCTTCGCCCCGACGCCGCCCCGCATAACCGGAGGGAAAATGCGTATTCCGCGTTTGACGCCCGCAACTTGCGGAACGTTCTTGACAGCGCTCCCGCTTCTCACGTTCGCTGCCGTGGCTCAGGCATCGTCCCCGGCGCTGACCAGGCTCCATGACTTTACCGGCAACGACAGCGATGGCGCCAACCCGTATGCAGGAGTGGTCGGCGGCCCTGGCGGAGTGCTCTACGGGACCACACTCTGGGGCGGAACGGGCGCTTGTTCGGATTGCGGCACGGCATTTTCCCTAACGCCACCAGCATCGCCAGGCGGCGTTTGGACTGAGTCCGTCCACACTCTTCCCCTTGCGTCTGGACTCAGGCCCTATGCAGGCCTTACCCTCAGCCCTGGCGGCACGCTTTACGGTGCCGGTTATGATGGTGGCGCGTGTGGGTTCGGCGCGGTTTTTGAATTGAAGCCGCCGGCATTTTCGGGGGGTGCGTGGGAAGAGAAGCCGGTTTACACCGGCTTCTGCAACCCTCTTACCGGGGGCTATCTCAAAGCTGGTGTTGTGATCGGCAGCGGCGGAGTACTCTACGGTACGTCCATTTATGGCGGCGGAGGCAACGGAACCAGCGCGGAGCCCGGTGCCGTGTACGAGTTGACCCCGCCCGCGGCTGCTGGGGGAACTTGGAGTTTCGCCGCGATCCACGGGTTCGGCTTTGCGGTTGGCGATGGGTCTGCCCCCACGACGGGAGTGACTGTCGGCAGCGGCGGCGTGCTCTATGGCACCCTCGGAAACGGCGGTACCGCCGGCCATGGCATGGTATACTCTTTGACGCCGTCGGCATTGCCGGGGGGCGCGTGGACCGAGACCATCCTGTATAGCTTCGGTTCCGGCTCCAACGGTGGCAGCGATGGCGCCAATCCCCAGGCGGGAGTGGTGATTGGCACTGGAGGAGTACTTTACGGGACTACCGAGTCCGGTGGGCCATCCAATGACGGCACGGTCTACTCGCTGGCTCCGCCGTCGTCTCCCGGGGGAGCCTGGACCGAGACCATCCTGCACAGCTTCGCAGGCGGTAGCCACGGCGCAACTCCAACCGCTGGAGTCGCGATCGGCAGGGGCGGCGTGCTGTTTGGCACGACGAATAGCGGCGGCAGTTCGAATGAAGGAACGGTGTTCGCGTTGTCGCCGCCCGCAACTCCAGGGGGAACGTGGGCCGACAGGATTCTTCACAGCTTCACCGGCGGCAGCGACGGCGGCAACCCCCAAGGCGGCCTTATCATCAGCGGCGGCGGCGTGCTTTACGGGACCACCTATGCGGGAGGAACTGGATTGGCCTGTTCCGGAGGTTGCGGCACGGTGTTTTCCTTAGTGCCGTAGGGGCTCGCGTACCGATGGAAGACCAGTCTTACTCTGCGTCAGATCCAGCGACTACTGCGCGATGCCATTGCGGAAGACGCTCTCTCCCAGACGCGTGCCGGACCCCGGCAGCGCTTCGGCTGCCGCCATACGGATGGAGTTGCTGCCGATATCGCCGGCCGCGTAGCGGGGCATATACCAAAAAGCCGTCTTGAAACGCGCCGATCGCGGATTCATATATCCGGCGCCTTTACCATCGATGCGTTCCACCTACCAGTGGTAGCATCCGTTGCCTGATGCCCCGCTTCAGCACTTATTTGCCAATGTTCCGAACTTCTACCAACGCATTCTCGCGCACGGCGTCGGATGGATTGGCCACCACCACTTCGCCGGCGGCAAGGCCGGAGACGACTTCGATCTCGGAGCCCAAATCCTGACCGATACGGATCTGGCGCATATGGATGCGATGGTCCGGTGCGACTACCGCAACGCGCGGACCCTGCCGGCCCAGGATCAGCACGTCACCCGGGACGATGACGGCCGCCTCCGCACGGCCGGTCGAAAAGCGCACTTGCGCATACATGCCGGGCATCAGCACGCCGCGCGGATTGGGCACTTCGAGCACCGTCAGCATGGCGCGCGAGGTGGCGTCCAGGGCGTTCGCGATGCGCGTGACGCGGGCGGAGAAGACCTGGCCGGGCAGTTCCTGCACGCGCAACTCGGCGGTTTGGCCGGGGTGCATGGATGCGACATTGGTCTGCGGCACGTTGACGAAAATGCGCAGCACCTGAATTTGCGCGATGTGGAAAAGCTCGCGGGCAACCCCGCCGTTGCCGGAATTGATGAGCGTGCCGATATCCACGTTGCGCACGGTGATCACGCCATCGAACGGCGCGGTAATGCGGGCGAATACCTTCATTTCATCCAGGCGATGCAAATTGGCTTCGTTCGCGTGCACCGTTTCTTGGGTGGTGGCGATGCTGGCCTGGGCCTTGGCCACCTGCGCTTCGTTCACGGCGAAGTCGGCCTCTTTCTGATCGGCTTCCTGACGGGCCACCACGCCTTTCCCGGCCAACCGCCGCCAACGCTCGACGGTGAGGCGCGCCAGATTCAGATTGGCCTTGGAAAGATCCAGGTCGGCCTTAACCTCGTTGAGCGCGGACTGCGTTTGCGAAACGGCGGCGCGCGCCTGGCGAATCTGCTGATCGAGCTCGGGCGTGTCGATTTCAGCCAGAAGCTGGCCGGTCTTGACGCGATCGCCATAGTCGACCAAACGCGTACGCAGATAGCCATCCACGCGGGCGAAGACCGGCGAATCGACCAGCGCCTGCATGTCGCCCGGCAGATCGAGCGTGGAGTGCGCAGGGGCCGCGCGGGCGGTGGCGACTTCGACCGTCGGCCGCTGCTCGGTTTGGGTTTCCGCGGCGGCCAGCAGCGCTTTCTGGCGGGTAAGGCGCGGCAGAATGCCGCCGACCACCGCGGCGGCCACCAACACTCCGATCAGCGCGAAGAATATCAGCAGGCCGCGACGGCCGGTGCGCGGTTTTGGGCGGGCGCTGGTTTCGCGTATGGGATCAACGATCATACGCCTCCACCTCGGCTTCGTGTTCCAGATACGTCGGCGGATTGCGCCGCAGTACGCTGTACACCACCGGCACGAAGAACAATGTCGCGACGGTGGCCAGCAGCAGTCCGCCGATCACGGCGCGGCCCAGCGGGGCGTTCTGCTCGCCGCCTTCACCGACGCCCAGCGCCATCGGCAACATACCCACGACCATGGCCAGCGCGGTCATGATCACGGGGCGCAGGCGCGTGTAACCGGCTTCCAGTGCGGCGGTGATGGAGTCTGCGCCGGTGGCGCGCACATCATTGGCGAAATTTACCAACAGGATGCTGTTTGCCGTAGCCACTCCGATGCTCATGATAGCGCCCATCAGCGAAGGAACATTGATGGTGGTCTGGGTGACGAAGAGCATCAGCAGGATGCCCGAAAGCGCGCCGGGCAAAGCCATCAGGATGATGAATGGATCCAGCCAGGATTGGAAGTTGACCACCATCACGAAATACACCAGCACAACCGCGAACACCATTCCTGCGCCCAGGCCAATGAACGATGTCCGCATGGTCTCGATTTGGCCGCGGGTTTCGAAGAAGCTGCCCTTGGGCAGCTTGGAACGGAAATCGTCCAACACGCGATGGACTTCGGTGGCCACGCTGCCGAGGTCGCGATCCTGCACGTTGGCATAGACATCGTAGAGCGGCTGCACATTGTAATGATTGACCACCGAAGCCGTGGAGCCGCGCTCCAGACGCGCCACGTTGGTGAGCAACTGGTTGACGGCGCTGGCGCCGCCCGCGTGCACGGGCGTGCCCAGCAGTTCGGCGGTGGAGGACATTTGGTATTCGGGCGTCTGCACCGCGATGGGATAGTCCACGCCGTTCTGCGGATTGATCCAGTAGTTCGGCGCGAGCTGCATGTTGGAGCTGAGCGAGATCAGCAGACTGTTGGCCACGTCCTGCTGGGTGAGGCCAAGCTGATCGGCGCGCGTGCGGTCCACATTGAAGCGCAGCTCGGGAGCATCCACGACTTGATGCAAATGCACGTCCACCGCGCCTGGAATTTGCGCCAGACGGGCGGTGATCTGGCGGGCCAGCGCATAGTTGGCGGGGGCGTTCGAGAGCGGCCCGATCACCTGCACGTCGATGGGCGCGGGCAGTCCGAAATTGAGGATCTGGCCCACGATGTCGGCGGGCTGGAAGAAGAAGGTCAATTCGGGGAACTGACGGTTCAGGCGATGGCGCAGATCGCGGATATAGTTCCAGGTGGAAGCGTGATCCGGCTTCAGCGAAACCAGGATCTCGCCGTCGAACGAGCCTATGGTGGCGGTGTCGCTCAACGCGATGTTGTAGCCGCTGTAAGGCAAGCCGATATTATCGAGGATATCCGATAGCTCGGCGGGCGGCACGGTCTGGCGGATGGTTTGTTCGACCTGCTTGAAATATTCTTCGGTCTCTTCGATGCGGGTGCCCGCCGGGGCGCGCACATGCAGCCGGATCTGGCCGGCATCCACGCGCGGAAAGAAATCCGTACCGATGAATGGGATCAGCGCGGCGCAGGCTGCCACGATCAGCCCGAAGCACACAGCCACCAGCTTGCGGTGCGCCAGCGCGGATCCCAGCAGGCGGCGGTAAGCGTTGCGCATGCGCTCGAAGCGGATCTGAAAACCGTGGTGGATGCCGGCGAAGAAGCCATGCCCGGTGTCCTGCATTTCGCCGGACTCGTCTTGATAGCGGCTAGCTTCGCCGCGCAGCAGGTACTTGACCATGGTGGGAATCAGCGTGCGCGAAAGAATGTACGACGCCATCATGGCCAGCACCACCGCCAGCGCCAGGGGCGTGAACAGGTAACGGGCGGCGCCGCTGAGGAAGATGACCGGCACGAACACGATGCAAATGCACAGGGTGGAAACGAACGCGGGGATAGCGATCTGCTGTGCGCCATCCAGAATGGCTTTGATGATGGGCTTGCGCATGCCCATGTTGCGATGGATGTTCTCGATTTCGACGGTGGCATCGTCCACCAGGATGCCGACGGCCAGGGCCAGGCCTCCCAAGGTCATGACATTGATGGTTTCGCCCAGCAGGTTCATGACGGCGAGCGAGGTGAGGATCGAGAGCGGGATCGAGATGCAGACGATGATGGTACTGCGCCAGCTACCGAGGAACAGCAGGATCATGAGGCCGGTGAGGAAGGCGGCGATGGTAGCCTCTTTGAGCACGCCGTTGATGGCGGCGCGCACGAAGATGGATTGATCGAATAGCAGCTTCATATTCAGGGCGGCGGGCAGCGTGGAGCGGATGCGCGGCAGGATCTC
>Ga0182018_10003742_pt1 | contig 13355 bp, 17 predicted proteins | sample 812P2MmetaG_FD_120490 | JGI IMG/M metagenome (GOLD analysis project Ga0182018, IMG submission 120490) | Permafrost microbial communities from Stordalen Mire, Sweden - 812P2M metaG | ecosystem: Environmental > Terrestrial > Soil > Wetlands > Permafrost | place: Sweden: Stordalen | collected...
GGATGTCGTGCTCGTACGTCCGTCCACGCCTTGCATGAGTTGGCTCCGTCTCCAAAATACACTCTCTTTGCTGCAGATGCGTCCTCTACACTCGCACCCGACAACATCCCCACTGCGAGTATCACGAACCAAATTTTCATTGCCACCCTCCCGTCATCCCGCATTACCCCAGCTTCAGCCTTTTCGGCGCAGCAGCACTGGTAGCTTGGCGAAGTTCGCGGCCATCTTCCAGGCCTCATCCCGGCTCAGCAGATTGGCCGCTGAGCGCCGGCCGGCTTCGTCCTCGAAATAGAAATAGGCGAGCGCTTGGCCGTTCATTGTCGCTGACAATGAACGTTTTTTCTGCACTCATTTTAGACGATGAAACAACTTGGCCTAGCGAGCTAAAGCAGATTCTTGACGAGGGGTTGCCAATCCTCCGCGCCTTTTTTGCAGAGTACGCCAGAATCGAGCGCCTGCAACGAGACGACGTTGGGTTGCGCATTCGGGAGCCCCGCAATCCGTATCGACAAAGGAAAGACGAAATATACGATGCGGTGGGGCGTTCCCTAGCCGGCCTGTACATCGTTGCGTGGCATTGCACGCGACTCTGCGATGACGAGATCGAGCTAGTGCGAACAAATGGCATGTATCCTTTGTCACCAGAGACGCTCACGACGAGGCTTGAGCGCAGAATTCGGACAGGCGACATATCTACCGAAGAGGCCGAAAGGTTCGCAAACGAGCACAAAGCGAACGACGAGAATCGGCAGAAGAAGCTCTGGTTCATCTTCAGCCGAAGCTTACTCCATGATGAAGGCGGCGTGGGAAGGCTCTTCACATCGTGGGGTGGGGAAGCTCTGTACGGTTGCCATGAGCAGGATGTTTGCACCGGTCCTGTCCTTCGCTCGATTGGCAGCCCTTGCATAGTCGAAGCCGAGCTACCGATTGAGAGGATTGAGGCATATTTTGCGCCTGCGGAATGGGTTGCGCGCCCTTTCCTCTCTCGACATCGAATAAGTGCCGGGAACAGCCCTGAGCGCGACGGACATATCCGGGAGACCATTGGACCAGAGCGGATTCGTCGCGTTATCCCCAGCGAACGGACGGTCACGCCCCGTCCGAACGCAAACTGGGCACGGGAGGATATGCGTCAATCGGTTCTCCTTTAGGAGCGTTATTCTCCTTGTCGTGGATTTGTATTTTGTGGGCTACTCGTTCTCCGAATTTAAGCGGACGTCCTAAAATGTCTTTTGCGCTTCCGCCTCTAGCCACGACACGTTCTGTTCCGTGTTCCTCTGAATTTCGTGCTTGATGAAGATATCGAAGCAGGGGATCTTCCTTGCGCTCCTTCTTCTTTGAGGCATACCATGCTCGGCTTTTCGCGTTGGATTTGGCGCCCTGTTGAAGTTTTGAATAGATCGTCGACGCTGCGACAAGAAAATCTATCCAAGCTGATTCAGCCCCATCATAATTGGTCGCGGCTTGTAATTCCTGAAGTGCCTTTTCAGCCTTCTGTAATCTGACCTTAGCTTGCTCTACAGCTTCGGAATCCATGGCTTGGCTTGCGATCATTGTTTGATATGGATGGAAGAAAATCGTCGGAAGATGGGCTTTGGCGCTATTTTAGCATACCGGCGGAGCGCGCTTTGTTGATTAGGTAGGAGACGAAAGCCGCGCAGGCGCCGATCATGAAGAGTGCGTCTGTGTCGTCGACCTTTGCTGTCCCATCATCAAGGAGCGGGTGCCTGATCCCTTTTTCGTCGCTCGTGTAGCCGTACAGCTTGCCGAAGCCTTGCTTTAGCGCCGGGTGGATATTTACCGACTTTTCCAGGCGGCCCAGCGCGCTGCTTAGCGCCGCGCTCGGTTCTAATACGCGCGCCGTCGCTTCGACCGCATTGATGCTTTCGCGGACGCTGTCGGGATAATGGCCTGCGGTGAGTTCTTCGGCCGCCTTTCGGAAGTGCGCTCGCGCGCCGTGAAATTCGGTCGCCACTAAATCCGCAAAAGCGCGCTCGATCGTAGCGCGCTCGGCGTCGGAGCCAATTGGAGAGATCACCACTCCGTCCAAAACACCGTACGCCAGTCGGCAGTCCTTCATGATTGAATTCACCGCGTCGGCGAGATCGTCCCGACAAGAGGGGTGTTTCAACACAAATACCAGCCAGCCCAAGACGGCCGACCAACTACCGTTAAGGATGCCGTTTTTCACGTTACCCACGACAACGTGGAAGTTGGGCGAGAATCATCGATAGCTAGATGATCGCGGTAGACATGAGCGTCTCTCAAAATGGTTTCCCACGGATCTCCCACATAAGAGGTTTCTCCGATCGAATATCGGTAGTACTCCAGGCGAGAATGTAGCGCGGCCCACAGGGCGGCTCGGAATTCTTGCGAGATTGCTCCTCGCGCGAGCTGGCTTGGGAGGGGAGCGAGCCCTTCAGCCTGCTCGAACGAGAGCTTCTTGCGCTGCTCTATAGGATCGGAGTTTTCGGTCTGCTTGCGGTTTCCGGCGTTCATAATGTTGCTCGAAGTCTTGGTGAGGTGGCGGCGCTCGATCGATTGGAGCTACGCCGCATGTGATGGTTTTACAACGAGGTTGTGACTCCGCGGTGACTCCACGTCACGGCTAGAAGGCCCCGCGCCGCTGCCTAGGGAGCTTGCCTATTCGTCCGCCGCCGCTGGCCGCTTGGGAAGGGCCGATCAGCCTCGGATTTGGCCGGCAAGTCGCCCCGGTAGAAACCCCCCAGATTTCCCTTATTTATGACGAAGCTCGAATAAGGTGAAATGCCGAAAAGTACTGATTTTATTGGCGCGCTCGGAGGGATTCGAACCCCCGACCCTCAGATTCGAAGTCTGCATCATCCTATTGAATTCATTCGATGCTGTTGGATACTGTCCGCCCCCAGCAATGGGATGCCGCATCGCGGAGACGATTAAGGGCGCCTCAATCGTCGCGGTAGACCTGCTCGCGCCGCTCGTGACGTTCCTGGGCTTCTAGCGACAGCGTGGCGATCGGGCGGGCTTCGAGCCGCTTAAGCGTGATCGGCTCGCCGGTTTCCTTGCAATAGCCGTAGGTGCCTTCTTCGATGTGCTGCAAGGCGGCATCGATCTTGGCGATCAACTTGCGCTGCCGATCCCGGGCCCGCAGCTCGATCGCCCGGTCGGTTTCCGACGATGCGCGGTCGGCCAAATCGGGATGATTCTGATTCTCATCCTGGAGATGCTGCAGCGTTTCCTTGACCTCCTTGAGGATGTCTTCCCGCCAATTGAGCAACTTAAGGCGGAAATACTCGCGCTGGCGCTCGTTCATGAACGGCTCTTTGTCCGTCGGACGATACAGTCCTGCTGTCGGCCGCAGTTTCGTTTCAGCGCCATGGCCATTCTTATAAGGCTTTATGGCGGCGGCTCGACCGTTTTTGCCCTTTTCCAACTGCATGAGCATTTACTCCCGCACCTTACTCGCGAGGCCCCCTCGCGCTGCGCGCTTATATCCAAGGGCTATGACAGTGACAACAAAGTTCGGGAGCCGGATACCGCGCTGGGAATTCCGGAACGCAACGCCACACCGGCTTTGGCCAGTTCAACCGCGATCAAAGTGGCTTTGGCGGCCTTCTCACCACGTCAATTTATTTCGGAAATCACTGTCAGACCGGCACTTCTGGAATTTTTGCAATTTGCTCAGGTCCGATTTTAGGTCCTTTCGACCTAGCGAAAAACCATATTTTATTGGGCTTTTTTGATGAGCAAAGTGGAAGTGTGTAAGAAAACGTGAAAAAATATATTCCTATCCGCACTCCAGTTGCCTTTTTACGGCTCCCCGCTAAACGCCCGATGCCGAACCGGTTGAAACAGATAGCGTACGAAAGGGTGCGTCTGCTCATTTTTTGCTCCGCACCGCTTTCCGTCCGCGCGTTGCCTTATTTGGCGTGGCCGTGGCGGTTAAAGGGCTTGGCCGCGATAAATAACTGCTCTTTGAACTTCGCAGCCCTGCGTTAGCGCACGCTACAAACTCAGGTACCGCCGCCACTTCCTGGCATGGGACTTCCTCTCTTCCTGACACCCCCCACCTCGTTCGCAGCGCTAAGTCGGAATGTTTCGAGCGCGTCACGCATTTCCGTGGGAAGATTGATGATCTCTATTCTTGTGCCAGGCGGAAGCAGGCCGCGTTCAAGTTCACCTTCGAGAGATTGTGCGACACCGGGTTCCACGACGGCTAAAACCCGTTGTTTAACTCCGGGCACTAGCCACATGAATGTTGCATCACGCATGAGCTTATGCCGCTGACCCGCTTTGAGATTGCGAGCCGTACTTAGACAAGCCACAACGGTACCGTCCTCGCTTACTGCATCAAATGCGAATTTACCTTGCCCCTCTCCATTCCACCTCAACGGCATCACACGTTCGCGAAGAGTGGGCACATGGAGCGCTGCAGCCAGCAAGTCTCGCATAACCGGCTCGATGTGCATTTTTATGAAGTTGGTATCCATTCTCGCACCTGATTTTCACACTTTTTGAACTTCCCAGCTCTGCTCAAGACCGACGCTCCGAACTCAACCCCGCCACTCACGTGCGCGGGTGTTCAAATCCGGCTCTGGACGCTGGTAGGGTTTTGTTAATCATCCACCAATACGATTCCGCAATACTCGTCCCAAAAATTTCGAAGTCTGCCAATCGGCGTACCAACCTTGCGTCCAACGCCGCGACGAAAGGGAGTCGTATGCGCGTATTGATAATCGAAGACGATATTTCTACCGCGCAATCGATTGAGTTGATGCTCAAATCCGAGAGCTTCAACGTCTACACAACCAATCTTGGCGAGGAAGGGATCGATCTCGGCAAGGTGTACGACTACGACATTATTCTTCTCGACCTCAATCTGCCGGACATGTCGGGCTTTCAAGTCTTGCGCAGCCTGCGCGTTTCGAAGGTGAAAACGCCGACCCTGATCCTCTCCGGGCTCGCCGGCATCGAGGACAAGGTCAAGGGTTTCGGCTTCGGCGCCGACGACTACATGACCAAGCCATTCCACAAGGACGAGTTGGTGGCGCGCATCCTTGCCGTCGTGCGCCGCTCCAAGGGCCACGCCCAGTCGCTGGTGCAGTCCGGCGATCTCGTCGTCAACCTCGACACCAAGATGGCTGAGATCAACGGCGCGCGCGTGCATCTTACCGGCAAAGAGTACCAGATTCTGGAGCTCCTTTCGCTGCGCAAAGGCATGACGCTGACCAAGGAAATGTTCCTCAATCATCTCTATGGCGGCATGGACGAGCCCGGCCTAAAAATCATCGACGTGTTCATGTGCAAGCTGCGCAAGAAGCTCGCCAACGCCTCGGGCGGCAAAAACTACATCGAAACCGTGTGGGGTCGCGGCTACGTGTTGCGGCACCCCACGGACGAAGAAGCGGTAGCGGCAGCGGCTGCTTAGGATTTGCGGCATTGCGGCCGCACAAGAGACATTCCCATGGCTTCGGATCAGGACCAACAACGGGCGGAAAAAAACTTCAAGAAGGAAGAGCGCGCGGGATGGTCGAAAGGCGATGACCGAATATGAAACCCAAGCTCGCGCCCCTCGCGAAAAGACCGAACGTTTAAAAGCGCTTCGATTAGCTATGGACGCGCAGGTGCAGACCGATGCGCCGCCCGCCAGGCCGACTAAGCGGCGCCTCGCGCCGCGATAAATAACTGCTCTTTGAACTTTCAGGCTCGGCAGCTGCCTACGCCCGAAACTCTGGCCCCGCCACTCCAGTGCGCGGGGCTTTTCTTTTGACAAACATCCAGCTACAAGCACCGGCGCTCATACATGGAGGTTTGATTCGCATGAAAAATGGAACAAAGAGACGCACGTGGACATCCGTACAGGTTCGCGAGCTAAAGTCGCTTGCAAAAAAGAAAACGCCAGCGAAAAAAATCGCCAAGTCCCTGAAGCGCACCGAAGGCGCAACCCGCCAAAAAGCATTCAGCATCGGGCTGTCGCTGGATTCCCGCCCATAATCTTTTAGTAGCCTTCACTTGGATGGCGTCGCTCACGGTGTCTTCGGCTTCGACCTTGGCATCGCCTTTCTTCTTTGCGCTTTTGCAACGGACTTGGTAGCGGCCGCCGGGGCAAGACCTGCGCCGGTGGTTCAACGAAATTGCCAAGCCAACCAAAGCCGGCGGACTTCCCCGCCTTTCGCTGGCCCGCAAGTGTGTTCGGACAATGCTTTCGATCTTGCTCAACTACGGTGTTGAGCTTGGGCTGCCGGCCTGCCTCGAATTGGCCGAGGCCCTGGAGCGGATGACGTTGAGCCCTCCCCGGGAATTGCTTGACGAGTGGAGGAGCAAAAAGCCGCCGCAGCTCCCCATGACCTATGCCTACGCCGAGGCGATCGTCGACGAGGGCTTAAAGCGTGGCGCGCGTCGATATAGATCGGTCGCGCTGGGGGTTGCCGCGCAGTTCGAATTTACAATTGCGCAGATCGACGTGATCGGATCATGGGAGAAGGTTGAGCATGCGCGCAAATTGCCGGAGGGCGCGATCGTCCGGGGTCGCCACTACTGGATCCCCGGTCTTCGCTTCGAGGATTTCCTGTCCGGCATGGTGCTCGACATGAGGCGATCAAAAAACAGCAAGCCCGGCACGTTCGATGTCATCGAGTATCCCCTGTTCATGCGCGCGCTTGCATCTGTGCCTGAAGCAGAGCGCCGGGGCGCCGTTGCGATTGACGACGCGGGCCACCCTTTTAATAAGAGGCACTACCAAACCCTGTACCGCGAACTTGCGGACTCCCGAGCCGTGCCGAAGGGGGTTTGGAACATGAATGCGCGGCACGGCGGAGCCACCGAGGCGCGACAGTCCGGTGTCCCGCTTGAGGATACATCGGAACACCTACAGCACTCCAACCTGCAAACCACAAAGCGCCACTACGTCGAGCCGAACATCGAGACAACACGGCGCGTAGCTCGCGCCCGCGTCGCTCACCGCGAGAAGAAAGATACTGCTTGAATACGGTGCACCACGGTGGGCCGTCGGCCGAGAACAAAGTAAGAAAAGCGATTCCCAACAACCATTCCCAACACATTCCCAACGACACTGGCTAAGTGCTGGCGCGCTCGGAGGGATTCGAACCCCCGACCCTCAGATTCGAAGTCTGATGCTCTATCCAGCTGAGCTACGAGCGCACTTGGCACTTCAATCGCACTAGTGAATGCGGGCGCACAATAGCCGAGTTCCATTCAAAAGACGGAACCCGCGGCCGCCTTCGGATCATGAGCAGCCGCAAACGCGCCGGCGCGGTTTTCCGCCATGCCTCGCCGGCAAGGCGGCTATTCGGTTGTGCAACGGTCGGCACGAACCGGGGCGCTGCGGCAAGTTGTCGTGCGAATAACCGCAAGGAGGCCCAGCCATGTCTGAATTATCGCAATTTTAGCGATCCGCTGTATCGCAACCCCACCGACCCATCAACCGGGAACGCCGGTTATGAACCGGCCGCGCGCACCAATGCTGGCTGGGGTTGGATCGCCGGCGCGCTCTGCCTCGTTATCATTCTTGCGATCGCCTTTGGTGTCGGACACGAGCCGAACCGCGTCGCCTCCAATGATGAAGCGCAGCCGGCCGCAACGCACATGGCCCCGCCGGCCGCTGCCCTTAGACCGGCTCCTCCGGCCGTCCCAGGGCTGGCGCCGCCCCAGGAGCCTGCGCCTACGCCCGACCGGCCTTAAGCGCAGCGGTCACTTGAGACGTGCCAAACGGCCCCGGGTCTCGCCGGGGCCGTTTCTCGTTGCGAAAGGCAAGCTCCGCTCAAGCCGGCTGCAGCCGTGGCAGCAAGGCGCGCGCGTTATCGCTCCCGATCTTGCGTAAATCCGCCTCGTCAAAAATCTGCTTCAGTCCGTCGACGTGATCGCGCGCAGTGCGGAATGGAAAATCGGTTCCGAACAGGATCTGCGAAGTCGGCACGACTTTGGTCAACGCCGCCATCGCTGCAGGATTGGCGACTTGCGCGGTGTCGTAGTGGAAACGCTGCAGCAGCGCCGTGACGCCCTCGGGAGTCTTCTCGGCGGCGGCCTTGCTGGTGAGCGGCAAGCGGACGAAGCGCTCGATCAAAAACGGCATGGTGCCACCGCCATGCGAGAAGATGAATTTAACGTCCGGACAGCGCGAGGCGGTGCCGGTAAAGAGAAGGCTCGCGATCGTACGCGTTGTGTCGGTGCCGTATTCGATGACCGGCCCCGGCACGCCGGCGAGAAGATTGCGGCAGCAATTCGCGTCGATGGGATGCGTGTAAACGACCGCCTTGCGCCGGTTGAGTTCGTCCATCACCGGGGCGAGAGCCGGGTCGCCGAGCCACTTGTCGCCGTAACTCGTGAACAGGCCGATGCCGTTGACCTTTAGCGTGTCGAGCGCATATTCGATTTCCCGCAAGCTGGCGTCGATATTGGGTAGCGGCAGGGTGGCGAACATACCGAAGCGCCGCGCGCCGTCGGCGGCGAGCTTCGCGCCGTATTCGTTGCAGGCGCGGGCGAGCGGCACGGCCGCAGCGTCATCGCCGAACCACACACCCGGAGTGGTGATCGACAGGATGGCGGTTGCTACCCCCGCATTGTCCATGTCGGCGAGCGATTTCTCCGGCGTCCATTCTAACGTTGGCCGTTCGCCGAGCTTTCGCTTTGTTAGATCGGCAATGTAGGCCGGCGGCGCCAGATGATGATGCACATCGACGATCCAGGCTTTTGCGGGTGCCTGCGCGCGCGCCAGCGGCGATACGAGGCTGGCCAGCGCCAAGCCGGCCGCGCCGCCGAGCAACTTTCGCCGGCTAAGCCTAGACCCTTGCAGCGTCAACGTCTCATCGCAGCAAGTGCAGCCGCGAAAGGCCAATCGGCGGTTTGTGTTGAGCGCCATGTGTTCCTCCCCGCAATGAACTTGTTCCACCAAGAAATTACTTCTCACTTTTCGAACGCCGGATCGATCGGCACACGATAGCCGTTGGCGAGTCGGTTGGTCTCGTTGGCCATGCCGACCACGGCCATGAGCTCGCCGAACATCGCCTCGCTCATGCCGGCTTTGCGCGCCGCCGCGTTATGGCTGGCAATGCAATAGCCGCAGCCATTGGTGACGCTCACCGCAAGATAGACCATCTCCTTGGTGCGCGCATCGAGCGCGCCCGGCGCCATGATCTCCTTGATGCTCTCCCAGGTGCGCTTGAGCGTAGCCGGGTCGCGCGCGAGATATTTCCAGAAATTGTTGACGTCCTTGATCTCCCGCGCGCGCTTGATGTCGTCGAACACGGCGCGGACTTCCGGTGAGGCGTCGCTGTAATCGATCGCTCCGTGGGCGCTCATGACATTGCTCCTGAGAATGGGTGCAGCTCGACCGGCACGTTAATGTGCATCATGCCGCTTTGCCACCGACCCGCCAATTCACCAAAAATACGCCGGCAACGCAGATCGCCATGCCGAACAGCGCCAACGGCGCCAGACGCTCGTCAAACAGCGCCCAGGCCATCAGCGCCGTCAGCGGCGGGGTGAGATAGAACAGGCTGGTTACGCGCGTCGCCGCCGAACGGCGGATCATAAAGTAAAACAGCCATATAGCGCCGAGCGACAGTACGAGCACAAGCCAGCACAGCGCGAATCCGAATTCGGGCGTCCAATGAACGACGCGGCTTTCAAACGCCGTCGCGCCGAGCGCGAAAAGAACTGCGGCGGCGGCATACTGGATGCACATGCCGGGACGCCAATCGATGCCGCCGCCGAATTTCTTTTGGTAAAGCGTACCCGTGGTGATGCCGATGACTGCGACCGTGACCGCGGCCCATGCGAACGGGCCGGTCGCGCCGGCGGTATTCTCCCGCACCACGAGATAGACGCCGGCAAGACCGAGCAGCAAGCCAAGCCACTGCCGCGGCAGGACGCGTTCGCCGAGCCAGCGGTTCGCAATCGTCGAGGTGAGCACCGGCTGCAAACTCACAACCAGCGCGGCGAGGCCGGCCGGGAGGCCGTTTGCGATCGCGACGAATACGCCGCCAAGATAAAGGCCGTGCACCATCAGACCCGTCGCCACGCTGTGCACCACGCCGGCTCCGCTCGGCCACTTCGGGAGCGTGAGCAGGATAGTGACGACGAGCAGCAGCACCGCCGCCATCATTCGCAAAAACAGGAACGTCAGCGGTTCCGCATAAGGCAGCCCGAACTTCGCACCGACAAAGCCCGAAGCCCACAGCAGCACGAAAACGCCCGGCGCCGCGAAGATGGCGAGATTCTCGAGCATGCGCGGCGTCGCTGGCATCGGCCTGGAGGCTGCTTTCGAGGAAACGCGGGGGAGCGAACCGATGCACAGAACGACAAGCGGACCTACCGGCCGAGTTCGTCGCCTGGCCGCCTGCCGTCAGTCGTCAGCCGCCATGCACGAACGTGTTGATGATACCGGCGACCGCACCGACGAGCAGCATGACGCACACAGCTCCCTGCAGGCTGAAACCCAGACCGCGTTTGCTGGCGGCTTCCCTATAGCGCACCATGTAGAGAATGCGGGCGGCAATCCAGACCAGACCCAGCGCGGCTGCGCCGATGTCGCTCACATACAGGGCGAACAGCCACAGCAGCGGCAGGAAAATCGGCATCCATTCGAGCGTGTTCATCTGCACCCGGAAGGCGCGATCAAAATCCGGATGACCGCTCGTCGCCGGCGGTGGCACGCCGAACTTCTGTCGCGCCAGCACCACGCCGTATCCTGTCGAAACATAAAACAGAATAGCGAGCAATGTGACGAGCGCGGTGTAATGCGGCATGGCCGAAGTCCCTCCCTGGCATTGACCGCGGCACCTTAGCCCTCCCTTTCGCCTTGCGCGACACGGTGACGAGCGCTTCCCCCGTCATTGCGGGGCCATGCAATGGATGATATCATGGCGATATCAAGGAACCCAATCATGGTCGATATTTTGGTTCGCAATATCGACGACGCCACGGCCGCACAGCTCAAGAAAAAGGCGAAAGCGGCAGGCAAGTCGGTCAACGACTTCGCCCGGGAGGCGCTGCGCGCCGCGGCGAAGCCGAGCAAGCAAGAGGTCTGGGCAGAGATCGATCGCGTCCGCGAACGAATTGGGCCGGTATCCAGCGACTCCACCGCCGACATTCGCGAATGGCGCGACAATGACAAGCCTTATCGTTGACGCGTCGGTGGCGGTGAAGTGGTTTTTCGAGGAGCCCGGCGGCAAAGATGCTCTAGAGTTGCGCGACGATGATGTGGAATTCGCTTCGCCCGACCTTGTCATCGCCGAGATCGGCCACGCGGCATGGAAAAAGTGGCGACGTAAGGAAATCAGCGCCGAGGTCGCGATGTTTGCCGTGCGTCGCGCACCATTGCTGTTTTCCTCACTGGTTTCGATACTCGACTTGACGGGCGAAGCCTCTGCGCTCTCTATCAACCTGGCTCATCCGATCTACGACTGCTTTTACCTCGCGCTTGCGCAGCGCGAAAACGCGCCGCTCGCCACCGCCGACGAGGCCATGATCGCGGCGGCGCGCAAGGCGAAGGTCAAGGTGCGGCGGATATAACTTGTAGGGTCGGCGTCGGGCATTTGCAGATGCCCACGCGGACCAGCGCATCGAGCTTTACCGCAACCGATTCCAGAATGCGGCTCGATGGGGGATCAATGCTTTCGCATTTGTTGTTGGTTCGCGCATAACCTTCAAGAAAGACGTCGTGCGCGGCTTTAGTGCTTTTTGACAGTTGCACTTGCGCGGTGGACGGGACGCAAAGAACGAAAAATCCCAATGCTGCAACGATCGGGCCAACGCGCGAGCACAAGCGGCACGCCATGATCACACCGGCAAATTATCGTGCTTGCGCCTCGGCATCTCCACGATCTTGCCGCGCAGCATCGCCAGCGCGGGGAGCGATGCGCGGGCGGGTGGCGTGGGGCATGATCACGTCGTCGACGTAACCGCGCTCGGCGGCGCAATCATCACAGCCCATTTCCAGTATCCGGCATTTTGCCTCCCGCCGTCTGGTAGAAACCGGCAAGTTGCTTGGCGAGCAGAGCACCTAACAATTCTTCCATTTTCGACACGTCTATTGTCCCATTCAGCCACGCGGCATCTGCCGCGTCCAGCGCGTCGAAATAAGGAGCGCGATTGTCGACGATTTGATCCGGGATGGTTGGCGTGCCGGGAGGACGTCCGCGCGAATCGACAGCACGACGTACGAAAGGATACGCGACGTCCGGCCATTGCCGTCGGCAAAAGGATGAATCCAGTTGAGCCGCTACATGATGTAGGCCGCGAGGTGGAGTGGCGTGCTCGCTTCCCAATGCTCATTGACGTAGTCGCACATTTCTTCGATGAGCTCAGGCACAAGGTGCGCACCGACGGGCTCGTGCCTGCTGCCCTCGATTTTCACGCCCGCCGGGCGGAAATTTCCGGCATAGCTGCTGATGCCGGCGAGAGCCTCGCGATGAAGGGCAAAAATGAGAGACAGTCGCAGTTTAAAGACCCCGCGCTCAAGCGCGGTCTGAACGGCTTTGACGCCGGCGTCGTATTGGCGAAAGCCCATTGCGGGCTTCGGCGGCTGCCCGGGCCTTGGGATCGGCAATCAGCGGGGCTTCGAGTGCCCGGCTATTCCGCCGCTCGCTCCCGCTTCCCGGCATCGGCCTCTCGCGCCAACTTCTCGGCCTCCTGATCGACCATTTCCCGTGTGATCAAGCTGTTTTCAAAGGCCGTATTGCCATAGACGAAGCTACGGCGCTGCTGTTCCAGCTGCGCAGGACTTTGCTTGGCCGTCTTAGCCGCTTCCAGGAGTTTTTTCAGACTGTCGTTCATGCATTCAACATATACAGAGTCGGTTTCGATTGCCACCACGCTCACACCGGCAAATTATCGTGTTTGCGCCCCGGCATCTCCACGGTCTTGCCGCGCAGCATCGCCAGCGCGCGAGCGATGCGCGGGCGGGTGGCGTGCGGCATGATCACGTCGTCGATATAGCCGCGCTCGGCGGCGATGAAGGGCGAGAGGAAGCGCTCCTCGTATTCTTTGGTGCGCGCGGCGATCTTGTCGGCGTCGCCGATGTCGGCGCGGAAGATGATCTCGACGGCGCCCTTGGCGCCCATCACCGCGATCTGCGCCGTCGGCCAGGCATAATTGACGTCGCCGCCGATATGCTTTGACGCCATCACGTCGTAAGCGCCGCCGAATGCCTTGCGGGTAATCAGGGTGACGAGCGGCACGGTGGCCTGCGAATAGGCGAATAGAAGCTTGGCGCCGTGCTTGATCAGCCCGCCGTATTCCTGCGCGGTGCCGGGCAAAAATCCCGGCACGTCGACGAAGGTCACGATCGGAATGTTGAAGGCATCGCAGAAGCGCACGAAGCGCGCCGCCTTGCGGCTGGCGTCGGAGTCGAGCAC
>Ga0182018_10003743_pt1 | contig 13352 bp, 8 predicted proteins | sample 812P2MmetaG_FD_120490 | JGI IMG/M metagenome (GOLD analysis project Ga0182018, IMG submission 120490) | Permafrost microbial communities from Stordalen Mire, Sweden - 812P2M metaG | ecosystem: Environmental > Terrestrial > Soil > Wetlands > Permafrost | place: Sweden: Stordalen | collected...
CGATCTTGATGCACAAGTCGGTGCCGGGCATGTAATAGAATCCCGCCCCGTAGAGGCTGCAGATCTTCACGTATTCGACCGGCTTGGCCTTGACGGGAAGATCAGCTGCCTGCCCGGTAGCGACCGCAACCACGGCGGCGGCCGAACCGAGGAGAAGGCTTTTCACCATCTTCATTTTGAACAACTTCCAGTTTGTTGCCACGGGAGGGTTCCGTCTCCGCCGGGTGCTACGCACCACTGGAAGGTCCCCTTTTGAATTCCCCCAACCAACCGGTCTTTCCACTTCCCGAAACACCGGACAGATCGACGAAGAACAGCATGTAGTCGATGATGATGTCGGTTTTTTGAATGTTTAAAGAAGTGCATGCAGTCGATGATGATGTTTGTTTTTTTTGAAATGTATTTTTTGAACGTGTGCTGAGTGTGCCCTGTTCGTATTCGTGCCGCTGTACGTATTGACCTAATGACTCCGGCAATTTGAAATTGGCTCCGTCAATTTTGACCTTCCTATCCGCTGCAAATAAATCTGAAATGGAAACCCAATCGCGCGCCGGATTTGTCGGATGCCGCGGCCGGCGAGTTTGCGGAAGGCGGAGAATCGATGGCGTCAAGCGCCATAAGCTGGCCGGATGCCAGCGAACATGCCGATCTGCCTCTTCCTGCCTACGCGGAAGCGCGCAGGTGCCCTGGCAAAACTTGACAGCACCAATCTCCGGTATCCGGCCGATCGCCGAAAGCGTTGATTTCGCACGTGAAAATGGCCAGGTTTTAGAGTCGGCCTACCGCCCATCGATGCGTCAATGGATGCGTGATTTTTACGCAACACCTTCCCGAAATCGGTCAAACGGGCCTGTGACTAGGTCAGTTCTTCGTTGCACCCTGGAACCCCTCGGCTAATGTGAGGGTGCGACGGAGGGGGGAACCCCAAGTCGAACTGTTCGGTGTTTTCGGGAAGTGGAAAGACCGGGCGGTTGGGGGACTTAAGGGGACCTTCCAGGGGTGTAGTTTCACCCGGCGGAGACGGAACCCTCCCAGGGCAAACAATTGGAGGTTCAAAATGAAGATGGTGAAAAGCCTTCTCCTCGGTTCGGCCGCCGCTGTAGTTGCGGTTGCTTCCGGGCAGGCAGCTGATCTTCCCGTCAAGGCCAAACCGGTCGAATACGTGAAGATCTGCAGCCTCTACGGGGCGGGATTCTACTACATGCCCGGCACCGACATGTGCATCAAGATCGGTGGCTGGACGCGCGCTGAATTTTACTGGGGCAACACGAACAGCAGCTCGACCTTCGGTCCCTGGGCCGGCCAAGCCAATAGCAGGCTTACCGGTAATATGGCCACCACGGCGCGCGGTTACATCACCGCCGATGCCCGTGAGCAGACCGCCTACGGTACGGCGCGCGCCTATATCGACGTTGGCCTCAACACCAACGACACCGGCAGCAATGGCGCATCGAACACGTTCAGTTCGAACCGCGCGTTCCTGCAGTGGGCGGGAATTACCGCCGGTCTGTCGCAGTCCTTCTATGACTTCTACAACTCCCCGGCGGTGCTCTATCGCGGCGCCTATTGGCCGAAGGAAGATACGGGTGACGGCGGCTGGTATGTGACCGCTTACACCGCGCAACTCGGCAACGGCGTGTCGGCGACGATCTCGGCCGAGCAACGCCGCATGAGCCAGATCATCGGTACAGGTGCGTTCACGACGACTGCTGCCATCGTCAACGGCGGCACACTCGCCGGCGGTTCACTGTCGACAGGTCCCGGCTACGGTGGCATGCAGATGCCCGACATTGTCGCCAACCTTCGGGTCGATCAGACCTGGGGTGCCGCTCAAGTCATGGGCGCGGTGCATGAACTCAATGCGCCGTACTACGCCAATACGTCCGTCGACGGCAGCGGCTCGGGCCATCCCAGCGACGATTTCGGCTGGGTTGTCGGCGCGGGCATCAAGCTGAACTTCCCGATGGTCGCTCAGGGCGACTGGTTCCAGGCTGAAGTGAACTACACTCAGGGCGCGCTCAAGTACCTCAACAACTCTGAGCAGACGAACTTCGAATCGCTCATGAGCAGCACCGCGACCTACGGCATCCAGAGCGACTGCGTTTACGGGAGCTCCGGTGTAGTTGGGCCTACCCTTACGACGAACTGCAACAAGACCTCTGCCTGGAGCGTGAATGCTTCGTATGAACACTTTTGGACGCCGCAATTCCATGAGTCGTTCATCTTCGGCTATGAGAACGTGCAATATAACGCCCAAGCCAACGCCCTCTTGTGCTCGGCGGAAGGCGTAGGCGAGAGCAATGGTCTTGCAGGTTCGGCGGCTGTCGCCGTCGCAGGGTGCAACAACAACTGGTCGGTTTATGGTACCGGCTCGCGTTTCCAGTATGACGTGACGAAGTCGTTCTACCTCGGCGTCGAGGTGTTGTATGAGCACATGACCACCGCCACGTCGGCTACTGGCGCGCTCCCCACCGTCATCGGCGCCGGACAATTCGGCGCACCGAACCCGGCTGCGGCGTCTGTTGCTGTCGGCAACCAAAACGACTGGGAAGCCACGTTCCGTATGCACAAGGACTTCCTGCCCTGATCGTCTGATCAAGGCGTGAATTCGGAAACCCCGGCGGCTGCTCGTCCGCCGGGGTTTTTTATTTGGTGGCAAATGCCAAAGACGCGAAAAGAAGCCTCAGCGGTGCGTACGGGGTGAATCCCGCTTAAGGAGTCGCCGTACTGCCGGCGATGGCAATATGATCCGGGGCCAAACCGGCCTGATGGCGCTCATACATCGCCGTGTACGCGGCCTCTATATTCTTGGTGAAACGCTTTGTATCGAACAAGGGCGTCGTAAGACGATTGTCGGCAAGCTTTTGCCTGATAAGAGCCAGCTTTTCCGGATGCGTGGCAAGATGGATCGCGATCCGTTCATAGTCTCCCAATGTCGTCGCGATAAGTTCTGGTAAGCCGACCGCATTGAGAAGGCTTCCGGCCATTCGCGCCGTGAACGGCTGACCTGAGCAGGTCAGCACCGGCAGCCCGACCCAAAGCGCGTCACTCGCCGTTGCGCCAGCGTTGAAGGGCGAGGTGTCCAAAAATAAATCAGCAACGTTGTATCTAGCTAAATAATTGGAATATTTCGCCGGCGGCGCAAACACCAGGCGCTCCGGTGCGATATTCCGACGCTTCGCCGTCTCCCGGAGGTTGCGCGACACGGCGGAATTCCCCTCTGACAACCATAATACGCTATGATCAATCTTTTCGAGCAGCCGCATCCAAAGATCGAACATTTCCGGCGTTATTTTGAAACTGTTGTTGAAACAGCAAAAAACAAAGCCCGTATCCGGCAGCTTGACTTCCGCACGCGTCGGCGGGCGCTCGGCGATAGGACGCTTCGTGTCATTGGCCTGGTAAGTGTCGGGCAGATAAACAACGCTTTCGGTATAGAAAGCTCTGTGCTCGGCGGGAATTACATATTCATCAGCGATAATATAGTCGATGTAATCCGCTCCCATCGTCGCGGTGAACCCCAGATAATTGACCTGCACAGGCGCCGGTTTGCAACTAAAAACAAGATTTCTGGGCTCGCCGTGGTAGCCATTGAGATTGACCAATATGTCGATCTGCCGGTCCTTGATCGCCGCCGCCGCTCGCAGATCGTCCAGGCGGCTTATGTCAATAATTTCATCGAATGCTTTGTTGATTCGGGCTCGATAGTCGCCTCCGTCATCCGCGCCATTATCGAAAGCAAAAATCTCAAACCTGTTTTTGTCGTGAAGCTCGAACATTTCCGCCATAAGAAAGCTTGTCACGTGATCCCGAAACTCGCCCGAGAGGTAGCCGACACGGATTTTGGCGTGCGCATAGCGCTCTCCATGCCACAAGGGAATTTGCGACCGCGGGAATCTCTCGGCGGCAAATAGTTCGGCGCAGAACTTAAATTGTAGCGCGGAGCGGGCTACGGCTTGGTAGCCGAATGGCTCGGCCGACCTCCGGCCGGACGCAATATCGCTATCGATGTCCTCAATGAGCCAGCCGAGTCCCGTCCATTCGCAGGCGAGCATTTTTTGGTGGAGCAGGAGCCCCTTCGTGAATGGATGTAGCGGATCTATCGCCAGCACTTTTGCATAGGCGATCGCCGCCTCTTCATGCCGATTCAGCCTATCGAAAACATGGCCCCGCCCAAGCCAGGCATTCTCCAAATCGGGCGCGAACGCCAATGCCTTGTCGTAAGCCGCAAGCGCCTCGTCATAGCGTTTGAGTTCCTTGAAAACGTTGCCGCGGCCGAGCCAGGCACTGGCGAGGTCCGGTTCCCGCGTCAGCGCCTGGTCATAGGCAGCAAAAGCTTCGTCATGGCGCTTGAGATCGAACAAAACATTGCCACGCCCAAGCCAACCTTTAGCGAGGTCGGGATCCAGCGCCAACGCCTTGTCATAAGCAGCAGAAGCTTCGTCATAGCGCTTAAGTTCGAAGAAGGCATTGCCGCGACCGAGCCAAGCGGTCGACAAATCCGGCTTTAACGCGATCGCCTTGTAATAGGCGATTAGAGCATTGTCATGGCACTTGCGGGCGTTGAGGACATTGCCGCGGCCGAGCCAAGCAAGATCAAGGCCGGAGTTCAGCGCCAGCGCTTTGTCATAGGCCGCGAAGGCCTCCTCGTAGCGCTTGAGCTTGCTGCACAGATTGCCCTTATTAAGCTGCGCCTCGGCATATTGCGGATCGACGCTGAGTGCTTTTTCGACGCTTGCAAGCGCGGCGTCATATCGTTTCATTTCGCCAAGGACGGAAGCCCGCTCGTTGAGCGCCAAAGCATTATTGGGCTGAAGCAGGATAAGCTTGTCGAATCGGTCCGCCGATTCCTGCAATTGCGAAAGCTTGAATAATGAAATTGCGCTTACGTACAGCAACGAGGCATTTCCGCCGCTGAGCCGAAGTCCTTCCTGACAGATTTTAAGCGCGGTCTTATAGTCCTTAGATTGGAATAATACGGCGGCGTAATTCTCTATGAATTGAATATTGGGCGGCCGCACCGACAAAGAGCGCGCCATAAGAAGCTTGGCCTGCTCGATGTTTCCAATGCCCGCCTCGACGATTCCCAGGAAATGGACTGCGTTAAAATTGTTCGGGTTAGTCTCGATGATCGCTCGATATAGCTTGGCGGCTTCGTAGAGTCTGCCTTTCTGGTGCAAGGCGAGGGCTGTTTGCATTTCCTGACGATCATCGGACCTTGCCATTCGAATGTCATCCTTGCCTTCGATCCGAAGCTAATAGTGAACCCGCATTCCGCGATGCCGCGCCGCTCCTGTCCTTCATTTTACACCCGTTTGCCACACTTGAAACGGCTCTAATTTCGGCACTTGCGGGGGGTCAGAAAACGCGCGTCAATCAAAGGGAACGCTATGTCAAAGATGGTCGACACCAATGGCTCTGGATTTGAACTTCATACTTCGAATGCCCCGCTGAGACCACCTGCAAAGTTGATTTTCACTGTAGGCGCCTGAGTTGTCGTATGCTTCACCGTTTTCAGCGCGTCTCCTACGGTCCTAATTCGCCCGTCCCGCCAACTTAAAAACGAACATGTGAGTTACTGTGACTTGTGACAGACTCAATATTTTCGGTTTGGCCATCTGCAGTTTTGCGAGGCAAAGAGGTTCATTAGAAATCTCTTTCTTTCAGAAAATGTTTGATGGGAAATCGATTAGACGGCAACCGTGCCGACGTTTCTGGTTTAGTGCATAATTGGTTGGTGGGCACGATCCGCAGGGATTAAAATCATTGTCAGTAAAAGGGCGTAGTCCAGTATGGCTCAGGAGGAAATTATATGACTTCAACTAAAGAGTTGAGACCAGAGACGGGTCCAATCGAGCCATCCCAATCAGCCGGGATAACGCCGCGATTGTCGGTAATCGTTGTTTTTTTTAACATGCGTCGCGAAGCGGGTCGAACTCTTTATTCGCTGTCCACAAATTATCAGCATGGTGTCAACGCCAATTCATACGAGGTTATCGCGATTGATAACGGCTCAGCCGAGCCTCTATCCGAGAGCATGGTAAGGTCGTATGGCGAGAATTTTCATTACCGCTTCTACAGCACGACCTCGATTTCACCAGTTGAGGCAACTAATGATGCTGTCCGTAAGTGTCGCGGCAATTTTATAATGGTCATGATCGATGGCGCGCACATTTTGTCGCCTGGAGTTATTGCAAATACGTTTGCGGCATTTTCGGCCTATGAGAACCCATTCGTTGCAACTGTTCCATTCCACCTTGGGGCGGAGGTCCAAAATCGTTCGATTCTAAAGGGGTATAATCAATCGGTTGAGGATCGTCTTCTTGCAACACAAGATTGGAAGGCGGATGGATATAGATTATTCCTTCTAACTGGTTCCCTTTCTGACGGCAGCATGGGTTGGTTTGGTCGCCTGTTTGAAAGTAATTGCTTTGCATTGACGAAAGGTGCCTTTCTGAAGCTTGGTGGCTTCAGTGAGGGGTTTAAAGCTCGCGGCGGCGGCTTAGTGAATTTGGATTTTTTTGCCCAAGCACTCTCTTGCCCCGATCTAACCTACGTCCTTCTGCTCGGAGAGGGGACCTTTCATCAATTTCATGGAGGCGTCGCAAGCAATGCTCCAGCCAATGCTCACCCGTGGAACGAGTTCCACAATGAATTCGTTGCAATTCGAGGGCGATCTTTTGCGACGGTACCTCGGCGGCCTATCTTGCTTGGGCGAATTTCTCCGTCTGCGACGCGCATCGCTTTAGCGTCGGCTAATTTGGGCTTAAACTGGTGGCAACATAACGATGTGTTGCTCGAAAGGGATTTCCGCGGGGACTGAGCTTCTTTGCGCGGCGACCTTTAAGCGTCGCGCTGTTGGCTTTAACCACGGCCGCGCCAAGAAATCTTGTGCTGGCGAATGAGATATAACAGAGTGCGACTTTGTTTATCCAAAATGCGGCGTGCTGCGGGGCGGGCCAATGACACCCGGCTCGACGTATTGTTGAAGCCGCCATCGTGGAGTGTGATGAACCATGCTCGGCGCAAATTCCGGCGTCGCAATGTCCAGTGCTTTCGCTTTGATAGACTCGAACTGCCGGTATATTTGCTCTGGCATCATCGTGTAATGATGGCCCCAGGTTCGCGATCGATTGATCTTGCCACGACGCGATGCCAGTTCGAGGTAGCGGCGATTGACATAGTCGAGACCGAGAAATTTGTAGTGCAGCAACATCACTTCGTCGCTTGCTGGAATCGCGACGCGGCCTTGCGGCTTAACCCGATGCGATCCTACCTCGAAATTGATCGCATCGAACGCACTGGGATCGAATACGCATGGCTTTGAATAATTGACGCTGGGGCACCCTATAGTTTTCATCGTTGCAAGATGCGCGATCGCGGCGGGGAAGTTGTCGCTGACCATTTGAAAGCCGAGGGTCGGAATCAGTGTCACGCCGGTACGCTTTTGACTGGCAAGGTATTCGGTCAGCTTCGGATGAAAAACGTGTTCGTCGCAATCGACGATAATCACGTAGTCGGCAGAGCCGCGTGCCTCTTTCCAGCACTCATTGAAGATCGCGATCTTTGATAGATCAAGCGACTCCGGCTCGGAGCGAACGAAGCGGCGCGCCTCGACACGATCATGGGCTGCCAGAATTTCAGCGGTGCCGTCGTCGGAGTCTTCGTCATAGACCACTATACGATCGGCGAAAGGTGCGTAATGCCGAAGGAAATACTCGATCATCGGCCGTTCGTTCCAGCAAATGGAATAGACGTGAATTTTCACCGGGCCTAACTCCTTCAAAAAAGGCCGCTCAGGATAACCGGCCGACAAATATCTTTGAAGATCTTTCTTTATATCGAGGTTCGGAACGGGACACTGTATATCGAACGGTCAGAATGAGTGTCACCGATGCCGACATCGAGCGCCAGCAACGCGGCGTCGCGATCTGTGCCGCAGAGATCAGCAATGTCGGCCCAGCGATCAAATGCGACGGCATCGCGGCGGCGCGCGCAGCGCGCGACGAACGAAATGGCGTCGCGCTCAAAAAAAGTCATCGTCCCGATCGTTGCATGCCATGGAAAGCGTGATCGCTTCCGGCCCGGTGATCCAATGCCGGCACCAGCCGTCATTCGCCGCGTTGGTCAACAGCGCCCGCATTCGGGATCGGCTTTGCGCGATAAGTGATAGCGCTCGCATTCTTTTGCTAAGCGTTCCGCTAGGGCGTCCACTTCCTTCGCATATTGATGGCGGCGGTCCTGAGGCCGACGCTTGCGGCAATCACTGATGGGTCGCCACGGATGCCAAGGCCAGAACGGCCCCGCTGCTGCGAGGAGGAAGACCCGGACGTAACCGATGAGAAGGTTGCCTGCCATGGAGCTCTCATCTGAGGCGGAGGCCTGCTCCGCTCGTTCAAGTTGAATTAGGAAATCTGGCGGCTTGTCCTAGAGTTTATTCGTAGCAATGGAAATTGGGCGAATCTAAATTGGTAGGTCTCTCGTCAATTCGAGCAGCGATTGTCGCGGCTAAGGACCTGATATTTCACCCAACGAACCGATGTAGCCCACCTTGGATAGTGCTTCGGTTTGATCGCTCGCTCACTTATTTCCGCGCCTGAACATTGAGGCTTATCGGCGCGTCGCCGAACAACATCGCGCTGGTGTCCTTGAACAGCCCAAATTCAGGCACCCGCCGGATGTCCCGGAATCCGGCCCTATGCAGATACTCGCCGAGGAACTCGAAATTAAAGCCGACGTAATGAACATCGTAGGGTGTCATCCGGCCACCGAACATCATCCGCATGACCTGAAATCTGCCTTCGCCGTTATTCGATGGATGCAGGAATAACCGGCAAAGCATCTCCAAGTCGGGGACCGAGACGCGCAAGCGGCCGCCAGGCTTTAGGACGCGGTGAATCCCTTTGAGCGTGTTTTGGAGTTCGCCATTGTACCCCAAATGCTCCAGCACGTGGGACGCGTAGACCTCGGAGCATCTTTCGTCGGCAAGGAAGGACAAATCATTGCAGTTGCCGACGTAATCCACGCTGGGCCCCGGCAAGGCATCGAGGATGACCCAACCGTCGCGTTTCACCGCACCGCCGATGTGCAGTTTGAAGCCTCCCGCCGGAACGGACTTTTCCGAAAGAGTCGGTGCCGCATTCGGTACTCCGGCATGCATGTTCGAGCCTCGGCAGGGGTTGTTAATTCCCATAAACACTACCTTATGGTACTTGCTTTTGCCAATGGCCGAAGGTCTTGAGGGGCAAATGCCTAATCGGCAGCCTTGACCGCGAAGCCGGCCGGTAAATCGCCGTTCTGACGGGCTTGCCACATACTGATGTAAGCGGCTTCAATGTGCCGGGTGGAGCGCGCGGTGTCGAAAAGGGGGTAGGCACCGCGGTTGCGCGCGAGCTTATCTTTCAGCGCCGCGCGATACGCCGGCTCGGCGGCGATCTTCAACGCCAGAGCCTCGTAGTCCGGCAAAGACTCCGTTACGAGCTCCGCTAGTCCGACAGCATGCAATATGCTCGCCGCCATCCTGCCGACAAAGGTTTCGCCGATCGCGGTCAACACCGGAACCCCGGACCAAAGCGAGGCTGCGGCCGTTGCGCCGGCATTGTAAGGGGTGGTGTCGAGAAAGAGATCCGCCAATCGCTGCCGCGCCAAGTGCGCGGAGAGCGTAATCCGCGGCGCAAAGACGAGTCGGCCGGGGTCGATGCCGCAGCGTTGCGCCTCCCGCCGCAGATTGACCGCGGCTTCTGCATTCGATTCCAAAAGCCAGAGCACGCTGCCTTCAACCTTGTGCAACAGGCGCATCCACAATTCGAACATTGCCGGGCTAAACTTGTAGGTGGCGTTGAACGAGCAGAACACGAAGCCCGTGCTGGGCAATCCGGCATCCGGGCGCGACGGGGTCACAGGCGCGATTTTCAGCCGGTTGTCGTTCGGTAGAAAACAGCCGGGAAGATGCACGATGCTCTCGGTGTAGTATCTCTGTTGCTCGGGCGGCAGTACGATCTCGTTCGCGATCACGTAATCGATGTAGGCCGCTCCCATGGTTCCGAGAAAACCAAGATAGCTCACCTGGATCGGCGCCGGACGCCGCGCGAGAATGCCGGGCCGCGCATTTTCAGTGTGCCCCATCAAGTCGACCGCGATGTCGATTTCAAGCTCGCGAACGAGATGCGCTATCTCTTGATCGGTCTTATGCGCGACATCGATGAAATGCTCGAAAGCGCCTTTTATGCGTTCGCGCATCGGCGAGTTTCGGTCCGGTCCAAACGAAATCGCCGTCGCGTCAAAGCGCGATCGGTCGTGCCGTTCGTAGAGGCCGATCGCCGAATTCGCGATCGGATGTTCGTGGAAATCGGCCGACAGATAGGCAACGCGAATGCGGTCGTGAGAATAAATCTCGCCGCGCCACAACGCCGGGAAGGCCGGTTGATCGTGGACGTGGCCTCTGGCGCAAAGCAGCTGGTCGGCGGGTGACGACGATATCGAGAGGAGGGCGAAGGGAATGCTCAGGACGTTTTGTGTCCGCATGAGCGACAGAAGGTCGTCGATCTCCGCGTCCAGATTGCTCCAGTCACACAGATAAAGCTTGGCATGGAGACGGGCGCTTGCGGCGTAGTTCAGACGCGGCTCTAGCGCCAGCGCCTTGTCATAGGCGGCAAATGCCTCGTTGAATTGCTTGAAGTCATTGAAGACATTGCCGCGGCCGAGCCAGGCTTCGGCGAGTCCGGGCTTCAGCGCCAGCGCCTTGTCATAGGCGGCTAAGGCATCGTCATGCCGTTTAAGGTCAGTGAAGACGTTGCCGCGGCCCAGCCACGCTTCGGCCAAGCCGGCCTTGAGGGACAGTGCCCGGTCGTAAGCATCCAAGGCATCGGCATATTGCTTGAGCTCATTGAAGATCTTGCCGCGCCCCAGCCAGGCTTCGGCGAAATCGGGTTGGAGCGCGAGCGCCCGCTGGTAGTCAGCTAGCGCTTCCTCGAAGCGCTTGAGCATCGTAAGCGATTTCCCCTTGTTATAGAACGCTTCCGCAAATCGCGGATTGAGCGCAATCGCCCGGTCGAAATCTTCGAGCGCCCTCTCATGGCGCTTCAGCTCGTTGAGCACCGTGCCGCGATTGTTCCACGTTTCCGGCGCGGCGGGATTGATTGCAAGAGCTTCGGTGAATCGCTCAAGGGCTTCCTCCGGCCGATTGAGCGCTTTGAGCACGCTGCCATAATTGTAGAGCGTCGCATCGGATTTAGGCTGCTCTCGCAACGCTAAGCGCAGGTAGGTCTCGGCTTCGGCAAAATGGCCGAGCTGGGTGAGCGTAATGCCGAGAAGATTCAACGTCGCTATATGTGCGGGAGAGGCGCGAAGGACGGTCTTGAACAGACGCTCGGCTTCGTTGAGGTTTCCGGCTTTGAGCGCCGCCAAGGCCTGCTGGAATGTCTGATTATCCGGTAGCGGCACTGCTCAGGGTCTCGTCAAGTCCGGGCGGGCGGCGCTATCCGCCTGATATAGGCCGCATAGGCGCTATTTCCGAATTGCTTGAGCCATGGCTCCATTTGCTCGAGGGTGACAAAGCCCGATCGTAGCGCGATCTCCTCGGGGCAGCAGATTTTCAGTCCCTGCCGGCGTTCCAGCACAGCGACGAATTCGGAGGCGCCAAGGAGCGAGTCCGTCGTGCCGGTATCCAGCCAGGCGTAGCCGCGGCCCATCTGTTCGACGTGGAGCTCGCCGGTCTCGAGGTATCTGCGGTTGACATCGGTGATTTCCAGCTCGCCGCGAGCCGACGGTTTTACGCCCTCGGCATAGCGGAGCACCGCATTGTCATAGATATAAAGCCCGGTGATGGCCCAATTTGATTTCGGCTGTTTCGGCTTTTCCTCGATCGAGGTTGCCCGGCCCGCGCTATCGAAGGACACGACGCCATAGCGCTCGGGATCGACGACCTCGTAGGCGAAAATCGTGGCCCCCGACTGCCGGTCAGCGGCGCTCTTGAGAAGCTCGGCTAAGTTATGCCCGTAGAAGATATTATCGCCCAGCACCAAGGCGCAGGGTTCGGTGCCGATGAAATCGCGCCCAATGAGGAAGGCCTGAGCGATGCCTTCCGGCCGCTGTTGAATTGCGTAGCTGATCGACACGCCGAACTGGCGGCCATCCTGCAACAGCGACTCGAACAGCGGACGATCGTGCGGCGTGGTTATGATCAAGATGTCGCGGATGCCTGCGAGGAGCAGCACCGACAGCGGATAATACACCATCGGCTTGTCATAGACCGGCAGCAATTGCTTCGAGATCGCAATGGTTATCGGGAACAGGCGCGTCCCGCAGCCGCCCGCCAAAATTATTCCTTTCATGCATTTGCTCCATGAGGGGCGGCGATCAGCTGATTCAGGCAGCGCTCAAGTCCCGTTTGCCAGGCGGGGAGACGTAATCCGAATATGCGTGCTAATTTTGCGCCGTCGAGACGCGAATTGGCCGGCCGCCGGGCCCGCGTCGGATATTGGCTCGTCGCGATTGGTCGGATGGTGCACGACGGGCCGCCCCTGGCCGCCGAAAGGTCCATCGTGGTGCGGGCAAACTGGCACCAGGTCGTTTCTCCGGCAGCCGTCGCATGATAAATGCCGCAAAGCCCCGGCCGATCTTTCGCCGACAACAGCGCGTCACCGATGGTGACAATCGCCGTGGCCAAGTCTGCCGCGAATGTGGGCGCCCCCCATTGGTCGTCAACGACATTGATCACATCGCGTTCGTCGGCAAGTCGCAGCATCGTCTTCACGAAATTGCTGCCATCCGCGCTGAACACCCAACTGGTGCGCAAAATCACGAAATCGGCGGTCACGGCGGCAACGGCGTCTTCACCGGCGAGCTTCGATTGACCATAGACCCCGATCGGGTTCGTCAAATCCGTTTCGAAGTAGGGCTCGCGTTTGGTTCCGTCGAAGACATAATCGGTGGAAATGTGGATCAGTGGTGCGGCGATCGCCCGCGCTGCTGCCGCGACATGGCGGGCGCCGTCACGGTTGATTTTGTAGGCTTGGACCGCGTCGTCCTCGGCCTGGTCGACCGCGGTATAGCCTGCCGCATTGATGATCATATCCGGACGAAAATTGCGGATCGCCGTATCGACGGCGCTCGCGTCGGTAATATCAACCGTCGCGCGTCCGGCGCTCCGGGAGTTGTCCCCGCGCGCGGAATATATGCGGACAAGCGCTTGGGCTACCTGGCCCTGGTCGCCCGATATGAAGACCCTGCGAGACATCAGCGGTCAGGCATTGGTAAGACCGAGGCGTTCGCCACTGTAAACCCGGTCGCGGAGCGGCTGCCACCATGCATGATTGTCGACATACCAACGGACGGTCTTTTGCAGGCCGGTC
>Ga0182018_10003744_pt1 | contig 13346 bp, 9 predicted proteins | sample 812P2MmetaG_FD_120490 | JGI IMG/M metagenome (GOLD analysis project Ga0182018, IMG submission 120490) | Permafrost microbial communities from Stordalen Mire, Sweden - 812P2M metaG | ecosystem: Environmental > Terrestrial > Soil > Wetlands > Permafrost | place: Sweden: Stordalen | collected...
CGATCCCCGATGCCGTGCAGGCGACCCAGATGGGCGCGTTTGGCTTCCTCACCAAGCCGGTCGACAAGCAGGAGCTGCTCGACCACGTGCAAAAGGCCCTGCGCATCTCCGGCTTCAGCGCCTCGGATGAGGACTGGCGCGCGGAGATCGTCACGCGCAGCTCAGTCATGGAGGAGAAGCTGGGGCAGGCGCACATGGTCGCGGGCACCGACGCACGCGTCCTCATCACGGGTGAGAGCGGCACGGGTAAGGAGCTCCTCGCGCGCGCGATTCATCGTGCCAGCCCGCGACGCAATAAGGCGTTCGTCGCGATCAACTGCAGCGCCATGGCGGAGAATCTGCTCGAGTCCGAGCTCTTCGGTCATGAGAAGGGCTCCTTTACCGGCGCGACGCGCGCGCACAATGGCCTCTTCCAGGCCGCCGACGGCAGCACGCTCATGCTCGATGAGATCGGCGACATGCCGATGCGGCTGCAGGTGAAGCTGTTGCGCGTGCTGCAGGAGAATCTGATTCGCCCCGTCGGCAGCACCGATCCCATCGCGGTGAACGTGCGCGTGATTTCCGCAACCCACCGCGACCTGCAGCAGCTGATGGCGGAAGGGCAATTTCGCGAAGACCTCTACTATCGGCTGAACGTCGTGCACATCGAGATGCCGGCTCTCAACCGGCGCCGCGAGGACATCCCGCTGCTGGTGGCGCACTTTCTGGCGCAGATCGCCAAGGAAAGCGGCGTACGCAAGATCTATGCGCCGGAGGCTGTGGAGCTGCTCGCCACCGCCGACTGGCCCGGCAACATTCGGCAGCTGCAGAACGTCGTTCGGCAGAATGTCGCGCTGTCACAGACTCCCATCATCCCGGTGGAGCTCGTGCAGCAGTCTTTGGGCGGCGGCCCCGGCCGCCTGCCCTCGTTCGATGAGGCACGCGACGAATTTACGCGCAGCTACCTGTCGCAGATCCTGCAAATCACCGGTGGCAATGTGAGTCAAGCGGCGCGCCTTGCGAAGCGCAACCGCACCGACTTCTACAAGTTGCTCGGGCGGCATCAACTGACGCCCGAGGAATTCAAGCAGCGCTAGAGCGCGCGCCCACGGCGCGCTGCGCGCCTGCTACAGCGGCGTTGCGGCGCTGCGCGCGAACTGCGCGGCGTCGATGCGATGCTTCTGCAGCAGGTCATAGAGCGTCGGGCGCGTGATGCCGAGGAGTTCCGCGGCGCGCGATAGGTTCGCGCGCGCCACCGCGAGCGCCTGGCGCACGGCCTGTACTTCGGCTCTGTGGCGAGCGACGCGCAAATTCAAATACTCCGGATCGTTCCCCGGGTCCTCAAGGCCCAGATCGGCCGCGCTGACGACGGCGGAGTCGGCCATGATGACTGCGCCCTTGACGCGATTTTCAAGCTCACGCACGTTACCCGGCCAGCGATGCGCCTGAATGGCGCGAATGGCATCCGGCGCGAATCCCTTGGTCGCGCGGCTATAGCGCTGCGCGGTCTCCTGCAGCATGACTTGCGCGAGTAACAGGCCATCGCCTTGTCGGTCGCGCAGCGGCGGGATGCGCAGCGTCACTTCGCTCAAGCGATAGTAGAGATCCTCGCGAAACGCGCCGCTTGCCATGAGCGCATCGAGATCGCGGTTCGTAGCGCAGATGAGACGCAGATCAAGCGCGATCGGCGTGCGGCCACCGATTCTCTCCACGGTGCGCTCCTGCACGACGCGCAGGAGCTTCGCCTGCAGCGACGCGGGCATCTCGCCGATCTCATCCAAAAACACGGTGCCGCCGTGCGCGCTTTCAAGCTTGCCTGCGGTGCGCTTGGCGGCGCCGGTAAAGGCGCCCTTCTCGTAGCCGAACAGTTCGCTCTCGAGCAGCGTGTCGGGAATTGCAGCGCAGTTGATGGCAACAAACGGCTGCTGCACCCGTCCGGAAAGCCGATGCAGCGCGCGCGCCAGGAGCTCCTTGCCGGTGCCGCTTTCCCCGAGAATGAGCGCGGTGGCATTGGTCGGCGCGACCTTTTCGATCGCATGGCACACGGCGCGCATCGCGTCGCTGACGCCAATGATCCCTTCGAGCGCCATGGAGCCGGTCTGCTCGCGCAAACGCCAGTTCTCCGTCTCAAGCTCGCGCAGGCGAAAGGCCCGCCGCACGACGATCGAGAGCACCTGGGCGATGACCGGCTTGTGATAGAAGTCCGCGGCGCCGAGTCCCACCGCCTGTACCGCAAGCTCGCGCGCCTCAGGCTCGGTCATGGCGATGATCTTGGTGTTGGGGGCCAGAGCGAGGATCTGGCGCAAAAGCTCAAGCTCGCGCGCGGCGTGCGCCGCCTCCCGGGCGCTGCCCAGATCGAACAGCACAACATCGGGCTCTGCGCGGCGCACGAGCGCGAGCGCCTGCTCGCACAGGTCAACGCCCACCACATCGAGATCGGCAAACATCGTCGCAAGCTCGCCACGCAAGGCCTGATCGCTCTGCACCAGGAGCAGCTTGCGGCGCTCGTGGCCGGCTTCGAGCGCGCCCATCAGCGTGCGCCCTTGCCCATGAACACCACTTCGACGGTCTGCAAGAGGATGGAGAGGTCGAAGAGGAGACTGTTGTTCTTGATGTAGTACAGGTCGTATTGCAGCTTCTCGATCGCGTCCTGCTCGGATGAGCCGTACGGATAGCACAGCTGTGCCCAGCCGGTAATCCCGGGCTTCACGCAGTGACGCTCGACGTAGTACGGAATCTTCTGCGCAAGCTCGGTCACGAAATGTGGCCGCTCCGGCCGCGGGCCAACGAGGCTCATGTTGCCGCGGAGCACATTCAAGATCTGCGGCAGCTCGTCGATGCGCAACTTGCGCATGATCCCCCCGACGCGGGTGACGCGCGGGTCGTCCTTCTCCGCCCAGCGCGCCTGCCCATCCGTCTCCGCGTCGCGCCGCATGCTGCGGAACTTCAGGAGCTCAAACGAGCGCCCGGCGCCGCCGACACGCGCCTGCCGGTAGAATACCGGCGCCCGCCAACCGTCCTCGACGAGGATCGCGAGCGCGCTCAGAATCATGATGGGCAGCGAGACGGTGAGGATCAACACGCTCGCGACGACGTCGAGCGTGCGCGAGGAAAAAAGTCGCAGCGGATCGCGGCGAAAGCCCGGACCGAAGATGAGCCAGCTCGGATTCAGGACGTCGAGGCGCACGCGCCCGGTCTCGCGCTCGAGAAAGGTCAATAGCTCAGTGACGTCGACGCCCGCGAGACGGCATTCGAGCAGCTCGCGCAACGGAAACTGGCGGCGGCGATCGTCCATCGCGACGACGATTTCATCCACGGCATGGCGCTGGCACAGGTCAAAAAGCCCGAGCGAAGAATCAAGCGTCGTGACCGGCAGTGCGCGCGCCTCGCCGTCCGCTTTGACGAAGCCCACGAGCACGAAGCCGCGGCGATCGGAGCGGCGGCGCAGTTCAGCGATTGCGGCGGCACCCTGCCCCGAGCCGTACACCAGCACACGACGCTTGAAGACATCCTCGTGAACGAGGCGCGTAAACACCGTCCGGGTTAGCGTGACAGCCACGATCGACCCGACCGTAGCCAGGAGCATGACTCCGCGCCCCACCCGCAGCGCCGGGACGACGTACCAAACCACCGCGGTCACCGCGATGCCGGCCACCATCGCCGCAACTACGCGCACGACGATGCCGAAGGCGCGCGCGCGCTGCCGGGCGCTGTACAGACCAAAGGCCAACAGGCACAGCATCATCACCACGCCAAAGACCAGCGCCCGCGGCCACAATGGTCCGATGGCCTCGAAAGGCGCGATATCACCGCGGAAGCGCACGTGGGCGGCGAGAATGAATGCCGCACAGCACACCGCGAGCTCGACGACTGCGAGCACCGCTATCGAGACGTGCACGTGCTCACCGATCAGACGAAAGCGCATAGAACTCTTGTGTAGGCCATTCGATTTAGGGCGTGAATACTTTACAGCGAAGTGTAAGGAATTTCCGCGCACTGACCGTGAAACGACTCACAGCAGCGGGCGCCGGGGGAAATGGGATCGGGCGTGGTCGGCAATTCTGCTATATTCCGCAGAATTCAAGATTGGCGCGCCACAGCATGATGCCTACGCATTCGCGGACCCTACGATGGCTGGCGCTGGGCATCGTGGCGGTCATTCTCATGACGGTATGGGCGCGGCAGATGACCGGCGCTGCGATCGAGAAGGACTCCGCCCAATTGGTGCGCATGGCCCTCAACCTCGACCGGCACGGTGTGATCTCATTGGAGGAAGCTCCCCCGTACACGCCCACTGACTATCGGGAGCCCATCCCGGTATTCGCAAGCGCCCTCGCCATCAAGATCATGGATGGCGTTCTCGGCGCGGCGCCGGATGACGCCTATTTCAGCGGGCAGCGGGCAAAGTACCTCAAATATCAGAATCTCGTTTGGCTGCCGCTCCTCAGCGCCGGCGCCTTCTGGGCCGCGTATGTCCTGACGTCGTCATTCTCGCTGGGTCTGCTCGGGCTGCTGCTGGTCAACATCCCCTTTGCCGGCGGCCATTTCGGTGCAGGCCTCGTGGATGGCGTGTTTTCCGATGTACCGGCAGCCGCCTTCTTCATGTTCGCCTGCACGGCCCTGGCGGTTGGCTTCGTGCATCGGAGACTCCGCTTTATCGCGCTCGCCGGGCTCCTCTTCGGCATCACAACGCTCGTCAAGGCCCCGGTGTTGTACGTATTCATCGGCGTCATCCTGCTGCTGCCGTGCGTCTTCTTGCTGCAGCGCCAGCCGATTCGTGCCGTGGTGCGCGATTGGATCGTGCTGATCGTGCCGTTCGCCTGCGTCATCACTCCGTGGATGTACCGCAATCACGTCGAGCTCGGATCATTCCAGCTCTCGCAGCGGGCCGGCGTCGTCCTCATGTACCGCGCCCTCAAAGATCAGATGACGTGGCTGGAGTACCGAGGCTCATTCTATGTCTGGGGTCCGGGCTTTCTGCAGAAACCGCTCGGCCATATCCTCGGATTCACGCCTGAGGATCTGGTCCGCGGCGGACGTTTGCAGCACCTCAATACGGCCTTGGACTCAGACTTCGCGACGGACGACCTGGCCGCCGAGCGCGCCGGGCGCCCGGACCAGACGCTGACCTACTATCGTCGGGCCCGCGCGGAGCGCACAAAAATCGAGATGGAACTCGATCGCGCCGGAAACCAGCACGCGGAACTCGATGGGGATGACATCCTGAAGAAGCGCGCCATGAACCTGATCATCGAACATCCGTGGCGGCATCTGGCGCTGATCATTCCGTTTCTGTGGCGGGGTGCAACCTTTGTCTTCCCGATCCTGATAATCGCTCTGGTGATTGCGGTGCGCAGGCGCCGCTATGATTTGGCGTTATTCGTCCTGCCGGCGTTTGGGCTCGTGATGTTCTTCGCCCTCTTCAGCCATTTCATCGCGCGCTATGCCCTGCCCGCCCGTGAAGTGGCCACCGTGGCCCTCATTGCCCTGGTGGCGCTGCTTTGGTTGCCGAAGACAAAGAGCGCGTTCAGCGGATAGGTGATGAGGGACGCGAGCACCGTCGCTGCCGCGAAGGCCACCGGCGCCGATGACTTGCCGATGAGCGCCGTCAGCGGCAAACCGTAGCGCAGCGCGAGAGATATCAGCCAGGTACAGACGAGGCCCACCAACGCAACCACCACGAACGGGATGAATCTCGACCAGCTGCGCGCGGCTGGAGCGCCCGAAAATGTGAAGCGTTGATTGAGAACAAAGCTCACGGCTATCCCAGCCAGGTAAGCGAGCACCACCGATATGGAGTAGTGCCGGGGGTCATCCGTGCCCAGGAGGCGTCCGAAGAGCTCGCGACAGGCAATGCTGAGCAAGCCGGCAATCGTGCCAACCACGAAGAAGCGGCCATATTGGGCGAGGGAGAGCGAACGCGTGCGAATCAGCGCACCCCGGAATCCGTGCTCGGCGCGAGGTTGTTGGTCAGAATGCGCGGCGTCGCGGTGGATGCCGGGCGATTGGATTCCAGCTGCAGAATACTCAACAGGCAGCTCGAGAACATGATCTGCAGACCGAGAATCAAGAGTGTGGTACTCGGCACGACGATACGCAGCGACTGTTGCGGATCAAGATGACCGAAACCGCGAATTTCCCAGTTGCCGACCACCAACACGGCCAGCACCAGGCCGACCACGACGGCAGCGGCTCCCGCCAAAAGACCGATCTCAAGGCGCAGGACACCCCGCAAGCGCGCCACCAGCGGATCCGGCGGCAGCAGGCCGGATCGGATCGCATAGGTCTTTGCGAACATGTAAAACACGATCGCCTGGAAACCGCAGACAATACCCGCCGCGGTGAACACCAGCGTATTGACGTCGAAGCCGATCCCAAAGGCAAAGCGCGTGCCCGGCAAGATCCACGCCATGCCGGCGACCCCCAACAGCAACAACGCGAGCCCCGGATAGAAGAAGAGCCAAACGGGGCTGAACAACAGCAGAAAGCGCAAATTGCGCCAGCCGTCGCGCCAGCTGCGCATGTGCGGCGGGCGGCTGCGGCCGTCCGGCGAAAGTGTCGTCGGCACTTCGGCGATGCGCAGCTTGGCGAGCGTGGCCTTGACGACCATTTCGCTCGCGAACTCCATGCCGGTCTGCTGCAGGCCGAGCCCCAGAAACGCCTCGCGCTTGAACCCGCGCAGCCCGCAGTGAAAATCACCGCAGGGGCTGGAAAAAAATAGCCGGCCGATCGCAGTCAATACCGGGTTGCCAAAATACTTGTGCAGCGGCGGCATCGCATTCGGCTTGATGCCTCCGCGGAAGCGGTTCCCCATGACGAGCTCGTAGCCTTCGCGCAGCTTCTCTACAAACGGGTCCAGCGCGGTGAAGTCGTAGCTGTCATCCGCATCGCCCATGATGATGAACTTGCCGCGTGCGCCCTGGATGCCACCCAGCAGGGCGGCGCCGTAGCCGCGGGTGGGTATGGCGATGATGCGCGCCCCACAGCTCTGGGCCAGCGCCTGTGAACCATCGGTGCTGCCGTTGTCGGCGACGACGACTTCGCCCCTGATGTTTGCCCTCTGCAGAAAGCCCATCGCCTTCTGCACGCACGTCTGAATCGTCTCCGCCTCGTTCAAGCACGGCATGAGAATCGTCAGCTCCAGGGGTTCCACGGGTCCATTCATGCGGTTGTTCTCCAAGATCCGGCGTCCTCGCTGTTCATTGCTCTACCTATCGGTCGCTCGCGCGCAAAAAACTAAAGCCCGGCGGAAAATTCAACGGTCGGCTGCACGCGCGGATAGCGCTTTTCAGCCGCTGCGCGCACCAGATAATTTGACCGTTCGACGGGCATCAGACAACAAAACTATAGAGCAGTATTTTTATGTTGCTGCCAGCCATTACAGTATGACGGCTCCCTATGCTCTCTACTATGAACTGGCGCTCAACTCGTATCAAGGTCACACCCAGCCCCGCGGCGCGCTTATGTAGGCTCGCGGCGCCCATAAGCACAGCGGCGCGCCAGCATGCGGGGCTTTTGTGAACTGCGTCTCAGAATCGGCATCAGTCCCGCTCAAGCTTGCACGCCCGCGGCTCGAGGACGCCTGGGCTTCGGCAACCGCGCAGTTGCCAACCATCCTCAGGCTCAAGATCGGCCGATGGCATTTTTTTGAAATCACTCGACCGCAGGCTCGTCGCGGCAATTGCGTCACGCGTGTGTTTGCGAATCCGATCCACTTTCAATCGTCCGTCCCAAAAGTGCGAGCCCAATGCCCTGCGGAGCGCGCGCCGCCGACTCAGAAGGAAACGCGTGCAAAGGTGGGGTTTAATTTTAATGTAAGAAGGAGCTTTATGTATATTTCATAAATCATTGAAATAAATTAATATTTAACGGGATGCGAGCTGCTGTTAACTATCGTTCGCTCCTCGGGGCCATCGGTGGTAGACCGGTTGCGACCGCATTGTGGTGCGCAGAATTGCTGCGACCGCCGCCAACGCGAGACTCACAGCAACGAGGAGTGGCAGGAGCGTCGCGCACCGAACCCTCTTCGAGTACTGGGAGCGCTGCCCGCGCCCCCACTTCACACGCATGCACGCTGATCACGCGGCGCTCAGCTCCTGATAAAATATCATCGCCCTGGAGAGCGCGACTGGCCAGCCTCGCCGCTCAGCGCGAATTCCCATCCAGGTGCTCCCACGGCAACGCCCCGTCAAAGGCGGAAACCAGCATGTCAATCAGCGCGCGAACTGCGCGGCTTACGTAACGGGTCCGCGGATACACTACATGAATCGTGTCTGCAACCGGAGGCGTGTCGGCCATCACTTCGATGAGCTGCCCAGCACGCAAAGCCGGCGCCGCGATAAACAGCGGGAGCGCCGCCAGGCCGAGGCCGGCAATCGCCGCGTCACGCATGCTTTCACCATTGTTCAGATGTGTGCGGCCACGCACCACGACCTGTTGGGCCTTGACGCCGCCTCGCAAGGACTGGAATTGCCAATATGGCGCAATGCTCGCGTTGCCGTAGCAGATGCAGTCGTGTTCGGCGATCTCGTCCACCGAGCGCGGGAGCTCGTGAGCGCGCGCATATTCGGGGCTGCAGCACAGCACGCGCCGGCTGGCGGCGATGCGTCGTGCCATCAGCGCAGAGTCTTGCATTCGTCCGATCCGCACGCCGAGATCGAAACCGCCTGTCAGGATGTCTAGGAAGCGGTCGTTGAGATCGAGTGTCACATCGAGAGTCGGATGTTTACTCATGAACTCGAACAGCTTGGGGCCCAGATACACGGTGCCGAAGGTCATCGGCGCGGTGATGCGCAGGCTCGCCTGCAGCACTGCTTCGCTTGCGGGCGCGACCTCATCGACGGCCTGCTGCAGTCTCGAGACCACGTCGCGCATGCGATCGTAAAAGCGCCGACCCGCATCCGTCAGCGCCACGCCCTTGGGCGAGCGGTGCAGCAGTTTAGTCCTCAATTGCCGTTCGAGCCTGGCGATCCGCGTACTCAACACGGATTTCGCCACGCTCATCCGTGTCGCAGCGATGCTAACTCCACCGTGGTCGACGACCTGGATGAATGCGCGGATATCGGCAAGATCATAGTCCATCCCCGGCCCCTCCCCCGGCGCTCGATCACGTCGATGATCGGGATTTCCGGCGCTCGCCGCAATGGTCCCGATCCGTTCCGTTCATTCGAACGCCCTGTTCGCGATCAGCTGGCTAGGCATGCCGGCTTCGGCCGCCTAGTGTGCACCGCGCCCGACTACGAAAGGGTCATCAAATGAATGTCGCCCGCCGCCGTGACGCTCGAGGCCATTGCCAGACGACGCATGAAGCTTAGTCATGGATGAGCCCTGCGTTCTTGAACAGCCGATATTCCTCGATGATACGGATTGCGCCATCACTCGACACGATGTCGTACTGGGAAGTACAGCCGCCCTCTTGGCAGCGATTGTCCCATTAAGCGCGACGGCTCAAACTAGCAACCCGAGCGCGAGTCGCTCGCCTCGCCTCACATTGGAGATATGACGATGAACACAATCACGACGAAAGACGGAGTCACGATATTTTACAAGGACTGGGGAAGCGGCCAGCCGATTGTGTTCTCGCATGGATGGCCGCTATCGGCCGATGACTGGGATGCGCAGATGATGTTCTTTTTGAATCGCGGCTATCGCGTCATTGCACACGATCGTCGCGGTCACGGACGCTCGACGCAAACCGCCGAAGGTCACGACATGGATCATTATGCCGATGACCTGGCGGCCGTGACAGCGCACCTTAACCTCAAGAATGCCATCCATGTCGGCCACTCGACCGGCGGTGGTGAGGTCGTCCACTACATCGCGCGCCACGGTGTAAGTCGAGTGGCCAAGGCGGTGCTCATCAGTTCGGTACCACCGCTCATGGTCAAAACCCCGGCCAATCCGGGTGGCCTGCCGAAAGAGGTGTTCGATGGCTTCCAAGCGCAGGTTGCCACGAACCGGGCGCAATTCTACCTGGATGTCCCCTCGGGACCGTTCTATGGATTCAATCGGCCAGGCGCAAAAGTATCCCAAGGCATTATTCAGAATTGGTGGCGCCAGGGGATGATGGGCGGCGCTAAAGCGCACTACGACGGCGTCGTCGCGTTCTCCCAGACCGACTTCACGGCGGACCTCAAGGAAATCACGGTACCGACGCTGGTCATGCACGGCGATGACGACCAAATCGTGCCGTACGCCGATTCCGGTCCGCTGACGGCCAAATTGGTCAAGGGCGCGATTTTGAAGACCTACAAGGGTTTTCCGCATGGGATGCCCACGACCCAAGCGGAGACGATCAATGCGGATCTCTTGGCTTTCATAAAGTCATAGTCCTTTGCGGCGCTGGGGAGCATCGGCCGCAGCGCCTCGCCGATGCTTTCCACGCGGTTCCGCGTCACAGGCAATCGCCGGACGCCTTGTTCCGTTTGTGCGAACGCCCTGTTCGCAGTTTTCCGGCTAGGCAGGCTTGGTGGTGCCCGCTAGTGTCTAAGGCAAGCAATTTCAAAAGGCTCTCCCAATGCATGTAACTCGCCGTTCGGCAGATCGTGGCCTCGCTGACTTTGGCTGGCTTAAGAGTCGCCACACCTTTTCGTTTGGGGATTATTACGATCCCGCCCACATGGGGTTTGGCCCGCTGCGCGTCATCAACGAAGACCAAGTCGCGCCGGGTCAGGGATTCGGCAAGCATCCTCACCGCGACATGGAAATTCTGTCATGGGTCCTCGAGGGGACGCTCGAACACAAAGACAGCCTGGGGACCGGCGCCCAGATCTACCCTGGCGAATTGCAGCGCATGAGCGCCGGCACCGGCGTCATGCACTCCGAGTTCAATGGCTCAAAAACCGAGCCCGTGCATTTCCTTCAAATCTGGGTGATTCCGAACCGTTCGGGACTCACTCCGAGTTATGAGCAACACCGCTTCCCGCCCCAAGAACTGGCCAACCAATGGCGCTTGCTGGCTTCCGGCAAGCCGCGCAATGGAGCTTTGACGATTCACCAGGACGTTGAGCTGTATGCCACGCGCCTTGGCACCGGCCAACACCTGGATCACGTCCCGTCCCCCGGACGCAAGCTCTGGTTGCAGGTCGCACGCGGTACCATTGCGACCGGCGGCGAAGTCTTAAGCGCCGGCGATGGCGCCGCTTGGTCTGACCCTCCTTCGATTCGAGTTACTTCCAAGGGCGACGCGGAGCTGCTGCTCTTTGACATGGCGCCCTGAGACACACCAATCGCAGACCACGGACATGGAAGAGCTCTGATGATCACCGCTAAAGCACAGCCCGGCAAGGCGCTGCTTACGCCCGCAGATCACACGCCGACTCTGCCACCAGGTTATTTGGCGTGAAGCTATACGCAATTTCGCTGACAATCGCAGTCTTGGTCGGAGTGATTTATGGACTCTTTAAATTTAGGTCACCGGCCCCACCGGGTGATTGCCCTCGTCGGTCTGGCGGGCATGCTACTCGGAGAACAAATCCTTCCGCTCGGCAAACGCATGCTGACGCGAGACCCGGTGAACCTGGCGGCGGTTGCCAAGCAACCCCGCGATCACGCATTCGGGCAATTGCCGCAACGACGGCACTCCCCACGCACCGGCGCTGCAAGCTTTGAGAAGCGCGCAGGCTGAGGTGGCCCAGTGAGTGGTCGCACTGGCGGTCCGGACATCATTCTCCAGAAGGGTCGGTTTGCGACTCTGCGTCGTGCGGCGCCCAACGCGACCGCGGTCGCGATCCGCGATCAGAGGTTCATCGCAGTAGGTTCCGAAAGCGAAATATTGCCTCTAGCCGGGGCCGCAACGCGCGTCATCGACTTGAAGGGACGACTCGTTCTGCCAGGCCTGATCGACAATCACCTTCATCTGATACGCGGCGGCCTCAATTTCAACTTGGAGCTGCGTTGGGACGGCGTGCGTAGCGTCGCCGACGCCATGGCGATGCTTAAGCGGCAGGTTGCGGCTACCCCGCCGCCGCAGTGGGTGCGGGTCGTCGGCGGATTCACCGAACACCAGTTTGTCGAGAAGCGGTTACCGACGATCGAGGAACTCAACACTGTTGCCCCGGATACGCCGGTATTTTTGCTGCACCTTTATGATCGAGCGCTGCTGAACCGCGCGGCGTTACGGGTCGTCGGCTACACGCGAGACACCGTGAATCCGCCGGGTGGCGAGATTACCCGCGACGCTCGCGGCAACCCGACCGGTCTGCTGTTGGCTCGACCCAACGCCGGCATTCTTTACGCCACTCTTGCCCGCGGCCCGAAGCTGCCGTTCGAGTATCAGCTCAATTCCACTCGTCACTTCATGCGTGAGCTCAATCGTCTGGGCGTGACTGGGGCCATCGACGCCGGTGGGGGTGCTCAGAATTATCCCGAGGACTACGCCGTCATCCAGAAGCTAGCCGACGAAGGCCAGTTGACCGTTCGCATCGCGTACAACCTATTCACGCAAAAGCCATGCGGTGAGCGCGACGACTTCCTCAACTGGGCCCGGACTTCCCAGTACCAGCAGGGCAGCGACTATTTCCGGCACAACGGCGCGGGTGAGATGCTGGTCTTTTCGGCAGCGGATTTCGAGGACTTCCGGGAACCGCGGCCTGATCTGGCTGCTACCATGGAGACAGAACTCTACGACGTGGCGAGGGTTCTCGCTGCGAACCGATGGCCGTGGCGGATGCACGCGACCTATGAGGAGACCATCTCGCGCGCTCTGGGCGTGTTCGAGCAACTCAATGACGAAATACCGCTTAAAGGATTAAATTGGTTCTTCGATCACGCCGAGACCATATCTGAGCGGTCGATCGAGCGGATCGGGCGACTCGGCGGCGGCATCGCCGTGCAGCATCGCATGGCGTATCAAGGCGAGTATTTCGTGGAGCGCTACGGTGCCGCCGCTGCTGCGACCACCCCACCCGTTGCGAAGATGCTGGCGATGGGCGCGCGCGTGTCGGCTGGTACCGATGCGACACGCGTCGCTTCATATAACCCTTGGGTATCGCTCGCGTGGCTCACGACGGGTCGCACCGTGGGAGGCCTGCGTATCTACCCGGAGCGCAATTGTTTAGACCGCGAAACCGCCCTACGAATGTGGACCGAGAACGTCGCCTGGTTCTCAAACGAGGAGGGCGCAAGGGGACGCATCGAAAGTGGACAGTTCGCCGATCTGGTAGTGCCGGATCGCGACTATTTCTCCTGCCCCGATAATGAGATATCGGATATCAGCTCGGAGCTCACGATGGTGGGCGGAAAGATCGTTTACGCAGCCGGTACCTTCGCCGCGCTGGATCAGAGTGCGCCGCCTCCGGCTATGCCCGACTGGTCGCCGGTGAGGACGTATGGAGGCTACGGCGCGTGGGGTGCGGCCGGTCAGGGCG
>Ga0182018_10003745_pt1 | contig 13344 bp, 12 predicted proteins | sample 812P2MmetaG_FD_120490 | JGI IMG/M metagenome (GOLD analysis project Ga0182018, IMG submission 120490) | Permafrost microbial communities from Stordalen Mire, Sweden - 812P2M metaG | ecosystem: Environmental > Terrestrial > Soil > Wetlands > Permafrost | place: Sweden: Stordalen | collected...
ACCCGGCAACCAGGATTGCCGCCAGCAGAGCGGATTGAACCAAGGTTTTACCTCGACGTTCGGTTCTCAACGAGCGAGTTGACATGTTCGAGTCTCCGATTGCCTCAGCAACGAGCCATCCATCCCCGTGATAGCCACCCCTTCAGACGTAGGGTAACGCCTGCCGGATCGGTTTTGCGCGCTGATCGTCAGGGCGATAGACCGATGCGGCGAATTGACGGTTTTGATCGGTAGATTGGCGCCAAAGACCCTGCAACTGGGCTAGAATTATGAATGGTGTTTCCTAAATCCTTGCGGCTTGCATCCTATTGGCAGTTACAAACCGTGGCGTGGGCCGGTTACTATGTCTGGACGCTGTTGGGAGATCTTCCGGAAATTGCGAGACGCCCGGCAGCGTTCCGCGAAGGTACGGTGCTGGTGGGTTTACTATTCCTCGGGAGCTGTATATTGCATCCTGTGTGCCGGTGGCTGCTGCGGCATTACCCTTCCTGGATCGCGTTTGAATTGCGCGCTTTGGTAGTTTCGGTCGCCATCGGAGCGACCATCGCGTTCGTGTATGAAGTGACGTTTGCGGGGATTCACGACCTGAATATGGTGGAACTGGCCTCATTTTCGGCCCATTTCCCTTTCTTGCTCATCAGTTGGTGCAGCCTATATTTCAGTATCAAGCAATGGAATAAATCGTGGTCTGAAAGGGAACGTCTGTTTCGCGCCGAATCCGAATTGCGGGAAGCCCGGTTACAAGCCTTGCGCTACCAGTTGAATCCGCACTTTCTATTTAACTCGCTGAACGCCGTTTCCACGCTGGTTCTGGATGGCGAGGCTTCCGCGGCTACCAAGATGTTGTCGCAAATCGGGGATTTCCTGCGCACCAGCCTGAACGACCAGGCCGCCCTGGAGGTGCCTCTTTCAGAGGAGATGGCATTTGCGGAACAGTACATCGCAATCGAGAAAACCCGGCTGGGGGACCGGTTGCAAGTGGAGTTAACCATATCTCCAGACACGCTGGATGCCATGGTGCCGGGCATGTTACTTCAGCCGCTGGTGGAGAATGCGGTGCGCCATGGCGTGGCGAGCATTGCCGAGGGCGGGAAGATCGCTATAGAAAGCGGGCTGCACGAAGCGCGATTACGAATTATCGTCAGGAATTCGGGACGCCAAGGCCCTGGCAAACACGGGGAAGGCGAGAATGGGATCGGCAAACGCAACATCTCGGAACGGTTGCAGACACTGTACGGTAACGATCATCAATTTTTGCTGGAGTGGCCGAAATCCGGCGGCTGTGTCGTCACAGTGGAACTACCGATCCGGAGAATCAAACCGCAAGAGGTATCGCCGTGTTAACGCTTATTGTGGATGACGAGCCGTTGGCTCGCCGTGGGGTCGTTCTCAGGCTGCGGCGGTTTAAGGATGTCGAGATCGTCGGACAATGCGGGGATGGCGTGTCCGCGGTCGAGAAAATACTCGACCTTTCGCCCGACTTGGTCTTCCTGGATGTGCAGATGCCGGGAATGGATGGTTTCGAGGTTTTGCGCGCGTTGCCAAAAGAGAAGCTGCCGAACGTAATCTTTTTGACCGCGTATGAACAGCACGCAGTGCGCGCATTCGAGGTTCACGCGTTGGACTACCTGCTGAAGCCGGTGGACGACGAGCGCTTTGCGGCCGCTATCGGCCGGGCCCGAAAGCTCGTCGATTCATCGTTGAAGACGAAGATGGCTGAACGCGTTTTGCAGATGCTCGAACAGACACAAGAAAAATTCGTCTCGCGTTTCACGGTGCAAACCGGACCTCGCATACAAATTGTTCAGGCGGACGATGTGGACTGGATTGGAGCTGCCGGGGATTATGCGGAGCTTCACGCGCACGGCCGCGCTTACCTGCTGCGTGAGACCATGGCTTCGCTGGAGCAGAGGCTCAATCCGGCGAATTTTCTTCGCATCCATCGTTCCCGAATCGTGCGGGCGGAAAACATCGTGGAGCTGCGCTCCATCGAGAATCGGGAATTCATTGTCCGGCTTTCCGACGGCTCCGAACACCGCTCCAGCCGCACTCACGCGAACCGTCTGGAACGCTGGTTGTCCTCCGGAGGGCAGTGACGGCAGACCGGCCCCGTCTCATTCATATATTCGACACGATGCAGGTCGTCGGCCTTGAGCTGATCCCGGATCTCTTGTTCGACCGGGTAGTTTTGCACCTCGCGCCAGTTCCCCAGTTGCGCGGGAAACAGGTCCAGCGGCGGTCCGGCGGGGACACTCTCGCTGCGCGACGCGGCGTAGAACAGGGTCGCCTGAAGCGCCAGCACAGCGAGGCCCTGCTTAACACTAGCGTCCGAGTTGCGCGACGCAGATGGAACGGTACTAGAGCTTGACGATGCGCGCGCAAGCACGAGGGCGCGCACGAAAGATGCTCACTTCGTCTTCCAGAACATCGGTAACGGCCTAGGATTGAACATCCGCTATAGTTTTAGGGCAATCAATCAGCCAAGTGACCGAACTCCAATGGCGGGGGATGCAGACTTTCACACTATTTTAGCGGGCCAGTCGGTACAAACGGTCGAGCCAGCGACTAGCTTTACCGGCGAATACGAAGTTGTGTTTATATTTGAAAGTCTCGGCGGAAGAAAATACCAGACGACACTGACAATGAAGAATTTGGTGCTCAAAGACTTTAAATTCATGCCAGCGCCCGATAGAGGGTAACCGGCCCGACGTTCAAAAGGTCGGTTCGTCATAAAACTACTGCGTTCGCGCCCGTTTGATAATCCTTGTCTTCAGTTCCTTCCCGTCGGGCTTCAGCAATATCAGATACTCGCTGCCGTCGAGAGCAATTTGAACAGCGTCACCGATGATGAGTCCTTGGCCGAGGTCACCGGAACGGCGGCGGACGCGCTCTCCCCTAGCGGTGTAAACCAGATCACCGACTCGTACAGTGAAGATGGCCCAGCGATAGGAAGTGCCTTCATCAAGTCTTTCGTCCTCGGTGACACTGACCAGCTTGCCTGTTTGGAAGTTACGCTTTGTTGCAGCAAGAAAAGTAGTTGCAAGCGTCAATGTCAATGCAACCATGAGCAGTACTTTGCGCACTTCGCATCCTCCTAAAATCCGAGCTTCTGACGTTCCGGCGGCGGTTGGAGGTTTTGAAAATAGAACACGATACCGTCTACTCTCCGCAGGGCAAGTGGCTCATCGCAATACCGCTTGTTCGACATTTGCACGGCGCGGCGGCGGCCTGAGTGCCCTATACGCGATACTCCAACAGTAATGCGCTTCATGTCAGCATCCTGAATCTTGAAAGAAGACAGGTCCACCGCATACGCTTCTTCGAGCGCAGCGACACTTTCATGAAACTGCGAAACGGCACTTTCATCCCATGAGTGAGGCAGGTGGCTTCGAAATGCTCCAAAGCCCGCCCGCGCGAGGCTCTGCTTGTTGGCATCGCCCATTCAAAAACATGTTAGCACGAACGGGCGAGAAACCCCGGCGTTCAGTCCGCAAGCGCCCGGTAAAGCGTGGTGCGTGCAATGGAGGGGACCTCGATATAGGCGGTCACATGGACGGGGTTGCACCTGCCCGGGCTTCGCCGGTCCCCTGCCCTTTACCACCAGCGCAGAAAAGCGCCGGCAGTCTGGGCGCATAGCCGGCGTGTTTTTGTTCCGAATGTCGGCGGTGATCAAAATCTGTTCCGTTGCTCCCCAAACCCCTATTGCTATGAGAGCGCTGAAGAAGCCGCATGGGCCGTAGGGAAACACGGCAATGTCAGGCCGCGCCGCGCGGTAAAATGTTTCCCATGCCCGCAGACAGCAAGCTTACCCGGATTGGCGTGTTTTATGATGGGAACTTCTTTTTCCACGTCAGCAACTACTACCACTACTCCCATGAGCGGAAGGCCCGCATTAGTGTTGCTGGGCTTCACGAGTTCATTCGGCATCAGGTCGCTGAGAGCGAAGGTTCTGATGTGAAGTACTGCCAGATCGTGGATGCACACTATTTTCGTGGTCGCCCAAAAGCTCAGGAAGCCGAGCAACGCGGTGTCCTTCTGCGCGAGAGAGCGTTTGATGATGTTCTTGTCCGGGAAGGCGTCGTCACGCACTATCTTCCGTTGGGGCCAGAAGGCGAGAAAGGGATTGATGTCTGGCTTGCGCTGGAGGCATACGAACTCGCGATCTACAAGCGTTTCGATGTCAGCGTGCTAGTTGCCTGCGATGGCGACTTTCTACCATTGGTCCGCAAACTCAACACCCTCGGGACACGCGTAATGCTTACGGCCTGGGATTTCGAGTGGATGGACCGCAACCAACAGCAGCGCACGACCCGAACAGCCCAAGTGCTTCTCGACGAGGTGAGCTATCCAATCATGATGCATCAGGTCATTGGGGATCGATCACGACGGAATGACCCCCTCGTGAACGGCTTGTTTATTCCGCAGAGGGAACTCCGCGCTGTGGTAGCAGCGGCTACCGTCGATGCCCCAAGTCTGTCATCGGCAACCCCGACCGCTTCTCCTGGTCCGGTGGCGGTGGATGTCTATGACGGCACGCTTCAAAGTCTAAAAGCCGGCTTTGGGTTCATCCGTCCGGGCGCTGGTGGAGCAAACGTTTTCTTTTTCCATGCCGAAGTAACCAATCTGGACTTCAGCGAACTCCACGAGGGCGATAGCGTCCGTTACAAACACGGGCGGAACGAACGCGGCATCTGCGCAGTTGATATCGAAGTCCTGAAAGAAACCCCGGCTTCCGGTGCGCTGTGACTTTCTGTGCCCCTGCCCCGAAAATTCGGCTCGACACTGAGCAACAGGCTGTAAGGCGATAAGACCAAGCGCGATCCGGACGGCTATTTTCGGACTCCTGGTCTTGAAGCCCACCCGTCGTCTGCCACAACGATTCCGGCGGATGCCTTTGATTGTAGCTGTGGGCGGGGCGTGCGCAGCGCGCTCAGGCCGGCAGATAGCCCTTGAGCACCGGGAACACAGTCCCGACAAATGAAACGCCAATTCGTGTGGCGGCGTCCGCGTCGTTGTTTGCGACTCGAACCGTCACGCGCACCAACGCCGTGTCGCTGCGGTGATAGCGGATGGAATCCATCACCAGCCAGAATTTCGCCGAGAATTCGCTGGCGATCACCCGCCGCGGGCTTTGATACCAGTAGAGCACCACGCTCTTCTCGTCTCCGTGCGAGACTACGAAGAGGTTGATCCGGATCGGCTCCGCCTGGCCCTTCACGGCCACGTCGAGCAAACCGGTGGCCTCCCGCTCCCATCCCGTTCCCGGCAGACAGTTCTTGGGCGAGTGCGGCGATTGGCCGGTGCGCTGCGTCTTGAAATACGCGACGAAGAGCCCCGCGGCCGCGCGCGATTCGGCGTCCCCGTACAGCCGGTTGAGCAGGTCGTCGGCCTTGAGCTGATCCCGGATCTCTTGTTCGACCGGGTAGTTTTGCACCTCGCGCCAGTTCCCCAGTTGCGCCGGAAACAGGTCCAGCGGCGGTCCGGCGGGGACACTCTCGCCGCGCGACGCGGCGTAGAACAGGGTCGCCTGAAGCGCCAGCACCAGCGTCAGAATCCTCACGTATTTGTTGCGTATCCAGCTCATGCGGTTATCCCCGGCGATGCAGCAGGCGGTACCCCCTGTTCAGAATCTGGTGCAGCACAACCATGATGGCCAGCGCCGCCATGAAAATCACCCAGCCGGAGGCCGTATGGAAGAAGCCCTCGGCCAACTCGGGTTTGTACTCGGTCAACACACCGGTCAGCGTCACGCGGCTGGCGTTGGCCACGATGGCGATGGGAATGGTGGAGAAGAACAGCGCTACGCGCATCCAAACCTTGCTCTCGAAGAAATATCCATAGACCAGCGACAGGAAGGTCAGCGAAAGCAGCGAGCGAATGCCGCTGCACGCCTCCACCACGGAGAGCTTTTGCTCGGCCAGCTCCAGCACGTTGCCGTCGCGCAGTACCGGGATCTGCATCAGGTCCAGCGCCTGCTTCGCGACCCGGCTGGCCAGAAGTTGCAAGGGGAAAGTGATGCTGTTGTAGACCACGGTGGGGATCGGAATCATGAAAAACAGCAGGAATAGCGGGAACGCCAGCGCGCGCACCCAAGCCGTTCCCCCCAACAATAAGACGATGCCAATGATTGAAATCACGAAAGCGGTGCGCGCCAGAAACAACTCCGCGCCCAGCGTGGCGATCCACAGTTGCACCCCGCCGTAGAGCACTACGGCCAAGCCCCACCAGTTCGGCGCGGGTTTCAGCGCCAGCAGCTCCGCCCGTTTCTGCCACAGGATGAAGCCCGCCACTATAGGGACGAAGAAGCCGTGACCCATATCCGGATCTGCATCCCATTGCCGGAGCAGCCGCCACAGCACTGGCGCATAGGACAACAGCAGGAGCGCGCCGAACCAAGCCCACGCGACCCAAGGCAGACGCTTCAACGCAACTCCATTTTCCGCGGTTGAGGAGGTCAATGGCACCTTCAGTTATGATACATCGTCGACAGGCCACGCTTGTGCCGGATCGCACAGCGCAAATTACGCAGATACCCCAGGCTTGCCGAAATCGCAGTAGCCTAGTGGGATTAGATGCCCACACCGTTACGGGTGCTGATAGTCTCGGACCGGGAAAGCGACGCGCTGCAGCTCATCGACGCACTGCGGCAAAGCGGCTACATCCCTTCCTCCGCGCGCGTGGACACGGCGGCGGCGTTGCGCGAAGCGCTGGCGCTTCGTTGGGATCTGATCCTGGCCACCGACGAGAGCGCGCGGCTGGACACCTTGGCCGCTTTGGAAATCCTGCACGAAACCGGCGCGGATATTCCATTGGTGGCCATCTCCGGAGGCGTGCCGGAGGAGTACATATTGGAGGCGCTGAAGGCGGGCGCGGCGGACTACATCAGGCGCAATCATCTGTCGCGGCTGGGCGTGACGGTGAGCCGCGAGTTGAGCCAGGCCGAGGGCCGCCGCGAGCGCAGCCGCCTGGAGCAGCAATTCCGGCAGGCCCAGAAGATGGACGCGGTGGGCCGGCTGGCGGGCGGTGTGGCGCACGATTTCAACAACCTGCTGACCGTCATCACCGGATACGCGGAGCTGCTGCTGGCGGGCGGCGCTCCGGAGGGGTCGCAACGCGACGCGCTGAAGGAGATCCAGCGGGCCGCGGAGCGCGGTGGCGCACTCACCCATCAACTGCTGGCGTTCAGCCGGGGGCAGCCGTTCACTGCCCGAACCGTGCAGTTGAACACGCTGCTGGTGCACATGGAGAAGATGCTCTCGCGGCTGATCGGCGAAGATGTCGAGTTGATCACCGTGGCTGCCGCCGAGCCGGCCACCATCCGCACCGATCCCGGGCAGCTTGAGCAGGTCGTCATGAACGTGGTGGTGAACGCACGCGACGCCATGCCCGGCGGTGGCAAGCTGATCATCGAGACAGCCAACGCACAGGTGGATCAGACTTATGCCGGACCGAATGTGGACCTCAAGCCCGGCTCCTATGTCGTCCTGGCCATCAGCGACACCGGCATGGGCATGGACCCCGAAACCGTCACGCACCTGTTCGAGCCGTTCTTCACCACCAAGGCGCCCGGCAAGGGCACGGGCCTGGGACTGGCCACGGCGTACGGCATCGTCAAGCAGAGCGGGGGCGCCATTTCGGTCTATAGCGAGCCGGGCCGGGGCACCACCGTCAAGATTTACCTGCCATCCACGGAGGCGAAGGCGGCGGAAGCGGCGGAACAGGAGCCGGCCGCGGCGCTGCGGGGCAGCGAGACCATCCTGGTGCTGGAAGACGAGGCGCGCGTGCGCAAACTGGTCTGCGAAGTTCTGGCCGCGCGCGGATACCATGTGCTGGAAGCGGTGCGCGGCGAAGAGGCCATCCGGATGGCCACGGAGCACCAGGGCCGCATCCACCTGCTGCTGACGGACGTGGTCATGCCGGAGATGAGCGGGCCGCAAGCGCTGGAGCAGATCCGGGCGCGGCAACCCAACATGAAGGTGCTATTCATGTCCGGCTACACGGACGAGGCCATGGTGCACCACGGAATTCCGGATTCCGGCGCGCCGTTTTTGCAGAAACCGTTCCTGCCGGAGACCCTGGCGCGAAAGGTGCGGGAGGTGCTGGCTTCACAGGCGTCGGCGGGATGACCCATGTCAGTTGGGCGTCGGCGGTTGTTTTATAGAAGGGCGCCAAAGAGGTTGCCGTGCCGGCGAGCTTGGCGGGCCGCAAACAGGCCCGGCGGCCTACTGTTCGAACGCGGCATGCACAGTGTTCGAATATCCCGGCCCCACGGATACGCTCTGGGTCAGATCGTAATAGCCGTCGGCTGAAAACACGGCTTTATACGTGCCGGGCGCCAGCCTAATGGTGAAAGGCGTTCGGCCGATGGGCGCGCCATACATCGTGACCAAAGCGCCTGGGGGATTCGAAGAAAATGCCATGTCCGCCAGGAATCCGGCCGGGTCTATTTTGATTTCGCCGTCGATGAAGGCAGTGATCCCGGCGCCGTCCGGGAATGCTTCGCCTTTGGCAAACGAGAATAGCAAAGATGGCGCCGGCGGCATGGCCATAGCCGCTGCCACCACCGTCGCGCCTTCCGTTGCGGCCGGATGGCCGCCTGCTCGACCCTCCTTCGCCGCACGGATGGCCAATTTGTCGCCGTTCAACAGAGGGACGGAGTCGAGGTTCATTCCCAGCTTCCCGCCTCGTCCCAGGCGCGTCTTCGGCTCGACCTCGGTGATGGTTGCGGTAGCTCTCAGGCCGCGCGCAATCACCAGAAGGCCGTCGATTCTGAGGTCATCCAGGATTTCAAAATCCACCTTTTCACCGGGCTTCACATTACTGAAGGTGATATCGCGGGTAAGACGCAGCCGGATCGGAGTGCCATCGTGCAGAGCCAGCACCGCGGGAGCGGTGGATGGGTTCGCGGCGGCGGGCGGCGCCCCGGCGCGCACGATCATAGCGGCCAGGATCTTGTCCGAAACGCCAGCCTTCTTGAGCATGATTATGTCATCGGACGAAAGCGCGTACTTTCCCGGCTGCCGGCCGATCATTGTCACGATGGTTTGTTCGCCGACGCCGGACTTGACGAGTTTCCCGATAGTGGCGTCGTCAAGCAGCGCTTGACCATAGGCTGCGAAAGACATCAGGATCAGCGAAGCGGCGATTCGGTGCGATTGCATGAGTAGTCCTTTCACCGGCCTCCGCCGTGCGCGGGCTGGGGCCACTCACACATTCTGAGCCGAATACTATCTGGCGGCAAGGTTAACCATAGATAACATCGGCATGTCAGGGCAATGGGCGCATGTGACCTCCAAGTCAGGGCGTAGTAAATCAGATTACGCCGCCAGCGCCCAGCGTTCCGCGAATTTTGCGCTACTTACCGGGACGAAGCGGTCACGGTGGTTCCTTCGATTGCCGCTTCCAGCTTCGCCAGCCGCTCTTCAAGAGAGCGGATGTACTCCTTCTGTTTCTGCAGTTCGTTCAGCAGCATGGAGTCCAGTACTTGATACTTGACCGTCTGGATCTGACCATCCGCCGATCGCGCCACCAGATCCGGATACACTTCCGCCACTTCTTCGGCGATCAGACCGTACTGCATAGGCTGCGACCCGTCGTGGAACGGCTTCTTGTAGCGGAAGGTCACCGGCCGCAGGCGCATCAACCCGCTGCTCGCGCCGCCCATGTCCTGAATGTCTTCCTTGTAGCGCCGGGACGACGAGATGGTGCCGAGTTGTCCGTTGTTATCGATCACGACAGGGACGGCATCGTTGAGCCCGGTGGTGACGCCTTGGATGCCCGCGATGAAAGTGTTGGTCTGGGTACCCGTGGTTCCGATGCGGATGGTGTCGCTGTCGCTGGCGGAGCCTTGGTTGCCGATGTGGATGTTATTGCTACTGGTGACGTTGAACGCGGCTTCGTACCCGATGGCGATGTTATTGCTCCCGGTGTTGTTGGAGTACAGCGCTTGGGAACCGACGGCCGTGTTGAAGCTCTCGGTATTGAAGTATAGCGCGTCGGTACCACTGGCTGTATTGTTGCTCCCGGTGGCGTTGGAGTACAGCGCCTGGGCACCGCTGGCTGTGTTGTTGCTCCCGGTGGTGTTGGAGGACATCGCTCCGCTACCGCTGGCCGTATTGAGGGCCCCGATGGTGTTGTGATACAGCGCTCCGTCGCCGCTGGCCGTGCCGCCAGACCCGCTCGTGTTGGAGTATAGGGCCTGGGTGCCGCTGGCCGTGTTGGAGTTCCCCGTGGTGTTGGAGTAAAGGGCCTGGGAACCGCTTGCCATGTTGCTGCTCCCGGAGTTGTTGTTGAGCAGCGCGCCTTCACCGCTGGCCGTGTTGACACTCCCGGTGGTGTTGGCGTACAACGCGTCGGCGCCGCTGGCCGTATTGTTGCTCCCGGTGGTGTTGGAGGACAGCGCACCCTCGCCGTTGGCCGTGTTATAGGTCCCGGTGGTGTTGGAGACCAGAGCGTTAAGCCCTACAGCGGTATTGTTGGCGCTCAAACCTCCTGGCGTTTGTATCCCAACGCCGGCTGTCCCCTGTGGGCCCGTTACGCCCTGAGGTCCCTGCGTTCCCTGCGGGCCGACTGGTCCCTGCGTCCCCTGCGGACCGACTGGTCCCTGCGTCCCTTGCAGACCGATTGGCCCGGCTGGCCCTTGCGGCCCGGCTGGCCCTTGCGGCCCTTGCAAGCCGACGGATCCCTGAGGTCCTTGCGGACCCACTTGTCCCTGTGGCCCTTGCGGCCCGACCGGTCCTTGCGGCCCCGCGGGCCCCCCGACCGTGGCCGTGGTCTGCGCTGTTCCGTCAGGGAAGGTGATTGCGTTCCCAGCGCCTTCCAGCGTGAGATTGCCAGCCACCAGAGCGTTGCCGTTGACCTCCAGTTTGGCCGCCGGGGTTTGCGTACCAATTCCCACGTTCCCGGTGCTCGACTGAATCCTCATATACTCCACAAATCCGTCTGCGTTGTACAGGCCTGTACCGCCTTTACCAAGACGCAAGTCTTTTGCGGGGTCCCAATAGAATGCCGGACCATAGACATCGGAGGCAAACAGCGTCAGATAGTCTTTAGTTTCCGCAACGCCGATCTGTGGAAGTGTGCCGGTGCGGACATCCAACGATACCGCCGCCTGGGTCGTCCCAATACCGACATTGCTGCCATTCTGGTAGATTGCGGAGTCGCCCAAATCCAAACTTGCATCGGCGAAGATGGGGATGTAATTTTGGCTTCCGCCGCTGGTCAAGGGCGCCACGGCAGCCGCCGTCCTGGCGGACACCGCGCTCTCTAACTGGGCGGGCTGCGCTGCTTCGGATGGCCCCGAAAGCTGCACGGAAGCCGAAGACCCGGCCAACAGGTATGCGGAGGCCGGCTTGCCACCAAGCGTGTCGGCATCGCCGGCTTTCAGCGCATATGGTACGCTCACCAGCAATACCCGAGGCAGGTCGACCTCGCCGGGTACGTAGAATTTCACCTGCAACCAGCGCGTTTCGCCGGCGGTAAACAACTCCACCGGCATACCGTCATTGTTCGTCGATCCCAGCAGCGCCGTGTAATTGCCATTGGCATCCAGCTCGACGTTTTGATCTTCGCTCCACAGAGGCGTGCCCCCCTCCTGCTGGGCGTAAATTGCGAAGGTGGCGCCTGTCATCCCGGCAGGCTGGCTCACCGGAGGGTGAAAAGACCCGGCGAAACGCACGAGTCTGGGAACGGCGGTAACGGTGGCTGTGCTCTGGGCTTGCTGCGCGCTGGCGACAGCAGCGGAGCACAGGAAACAGGCAACGAATAAGCGGCTTTTGTTCAGCGGGTGCATGTGACCTCCAAGTCAGGGGTAGTATATCAAACTACGCCGGCAACGTTCCTTCGAGGTCGAGGCGGCGCTCGACGTGCGCCAAACGGCCCCCGAGTTCGTCGCGGGGCCTGCGGCCCCAAAGAGGACCCGATTTATGGCGCTGAAGTTTGCGCTTCGGTAAGCCTGGTTGTTGGCGTTGACGAGACTGCGGATTGGGAAGAGGTTGTGCCGCACGAATGTCCAAGGGTGCGGACACGGCACGTTAAGAACGTGCGCCACACGGCCCGGATGGATCCCATGGCGGCTTTGCGGGAGGAGTAGTGCCTGGAACTCCGCGAGCTTGTGATCATCCCGCAACTCGCCCTCGGGCCCGCCCGATAACCTCGCTTTCCTGCCGGAAAACGTCAGAATCTTAATGGATAGGTTCTAAACTTGCCTCTCAAAAGCGGCAGCGCGGAACGGACCACATCCACGACCTGCGTAGGGTCGCGAAACGAGTGTACGGGCTTCGAGGATACGTGTAGTAGGCCGAAGCGCGCTCGTTGTTCGGTTAGCCAACCGATTGCGGCAACGCATGATCTGATACTATCTCAACCATGAAGGATACATGTCCCATCAGGCGCGTATGGGCGCGCGTCTGGGCGCCGTTATTGGTATTGTCGTCCGGCGTGGCATGCACGGCGCTGGCCGCGGCCGATCGAATCGCGGTCATTGCCCATCGGGGCGAGCATCGCGCGCATCCCGAAAATACGCTGCCCGCATTTCAAGCCGCCATCGACGCCGGGGCCGGCTTCTTCGAACTGGACGTGCGCACCACCTCCGACGGACGCCTGGTGCTGATGCACGATGCAAGCGTGGACCGCACCACGAACGGCGCCGGGGCCGTCCGCGAAATGACCTTCGACCAGATGCGCGCGCTGGATGCCGGTGGGAAGTTCAGCCCGCAATTTGCCGGCACGAAGGTCCCGTCCTTGGAAGAGGCCCTGGCTCTGGCGCACGACAAAATCGGCGTCTATGTGGACTCGAAGGCGATCGCGCCCGCCGCTCTGGTTGCCGCACTCACGCGGGCGGACATGCTGAACCAAGTCGTGATCTATGGAGGCGCTGGATTCCTGAAGAACGTACAAGCGCTGAGCCCATCCTTGAAGGTCATGCCCGAAGCCTATGGCGCAGCCACTCTCGAAAGGCTGCTGGCGGACTTGAAACCGCGCGTGGTGGCCTTCGACGCCGGAGATTTCAAGGACGATGCGATCGCGGCGGCAAAACGCGCGGGCGTGGATATCTACGTAGACCGGCTGGGGTCCGCGGACAACGCTTCCGCGTGGCAGGACGCTATAGACCGCGGCGCGGCCGGCATACAGACGGACCGGCCAGCCGAACTGGTCGAATATTTGCGGTCGCGCAAGCTACGCAAACAGGACTGACTACTCCTTCTCGGTCTTCTTATCCGTCATGAGCGCTTTGATTTCCGCCGGCGGCGGCAATGGGGCGCAGCGCTGCGCCTGGAAGCAGGAACTTCAGCGGCAACTATGCGATGGCCTGGCACTGCGCATCACCGTTTCACTACGGTTGCT
>Ga0182018_10003746_pt1 | contig 13338 bp, 13 predicted proteins | sample 812P2MmetaG_FD_120490 | JGI IMG/M metagenome (GOLD analysis project Ga0182018, IMG submission 120490) | Permafrost microbial communities from Stordalen Mire, Sweden - 812P2M metaG | ecosystem: Environmental > Terrestrial > Soil > Wetlands > Permafrost | place: Sweden: Stordalen | collected...
CCTCAAGCAGATCGACCGCGTCAATCCCAAGGTTAACGCTATCGTCACTCTGACGGCGGAGATGGCCACCGAAGCCGCCGCGAAGGCCGACGAGATGCAGGCACATAACGAGAAGCTCGGCCCGCTCCACGGCCTCCCCGTGGCTCACAAGGACCTCATCGACACCCGCGGCATCCGCACCACCTACGGATCGCCGCTCTTCAAGGACCATGTCCCTACCGAAGACAACATCGTGGTCGATCGCATGCGGTGTGCCGGCGCCATCATCGTCGGCAAGACCAACACGCCCGAATTCGGCGCAGGCTCGCAGACCTTCAATACCGTCTTCGGCGCAACCCGCAACCCGTACGACCTGACCAAAACCTGTGGCGGATCCTCCGGCGGCGCTGCCGTCGCCCTCGCCTGCGGCATGGTGCCCGTGGCCACCGGCTCCGACGCGGGCGGCTCGCTGCGCAATCCCGGCGCTTTTTGCAACATCGTCGGCTTCCGCCCCTCCATCGGCCGCGTGCCTAATCCCAAGGCTGGAATTGCCTGGTCGACTCTCAGCACCAGCGGGTGCCTTGGCCGCTGCGCTGCCGATCTGGCCCTCGCGCTCAGCGCCATCGCCGGCCCGGACCCCAACACGCCACTCGCCATCAACCAGCCCGGCGAACTCTTCGCGCGGCCGCTCAATCGCAGCTTCAAAGGTGTGCGTGTCGCATGGTTCAAAGACCTCGGCGGCGTCCCATTCGACCCTCGCGTTCTCGCCGTCGTCGACGCGCACCGCGCCACATTCGAATCGCTCGGCTGCATCGTCGAGCAGGTCGAACCTGACTTCTCTCCTGCTGAGATTTCCTTCCGCACCCTCCGCGCGTGGGTCGACGCCACCAACTACGGCACGATGTTGCAACAACACCCCGACGCCTTCAAAGACACCCTCAAGGCAGAAATCCAGGTAGGCATGAAATTCACCGGCCAGGACATCGCCCGCGCCGAGGTCGCTCATAGCCTCGTCTGGCGCCGCTTCCAAGCCTTCCTCGAGAAGTATGAATACTTCATCCTCCCCACCACGCAATTGCCCCCGTTCGACGTCAACACACCCTATCCAACGGAGATCGCCGGCGTGCACTTCGACAACTACATCGACTGGATGAAGTCCTGCTGGTACATCTCGGCCACCGGAAACCCCGCAGCCTCTGTGCCGGCGGGCTTTACGCCCGAAGGTCTTCCCGTCGGCGTGCAGATCGTCGGCCGCGACAAACAAGATTTCGGCGTCCTGCAACTCGCGCACGGATTTGAACAAACAACTGGTTTCGGTAAGAGACACCCGGCTATCGCATAGAGGAACACTGGATTGTCGTTGTGTTTTAAAATCGATCAGACGGACAGGGAAATGCGTGGCTCCATGGGCGTTTGTCGGTACTCATTCGACCGACGAACCGATAACTTCCGCATTGCCCGTCAACTCGCGAACAATTTGAAATTCCGGGTCCGCTGAAGGAACTATGCCTTTATGCGAGGGGCCTCCCGGGGTTATTCATGCTAAGCTTCCGGCGTGAGGCCGTTTACCGCGAAACCACATTCGCCCGCCCTGAGACCATTTGTTAAGTCGTTCCATTACCACGAGGCCGACCTTCGGTTCACGCTGGAACGAATTATGCCAAATGGCCACGCTCACTTGACGGTGAACCTGGCTGAAGACGAGTTTAGGACCTATGGCAAAACACGTGCGCAACAAGTGTCCCAACACTCAGGTGCTGTTGTCGCCGGGCCTCACGCGAAATCTGTGGTCATCGATACGCGAGTGCAACGCTGGCTCGCCGCCGTCGAGTTTCGACACGGCGGAGCCTCTCGTTTTTTCTCGATGAACGCCAAATCTTCCGGAGTCGCGATTCTGGAGGACGAATGAACAAGCGCCCAATCTCTATAACCATCCTCGCCGTCGTGTATCTGATGGTGGGCACAGTTGGCTTTGTTTTTCATTTCAGAGAGATTCTAGCGAGGCATGCATTTCAATACGACGACGCGTTGATCGAACTCACAGAACTAATTGCAATCGCGTGTGGAGTGTTCATGCTGCGAGGCCGCAATTGGGCGCGGTGGCTTACGCTCGCCTGGATCGCGGTCCATGCGGCATTCAGCTTCTTCGATTCACTGCAGAAGGGGGCGGTTCATAGTTTGATGTTGGTCCTGATTGCCTATCTTCTCTTTCGACCTGAAGCGAGAACCTACTTTCAGCATCCGGAAGAGATGGGTTCTTAACCAGCACTCCAAATGCGCTGCCACTGCTCTTGTTACAGATCCACGTGCTCCGGCTCTACGACCGCTCCACTAGTCACCCGAATCGCATCTCCAGGCACCCGGCTGCTGTAGCCGTCGGAACGCTGGTATGCCGACTCGTGCACCAACGAATTCCGCGGAATTGTCCTTCGTCGCCACAGGTTCATGCGATGACCCCATTTTCCGGTTGTCCAGTCGAAGTATCGCCTAATTGCAAACTCCGCGAAATTCCAAGCGCCTTTGAGGGATTCGTGAGCGAGTCCGTTAGGATCGGGAGGAGAGTACTTACTACCCACTGTCTTTCCCAACACTTCATCCTTGCGAGCCTGATCGACCAGCAAACCATTTGCCTCGCCCTCTTCGAGCATCCACTTGAGGGCGATCTTCGCTAATCCACTCTCGGCCTCGGGATAGCCTCCGCCGACATCGCAATGCACGCCAGGAAACCACACCTGCTTCAGATCTTTGGGTCCGTGCTGGCGCTCGGAATCAGCGCCCAGACGCCACAGATTGTTGCGAAAGAATGCACGATGCTCGTCGATTGAAACCGCATGTCGGCCGATCTGGATGTCGGGATTATCTGCGGAATAAGGAAGTCGCAACGGATTTTCTATCCATCCCACGGAACTCACCGTGTCCCACACACCCACAAACCACGGTTTGCACGCGGTGCGAGACATCGTCTCGCAAAATCCGTGCGCCAGGTCGAAATATTGCTTGATAGCCTCGTGCTGCTTAGCGTCTCCTTTTTCTGCACGATCGATCCCCATCATCATGCGGATGGCGTAAAGTATCAAGGGTTCGTTTCCCTTGCGAATCAGCCCGTACATGTGCAACAGTGAGCACACTGCCCGTACCGTATAAGCTCCTCTGCTAAAACCAAACAGAAACAGCTTATCGCCCTCCTCGTAGTTGTCCATCAGAAATGAGTAGGCATCGCGTATGTCATTGGAAAGCCCATAGCCGAACGCCTTACCGAGCAACTTAGTGACTTGGCGGGAAAATGTGGTTAGCGCGCCAGCGGGCTCGGTGGTCCCGAGCCCCGGATGATAGAACGTTAACTGTTTGGCCTGATCTTGATTCAGAACATAATAGAGCTTCACTACGTTGGTATTGTCTTGAGCGAATTCGTTGGCGGTACCGTCACAGCAGATTACTATGTTTCTTTGCATCTTCTTTCACCGCCGCAAGGAGACACAAAACGGTATCTCTTATCGGCTGCGATTTCAACCCCAGGCCGGGAGCCTGCAAAATGGCTGGCAGATTATGTTGCATGCAGTCATAATCCAGCTTGTTTTGGATCCGGGAGTTGGATTTCGTCTGGCCCGAGTTTTGTGCCCGGGATCAGTGCCATAGACAAGGGCGATTAAACCTTCGGAATCCGAATTGTTCTTTACCCAAGACATGACCGAAATTTCGGGGAAACCATGAATCGTTTTGGTGGGTCCGTGAGCTCGGATGCGATTGGGTATCTTCTGCTCGAATTTACGCCGGATGTGAAAGGTTTCTTCCGGAAACCTGCACCGACGAAAATTCTGAAGATGGAGGAGAAGCTTCCTCTCCCTGCCGAAGACAAGCCTTAGCCGGGCCGGTTGCCATCTCCCAGTGACTGACCGACCTGAATGCTGTGGAAAAATCCAGATAGGCCGAGTGGATCAGTACCGAGAAGTCAGCTCGTCGAACGCAGCAACTGGTCCTTTCAGCTGTCCTGAATTTGCTGCGACGGAAGAGTTGGCCTGCGGCTGTCGCGCGCCTGCCATCCGTGCCAGGCAACCGCCGCCGCCAGGTAGGCGAGGAACAGGTAGGGCAGCCAGTTCTTCGGACGCTCTGGTACCGGATAGAGAGTTCCCTCGAGCACCAGAACCATCGCCAGCACCGAGGCTGCCGCCAGCACCACAATCGCCATCGAGAGCTTCTTCTCGGCCTTCAAGTGCAGCGGAAGTGCCACCGCCACGAGCGCGTACACCGTGATGAATCCATAGGTAGCCAGCGAACCCATCCAGTCATAGATCGTCTCGCCGTTCGCCCTGGCGAGCATCAGCCCAACCGGCAGCAGCATGGTCGCAAGACCGGTCACCAGAACCGCGGTGTGGGGAGTGGAGTTGCGGTCGTGCGTGCGGCTTATCCAGCGATGCGTCATGCCATTGTGAGCCATCATGAACAGCACGCGCGCGGCGGCGGTGACACATGCCAGCGTGCAGGCAAGCATGCTCACCATGGCACCGATGTCGATCAACGGGCCCAGACGGGCCGTTCCGACGGCGGTTGCCAACACGCTCATGGGGGATGCGCTCTGATCGAGGGTTCCCGCTGAGGCGGGAAAGCCGAGCACCTCCGTGTACGACGCGGTGATGAAGAAGAGGCCGGACAACAGCGCGCTTTGGATCACCGCGCGCGGAATGGTCTGCAGCGGGCTCTTGGCCTCTCCACCGAGCGTGGTGGCACTCTCGAATCCTACAAAGCTGAACATCGCCAGCACGATACCGAGCCTGACTCCGCTCCAGCGCACGCCGCGCAGTCTGAACTGCGCCGGATCGACGCGCAGCCCATGCTTCCAGAGCAGCATCGCGAAGACAGCGCCTATCAGGGTTACCGACGCCATTTCGATGTACACCATAAGTTGCGTCGAGATCTTTACGTCGCGATAGGCTACCGCCGTCGAAACCGCGACTGCCAAAAACGCGAGGAAGATCGGGGAGGCGCTCACGCCAAAGAACTCGCTTAGCACCACATTGCCATAGTGGACAAAACCGCCCGCTACCGAAGCGCCGGTGGCCACGTACGCCAGCAGCAGGGCCCAGGCGGAGATGCTGCCCAGAACAGGATGCAGCGACGAGGTGGCATAGACATAGAGAGAGCCGGGCGAAGCCGACTCCCGCGCAAACCGCGCCACGCATACCGCAATCAGCAGGGTGCTGGCCATCGCCAGCAGATATGCAAGCCACGTTCCGTTTCCCGCCGAAGCGAAGACCAGCGGCACCGTCATGGCGGGCGAGCAGGTTGGCCCCATTGTCGAAATGGACTGCGCCAGCGTATCGAGCGACCCCAAGGCTTGGCGGTGCAGCCCGTAACCCGGTTGCGTGTCAGTTACGGGTTGCACTTCCGCGGTCGCGCTTGCACGCTTCAAGCTGCACTTCCCTTCCCAGATTGAGTCTTGGCGGCCGAAGAGGGGGCGGGGATCGGCTGCGGGCTGAACTTTCAGTTTCGAGGCCGAACCATCCTTGAGTCAAGCGGATTGCGAGTGGTAGGCTCGGGCCATGGAACCGCTCATCTCGCCCGCAGTCTCTCCCGTCCTCGATGCACATGGAATGTTGGCCCTCGCCCTCGAACAAGCTCGCATCGGATTCGCTGAGGGGGGCGTCCCCGTGGGCGGAGCTATCTTCCGCACTGATGGTACCCTGCTGGGCGTCGGGCGCAACCGCCTGGTGCAAGAAGGCAACTGCTCGCTGCACGGGGAGACCGACGCCTTTCGGGCGGCCGGGCGCCACCCCACTTGGCACGACACCATCCTGGTTACGACACTGGCTCCGTGCTGGTACTGCACAGGCCTGATTTATCAGTTTCGCTTCCGCCAGGTGATCGTGGGCGACTCCGTGAACGCCCAAGGCGGTATGCAATGGCTCCGAGAGCAGGGCATTGACATCGTCGATCTGCGGTCGCAGGACTGTATCGACCTCATCGCCGAGTTCCAGCGGATCCGTCCAGATCTGTGGAAAGAGTGCATCGGCGAGGAGCCGCCCCACCCTTGAGGTGGCCGACATCATCTGCGGCGCAGGCGACAGCTTCTGGGAGCGGGGCTCGCGAGAAACGCGACTGCAAAGGGGCCAGACGTAGGCAGGTGCGAGGACAGAGTGTCTCGCGCCCGATTACACTCTTAGTACGATGACGACGATCAGCCGACGCAGATTCCTTGTCACAGCAGCGCTATCTCTTGCCGCAACCCGTCTTCATGCGCAGCGCGGGGCGCGACCCCAGGTCACCCTGGAGCTTTCAACCGAGGCCATAGGGCCCCACATGCCTGCCGACTTCGTGGGTCTGTCGTATGAGGTGCAGCAACTGGCCGACCCGAGTTTCTTCGCGGCGAGCAATATCGGATTGATCCGCCAGTTCAACGCTCTCACGCCTCGGGGCGTGCTGCGCCTGGGCGGCAATACCAGCGAGTTTGCCTGGTGGAAGGCAACGCCCGGTTCTCCTGAACCTGAGCACCCGCAGACTCGCGTGGTCGAAGGCGAGCCCAAACCACAGTATTACGCCGTAACACCGGAGGCGGTGCGGAATCTGGCGGGTTTTCTGGAAGCGACCGGCTGGACGTGTTTGTATGGCATCGGAATGGGAACCAATACGTCTGAGCGTGCGGCCGAGGAAGCTGCGTTCGTGGCAAAGACTCTCGGTGCGAGCCTGCAGTACTTCCAGGTTGGCAACGAGGTGGATCTGTTCGGCCGCCACCTGCGCGATCCAAAAACGTGGTCCGCGAAAACCTACCTGGAGGAGTGGCTCGCTCTTGCTCGGGCCGTGACCCTCCGCGTGTCAGGGGCAAAGTTCGGGATGCCGGATGTTGCGTCGGATGTGGCGTGGCTGACGGAGATCGCGGATTTGTGGCCTTCGATTGAGAATCCACCGCACGTAACAACGCTTACCCACCACTACTATTTCGGCGGCCCAGCAACAAACCCCGAGGTCAACATTCCCAACCTGCTGAAGCCAGCTACGATGGCCAGGGTTCAGAAGACGGCGGATACCGCGACCGCCGCGGCAAATAAGATGGGTGTCCGCGTGCGCATGACGGAAGGTAACACTTGCTATCGTGGCGGCAAGCCAGGTGTGTCCGACGTTTTCGCTGCAGCACTGTGGTCTGCGGACTATTCGCTGTTGCTCGCCAGCAACAACTATTCCGGAATCAATTTGCATGGCGGCACCGGCAAATCCGTCGCAAACTCCGTCGGAGGTTTCCTTCCCGGCGACATCCTTCTCGAAGAGAAAGGCGAAAGCCCGGATCAGATCGCGACTCATCCTCACCCCTTCTACACCCCCATTGCGACGTTCGGCTCAGAGTACTTGATGGAGCCGGTGGCCTATGGCCTCAAGTTCGCCGGAGAGCTCAGCGGAGCCTCCTTTCTCCAGGGTGACTTCACCTCACAGCTCCAGGCGATGGGAGTTGACGCAACCGCCTATGCCGCGACACTTCCCAGTGGGCATGTTGCCGTCATCATCCTGAACAAAGACGCGGAGCAGAATGTAGAAGTAAGCCTGGACTTTGGAACGGGGAGAACAGAAGCGGTGGAGACCAAGACGCTGCACGCCCCGGCGCTGGACAGCCGGGAAGCTCACATCACGCGGTCTCCAGAACCTGGCCGTCTCCAGGACGGCAAGTACACCGTGACGGTTCCTCACGCGACGGGAGTCTACCTGGCCCTCAGGTGATAATCCAATAATCCTGCTCATCCCGTCACGGGATCGATGCGGCTGAGCCGCGATCTTAAGGGGCCACAAGGGCCTTGATGAGCGAAAGGTGATCTAGCCAGAACCGAGCTCTCCTTCCCCTCCACTGACTCAAGACAGGCGCGTTTATCGGTACTAATCCAAAGGACGAACCTATAACTACCTGGTTCTCCGTGGCTCGGGAGTTATCGCAAATCTGGCGCGCAGACCGGTTAGTCGACGTATGAGCCATCAGACTGCGGTCGCAAACACGAGCGCGACTTTCACCGCAGACTGCATCGAGAAGTGCCACATGCGGGCCTTCGATCCAGGGCAACCCTTAACAGAAGGTGTACTTCAAATAGGTCCAATTTAATGCATACCGTGGATTGTCAAAATAAAGTGCCAAAGCCATCGGCCTCCCACCAGCACGAGCAGCACGGCCAGAGCACAAAAAACAACAGCCCACGCAGCGGGCGAAGATTTCTTATTCATAAGCAAGTGCCTCCCGCACAGTTAGTTTTGCTGCGGATCGTGCGGGCAGAAGACCGGCGGCACCGGCAGAGAGGACTGAAAAAGCAAGCCAGATCCATAAGCCTTGAAGCTGGAAAACAGAGTCCAGTCTGCTTTTGAAGATTAGGAAGGTCAGGAAATTCCCGGCAACCCGGCTCAGAGGCCAGGCGGCAAGGGCCGCCAGGAAACAGCTCATCACGCCGATGACCACGCTTTCGGCCACAATGATGCCCATCACAACTGAAGGCGACGCTCCGATCGCGCGAAGTACTCCCATTTCACGCCGGCGCTCCATCACATTGAGACTCATGGTGGTCGCCAAGCCCAGACCACCAACAGCCGCGATGATGCCCGATATCACTACGAGAAAAACGTAAATCATCAGTAGGTGCTGATCCCGACCATATCTGAAATCAGCTTTACTGCGGCTGCCTGCCGCGTGTATTCCTTCCTGCTCCAGGTTGTTGTCCAAGACCGATTTGACGGCGTGCATAGAAGCAGCATCCGTCTTTTCCAACGCGAGACATATAGTGGTTCTCATTGCCGGATAGCGCTGGTCTATAAAGGCCTGCGGGATATAAGCCGTCGGAGGGAGAAACGGTTCTCGGGCAATACCCACCACGTGCCATGAGGTCAGCCCCTGCTTCAAACGTAGGGTGATGGTGCTGCCGGTTTTGATCTGCGATTCTTCGGCCAGGGTACTGTTAATCACGAGCGCATCGTTGTCTCCGGGCAGCAGGTTTCTGCCTTCCACAATTTCCAGGTCAATCGCTTTTGAATTGTCAGGCAAAGCGATGATCGGGAAGCTCAGGGTATCGAGCGAATCGTCGCCTTCACGCGCGTCTTTGGCCGGAATGGAAGCTCCTGATGTGAACCAGCTTTCCGCTCTGACAACGCCCGGGGTTTTTCGTATGGCGCGTTCGATCTGCTCCGAGGGATACATATCTCCCAAAAAGATCTGCAGATCGTATTTGCGGAGGGCAAAGCTGCGGTCGAGAGTGTTGCTCATCGAACTGCGTATGTTGAGGGCAGACATAAAAAAGAGGCCGCTCACTGCTAGGGTCAGCACGGTCAGTACCAGCCGCGTGCGCCGGCGAAAGCTGTTGCGAATGGACAGCAGAAGCGGCCGGAGATTTCCGCCGATCGTCATCATGGCGCGATCAAAAATACCGGTTCCGAATGCGCTGTGGGAGACTCCCCAGGCGGCCAGGCCTTCACGCACAGAAATTGCGCTTCCTTTCCAGACGGGCCAGGCCGCAGCCAGCAGAGGCATCACGATACCAACAACGAGGGCAAGTGCATAAACCCAAAACGGAACGGCAAAGCTGGTGATATCGAAATTGAGGAACGCGGCGAAGGGCCGGCATAGCGCGCGGCTTGCCACCATTCCGAGCGGCAGCGCTAAAACAGTTGCAGCAATTCCCAGCAGCAGTGCTTGCGCAAAGTAGATGCGCGCGACCTGTCCACGAGTGCCGCCAATTGCTTTCATGACGCCAATCTGGCGAACTTGTGCAGCCATGATCGCCATGAGCAGGTTGACCACGAGAACGCCACTCATCGCCAGTACGAACAGACCGAAGCTCGCCATGGCCAGGAGGAACCCATCCATTAGATCGGCATGGGGGTGCTTCCCGGGCCGGGGCACGTCGACTCGACGAACGGGATGACCGCGGCCTTCTACCAACTTCTTGACGTGGGCGGTAACGTCGCGCACGTGTTTTTCGTCAAAGCGATTCTCAGCAACCAGAATCTTTAACTCGTCCAAGTAGGGTTGTTCTCCCAATTGGGGAAGGGTGTCGAGCGTGATATAGCCATAGACGGTATTCTCCATGCGCGCTTGAGGCGGGCCGACATCGTGCACGCGGCCACTTACCCGCAGACTCTGTTCTTTGCCGTGCCCTATCCTGATGGTTGCGGTGTTGCCGATTTGCAATCCTGCGACGTGAAACGCATCTCTTTCGAGCAGCATCTCGCCCGTCTTCGGAGGCCAGGCGCCATGGTCCGGCGTCAGCTTGCTAATGCGTATGTTCCCGTAGTCTTTGATTACAAACAGGATGAGATCGCGCCATTGCACTGGTCCGGTCTTAATTGAGCCGTACATGGCCCTGCGCGGCTCCGCGTCGCTGACATCGTGATCGGAGAGGACCGCGCTTACGAGAGCGTCGTCGATCGCATCCGTTTCCAAAGTGGCGGAGGCCGGATTGCTGGCGAGATATCCTCTTTTGATCTCGCGCGTAAGCACCGCATACGTGGAAAGAACCGCAGTAAATCCGACCATCCCAATGGCGATGGCCGCAATCACCAGGACTGTGCGCGTACTCTCCTGCTGAAAATCACGAATGGTTTTCCGCCAAGGCGTTGTCATCGGCGAACTTCCTTGGCGGACACCGCAGTCGTTGAAGCCATCAGGACGCCGTCCACCACTTCGATCCTTCGGTCGACGACACACGCAATGTCCCGCTCGTGGGTGGCTATCACCACGGTTGTGCCCGAGCTTGCCATTTCTCGAAATAAGCCGAGGACTTCAGCCGAGGTCGAGGAATCCAGGTTCCCGGTGGGCTCATCGGCAAGAACGACGGTCGGTCCGTTGGCCAGCGCTCGCGCAATCGCGGCGCGTTGCTGCTCGCCTCCCGAAAGCGCAGACGGCAGCTTGTCTGCGTGCGCGGCAACGCCAACACGCTCTAAGAGATCAAACGCGCGCTTTCGCCGCTCTTTGACTGGAAAGGTGTGGCAAAAATCCATGGGCAGCATCACGTTTTCGGAGATGGTCAAAGTGGGCAACAATTGAAAGAACTGGAAAACGAATCCGACGCTGCGGCCGCGCCACTGCGCCAGTTTGTTCTCGCCAAACTCATGGATAGCCGTGCCATCCACTTCAACCGAGCCAGAAGAGGGGCGGTCTATGCCTCCCATCATGTTCAACAGCGTTGATTTGCCGCTTCCTGATTTTCCGGCAATCGCCACGAACTCGCCGGCTCCGATTTCCAAGTCAACATTGCGCAATGCGGTGTAATCTCCGGCTGGCGTACGGTAACGTTTGGTCACATGTTGTAGTTTGATCATGCGGATAGAGTACGGCGTCATGCCTGAACGGCCCCTGAACGCGTTGTTCAGGCGCCGTTCAGGTTAGTTTTCGTCTCCTTAGAGCGGGAGGAACCGTGAGAGTGCTTGTCGTGGAGGACGAGGCAACATTGGCAAAGCAGCTCATTGCCGCGCTTCACCGGGCAGGTTACGCGGTAGATCATGCTAGCGATGGCAAGCGCGCAGACCTGATGGGACGAGATGAACGGTACGATGCAGTAGTTTTGGATTTAGGGCTTCCCGAAGTTGACGGTTTGACCTTGTTGCGCCGCTGGTGCGAAGCAGGCGAGGCTACCCCGGTGCTGGTGCTGACGGCGCGGGGAAGCTGGCATGAAAAGGTATTAGGGATCGACAGCGGCGCCGATGATTACATGGCCAAGCCGTTCCGCATGGAAGAATTGCTGGCGCGGGTGCGCGCCCTGATCCGGCGGTCGAGCGGACAGGTCAATCCTGAACTTCGCTGCGGCCCGCTTGTGCTCGATCCGCGGTCCGCGAAAGTGACCGTGGATGGCGCGGAAGTGAAACTGACCAGCCATGAATTTCGCGTGCTTTCCTACCTTATGCACCATAGTGATCGCGTAGTCTCCCAAGGCGAGCTCACCGAGCACATCTATTCGCAGAGCTTTGATCGCGATTCGAACACGGTTGAAGTATTTATCGCCCGTCTGCGGCGCAAGCTGGGTCCCTCATTCATCGACACCGTGCGAGGGCTCGGCTATCGTATGAAGGTTGATTCATGAACTGGTTGCATTCTTTCCGCTCGCGCATTCTCTTGGGCGCTTTTCTCTGGACCTTTGGGCTGGTCCCACTGGTGCATTTGATATTTAGCACCGTGCACCACCAAACCCAACCAGCTAGCCGAGTTGTTATCGTTCGCGTCGATCCGGCAACAACTCTTGTTTTTGCATTTATCTGCATGTTGGGCGGAATTTGGCAGGTACGCGCCGGACTCTCGCCTTTTAGTCGGCTGCGCAGACAATTATCGGGCGTGCGTGATGGCTCCGGCCACAGGGTTGAAGGAGCTTATCCGATCGAAGTGCAGCCGTTGGTGAACGATCTTAATTCCTTATTGGAACACCGTGAGCGGACGATCCGGCGGGCATTGGCAAAAGCGGGTGACCTCGCGCATGGATTGAAAACTCCGCTGGCCGTACTGGCCCAGGAAGCCGACCGGGCTGAAGCTGCCGGACAGCACGAAATGGCGAGCACGATCAGCTTGCAGGTGGAGAGAATGCGCAGGCAGATTGAATTTCATCTGGCGCATGCCCGCGCCGCTGGTTCCGGCGACGTGCCGGGCGCTCGCTGTCCTGTCCTGCCTTCTGTGGAAGGTCTCGCGCGTACGTTGCTTCGCATCTACGCTGCTCGCGGCCTTGCAATTCAGGTGGATGTGTCGCCCGAGCATTTCATTCGAGGCCAGCAGGAAGATCTGGAAGAAATGTTGGGCAATCTTCTTGACAATGCCTGTAAGTGGGCAAAGTCCAATGTCAAAATACAGTCCGTCCTGGAAGGTGCCGCGGTTATTGTGATTGTGGATGACGATGGTTCCGGTCTGGCCGCCTCCATGCGCGATGTAGTGCTCCAGCGCGGGGTACGCGCTGACGAGGCGGCACCGGGCTCGGGGCTTGGACTAGCAATCGTCCGTGATCTAGTCGAACTTTACGAAGGGACTTTCTCGTTGGAAGACTCGCCCATGGGTGGCCTGCGCGCCCGGCTTCGGCTGCCCACCTGAAGATTAGCGGCGTACTGGACGGGTGACTGATCCGGTTTCTGATTTCGTCGAATCATCTCTGTTATTTTGAATTAGTAACGATCAGTCGGCTAGGCAGGAGACAAAATCCTGGATGCTTGCGCGTTTCTCGATAGCAACAGATCAGGAGATTATGTCCCGGTTTGCCGAGGCGATAAACGCCTCGGCAAGTTCCGCCACGATCCCAGGGCGGCCACCGGGAATCAACATCGTCTATGTCGTTTTTCTTTCGATGATTCCTCTTACCGTTCATCTTCCGCGTTGGCAAATCGTTCGATCAGAAACTCCCCGATCAGTTGAAGGGTCTCGGTGGAAGCTGC
>Ga0182018_10003748_pt1 | contig 13337 bp, 12 predicted proteins | sample 812P2MmetaG_FD_120490 | JGI IMG/M metagenome (GOLD analysis project Ga0182018, IMG submission 120490) | Permafrost microbial communities from Stordalen Mire, Sweden - 812P2M metaG | ecosystem: Environmental > Terrestrial > Soil > Wetlands > Permafrost | place: Sweden: Stordalen | collected...
GCCCCTGGTATCACGGCCAGGCCATCGATGACGGCAGCAGCCTAGGGAATCTGCGTTTCGGCAGCGACACCTCGCGCTGGTTCCGCGAGCACGTGCTGCGGCCCTTCCTGGCGCAATATCTCAAGGACGAAGCGGGCGCAGCGGATGTGGCGGCGGTGACGGCGTTCGAGACTGGCACCAATGAGTGGCGCCGCTTGGACCACTGGCCTGTCAGCTGCGAGTCAGGCTGTGCCCACTCGACCAAAGCGCTGTACTTGCAGCCCGGTAACAAGCTAGGGTTTGAGGCACCCGTTACTGCGGAAGCCTTCACCGAATACGTCTCGGATCCCGCACACCCTGTGCCCTTTCGCGCACGGCCCATCCAGCCGATCGGCTACGCGCCAGGGCAGACCTGGCACCAATGGTTGACCGATGATCAGCGCGAGGCATCCGGCCGCACTGATGTCATCTCCTTCACCTCGGCCGCACTGACCCAGCCTCTGCGGATCAGCGGCCAGCCTGCTGTGCACCTGATTGCTTCCACCAGCGGCACTGACAGCGACTGGGTGGTCAAGCTAATTGACGTGTATCCGGATGAGGTTTACACGCAACCGGAAATGGGTGGCTACCAGCTCGCCGTTGGCATGGACATTCTGCGGGGGCGCTATCGGGAAGGCTTCGTCACGCCAAAACCCATCAAATCCAACACGCCCCTCACCTATGAATTCATGCTCCCATCGGCCAATCACGTGTTCCTGCCGGGCCACCGCCTGATGGTGCAGGTACAGTCGAGTTGGTTCCCGCTCTATGATCGCAATCCGCAATCTTTTGTGCCCAATATTTTCATGGCCAAGCCTGAGGATTACCGCAAGGCCACGCAGCGCGTGTATCACTCGACAAAGCAAGCATCCTACATCGCACTTCCTGTGGTCGAGAACTGATGTAGACGACGATTGATGTCGGTGATTACGTCCGCAGATCGATCTTAATTGGTTGTTTAGCAAGATATCCTCGCGCTAGCAGCCGCCCGACGCTAAAGCGTTGAGCGCTCGGGAGGTGGCGTCACCAACATATGTTGCCGGTATAAGTCTGCGAGTCGATCCAGCTGATGTACAAATGACAGAACCGCCTTGCTATACACAACGGAATTCGGCGAATGGGTACGCAAAGCGCCGAACTCGGATACGACGTCGAGGTTAACTCCTATTAGGTTGCATGCAGCCTGCAGAGCGCTAAGACTTTCACGCTTGAGTTTGATGTCTTCATCGGTAAGCGTCGCCCACAAGCTTGCGAAACTTCCGACTGCTTTGCTCAACACGGTGGATACAAGCGAATAACTGTGCTTCCGATGCCACGCAATCTGATCGCGCCGTGGCGATAGTCGGCGCTGCGTGGCTTGACCTTGTGTTGCTTGACGCGATCAGCCGTCAATTACCGCGCGGTGATGTGGGCGCGACTAAAGCGCTGTTTGAGGGACCACTACAGGCGTTTGGCGCGAGAATCCATCTCGGCTATTCGCTCAACGTATATGGGGATGGCATATATCAGGATCTCGCTACGATAAAAGAAATCCGTAATGCCTTTGCTCACTCAGCCGAAGCGATGGCTTTCGACGATGATGACGTTGCCGAGCTCGTCGGTACCATGAATTCGCCTAAGAAAGTCAAATATCAAGGGCCACCGGAGCCTGTTACCCCGCGAGAGCGCTATGTGCGAGCCGTGGAAATCGTGGCAGATCTTTTGCTTAGTGATATGTCACGGCGAGCAACCGGATCCAGCGCTGAAGCCATCTTGCAGATGGCCGGCCGCCGCGACAGAGCCCAGTAGGAACGTGTTAGGCCGATGTGCCGAGAGCCAAGTCGCACGGTCAAATCTTGCGCCCCGCCGCAAACTGGAAGACGGCAGAGCCGCTCGGATCTGACTGGCAGATGCAAGCCGCTATCGCTTTGTGAACTTTGCGATTTCGGGAAACAACTAGCGCTTCAAGGCCTGCTCAATTAGGCCCCACGCTTCGCGGTATTGCTCGGGGTTTTTGATGTCAGTGAGCACGCACTTGGACCAGTTGCCGCGCGCGCCCTTTTTGAGTGCCGCGGTTACAACCCTGGCCGGCAGGACATAACAGATTGGGGAGCGTTGCCCCAGCTTCGTCAGATTTAGCTTCGCAAATACCACGAAGAGGGCCTTGAGGGTCTTGATCAGAAATCCTGTGGCAGTGTGCGAATGCCGACTCTTCACCTGGATTGACACTGAGGTCTTACGTCTGGTATCCGCAGCCACAATATCGACGCCGGCTCGGCTACGCTCGCATTTGAATGCATCGATGTTGCGGAACATCAGTTGCGCGACTACGTAGTGCTCGGCGCCAGCAGCCGGCATGTGTGTATCAGTTCGGATAGCCCCGAGACGTTCATTGCGGCGTTTGGTCTCCAATGCCTTCAGGCCAGCCAATCGCCATTTCTTCGATGGTGCTCTGTTCATGAGTTACGCCCGTAGGCGGCGCTCGCGCACCTCGGTCACATGAGACTTACATCCCCGGAACGACGACTTCAATTGTCCTAAAGCTCGCGTTGCTGAGCGTAACGTGCTGCCCAGGCGCGAACGGCCAGCCTTGCGCTGGCCCAATGATTTACGCCCTTGGGAGCCAGCACCAGATTGCGCCGCTGCTCTTGCCCCGTCGCTTGGCTGCTAAACACTGCAGCGACTTCCAGTGGCGATGCGGAGAAGTTCTTGAATGTCGCAACCATTCCACTGCCAAGGAGTGCCTGCCGGAAGGAAATAGTCACGGGTAGGTCCGGCTTCGCCGACTGCTGTAGTCGCGATGCCGCCTGACCGGCTTGCTGCTGAAGCTGGGCTATTTGACCCTGAAGCTGGCCGATTTGACCCTGCAGCTGCTCGGTTTGACCCTGCAACTGGTCGATTTGGGTCTTTGTGGTGCTGAGTTGAGCTGCGAGCTGATTTGCCCGCTTGTATTCAATGCTTGCCCAGGCGGCGGCCGCGATGGCGGCCAATCCGACGAGGACGAAGGCAATTATCCAAGGCATTGCCTTACCGGCGGTGCCTGCTGTTTCGGCTGTCATGGATTCCCCTCCTCCTTCTGCTGACCGGGCCATTGTAGTCGCGTCGACGATCAGATCAGTTCGCCCGACCTACATTTGATGCCAGGCCTAACTCGCTCCATAGAGCCGATGGCACAGCCGCCACAAGCTGCCAGATCACGGTAATTGGCTTGTCGCCCTCCCATGAGACGAAGGTCACAGGACCGCAGTAATAGAACGGCGCCCCACGCCCGTCTGGAGTCTTAGGCTTCGCACGCACAAAGAGGTGAACTCTGATGCCTAGTTCCTGATGTGATCGGATCGACTTTCCCGCCTCGCTGGCCTGCGTGGTTCGATTCTGGCTTTGCCATTGAAACTCAGTTGCGGATAGAAAATGATCCTTGTATTGGAAGGCCTCGTCATGATCGGCCTTGTCCAGCGTAACGAAGAGGAATAGGTGCTTGCCCTGACGGACGAATCCCTGCCCCCAATAACGTTCCGAATATTGCAAGTCAAAGAGCGGAGCAATGTCGGCTCGGCGATAAGCCTTGTAGGGGACGGCCCCTTCTCCGCTGCTACCTGAGGGTTTCAATTCCCAGCTCGAACCTTCCTGGCGCAAGACGACCTGATGTCTCGTCCCCGGTTTGCCAGCGTCTGGACCAAACCAGCGATGCAAGAGCTCTGGCAACGCATTAGTGTCGGAATTGGGTCGATGTACCACGTTGACCGCGATCTTCACAAAGTTGGCGCTGAGCAGCTCATTGTCAGTACGGACATCGGTCCAGCCCTCCGGCAGACCTGCAGAGGCATCTCGATTGGGCAGGAAGAGGATGGGCCTGCCGTCGGCATGGCTAACTTTGAGTACAAACTCGGACGCCGCGGCTTTACCGGGGCGCTGAAAATATTCAGCCAACCGCCAATCGACGATTTCACGTACCAGCTCCTGGGCGCAGCTCACGAGGGCAGGTAGCACGGTGAATCGAGAGCGAAATTGCTCGGCCTGAAAATCAAAGTAGCTGACACCGCCGGTTCCCTTGCCACCGATCCAGGCCTCAATGGGGTTCGTCCGCAGCATTTTCTGCAGTTCTACCGAATCGCCCAAGACCTCACCCAGGTCTGTCGCCATACGAGAGTCATGACTGGCCATGTCGGATATTTCGTCGGCAAGCTCCTGCAGCGACAGGACTCCGGGCAATTGATTGCGATTAATCATCGCCAGCAGCACTAGCATCTTGTAGCTGCGGGTCATGTCGGTCGTTTCGAGGGCCTCGAGGAGCGCGCTCAGTGTCTCGCGGCCGCGCTTCTCATCCGGGGTCAGTCCGCCCTGCGACTCGACAAAGCCGAGCCACGATCCGAAGCGAGGTCGCAGGGACCGCGGGTTGTAGCCCTCCCGAAACAGTTCGACGGCTGTTGGCCGCACGCCCAATGAGTCACGGAAATCCCCATAGCGCCGCGTCAGCAGCTCGACTGCCGAGTCACCGGTTCGTAGCAGCGCTCGGAAAATGTCTTTGACCTCCAGTTCATACGTCACTTCACATCCCGGCGGCAGCTCGGCGGTACCGGCTTCGAGCTGTTCGAGCAGATTAAGGACGGCCCGATCCCCCGGCTCCAGTCCGAAGAGTGCTTGGGGTTTCAGCAGGAAGGAACGGTGATTACCGATATAATCGATGACGGTCAGGTGTTTGGCCGGGTCGCTGCGTCGAAGGCCACGTCCGAACTGCTGCAGCCAGAGGATCCGAGATTCCGTCGGGCGCAGCATCAGCACCGTATCGAGCTCGGGCACATCCACGCCCTCGTTGAACATGTCCACCACGCAGATCACCGCCAGAGAGCCGTCCTTGAGTGCCTGCAGAGACTCCGCGCGGGGGTCACTGGAAGCCCCGGCGTGTACGGCCGCAGCTCGAACTCCGTGCTCGAGCAGGTAGTTCTTCATGAAATCGGCGTGGCGCTGCGAGACACAGAACGCCAGAGTGCGTTGTCCGGCTCGACGTTGGTACTGATCCAGCGCATTCGCAGCTCGCGCCTGAGTGGCGACGGCGTTGGTCAAAGCCTCCTCGTCAAACTTCTTATTGCGCCAAGGAATATTGCGATAGTCGACGGTGTCCGGCACGCCGAAGTATCGGAATGGGCACAGCAGCGCTTGCCGGATACCTTCTGTGACGTCACACCGAAATACCAGATTGTCGTCGCACAGGGCGAGCAGATCTGCTCCATCGGTGCGCTCCGGCGTCGCCGTCAAACCGAGCAGGAATTTCGGCTTAAAGTACTGGATGAGCCGCCGGTAGGTTCGCGCTTCGGCGTGATGAAACTCATCGACCACAATGTAATCGAACTCCTCTGGTTCAAAGCGATCCAGATGGGCCTGACGTCCCAGCGTCTGAATCGAGGCGAACAAGACGGACGCCTCGGGAGACTTCTCCTGGCCGGTATATAGTCCAAAGGTGTCATGCGGGCGGATGGCCCGATACGTCGATAGCGCCTGTGCCAGGATTTCCTCCCGGTGCGCCACGAATAGCACTCTGCCGAAAGCGAGGGAATCGAAAGCGCTCAGCCAGGTCTTGCCTAAGCCCGTTGCCAGAACGACTAAGCCTGCCGTCCGGCCGTGATCTCGCGTGCTCTGCAGCGCCAACAATGCCGTCTTTTGCACCTCGTGCGGCGTCGGAATCGTCAGTGGCGGTTCGGGATCCATGTCGGCGAGCGCCGCGGCGTTTGGGGCTGCTCGGCGGCCCCGATAGCGCAGAATCCAATCGGCTGTCAGCGGCACTGTATGGGCGGATCTGAATAGAGACTCGAACGCCTGCCGAACCTCGCTCCAACCGGCGCTGTCTTGGGGCTGAAGCAGCCGATAATTCCATTCGATTCCGCTGGTCAGGGCGCTGCGGCTTAAGTTGGAGCTGCCGATCAAGGCAGCACCGCTGCCATCGATGTGTTGGAACAGGTAGGCCTTCGGGTGAAATGAGCCGGCAAAAGCCCCAGCACTCGAGACGCGGTCGGTTTCGAACATCCGGCACTGTACCCGCCCCCTCAAGTCCAGCAGCCGCAGTAGTGCATCGGGATCCGTCGCACCCAGGTAGTCACCCGTCAGAATCCGCAGTTCCCCTTCGCGATCCAGCAGATCCTGCAGGTGGGGCTGGAGTAGATCCAAGCCGCTACGCAACGTAAAGGCCACCGCGATGTCTGCGACTTTCGAGCGCGCGAGATGGTGTGTGAGCACCGGTAACAGCGGGTCACTGCCGCCGCCTGTAAAGAGTCCCCGCTGTGCGGCGGCCACGGCGGCATAGGGCGCCACGACGGCATCGCGAACGTAATTCGCCCGTTCGGGAATCACGTAGCGAACCCCGCCCCGCGGGTCCGCGACGTCACCGCGTCGGCGCGGAATCAAATGAACGTGCAGATGAAAGACCGTCTGTCCGGCACTCTCTCCGCTATTGATGCCGATGTTGTAACCGTCGGCACCGAATCCGGAGTCGATCGCAGCGCGCGCCACATCGATTCCGCGTAGCAGCGCGACCCGCTCCTCCATCGTGGCCTCGAACCAGGTACTCACATGCCGCGTCGGAATCAGCAGAGCATGCCCGGGGGTCACGGGATATGCATCCCAAAGCCCTAACACCAGTGCATCCCGGTAGAAGATCCGCGCATCCGCCGGATGACAGAACGGGCACTCGGTGGCGTTCATAGCGCCGCGCCGACTTGAAGTGCCCGAATACTCAAGTCTCCAGATAGGCCGTCCTGTACACACTGCGCGCACCTCCAGCGCGTCATCTTGCGTCGGCCAAGGCGAACAGACTGGCAGACGAGGCAACGATGTTCGAACATGGCCGGTCGAACCTGTCTACGACTTGGCGAGCGAATCGCCGGTGGCATATCTCGATGGCGCGCCACGGGCTCAAACCCGGCAGCTTGAACAAACTGCCGCCATTCGATCCCGTGAGGCCGCACCGCCGGACCGAATCGAAGCACCGCGGCGGCGTGGGCATATTCGTGACACAGAATCGCGGTCTGATTCCGATCCGATTCAAAGAATCGGAAACCCACCTCCAGGTGGCGAGTCGGCAGGACCCAGCGCGCAACGGTGCGCGTCAACCTCGGGTTGAATTGAAGCCTGCCGGCATCTCGCAGCTCAGGAATGCGCCATTTGCGGGCCCATTGGCGCCTCAGATGGACGGCCTGGTGAGAGATTCTTTGCAGCTGGCCAGAATGACGGTCTGCCAATTTCACGCGACCGGCGGTTTTGGCTGGCATGAATGCAGCCTCAGCTCGGATCAACCGGCGTCGATGACCCATAGTTCGCGACCGATTCCGCCACCTTCGGCAGAGACAGGTCCTCGGCAACTGCGCCAATGCGGCTTCGCACGTAGCGAGCTGCCTCGGGGTCCATGAAGTAGACGTAGCACCCTTTCATTCCGCGCGTCATCAACGTTCGATAAGTGTTCTTGATGATGCGGTCCGCCTTTTTCTGCGCTTCGGCCGGGTTCCGCTCATGCAAGCGCTTGTACCCGCTCAATGACTTGTCGTGCCGCGAGCGCTTCTCCGGCTGGGTGACAGCGACGCCCGCGCGGACCACCCAATCCAGTCCGACAATCACACCGATGTAGTCGACTTCCAACCCCTGGCAAGTGTGGATGCAGCCAATCTCGCTGACCGACTCCGGTGCTACGATCCACAGGCCGCCGTCTTTGGTGAGATTCCAACGCATGGCAAATCCATATTCTGGAATCATGACGTCCCGGATATCTGAATTGTTCTTGCTCTTCCAGTCCCAGCAATAACCAGCGACCATGCGCGCCTTATTGTTGGCTTTATTCTTCTCAACGATCACACGACGCAGAGCTTCTGGCGATTCGAATACCTGAAAGTCAAATTCGTGCGCTGCCAGTTGCCCATTGGCGGTCGGTCGAATACCGAGCACGTTGTCCAGCCACGCCAAATAGCCGTTAGAACCATTGCACCTGAACTGCGATGCCAAAGCCAATGTCGTGATGGACGCGCCCGCGTGATGTGCCCTGCGCTCGATTTCAGCCTTTTCCCCGATATCCCTGAGAGTTACCTGCTGGTCCTCATCGAGGAAGAATATCGAGCACTTAGCGGAACCGATGAGCTCTTGGATCTGGTTGGCACCCAGGTTACCGTAGAGCCCCGATTTCTCATTCAACCGATGGGCCTCATCGACGATCAAAGTGTCGAACACATTGGCGTGGGTGTCCGTGAAGGCTCCGGACCCGGAAAACAGGTTGGAGATCTGCGTCTTTCGGAGGGAGCCGGCCAGCGTCTGTTCGAAGACCGATCTTGGCGCAGCATTTTTCGTCACGTACTTGGCGACCTGACGGCGTGCTGTCAGCGCCACCAGTAGGTTAATAGCGACCACCGACTTACCCGTCCCTGGGCCGCCTTCGATGATGACGGCCTGTTTAGCCTGCGTGGAGTGCTGCGTCGCGATCGACAGAGCCGTCTCATAGACGATCTTTTGATCGTCAATCAGTACAAACTCCTGTCTGCCCGCGAGCATTCCGTTCAGGCACTCAACCAGCCCTTTTGAAGGCCGGATGCGTCCGTTCTCAATCCGATAGAGCAGCGAGCGCTCGTCACCGTACCGAACGTGCTGCTTGATAAAATCCCGCAGTTTGGTCTTCTCCGCCTCCCCTTTCAGGAACAACGGCGCCAGCTGAACATAGTGAGCATAGAACGCGTCTGTCAGCACACCATCGTCCGTATAATTGTGTAGGTAGGCGCAGGGCAGCAGCTCGGTGTCACCTTGATAGACCGCCTCATTGAAGCTGCTGAATAGTGAGGCATAAGACCAGGCCTGGTAGGAAGGGTGGCTGGTGTCCGTCTCACCATGCTCAAAACGCGTTCTGACAATGCCGTCGCGGTCGGTTTTTCGGGCGCTGGCCCACTGCTTGAGTTCGATAATGATCAGCTGCTCGCGCCGTGTCGAATCCGCACCCGAGAGAATAAAGTCGATTCGCTTTGAGGTCTGCGGAACACCGTACTCGATCGCGACCCCACATTCCCCCGGGATACCCTCATCATTCAATACCTTGGCAACCGCCAGCAGTGACTCCTTCCAAGCTCGCACTTCCGCTACGGACACGGAATGCCCCGTACGCGCTCTGAACGCAGCCAGAACCACCTCTTCGATGTCTTTCGTGAAAACATCGGCCAAAAAGCCGCTCTTGCTAGTCTGATAGACAATCATGGCGACGAGGTCAGAGCTCGGTATATTTCTTGGCGTTCCCGCGCGCCTTGTCGATAGGATATTTGTCAGCGTTTAGGTGGATCTTTTCGGCAGCGGCTGCCGCAAGATCGATATTCAGTTTGTCTGCCAGGCGGATCAGATAGAGCAACACATCCGCCATCTCGTAGCGCACCTGTTCGCGTCGCTCAGGGGGTATCACCGCTGATTCGGTCTCGGACACCCACTGAAAATGTTCCAGCAACTCGGCGGCTTCCACGCTCAAGGCGATCGCCAAATTCTTTGGGGAATGAAATTTATCCCATTCACGCTCTTCCGCGAACTGTCGTAGCGCCTGGCGCAAGGCAGCAAAGTTGTCTTCCTCTTCACCTCGGTTAGCGCTGTTCATGTTTTAAATCTGCTCTCGTTGTGCCACCGCAGAAAGTCGGGGTTCGGTCGGCTGCTCGGGTCTGTTGGGCTGAAGCGCAGGGGCAAGCCGTGATGTGCGTAGTATTCCCGGCCGTTGTGCCAGTCCACCTTCAACCTCGGGCTGACCTCGAGTCGCAATTGCGGGGTCACCGTCACGTATCCCAGGTCGAAGAGTTTGTGCAAGTCCGAGCGCAGTAGAATGCCGTTATTGAGACGGTGCGGCCCGTTGAGCGAATAGGGCTTTATATGCGCAGCCTCCAAGACCGGCAGTGTTTTCTCCCCGGTGACGGCGCATCTACGCTCATACGCGTCGATCACGAGAACTCTGAATGCGCCTTGCCCAAGCCGACCACGAGCTAGATATTCCGCACCGAAGCGATTCGGCATCGTATCGTCAGTTGATGGCTCGGCGACCCGTGGCGTTCCAGCTCGAGCCTTTTGGATAGCTTCCCAGATCGAACGGCCGACGGTCGTCTGCGTGTCATACGATTTTCCCTGGACTATATTGGGTGCCCAGCTCTGCGGGACTGGGATCCAGGCCGGTCGCTCGAGGAAGAATGGCTCGGCAAGTACATTGCATCCAATGACGGGGTCCAACGCATCGTCGTTGCGACGGTACCGCCCGATGCGGGTAAGGAGTTCGTCGAACGAGGCAACCCCATTTTTGTCCCCGAAAGCGTCCCAGGCCAGCGACGCCGGCAGCGCGGAATACCGCACGAAATAGCCGCCGCCCACGATGAAATTTTGAGGGCTGTGAAGCTTAAAAAGGAAAAGCTCACCCGCTTGAAGCACTCGAAATACGCGTGAACCGCTCGGCTGCCAAAAGTTCACCTCGTCGGGTACAAGCTGATGCAACCTGTTGTACCAGTCCGCATCCGTCACGCCGACCCAAAGCTTCATCTCGACATCTCAAAGGTTGGCTGGTAGGTATCCGATATTCGCCCGAATCACAATTAAACACACCCCTTTCCTTGTTTACGGGCCGGAGTATGCCGTACTAAACCCGAGCGGGACTACCGGCCGAGTCGGCGATGCCGTCACTCAAGGCCCGAAGCTGCGAGGCGGAAGACTATCCGGAACAGAGATGAAACGGCCAAGCTCCAGAGGCTGTAACCGGCGTCATCCAATGAGACCCGTACACTACGATGACGAAAGAAAGCTTGGTGCCGGCGACGCCGACTCAGTAACTACTTTCTTTGTATTTCGGTAGACTAATGTCGTCCTCGAAATTCGTGCCGTATCGATCAATCAGGGCGCGGATCACTGTTTTCGGCCGTTCCTTGATGTGGTCGGGGTCCGTAGTGATTTTCCCTTGCCAGACCTCTAAAGGATCACCTCGAGCTGCCGATTCCTTAATCACAAGCGACAAAACGATGCCGCCGAGCTTCTCAGTTTCTTCGTGCGTTGTGGTATGTGAAACACCAAGGAGCCCTCCAAGTATTGGATTGGCGAGCCCGACGGAGTTGGATGTGGTACCTGTGATTATGGTTTTATCATCTCTTCCAACCACCATCACCCATTGTGAGTTATCGAAATCAGTAAGATTGAAGCCTTCTGCTTGGACTTCCCGCCTTATGAGCGGCAGCATTTGACGGTCTTGGATGGTGCTGTGGACTCCCACTGTAACGAATACCGAATCTGCTTTTGTCGGCGCGTAGGCCGGGTCTTCGCGGGTAACCAGTTTGGCGTTAAACGCGCAGCCGCCTAGAAAAATGCCTGCGACATAGGCTGCTATTGCAGGTGCGTAGTTCACGCGATATCGGTCCACGATTTCACCGCTTGCCAGTCCAGCATTTCTGGGGCCGCCCAGCAACCAGGAACGTTCTGATCAAATTGCCCATTAGCTTAGTTCGTGCTTCCCGGTCCTATCGGCTGTGTAACGAGCTTCGACTCGCTGACCCGCGCTACAGGCTCAAGGCGTCGCGTCAATTATCGAGGATGTCGAAGTACTTCTGACACTCCCGGGGGCCGCCGTCGTAGTCGCTGCGGGTGATTTGCTCCGACGCGTCGGTGTCCACGCGGATGGAACAATCGTTCTTCGCAAACGTGTATACCTTCCCGTTGCCAAGCGGGGAGGCGCTCGCTGGCACTCCCAGCTTGTCAATGGCGACGTGGATATCCTGACCGACGAGGTTCGACAACTGACTATTCATCCTATTGTCGAAGGCGCAGCCATACAGCAGCGGGATAGTAGTGACGGCGAAAGATGCGAGTAGAACCTTGTGCATAGTGAGATATCCGGTGGCCTGCGACTCACATTTGACGAGTTCTGCCACCGCCGTCACCGTCGCTACAACCGGCAAGCAACACATCGTCGATCGCAGCCACGAGCACATACTTTTCCCACAACATTGACCCTGCTTCCTGCTTTGGGACGTTGCCGAGTGTCTACACGCTTCTCGCAGCGTGCCGCGCGTGTGTAGACGCGCATTTCCACTGGCACGTGTCAAACCTAACGCGCAAAAGTAAGCTGCAGGTTGGTCCCGGAGTGCAGATGCGTCCGTACGCTGTCGCACATTCGGCGGTGAGTTGGTCGAAATCGTGTGCGACCTGTGATCGCCTTCACATTGCGTCACACATTTCGGCTCGGCCCCGTGGTCAATATATCCTTCAGCTACGCCTCAGTGATGATCTCGACTCGTTTGAGTACCCTTACTGCGGCTCCAACCCGGATATAAAGCCGGACTGTCGAGCCAAGTAGTTCTGGTCTTTTCAGGTAGCACGCGGCGGCTCAAGGGTGCCCAGCACGCTCACTGCAAGTAGCACCAACAGGCCCAAAGCTATTTCCCCAACTACCGTAGCTCGAAGCCTGCCCAAAGCCGACTGAGTATTACGCCCGGCTACAAGATCCGCACGCAGCCCAGGCATGTTCCGGTGTCGGTTGCCTGTCGCGAGTACCAGCATCGCTCCAAACAATCCGATCTTTGCGAGTAAAGTAACGCCATAGCTCGTGCTGTAGATAGCTCGCCAATGCGACGGACCGATCAGGAACCAGCTGTTACCGATTCCGCTGAGCACCAGTAGCGCGATCACTAGCGGCCCAATACTCGAGAATCGCTCCAAGCCGAACAGCGTCGCTCCGTCTTTCTCGTGCGAATGCGAGCGCAAAGATGACATTACCAGTACCGTCAACGGTACCAATGCTCCGATCCATACGGCGGCTGCCAACAAATGCAGCAGATCGAATCCTAGGTGCCAAACGCCGCTGGTGCCGCTGCCCGTTGCCCCGTGCCCCGTCCAGGCAAAACTCATCGTGACCGCGGCACCGAGGAAAGCCTGAACGCGCCACAGCGCTCGGGGGCGTCGAATCACGCTCGGCACAATGAGCATTAACACCAGCAATGCTATCCGAACCGCACAAGCTAGCCCGAATCGTGTGCCAGAGGTCACGAGCCAAAGGGCCGCGGGAGTCAGCGCTTCGGCTGAGTCATCGCTGATTAAAAGGCTTTCCCCGATTAGCCAGGCGGTAGCACCGACGAGCGTGACGATCGCCGCGACGCGCACGAGTGTCAGCGGCCATCGCCACGACGCCCAACCTGGCGACGCCTCGCTCGGTTCGAAACTATAAAGATAGAACAGCGGCGAGCCGCACAGGATCATCGCGCCCGCATACTGCAGCCAGCGAGCGGCCCCGATCAGCGCGGCTGTTCCCATCCGCCCTGCTATTGGACCGTAAAGTTAAAGCTGCCTTGCGTCTTGTGCCCATCGTTGGCAACTAC
>Ga0182018_10003749_pt1 | contig 13336 bp, 7 predicted proteins | sample 812P2MmetaG_FD_120490 | JGI IMG/M metagenome (GOLD analysis project Ga0182018, IMG submission 120490) | Permafrost microbial communities from Stordalen Mire, Sweden - 812P2M metaG | ecosystem: Environmental > Terrestrial > Soil > Wetlands > Permafrost | place: Sweden: Stordalen | collected...
GCGACCTGTCTTGAGTTTCAACTGCTGCGCAGTTCACCCATTGGGTGACAACTGGCTTTGCTGCAAACACTTGCGACTGAAGGAGAAGACCGTTCTGGCGGCGTCTCAACCGCCGTTTTTAGGGTCATAGGTGTACTGAAGTGCTTCCGACGGGAACTTCTTCTTCGCCGCCATAATGCTTAACCTCCCAACGCCGGCTTGAACGTGTGCCGCTTCGGATGCGCCTCGAACATCTTCTTCCGTTCGATACGCGGTCGATCTCTACATGGCTGGCCTTGGTGGCTAGACTACCGCTGGCTTTGGCGGATCGACGGGGCGTTTGAAATGCCCGAAGAACTCCTGCCTCGTTCGTACTTTCTTGAGCGGTGTCAGGGCCTTCTCCGCAATGTGGTACCCCAACCTCCGGTAACTCTCGAACTGCGATTCGTCGAACCATTGGTCCGCGGTCGACTCGTGAGGGAACCGCGGCACTTTCTTGTGGTACCCGAGTACGTCCGCGGGCTCGTCATCTCCAGTCAAAGATGACTTCAGATACACCAGCGTTCCCGGCGGCCCTTCCGCATATAGAATGTCGCCGATGGCGTAGTGGCATCCCGAAAAGCTTTCCGGCTTATTGTCCGGCTTTCGTTCGAGTTGCGAAAGGTCGATCACGATCTCCGCTCCGAAATCGGTGCGGCACATGCGAATGGCTGTAGCCAGGCCGCCGAAGCCCATGTTCCCATCCTCTTCCGCGTCGCACAGGATGATGCAGCGGCACTTGCGCCGCACCAGTTCGTATATTCCCATGTTGTCGAAATGGCCGCCGTCCGATAAGTTGACGAAAGCGCTTTCGGAAGTGGTGGTTCCGAACAACTCCGCCAACGTGTAACCCAAGCCGAACGTAGGTCCATTCGAACTCGCCTTGGACCCGGCTGGGTTGCCCAGCCACCATCCCAGACGAACGTCGAACACCGTCATTAAGAACGCCACCGCCGTCGATGTATGGTACCCCTGGTTCGGACTCGCCGCCGCGCCTGAAATCGCCACCGTCGTCCCCATGAGGATGCCGTCATTGGTTGTTGGCGCCGCCGCGGCGTCGGCGTTGCTCTCCGCTTGATACTTGGTCTTAGCCACCAGATGAGTGGGGTAGTATCCCGAGCCTACCGGAGTCCCGTCCTCATCTCCGCCCACACGCATGAGCCGGCTGGCGGAAGTGCCCGAGTCATCCCGGCCCGTGTCGTACCCGCTGTACACCGGCGTGAAGATAAAGGATGCGCCTTTGCGCTCCTGCCACGCCAGCTTGCGCCCGCTGCTCAGGTTGAGGGTGGCGTTGATAATCGGGAACGGGCCGCTGAAGTTGGGGTCGTCCAAGTGATTCAGCGGGAAATCGTCCCGTAGATCGAAGTCCGTGAAAGGGCTTGGATCGCGATCCCTCCGTCTTCGAGAAGCACCCAGGTAACTCCGCACCAGCCGGTTCTTATAAAAGTGGTGAAGCGAAAACTCGTTGATATCCACCCTCCACGCCATCAGGAGGGTAATCGACACCGCCAGCAGCATCACTTCCAATAGCCCCTGGTACCAACTGATCGCGCCTTTGTTATACGGATTCATCCAGAACAAACTGGACCGGATCTGGCGGGTCTTCATGTCGTCCCAGTATTGTTTCCAAGGCGAGGCTGCGGCTTTCTTTTGCCCGCCCTGCGAATCGAAAGTCACCGTCGTCGTCGAGCCCGCCTGCGTCACCTTCACCGAGGAGTTGGCGGATGAAGCTGGGGGAGCGCCGGTCGACGGTAGAATCGTCAGTTCATGAACCCCCAGGCCGATCAGCGACAAAAAGCCCAGCATAAATACCCAAGGGCCGACCAGCGCCACTACGTTCATGGTTCCGCCGCCTTGTTCGCTGCCGGTCTTCGGACTCTTCGCCGCCAGCAGGCTGCCCACCGTGGTTCCGAGCCACGCGAGCGTGACCGTGGCCTTGGCCCAGGCCGCGAACGCACCCCAACCGGCCTTCAGGCCCAGTGGCCCCAAGAAGGCCACGCTGAAGAACAGCAGCCAGCCGGCGCCGTAGATCATCGCCCACGCGCCCAGCCTTCCCAGCCACTCTCGAGTGTCGTCCTGGATATCGCGCCCCATCAGTCCCACGTTCACAATCACGCCGAGCGAGACTGCTGCCAGGATGGCCGGCGGCCCGACCGTGAAGACAAACCACGGAGTGAACGGCTGGTTCTTGAAATACTCGATTCCGCACGAAACGCCGTAAAACAGCCATGTGGTCACGAAGCCGGAAACGATCGCCACTCCGGCTTGCAGCGCCACATTCGCGACCATCGCGCCCTTTTGCTCGTGGTGGTGCAGAAACCATCCCGGGAAGCCCGACAGCACTTGCAGCGCTAGAAACAGCACGGAGAGTACGACGCCCCCCGGCAGCCAATCGTGGATCGGATGGGCATACACCTCGAACGTCATCAAGACCGCTCCAGTGAATGCCGGCAACACCACCAGACGCTGCACCCAGCCATCCTGGCAATACTTACGATCCAGCCGCACTTTGAGGGTGAGAGCCAGCGTCACCGCCGCTACCCCGAAGGCGATCCACGTGCAGTAAAACGGCGCCGCCCATTGGGTAAGCACCATGAGGTTCAACCCGAGGAAACGCCCGAATAAGATCAGTGCGGCGATGCCGGCAACCAGCGTGACCAGGTTCAACAGCGTGTTGCGCGACCAGATGGAGAACAGCGACCATGTGTCGGCGCTAAGGATGCTCAACTTGGGAGTGAGAAAGTTGCTGTAGGCACGCAGGTGGGCGATGGCTTTTTGCGGGAGGCTATTCGCCTTGACCTGGTCTGGGTCGAGGCCATCTTCCACCTGCTTCATTCCGTTCGTTAGCCGATGGATCATGGCCGTCAGCCACCCGCCGATATAGCCACCCCCGGAGACCGTCGATAAGTAGTCCACGTAATGCAGGATCTCGAGCTTGGCCAGGGCCTGCAGGACGCCCAGGTTAAAGGTGGCGCTGCGTATGCCGCCGCCGGAAAAAGCCAATCCGATGAGATCGAGGTAGCCGGCCTCATCCTCCGCGGGCAGGCCCCGGTTCTTGCGCCACACCTTGATGCGCTCACGCTCGGCGGCGAAGACGGCTGGAAAATCGGCCGATCCGGTGGGAGGTTGGGGGTAGGCAGGGGCGGATTGCTGTTCCATAGTCGCCTCAATGTTGGTCTTGGGGAATTCCGTCGAAGGACAGGTTCTTGCATGCGGCCGTGTCCGCACTGGCCAGGTTCGCGATGCTCGAATAAACCGACTTCATGTCGGTTGCGAAGCAATGGATCATGGCTTTATGGAAGTCGACAATCGGCTTGCTCAAATCGAACATCGAGATGGCCCTTCGGAAACGGCAGGCTTTGGCCACCTCCGGCCCCGCGGATCCCTTTACAAAGCTGCAGGAACCGGCGTCGCCGTCCACCACCTGATCGAAAGCGAACCGCAAGCCGTATGCGATATCCGCCGCCGTAGGCACCACCATGGCGCTCATCACGGCGGTACTGCTGTGATATTCCTTCGCGCCGGGAATCGGAATGCCGAGGACTGTCCCAATGTAGGGGATTTCGACGAAGGGCGGCAGCAGCGGGAACTTCGACCGGGAGCGTTGAATGATCGCCGAGAACGACGAGACTTCAAACAACTTGACCGATTCCACGCGGATGCGCGTGACGATGTCGTGGTTCGCGACGCGCGATGTATTCGGAGGCGTCCCGCCCGGAGGTCCACCGGAGTAGACAGGTCCGCCGGCGGTCTCATCGGCATTCAGCGTGACGGTAATTTCGGCCGTGGATGCGGTACTCAGACTACGGGGTACGACTGAAAGGTTGAGCGACCTCCCGAACTGGGCGAAGGTGGTTTGATACGCATTCAAAACTCCAGACAGCAGCGCAGCGCTGCTGGGCGAGCTGCCGAGGACTCCAGCCACCGGCGATGTGCCGGCGGCGCTTCCTCCCGGGCTGGCAATGGCGTTCGCTAAGTTCGACAGGGATGGCGCCGTGCTGGCATCCAGGACGCTCTGCGACGTCGTATTCACCTGCGTCGGTTGGCCGGAAATGGTGCGCACCGAGACGATGCCATCGTTAAAGAAGGAAGGCTTATCCAATCCGAAGAGGCGCTTCACGCAACACCGCTCGTCGGTGGCGCTGTTCAGGCGATCCACCTGGTATTGCACATCGGCGCGCATGAAAGTCTGAAATGCGACGATGTCCCGATTAAACGCATCGATGATCGGGCTGAGCGCCGAGTTGAGCGCATCCGCGCTTTGGCTCAGGTCGTATGCCGGGAACTCGTGAGGATACTGCTGGCTCAATTTGTAGTTGAAGAGAAAATCGGCGATGGCGGCGCGCAGATGACCGACATGAGGCAGATATATTCCGGCGGCCTTCTTGAAGCATGTCAGGTAGATGCGGGGACGTTCCCGCTCATCGGGAGGATTATTTAGAAGCGCACCCAGAATATCTTTGTAGTCGTTCGAGGCACAACTCGCCTCGCTGGAGGGCAGTTCGAGGTTCAACCCCAGATTGTTCCAGATGGCTCTGCAGCGATCGCGCAGTTCGCGACTTCCCACGTCCATGGCTTCGCATGCCGCTTCCGTCAGGTCGGGATGCTCGGGACCCTCGACGAAGTTGATCGCATCCTTGGCTGCATCGGCTGGGTTGTCGGCGGCAATCAGGGTCAGCAGGAAATCGGTCAGGCGAGGCTTCAACGGGTGAAACAAGCTATTATAACCCAGGCAATAGTGACCGCTGGGACAAATTCCGTACTTCCGGTTGAGACTATCGGGAGAGTCCGCCATGGTGGCCGGGCTGTAGGAGAGAATGGCTTGCGCCGCATCGTGAGCGTTGGTAGGAGCGGTTGCCAAAGACGTATCGGCTATATACCGGTCCGCTATGTAGCTAAAGTAGTCCCGATTGAAAAAGTCCGGGTGCTGGGCTTTTTCCTGTACGAACTGCCAGCCCCGCAGCACAACTTTCTCCAACGCCCCGTTATACTCAGAGACCAGATCTCTCACGGTATTGGTGAACGCACCCAGGGCACGAGGGTTGACAGTGGAGTTCTGCATGACCCACGCGTTGATGAGCATTTCCGGCCGCGGCAAATCCAATTGAGCGAGAATGCGCTTCCGTTCCTTGATCTGCGCATCGTCGCCGGGATTGGTGTCGGAGAAGACCAGCAAGTCCGAGGGGTTTTGTTCGACTATGCCCGCGGCGACCGCCATGGCTGCCATACCGGGCGGCGCCTTGGGCGCTGGCGCCGGGGCGCTTGGGGCGGACGGCGCGGCAGCCGTTCCGCCCGATCCGGATGCCGGGGCGCATCCGCTGCTGTTACTGAGGGTCAGTCCCGCAATCACACAAGGGGTTGTGTCGGACTTCAGTTCGAAAACGCTTCCCGGCGGTTGGTTCACGGCTATGGTTGCCGCACCCGCAGTGGCACTGCCAGCCGGACTGGCCGGAGACCCGCTTGCGGCAGGCGCACTTGCCGCGGGCGTGCCGCCCGTAGCGGGAGCGCCGGCGCCGGGAGCCAGACTGGTAAAAGCGGCAGCGGCGTCCGTGGAGGACAGATAATACAGCTTCATATTGAACGGCTCCGGTGTCACCTGCCATTCCATATGGCGGATCGCCAAAAGAAACGCCGTCCAAGTGGGGCAATCCGGCGGCGTCGTCGCGTTGATCCGCACGCGATCGCTGCCGATATCCTGTACGGTGAACTGGCTATAGTTCAGCCCCGCGATGCGAGTGGCGAGGTCGCCCAGGGCGGCCGCATGAGGAATCTCGAGTTCCATCTTGAAAGGCTTGGGCGTGGGCGTAACTCCCAGCAGGTCCGCTCTCCGCCCTGCCAATTGAGCGATGTCGGAGGGGAGCGTCCCGAGAATTGTTTTTTCCTTATCGTTGAGCGGGTATCGCGTGGAATAGATGACGATGGTATTGTTCCCCTGCGGCGTCAGCACAAAGGGAGTCGGATTCCCGATCAGGCCGACGATTCCGGGCAGATCGATCCGCGGTTGAATCTGGCTGGCGGTTGTTGAGGGAAGGCCGAGGCAGCTTGGCGGGGTGGCATCGCTGGCGGACCCGACCGTCAAGGCCAGTTCGACGGGTATCGCCGGCGCATAACGATCGTAGTAGAGCTGGCCGGCCCTGACCGTCGCTCGGATCACGATGGTTCCGGAACCATTCACCACATACTGCTGGGTGCCGAGGCCGTTGCGCGGCTCTACGTCACCGTGTACCACTTCCTGGTCGACGATCAACCCGGAATCCACAGTCGCGCTGACGAAGAACGCAGCCCCGTCGGGGATGGGATAGGCTGGCGGGGGACAGGGGGTGGTGTTTGCCGGGCAACCTACCAGCTTCAACGTAATCGTCTGCGGCGTCCTCTCGACGGATGGTGGCACCGCGTACGGGACGGGTGGAGGTGGAGGCGGCGGTGGAAGCGGAGGTGGAACAGGACCGGGTGACGGTGGACCGTCACAAGTCAGGCTCAACGGTATGGTAGCGGACAGCGTACAAATCTGAACCAGATACTTTCCGAATGGCCGGGTGTCCAGCGGCGGGTACGCGCTGTTGACATTGACGACTTGCGCGGAAAGTGCCGCCGAAAAGAAGGTGGCTACCGGCAAGAGAGAAAGCAAGCTTCGCATGATTGAGTCAATCCTTCGCGGAGTTCTACCAGCGGAGGCCCGCGGAAATCGGAACCAGCGTGGTCGCATTGTTGACGGCCAGTCCATGAAGGACGCGCGCCTCTGCATAAAACATCAAACCTCCCAGCGCCCGCGGAAGCCGGACATCGACCCCGGCGCCGGCATCGTAAGCGCCCGAATTACCACCATTGCCAAACACCACCGGGCTGCCCGGCTGAAGCAGCGCGCCCTGGGAAGAAGACCCCGTAAATTCGAGATCTCGCCGGAACCAGCCGAAGCCTGCGAACAGATACAAACTGAAACGCCCACGAACTGGAATGCGAAACGTCGGATCGAGGGTAGTGCTGTAAAACTTCGCCTTGCCGGAAGTCGCTTCCAGGAGCCCGATGTCCGTGGGGTTCATTACTCTGGCTTGCTGGAGTGCCGTTTGCTTGATGCCCATTTGGTCGAACATGAAGTTCGCGGTTAGGAACAGGCTCCATTTGTGGCCCTGAGCCGGTGGGGGCGTCAGGGCAAATCCCCCTCCCGCATGAAAATTCCAGCCCTGATTGAGATTGCTCCGCTCATTTCCGGCAGCCTGGGCAAAGCCGGCTCCGACGTTCAAGGTGCAGGAATGATCGGGTGGATCGTCCGGAGTCTGACCGTTTGCGGGAACGGCCAGGATTACGGCGCCGCCGAGTAGGAAGAGGCAAACAAAGGAACTGCGAGGGACTGCTCTTTTAGTTGAGCCGGCGGGCTTCGATTGGAAAAGGGAGAATCGGGACATTTATGCGCCTGGATCGCTCTATTGGAGGAATGTTCGGACGAGGCCAAAAAACTTGTACTTATCGAGCAGGTAACAGGTACGATACAGTTCCATCGTCTTTGCGGCAGCGTCCGCATCCGCCTGGTTCGTCCAGGCTGGGTAGAGGTCCGACAGCAGGTTGTAAAGAGCCCTCAGGGGAACAATATCGTATAGCTTGTTTACCCGGGTGTCGAGACTAGCCGGATCGGCGCCGTATTTCGTCCTAATGCTCTTGTCCGCAGCGTCGAACAGATCTTTCTTGGCCTTGTCGCTCATACCGTCAATGGACAATGTGGTAGCCTTGGCGAGGAAGTCCGGCATCCTGCCTTCTGCGTCGGCCCTAGTATAAAGTGCAGTTGCCATTGGCCCTAGCCCAGGCGGAGGTGTTGGAAGCAGTGGGATTCCTGGCGGGCTGTCGATCCCTGGAATTTGCGGAACTCCGGCGAGGAGCTGAGGCAAGGCGAGACCCGCATTGTAAGCGGTATAGTCGTCAAGAGCTGTCAGGCAACGGATTACTCCGCTAGCACCGCCGGTAGCCGTCTCTTTCCATTCGAGCGCGAGCAGAATCTTGGTCCGCTCGGACACATTGTTCTGCGCAGCAGCAGGCCCAGCTACCACGGTCCACATCAGCACGGCGATCTCGAATCGACACATTCAAATTCTCTCCAAGAATGTGATTTAAAAATGCAGTGCTTAATGGTACTGTTGAAGCTTGAAAATTGCAAGCGAAAGTGTTGGCGGCTGAGTTGGCGGCTGATTTCAAGGCCAACAGGCTCAACTGGACGATCTCACGTGGGTGTGAGAAGGAGGAGTTTAACAGTGGCGACGCTTAGACTTCCATGGACGTTTCAGGCTGCGGGCATCTTGCTGGCCCTGTCCGGTTCCGCGAGTGCCCAGTTCACCCCAGCGCCGACGACCCCGTTTCCTGTGGGGCCCTCCCCCAAATCGGTAGTGGTGGGAAATTTCAATGGGAATTCCACTCCCGCTATCGCCGTCGCAGATCAGGTCACGAACACAGTGACCGTGTTTACCGGCAACGGAACCGGCGGGTTTGCGCTCCCGGGCGCCGTAGTCGCGCTGGGAGCGACTCCCACCTCAATGGCGGCAGGGGACTTTAACAATGATGGCTGGACAGACCTCGCGATCACCACCGCTCCCATTTCCACTAGTGGCATTACTACCGGTACTGTAACCGTGCTGCTGAACAACAAAAGCGGCGGGTTCGCGCCCGCAACCATGTACCCGGTGGGGAATTACCCGAGCTCCGTGGCAGTGGGGGATTTCAACAAGGACGGGTACCCGGACCTGGCGATCGCAAATCGTGATAGCGGCAACGTAACGGTCTTGCTGAACAACCAGAGCGGCGGGTTTACGCTGCCGGGCGGCACGTTCGAGGTGGGAAATTCCCCGAGTTCCGTGGCGGTCGGAGATATCAACGCGGATGGATACCTGGACCTCGTCATCGCCAATGAGTTCGATAACACCGTCACAGTGCTGGAAGGCACCGGCACGGGCACGTTCACGGCGTTTCCCGCCAGCCCGTTCACGGTGGGATCGAACCCTGCCTGCGTGGTTGTGGCGGACTTTAACGGCGATGGCAATCTTGACTTCGCGACCGCAAATCTCAGCGGTAATAATGTTACGGTGCTGCTGGGCAACGGCACGGGTGGTTTTACGCCGGCTCCGGCCAGTCCGGCCGTACAGGGTACGGCGCCTGTTTCCATGGTGGTGGGCGACTTCAACGGGGACTACATCCCGGACCTTGCCATCGCGGATTCCGGCGCCAATAACGTAACGGTGTTGTTGGGAGATGGAACGGGCGGGTTTAAGCCCGGCCCCGGTAGTCCCTACACTGTAGGAGGCATCCCGGTGTCGGTAGCCGTGGGCGACTTCAATTCAGATGGCCTGCCCGACCTGGTGGTCGCAAATTCCGGAGGCACCATAACGGTGTTGCTCAATGCCTTCACCGTTACGCCCACGATGATGTCGGCAGCCAGTTATTCGGCGGCAGCGCCGGTGTCGCCGGGCTCGCTCGTGAGCATCTTCGCCACCGACTCGGCCATCACCGCGGCGCTACCGTCGGCACCCTCGAATACCTGCCTGGGGAACCTCATGGTAACCCTCAACGATTTCAGCGGCGTTAAGACTCCGCTGTCCCTGTTCTACGTCGCGCCGGCGCCAACCTCCCTCGGACCTATTCAAATCAACGGACCCGTACAGATCAACGCTCAAATTCCGCAGACCGTGGCTACTGGGGCGGCAAGCTTCACCGTCTCTATCTTCGCGCCACCCCCCACACCGCCCGTGACGACGCCACCCACCCCCCCAATCGCGCCCTGCAAGACTCCCCAGACCGGCATCGCCCAGAAAGGCGCGATCACGGTGGCCGCAGTCGCGCCCGCGCTATTTTCCGCCAACGGAACGGGCAAAGGCGTAGCCTCGGGCATGGTTTCGGACCTGATCACCGGCAAGACGGTAAACGTTGCCATGTGCCCGATAACGGCGCCAAAATGTCTTGCCCCTGCCTTCATTTTCAATCCCATACCAGACGTCCTTTCGGGCGGTTCTGTCCTGGTGCTATACGGAACCGGTATTGAAAACCGCCCGGCCCTCTCCGCCGTGAGCGTGACGATCGGCAGCCAGACGCTCCCGGTCCTGTATGCGGGTCCGTCGCTGGTCTTCCCTGGCGTGGACCAGGTGAACGTGGCGCTTCCGTCGAGCCTGGCCGGCAGTGGGACTGTGTATGTGACCGTTTCGATTTCGGGAACGACGTCGAATCAGGTGACTCTATATATTCAGTAGCGTGGACGCCGTTGCCACAGAGCTTTTTTTCTTGATCGCGGCAAATATGCCAAACCACTGGTGTCCGGCTAACGGCGTTTACACAACTGACAAGTCTTTTAGGTGCACAGGGTTATAGCCGGATTTGGCTTGCCGCGATTTGAATCGCCACGAGGCCCAAAGCCATGCCCTACCTCGTGTTTGCAACGCTGAGTACCGGTGCGGACCATAACAACGTAATGCCCGGTATGGTCGTTTCCTATCCCGACCCGAGCGATCGTTCGCCGACGATATCGGCAGGGCCTTCGCATCCACCCGATCCGGAGTATTCCGGTGAGGCGTTGACGGTTCTCGTGTACGGCAGCCCAAACAGGCGTTTCACGGATTCCTCCAACAGCGCGCGCATCCGCGGCTCCAGGTGGCCGTCGATTCCCAGGAATCCCACCTCCAGACCCCATTGTGCCGCCTGAGCCATCAGTTGTTCCATCTCGCCAGGCGCGGAGTCAAGCGCTGGATGGCGGGGGCCAACTGGAGGTTCGCTTGGTTACGCAACGGTCGCCGCGAAGGCTGGGGATGCTCTGACTCTCAACCTGATCTGGCCCTGATATCCGTACTTCCTGCTGAATTTCTTCACATACTTGAATCGGAGGGTTCCGGCGGGAGGAAAATAGCATTGTGAACGCCACCCGCCGCACCTTTCTCCAGCTTTCCCTAGCCGCCGCTGTGCCAGCCCCCGCATACAGCCAAGCACATTCCGACAAAAGCCGCCCATGGTATCTGCGCACTTACCGCTGGGGACAGACCAACATCACCGAGCAGGATCCCGTGCAATACGACATCGCTTGGTGGCGCGGCTATTGGAGGCGCACGGAGGTGCAAGGCGTCATCGTAAATGCCGGTGGCATCGTGGCCTATTACCCCAGCAAGTTTCCGCTGCAACACCGCGCGCAATTTCTCAACGGGCGCGATCTGTTCGGCGAACTGACCGAAGCCGCGCATCGCGACGGCCTGGCCGTCATGGCGCGCATGGATTCCAGCCGCACGGGAGAGGATGCCTACCAGGCCCACCCCGATTGGTTCGCGCGCACCGCCGATGGGCAACCCTACCGCGCGGCCGACAAGTACACCACCTGCGTCAACAGCGCCTACTACGACGAATATCTGCCCGACGTTTTGCGCGAAATTGTCGAGCGCTCCAAGCCCGAAGGATTCACCGACAACAGTTGGGCCGGACTGGGGCGCGGCAGCATCTGCTACTGCGACAACTGTCAGCGGAAGTTCCGCGCCAAAACCGGTCAGCCGATTCCGCGCCGCGCCAATTGGGACGATCCCGCGTACCGCCAATGGATCCTGTGGAGCTACGCGCGCCGCACCGAGCTCTGGGAACTGAACAACCGCGTCACGCAAGCCGCCGGCGGGCCGGATTGCATCTGGTCGGGCATGAACAGCGGCTCGGTGTCGGCCGAGGCCGGCTCTTTCCGCGACCTCAGGGAAATCTGCAAGCGCGCGCACATCGTGATGCTCGATCACCAGGCGCGCACCGACTCCACCGGCTTTCAACAGAACGGCGACACCGGCAAGCGCGTCCATTCGCTGCTCGGATGGGACAAGCTGGCGCCCGAGAGCATGGCCATGTACGAAAACGGCCGCACCAATTTTCGCGCGGCGAGCAAGCCCGCGGCCGAAGCGCAAATGTGGATGATCGCCGGCATCGCGGGAGGCATCCAGCCCTGGTGGCATCATGTCGGCGCTTACCAAGAAGACCGGCGCGCTTATGCCACCGCCGAGCCGGTCATGAAATGGCACAGGGCCAACGAAGCCTACCTCGTGGATCGCCAGCCGGTGGCCACTGTGGGAATGCTGTGGTCGCAGCGAAACACCGATTTCTATGGCCGCGACAACGCCGCCGAACAAGTGGACGCCCCTAACGACGGCTTCACGCAGGCGCTGATCCGCGCGCGCATCCCCTACCTGCCGGTGCATGCCGACGATCTGGATCGCGATGGCGCCGGGCTTTCGGTGTTGATTCTGGCCAATGTCGGCGGGCTCTCCGACGATCGGTGCGACGCCATCCGCCGGCACGTCGCGCGCGGCGGTTCGCTGATCGTCACTGGCGAGAGCACCTTATATAACGAGTGGGGCGACGCCAGGCCCGATTTCGCGTTGGCCGATCTGCTGCGCGTGCATGTGAATAGCAAGCCGGTTCGAGTGCCGGAGCCTGGATCGGGAGGCGGCCGGCGCGGCGCTGGTACGGCGTCCTCCAATTCGTATCTGCGGCTTCATCCTGAGTTGCGAGCTCGTATCGACGGACCGAAGAACGGTAAGGAACCGGCCATCGCGGGAGAGCGTCACCCGGTGCTACAGGGCTTCGACGAGACCGATATCATCCCATTCGGCGGCACGCTGCAGCCGCTGAAAGTGGACGAAGGCGCGGCGGTGCCGCTGACTTTCGTCCCCGAATTCCCGACCTCTCCGCCCGAAACGGCCTGGATGCGCGTCGCCGATAGCGGCATCGCCGGCCTTGTGGTGAGCCAAACGCCGGCGGGGGCCCGGGTCGCCTACCTCGCAGCGGACCTGGACCGGCGCTATCTGCGGGAACTACTGCCGGACCATGCCAATCTGCTAGCGAACCTCGTGCGCTGGGCGGCCAAGGATAGCATTCCGCTATCGGTGCGGGGAGCTGGCTTGATCGATTGCCACTTATACCAGCAGCCGGGGCGGATGATTCTGCACCTGGTCAACCTGACCAGCGCGGGTACGTGGAGATCGCCTATGGACGAGCCGATCCCCATTGGGCCAGTACAAATCAGGATAAAGCTATCCGCCGGGGTTTCCGGGCGGACGGCCAAGCGCCTGGTGACGTCCGGAGCTGTGACCGTGACCGTGCGGCAAGGCTGGGCGGAGCTGGAAGTGAAGTCGATCCTGTACCACGAAGTCCTCGTCATTGCATAAGCGTCCGCCCTTATTTCGGATATGGCCCTCGCATTGAGTACTTCAATTTACGGGAGGGGGATGTATGGTGGGGCTTGACGAAATTGAGCCCCCCAATCGCACAACGTTATCGAAATTCCGGACTGATAAACAGGCGTTAGCTGGGCAGTGGACTCGTTTTGGAA
>Ga0182018_10003751_pt1 | contig 13332 bp, 14 predicted proteins | sample 812P2MmetaG_FD_120490 | JGI IMG/M metagenome (GOLD analysis project Ga0182018, IMG submission 120490) | Permafrost microbial communities from Stordalen Mire, Sweden - 812P2M metaG | ecosystem: Environmental > Terrestrial > Soil > Wetlands > Permafrost | place: Sweden: Stordalen | collected...
CATTCTTTCCGCTGGCGCATTCTCTTGGGCGCTTTTCTCTGGACCTTTGGGCTGGTCCCACTGGTGCATTTGATATTTAGTACGGTACACCACCAAACCCAACCAGCTGGCCGAGTTGTGATCGTTCGCGTCGATCCGGCGACCACTCTTGTTTTCGCATTTTTCTGCATGTTGGGGGGGATTTGGCAGGTACGCGCCGGACTCTCGCCTTTTGGTCGCCTGCGCAGACAGTTGTCGGGCGTGCGTGGTGGCACCGGCCGCAGGGTTGAAGGAGCTTATCCGATCGAAGTGCAACCGTTGGTGAACGATCTCAATTCCTTATTGGAACACCGTGAGCGGACGGTCCGGCGGGCGTTGGCAAAAGCGGGTGACCTGGCGCATGGATTGAAAACCCCGCTGGCTGTACTGGCCCAAGAAGCCGACCGGGCTGAAGCTGCCGGGCAGCACGATTTGGCGGGCACGATCAGCCTGCAGGTGGAAAAAATGCGCCGGCAGATTGAGTTTCATCTGGCGCATGCCCGTGCCGCTGGTTCCGGCAACATGCCAGGGGCTCGCTGTCCTGTCCTGCCCTCTGTGCAAGGGCTCACGCGTACTTTGCTTCGAATCTACGTTGCTCGCGGGCTTGCAATTCTAGTGGATGTTCCGCGCGGGCATGTCATTCGCGGCCAGCAGGAGGATTTAGAAGAAATGTTGGGAAATCTTCTGGACAATGCATGTAAGTGGGCAAAGTCCCGGATCAAAATACAATCCACTCAGGAAGATGGCGCGGTTGTTATGACCGTGGATGACGATGGGTCCGGTCTGGCCGCCTCCATGCGCGACGTAGTGCTCCAGCGCGGAGTACGCGCCGACGAAGCGGCGCCCGGCTCGGGGCTTGGACTAGCAATCGTCCGGGATCTCGTGGAACTCTACGAAGGGACTTTCTCGTTGGAAGATTCCCCTATGGGCGGCCTGCGCGCGCGGCTTCGGCTACCCAACTGAAGGATTAGCGGCGTACTGGACGGTGTCTGACCCTGTTTCTGATTGCTCGAACCCTCTCTGTGATTTTGAATTAGTAACGATAAGTCTTAAGTGCAAGTCGGTTTGTTGGAAGCTTTGCTGGCGATTGCGGTCGGCCTGCGAGCAACAGGCATCGCGCCGTTTTTTTGATGAGGAGTGAACCGATATCTGAGCTTGGCCTCTAAGCGAAGACAAGTCGTCTACCATTTCGTAATTGGCTAACGCGGTTCCCGGTCCGCGGCTGGAGGCTTGAAATTAAATGGTCGGAATCCTGGTACATGAAAACAACCACTTCATTCTGTCTGGGCCCTCACCGCCACCCTCTTTTGCGCGTTCCGAGTTGCACAATCTTGGTCATTAACCGATACTCCGCCCAAGCCGCCGGGGTATAATTTTCTTCCACGATGCTCAGGCCCCGTTACGCGCTGGTGGCGTATCTCAAGAATCCCGCAGGTGGGTTCGTGGAGAATCTTCGCCGCGAGTTGCATCCGGACCTTCCGCACTTGCCGGCCCATTTGAGCATTCTGCCGCCGCGTCCACTCCAAGGCTCCGAGAATTCAGCATTGCAGGTTCTGGAGCGCATCTGCGGCGATGAAGAGCCGTTCGAAGTAACCTTGGGCGACGTGGAGACGTTCGTACCGGTAACTCCTACGGTTTACATCCGCGTGCAGGGCGGGGCCGGGCACATGAGCGAACTTCATAGCAAGCTGAATACCGAAGCGCTGGCGTTCGAGGAAGAGTGGCCCTACATTCCGCATCTGACAATCGTAAAAATGAGCGGGGAACAGGCCGCCCGCAAGGCCTTTCAAATCGCGCGCGAGCGCTGGGCTCACAATTCCGATAGCCGGCGCATCGTGTTAGAAAGACTGACCTTTGTACGCGAAGACCTGGAAAACCACTGGGTTGATCTGGCTCCTGTCCCGCTCGGTCGGCGCCTGGTTTCCCGATAGCTCCTCGCGATCCTGCCGTAATCTGCTTCCTGGTTACTTCACGCAGTTACCCCGGTCGGGCACGCCTGGCGTAAGTACATCTCCTCCCGTGTGTTGAAAAGGCCGGGGCGCGGCTGTAAATAAAGGGTAGGGCAGGTATTCGCCGATCCCGTCAACCACCACTTACGACGGGGTTTCAGGTCAGGAAGCGGAGAAAATAAATGCAGATCGGAGTGTACGGTGCGGGGTACTTGGGAACGGTGATTTCGGCATGCCTAGCAGATTTCGGCACTCCGGTTTCCTGCTGTCATCCCGATCGGTCGCGCATGGTCGAGATGGCTCAAGGCAACGTTCCCTTCTTCGAGAAAAATCTAAAAGAAATTATCCGCCGCAACGTACGCGCGGGCCGCCTGGCTTACTCTACCGACCTTGAAACTTTCGCCCGCAGAACGCAAGTCATTTTCCTGGCCGAAGACAAAGCGGAGAATCTGGCCGACGTGGCCATGCGCATTACGCGGCTGGCGTCCAAGCCTCCGATCCTGACGATTGTGACCCCGGTTCCCGTGGGCACGGCGAACAAACTGGAAAAAAGCATTAAAGACGCGGGATTGCAGGCCACGATCGTCTCACAACCCATGTTCTTCACCGATGGCTGCGCCGTCGAGGATTTCAACTGGCCCGATCGGATTATTCTGGGATCGACATCGCTCGAAGCAGTGCACATGCTGAAGCAGATTTTTCATCCTCTGGTGATGCGCGGTGTCCCGGTCATTGTTACCAACCAGGCGACTGCGGAACTGGTGCGCGAGGCTGCGACTGCGTTCGTGGCTACAAAAATCTCCTTCATCAACGAAGTCGCCGCGCTTTGCGAACGCGTGGACGCGGACGCAGTGAACCTGGCCCTAGCCCTCGGCCTGGACAAAAAAATTGCCCCGCGTTGCCTGCAGCCCGGAGCGGGCATGGGCGGCGTGTTCGCCGAATCGGACATGGACTCTCTCGTGGAGTTGGCCCAGTTGCATGGCGTGCCGCTGAAAGTGCTGAGCGCCGCGCGCGATGTAAATCATTATCTGGCCGATCATCTGGTCGACAAAATTTCTCTGGTATTGAATTCCGTCGAGAACAAGGAAGTCGGAATTCTGGGCCTGGCCTTTAAGCCGAATACAAATTCAATCGCAGGATCGTCGTCGGTTCGGTTGGCCGAAACCCTGGTTTCGAAGGGGGCGCGCGTCCGCGCCTACGATCCCGTGGCGATTCCGGAAGCCAAGGTGCGGCTCAACGGATCAGTCCGATATTGCGATTCGGCTTACGCCGCCGCAGAAGGTTCCGACGCGCTGGTCGTCGGCACCGGTTGGCCGGAGTTCCGGGCACTCGATTTCGACCGCATCAAGCATTTGCTGAAGAAGCCGGTCATCGTCGACACCAAGAACCTGCTGGATTCGAGCCGTCTGCGCGCCCTGGGATTCGAGTACGTCGGCGTGGGCCGAGGCTAAGCTTACGTAGCGACGGCCGCCTCGGCTGTCTAAGCCAGGGCGAAGCCCGGCGCGTCATTGTTCCTGACCGCTGATATCATTCCCGCTCGTTGGCTTTCGGAAATCGTCAAATAGCGGCGGCCATCCCTTCACGCCAAGTCCTCTGACAGCACCAACTCCAATTGCTATAATCAGCAGGGTGGTGGGAATAGCTCAACTGGCAGAGCACCGGACTGTGGCTCCGACGGTTGCGGGTTCGATTCCCGTTTCCCACCCCAGATTTTCAAGAGATTTTTCTGGCTGACGTCGATGGCGCCATGATTCCTCCGAGCGTGGCGACGCCATTCCGCGGTACTCAAATCACGGCCCCGTAGCTCAACTGGATAGAGCATCAGACTTCGGATCTGAGGGTTGGGGGTTCGACTCCCTCCGGGGTCGCCACTAAAAGCAGCATAAAACCTGACTGAAAGTGCATTTTCCCATTTTGGCTGTTTTGGATGTGCTAATTGATGTCCGACCGGTGACCGAAAATCAGGCTGGGACCTGCTGTGGGACTGCTCCTAGAATGAGGCTAAAGGGCCCCGGCAGGGAGTGGAGGCTCTTGCCAGGGGTGCGCACTGTAGAGATGGGCGTCCCATTGCTTAAAAATCGAAGCTTTGAGAACTGCCACCGTTTTCGGATCAACCACGTTGCATTTCCCGGAAAATCTCGCTTTGCAGACAGAACATTCGAAATCCTGAAACGGCGCTCGAAAACGGGGCGAAGATTTGCTTTTGGCATGAACGGCAGTTTCCCACATGTCGGACTTCATTGCCAGTCTTGTGAAGTTTCAACCTGCCGCACCACAACACTGTCCTGACGCCTTGCAGCGTCGTTGGAGCGACAGTAAAGGGCTAACCAAATACTTCGCCCTCCCGCGAGGGCTTTCAAAAGATCACTCGTGGCACATTCAGGGACAATCCAAGAACTTTCAGAACCTCATATTGAAGGCGAAAATCAACGCTGTGCGTCGAACAGCTAGTGAACGATTTGCGGTAAACACTGGGAAAATCGAGACCCTGCCTGAGTTGGCGAACGCCGGAATTCGGCGCAAAACTGAGGAAAACTATTCTTATGAATGCTCGACCCCGAGTCAGAGAAATCTTAATCAGCAAAATGATGCAGAGATGGGCCTTGATTGGGAAACATCCATTCGTCGATCCCGCTTGCCCCACATGGCGGGCGCGAAAAAACTATCAGCGTTTGTTCTACCGCTACCGAGAACTTGCGGAGAAGATCGGCCTTCACGAGTGGTCGGCGTTCTAGCATTCGTTCAGCAGAGTCTTCATCCTTGCCTGCAACTCGGCGAACGAGAGCACGGTTTTACGCATTTCCCTGCGAGCAGCCGGGCGGCACCAGTTCCGTTGCCGGGGGCGTGAGCATAGAACCCTAATTTTCGACAATCACAGAGTCAAAGGGTCGCGTCGGGGACGGTGCGCCCAAGGACCATCACTGAGGTCTTTCAGTTAAACCACTCGGCGCTCGAAACGACTGCTATGCCGCGCTTGCCATATTCACGATTGGTAGCGGAATGCGGACGCGCCTAGAAAGCCCAGACTTCTTCTCGGTTGCGTCCACAAGTACTACGTTGTCCGCCATAAGGATTGGCTCGCTGACCAACTCAAATACTTCCCCGTACAGCTTCATTTGGTTCCCTTTAGTGAAACCCAATCGCTTTAGTCTTGCGGAAAGATTGTCCTGCTTCTCTGTCATAGGATGCCTCTGCGTTGCTGTGGCTCGACGTTAGTTAAGGGATAAAAGGAAGAAGAAACCAAACTACACACTCAGACAACACACCTTTGGGATGGGCGAAGATCCGTCATCCCTTCCATCCTCTGAGAGGTCAAAGCTTCCTCATACTTAAGAAACTGCGTATTGCTGGTGTCGACACTCTTGTTGTTCGCGGGGCAGAGGGCAGCAACTTTCAGGTTGCCCGTGAGTGGACGGATCATGGTGATCCTTATCCCTACGAGATGCTACTAGATGTATCGCCATTGCGGTTTGATGTCGACTTGCTGCTCGAATTGGTTGACCTGCTGGAACAACTGGCTCCAGCGTCACCAAAGAGTTACCTCAAGGAGATTGACAAAGAGGTCATCCGGATTATTACCAGACCAGTTAAACACGTGGTCTGGCACTTATGCGCCGCAACCCGCACAAGCAGCCCTCGTCCGCTTTGCGAAGGCGTCGGCAGCAACTGTTGCGCCAGCTACCACCTCTCGATTGCTTGCTCCGCGGTTCCCTCATCGAGCGATACAAGCCTTGCGGCAAGACGGGATGCAAATTCGCCCACGGTCCCGGTCACGGCCCCAAGTATTACCTCTCCACAAGCTACCCGGGACGGCGCCCGCAAACGGATTATGTGCCCCAGGATTCTCGCCGGCAGGTCACCGAGGCTCTCGACCACTACCATCGCTTTCGCGAGTTGGTGGAGGAGATCTGCGAGATCAATGGCGAGCTCCTGCGCCGGCGAGAGTCCTGGTAACGGAGGACCATGCGCAACCCGAGTCCATTCCCCTCCACTCCGTTCGATACGCGCATGGTTGCCATCCTCCTCGCCAATATGCTCGCCGACTGGAGGAAGAGCGAACGAGATTGGTTGCGCACAGCAGAGGCCAACGATGAACCCCAAGATCACAGCCCACCACCACAGCAAACCGGAGGGCTGAAGAGTAAAGTCAGCGAAAGCTAACAGATCACGCGCTATGCTTCGGGGATTCCCCGCAGACCGCTCATGGACTCGATGTCAATGCGGAAAAAGACCGGCTCGATCGACAAATCGCTGACTTGCTCGCGGCGCTCTGCCATCGGAGCGATCCACCATTGCGCGGACTCGCCGAGCAGTTCCCTGGCCCGTCGTTTCTCAGCGCTATACTGAGGCTCCTGCAATTCGAGATAAATCCCGTTGATGACTACGCTAGTCCAGTGCGAGCGGTTTCCGATCTCATCTACCTGCAAACAGACCTTCGGATTCTGGCGCATCCATTCAATCTTCTTTCCGACGGTCGAAAAAACGTAGATGCGTCCCGGCTCATAGGAGAAGGCGACCGGAACAACGTAGGGCTGATTGTCCAACGCACAGGCCAACCGCCCGAGCGACACGCGTCCAAGAAGTTCTTTGCATTCTTGATCTGAAGTGGGAACAATGCGCATAAAGCCTCTTCGCTTAGGGCTAGTCTATACCATCGTCATCGGACAACTTCGACCGAGCAAGCCTCGTATGCCGCGACGGATTCGGCGACGCTTCCCATGAGTATCCGGTCGATTCCGTGCATGCCGTGGGAGCCTGAGGCGACGCCCATGCGCTCAGCGTCTTTCATCTTTCCTCGCCGGACCTGCTGCTGGGCATGGACGCCGATCCCGCAAAGAGCAACCTGTGGGGAGTCGCGGAAAAAGATCCGCAACTGGCCCGCGATGGAATCCGTCTGCGCCAGTTCGGTCAGCAGATCATCGAGCGCTTAGGCGGGAAGCGCATCCACCCGGCATGGGTCGTGCCGGGCGGCGTCAGCGAACCTCTAAGCCAGGACAATCGGGACGCCATCCTCGCAACAATTCCGGAAGCGCTCGCCATCGCAGGGCGAACGCTCGCTTGGTTCAAAAAGACCACCCATGCATTCCGTGAGGAGATCGGCAGCTTCGGCAATTTCCCCTCGCTCTTCATGGGCATGGTCAAAGAAGACGGAGGCATCACGTTCTACGACGGCAAGCTTCGCATTGGCGACGCAGCCGGCAACCTCGTCGCCGACGGCCTGGATGCGACTCGCTATTTTGATTATCTCGGCGAAAAGGTCGAACCCTAGAGCTATCTCAAACCCGCATACTACAAGCCCAAAGGATATCCTGATGGCATGTACCGCGTAGGTCCCCTGGCGCGGCTCAACGTTGCTGACCGCTGTGGCACTGAGCGTGCCGACCAGGAACTCGCGGAGTTCAAAGAATTGCAGCGCGCAGCAGTCCTCAGCTCCTTCCACTACCACCAGGCGCGCTTGATCGAAATTCTTTACTGCGTCGAGCGGCTGGAGCAGCTGTCGAACGATCCTGAGATTCTCTCCAAACACGTTCGCGCCGAAGCTAAGGCCAACGCTCTGGAGGGCATGGGCGCGTCCGAAGCTCCGCGTGGAACGTTGTTCCATCACTACAAGATTGATGAGCAGGGTCTGGTCCGGTGGGCGAACCTGGTCATCGCCACGGGTCAAAACAATCTCGCCATGAACCGCAGCGTTCTGCAGGTAGCCAAACATTTTGTGCGCGGCAACGAGCTACTCCCCGGAATGCTGAATCGTGTCGAGGCCGTAATCCGCACCTACGATCCCTGCCTCAGTTGCTCGACTCACGCCATCGGCGAGATGGCCCTCCGCATTCAGTTGGTGGATCCCGCGGGCCGAGTTGTGAATGAAGCCACCCGGCCTTGAGATGATGCCTCGCGTCATGATCGTCGCCTGCGGCAACCCTCTTCGTTGCGACGATGGGCTCGCGTGGCGCGCGGTCGAAGAGTTGCACGGCCTACATCTGCCGCAAGATGTCGAAATCATCGCCCAGCATCAACTGACACCGGAGTTGGCTTCTCCCGTCAGCCAGGTTAAGCGCGTCCTCTTTCTCGACGTAGCACGCCGTGGTCAGGCCCGGAGACCTTATGTGTGAACCTGTGCTCCCTTTGCGTGCCTCAAGTGCGTTCACGCACGATTTTTCCCCAGGCAGCATCCTCGGTCTGGCCCAGGAACTCTATGGCGAAGCTCCGCAAGCATTTGTGATTTCGCTGAACGGCGAGTGCTTTGACCATGGAGAGACGATCTCCGCGACCGTGGAGGCAGGGTTGCCCAGCCTCGTTGAACTCGTCGTCCGGCTTACGGAAGAATTGCTCCAGACCGGCGACCGGCTTTCACCCTCTGTTAGTGAATAGCCGGAATGCGCGCAGCTACCCCGGCCAACCCAACTTTCAAGCCGCGCGGGAGGATCTCAATCGCCTCCACCACGAGAACCTCGCGCTCCACCGTCCGCACGACTGACAGCGGAATGGGTACACTGCGGGCGTGGGCAGATTTGCGAGAGATGGCTTTGAGGCAATATCCACTTTCGTCAGCTTCCGGATCGGAGACAAATTCAAATTCATCGCCGTAGAGCCTCGTGCGGCGCCCAGATGCGAATCCCAGTCGCCGCAGTTCACTGCATACGGTTACTTTTCCATCACGCTGAGCTTTCATTCCCGTCTCCCTAAATTCACCTACGCCTAGGCCTTGACCGTTAAGACCGGGCATCCCGCCTGGCAGACAATCTCGTGTACTGTCGTCCAAGGCAGATGCGTGGCCAGTTTTGCCGATAACGTGCCGGATTCGCGCACACCCAGCACAATAAGGTCGGCCTCGCGCTCTCTCGCCACTTCGAGAATTCCCTCCGCCGTCAGTTGAAACTGAACCATGTGCTCGACCAGGCATTTCCTCTGCGAATCCTCCGGCAATAAGCTCTGCAATTTCTGCATGACCTGGCGTTTCTTGTCGAGCTCGTACTGCATAAGATCGCTGCCGGAATACCAGCCTGGCCCGATGTAGTCGATTGGCACCGGGGCCACGACATGAAGAAGCAAAAGCTCCCCACCTTCGGTATTGGCGAAGTCGAGCGCATAGGGCAGCGCAAGGTACGAGGCGTCCCCGAAGTCGGTCGCATAAACGACTCTGCGCACCCGGGGCACCGGAACCGCGTAGGGACCAACCGTCAGTACCGGACACGATGCGCGCCGAAGCAGTTCTTCCGCCACCGATCCTAGGACTACCCTTTCCAACCCCTTTCGCCCGTGAGACCCGGTGACGAGCAGATCGATGCCCTTCTCCTCGATGATGTCCGAAACTACGTCGGCCACCGGCCCGCGCCTCACCAGCTCTTCATGCCACACGCGTGCGATTGTTTTGCAGGAAACCAGCTTTTGAATTTCGAGGTCCGCTTTACAGCCGGCACGGTCCAACCCCTTCGGCAATGGATCGAGGGTAACCGGAAGCCGCGGCTCGCCCGGCAGCACGTTCAGCAGAAATAGTTTTCCATCGTTCAAACCGGTGATCGACGCAGCCCACCGCAACGCATGCCGCGATGCGTCGGAGAAATCTGTAGCTGCAAGAATGTTCTTGAAAGTCACGCTCTTTTCGAGCTCAAGGGTCGCCATAACCAACCTCCCTCAGGAGAACCAATCCTCTGGTTGTAGTCTCCTCCAGCCCGCCAACGGACGCCGTGCTCCGCCCAACGGCACCCTGTGACGGGAATCACACCTGCGGCGACTAGTCGGCGCGGGCGTAGCTCCACCTGCGGTCGTCCTGGCGCAGGTATTGCGTTCCTTTTACCGCCCGCATGTACTGCGCCCGTTCAAACGCCGAAGGATCGGCGGATCGTAACTGGCTCATGCTGCCCTGCATCTGGCGTACAGATTCGTACTCGTGATCCGCCATCCATTGTTCCAATTGCCGCTCAACCAAACGCATGTGCTCTGGTCCCTCGCGCAACAAGACCGAACACATCATCGTGGCGCTGGCCCCAACCATGAGCATTTTCACCACATCTTCCGCCTGATGGATGCCGCTCGTCGCCGCCAGGCTGGCCTTCACTCGGGCATAGAGAATCCCAATCCACGTTAGTGGTAGGCGTAGATCCTGCGGAGTGCTCAGCAAAACATTGGGCTGGATCACCAGGTTATCCAGATCGATATCGGGCTGATAGAAGCGGTTGAACAGGACCAGCCCATCCGCTCCTGTGGCGTCCAGGCGTTTCGCCATGTTCGCGGTGTTGCTGAAGAACGGGCTGAGCTTCACCGCCACTGGAATATGCACGGCCAGCTTCACCGCCCGGAGAATGTCCAGATAGATATTCTCAATCTCCAGCGATGATGCATTCATATCCGTCGGCAGAAAATAAATGTTGCACTCAATCGCGTCCGCGCCCGCTTGCTCGATTCGCCGCGCATAGTCCGTCCACCCGCCTAGCGTGGCGCCGTTCAGGCTGGCAATAATGGGAATGTCCACCGCCTCTTTCGCCTTGACGATGTGCGCGAGATATTCCTCCGGCCCGGTGTGGAAATCGTGCGATTGTGGCAGATACGTCACTGCTTCCGCGAAGCTCTCCGTACCGGCCTGCAGAAAATACTCCAGGTTGTGGTTCTCCCGGCGTATCTGTTCCTCAAACAGGGAGTAGAGCACCACCGCCGATGCGCCCACATCTTCCAGACGGCGAATACCGCTCAACTCGTGAGAGAGAGGCGAGGCCGAGGCAACCAGCGGCGTGCGAAGCTGGAGGCCGAGATAGTTTGTGCTCAGGTCGATCATAAGATTCTCCTCCTGGCTTCCGTTCAGCGAGTGCCCACTGCGTGACCTTGCGGTTCTTCAGCCTTGGCCTCGGTCTTTGACGGCTGCTCATTGTTGCGTTGTGCCAAATACTCGTACATACGGTAACGAATTTCCGAGTCATGCTGCGCCAGTGCCCAGAGCCGTTTGGCGTCTTCCGGTTCACTCTTGGCCAGCATCTGAAAGCGCGTCTGCTGTTGCAGGAATTCTTTCACTTTCTTCGTAGGTGTCCGCGAATCCAGCGTCAGCGGATTCTCTCCTGTTAGCGATCTTTCCGGGTTGTACCGGTAAAGCAGCCAGTGCCCCGAATCGACCGCGAGTTTCTGATCGCTCATCGCGGTGGTCATGTTGATGCCGTGCGCGATGCAGTGCGAGTACGCGATGATCAGGCTGGGACCGTCGTACGCCTCCGCTTCCAGAAATGCCTTCAGCGTGTGCTCGTCTTTCGCTCCCATCGCAACACTGGCCACGTAGACGTTCCCGTAGTTCATCGCCATCAGGCCGAGATCCTTCTTGGCTGTCGCCTTCCCTCCCGCCGCAAATTTGGCGACGGCGGCTCGTGGAGTGGATTTGGACGCTTGTCCTCCCGTATTGGAGTAAACCTCGGTATCGAGCACCAAGAGGTTGACGTTGAGTCCACTCGCCAGCACGTGGTCGAGTCCGCCGTAACCAATGTCATAAGCCCAGCCGTCGCCGCCGACGATCCAGATGCTTTTCTTCACCAGCATGTCGGCGAGCGCGAGCAACTGCTTCGCTTCGGGCAAATCCACTGTCTTCAGTCTTTCTTTGAGCTGGGCTACTCTCGCCCGTTGCTCAAAGATGTCAGCTTCATCCTTTTGTGACGCAGTAAGAATCGATGTCGCCAGTTGCTCCCCAATCTGGCCCGCCAGGCGCTTTGTCAGTTCGCCAGCAAATTCCGTCTGCTTGTCCACAGAAACCCGGAACCCCAATCCGAATTCCGCATTGTCTTCAAAAAGCGAGTTCGCCCAGGCCGGCCCTCGGCCCTCGGCATTCTTGCTCCAGGGCGTTGTCGGCAGGTTCCCACCGTAGATGGAGGAGCATCCGGTGGCATTGGCGATGATCGCCCGGTCTCCAAACAACTGCGAAACCAGCTTCAGATAGGGAGTTTCCCCGCAACCCGAGCAGGCCCCGGAGAATTCAAATAGCGGCTCCTGCACCTGTTGCTGCCGGATACTCGTGAGCTTGATTTTCGTGCGATCGAGTTCCGGGAGCTTCAGGAAGAATTTCCAGTTCGCGGTTTCCGATGCACGCAAAGCCGGCTGCGGTTCCATGTTGATGGCCTTCAACCGCGTCTCGCTCTTGTTCTTGGCGGGGCACACATCCACGCAAATCGCGCAGCCGGTGCAATCTTCCGGAGCAACCTGAATCGTGTATTTGAGGCCCTGCCATTCCTTGTCACGCGCATCGGTCGATTTGAAAGTTGCCGGCGCTCCCGCCAGTTCTCTTGAGTCGTACACCTTGATGCGGATCACGGAATGCGGACACACCATGGCGCACTTGCCGCACTGGATGCAGGTCTTGGTATCCCACACCGGAATTTCGAGCGCGAGGTTGCGCTTCTCCCACTTGGCGGTCCCGGTGGGGAACGTCCCATCGGCTGGGAAAGCGCTCACGGGGAGATCGTCGCCGTGGCCTCCGTAGATGCAGCCGAGGACCTCGCGCTCAAACTTGGGGGCCTCCGCCGAAAACGGCGCAGGCATTTCGATCGTGCCATCGGATGTTTCGGGAATCGCGACTTCGTGCAGGTGGGCGAGGGTTTCATCCACTGCCTTTAGGTTCTTCTGGACGACCTCCTCACCCTTCTTGCCATACGTGTCTCGAATGGATTTGCGAATGGCCTCGATGGCCTGCTCCCCCGGCAAGACTTTCGAGATTGCGAAGAAACAGGCCTGCATAATGGTATTCATCCGCGAGCCCATGCCCGTGTCGCGAGCCACCTGATACGCATCGATGACGTAGAACCTCGCCTTTTTCTGGATCAGTTGCTGCTGCATCAAGCGCGGCAGATGGTCCCAGACCTCGTCCTGGCCAAAAAGACTGTTTAGGAGGAATACGCCGCCTTCCACCAGCGAGCTGAGCATGTCGTAGCGCTCGAGGAAAATCCACTGATGACAGGCGATGAAGTTGGCCTTCGAAACCAGATAACTGGAACGAATCGGCTTTGGACCAAAGCGCAGGTGCGAAACCGTCATCGCTCCTGATTTCTTGGAGTCGTAGACGAAGTAGCCTTGCGCGTAGTTGTCTGTATTCTCGCCGATGATTTTGATGGAATTCTTGTTGGCCCCGACGGTTCCATCCGCGCCGAGACCGTAGAACATCGCCCTGATGACGCTTTCCGGCTCGATCGAGAAGTCGGGATCGTAGCTCAGGCTGGAGTGGCTCAGATCATCCTGAATGCCGATTGTGAAATGATCTTTGTGCGATCTGGAGGCTAGGTTGTCATACACGGCCTTGACCATGGCCGGGGTAAATTCCTTCGAAGAAAGCCCGTAGCGGCCGCCCAGGACGGTTGGTTGCGAGGCGGGCTGTTCGGCGAGATTTAACTTTGCGCCTTCC
>Ga0182018_10003752_pt1 | contig 13324 bp, 7 predicted proteins | sample 812P2MmetaG_FD_120490 | JGI IMG/M metagenome (GOLD analysis project Ga0182018, IMG submission 120490) | Permafrost microbial communities from Stordalen Mire, Sweden - 812P2M metaG | ecosystem: Environmental > Terrestrial > Soil > Wetlands > Permafrost | place: Sweden: Stordalen | collected...
AATCTCGCGGCAAACTCTTCTATCGATTGGCTCAACAAGCCGTGCAGGTCGGCCCTGTTCCGTTTGCAACCTTGGTCAAACCACAACCTGTTGTGTCTGGTGGCGTGAGGTAAATACCCCTAATTGATTATTGATACGGTTAGTGGAGACGCACTGCGAACAATTGGCGTGGATTCCCCTTCCGTGGCGAGGGTGGCAGCTAGTGACACATTCCACGCTCTGTTTTTCGGAAGTCGTGCTCAAAGCTCTGTCTGGGACACGTCGTCAGGAACCCCAGTCCTTGACCTAAATCCGCGGCCGTCACCGCCTTCTGAATCTCAGTCAATTATCACCCTATCGAGATCCGAGGCAACTCCTTCATCGTGGGGTCTCATGGAATATTTCCAGACGCCTCAAAGCAGAAGTAATTTCAAAGCATATCGAATAACCCCAACGGAACGCACCCGTTTGTCCTACTCAGAGACGAGCGGTCTTCAGCTGTTCGATCTGACGAGCAATCGCCAGGACACCAACTTTACAACGCCTTTCCTGATGGTCGCTTACCGCAACTCTCCATCGAATTTATTCAGCATCAAAGTAAACGACGCAGCGTACTCTCCCGATGGCTCAAAGATTGCCGCAGCTTTGGCGGACAGCACGGTTCGCATCCTGGATGCACATACAGGATCGGAATTGGGCGCTCTTGCAGGTCCTTCACTGACTTTTAGTCTCGACGGGAAAGTTGAAGCTGGTATTCCGAACAAGTTCCAGTCACTCACGTTCCTCCCGGGTGACAAGGCATTTCGCGCCGCGAATCAGATTGGGTCAACTGTGACCAATATTGCCAGCGGTTCACGGATCGGATTTGAGGGCGGAATTGGTCGCGTTCTGGCACAGTCGGCGGATGCGAGTTTTGTCCTGGCGATCGTAATTGACCAATCATTCATTGGAGTCACGAAGCTCGCCTTAATTAATCGAAGGACTGAATCAGAGACGATGATGGATTTTCCTGCAGGCGCCTCTCCGGTTGGCGCATTTTCTCCGGACGGGAAACTGGTGGTGGCTGGAGCCGCCGATGGCTCCTTGCGCGTTTGGGATTCTGCTACCGGCAAGAAGGTTCTTGATATTCCTGGACCGAAAGGGGAAAACTTCACGCAGATGTACGCAGTTGCTTTTGCTGCCGGCGGAAGCAGGATTGTGTCATTTGATTTTGACCACATCCTTCATACTTGGGATGCCGTGACGGGCAAAGAGGTACTCACAGTCCCGCAGGTGAGTAAAGGTTTCTTTGTGAAAACGGCAGTCTTTTCTCAAGATGGATCCCGGATGTTGACCGGGAACTTTTTCGGCGTGAAAACGGCAGTCTTCTCTCAAGATGGATCCCTGTTTCATGGGAACTTTTTCGGAAGTGACGATCAGGTCAAGCTGTGGGACACGCAGACTGGAAAACTCATCCGCAGCTATGCTGGAAGCATGCGCGATACCCAGGCGCTTGCTTTCTCTCCTGACGGACGTCTTTGCGCTGCTGAGGCCCTAGATGGCGCGATACATGCGTGGGATGTGGAGAGCGGCCGTGTTCTGATGGAAGTCTACACCGGCCAAACGATGACGGCGCTAGGTGATACGGGGGTGATCACATTTTCCTCTGACGGAAAGGAGCTGCTTAGCACGGGCGCTGATGGTTCCGTTTATCTATGGGATGTTGCAACCGGCAAGCGCATCCGTTCCTTTGAAGGCCATACGGAAGCAGTCACCTCTGTAGCCTATTCCAAAGATGGCGCCCATATTCTCACCGCGAGCCTCGACGGTTCGGTGCGGCTTTGGGATGCGTCCACGAAGGAGCCCCTTCTTCGCATGTCTGCCGACAGCTCTACGATCAAAAATGTGGCCATTTCGCCGGGCGGTCATCTTGCCGCAACCGGCGAATTCAGTACAGAGATTCGTTTGTGGGACTGCAAAACAGGCATCCTGCTGCGAACCTTCACAGGTCATCATGGGCTCATTAGTTCCATGAGTTTTTCGCCCGATGGAAATCAATTGCTCACCGGGAGCTGGGATGGAACGGCGCGCCTTTGGAATGTGGAAACCGGAGAAACGGTGAGGGAATTTACCGGTCATTCGGACATGGTGCTCTCTGTCGCATTCAGTTCGGATGGCGCCTTTGTCGCTACAGGGAGCCGCGACAATACGGTGAATATTTGGGAGAGTTCCACCGGCAAGCTGCTTCATACCTTCACTGGACACACGAATTCCGTCGTCTCTTTGGCGTTTTCGCCCGACAACAAATTGGTGTCCAGCGGCAGTTACGATGGGACAGCGCGAATCTGGTCCCTGGACACCTGGGAATCGAAGGCGGTCTTCTCAGAAGGCAAAGGAAAAGTCTACGCCGCGGAATTTGCGGCCAACGGCACCAGGTTGATCACGATCAGCGAGGATGCCAAGCTTCGTGTCTGGGACCTTCAAACAAAATCCCTTGTACACATTTTCGATGAGACAGCTCTCGCAGAGGCTCTTGCTGTTTATCCCGATGGCAAGACGGTTGCGCTGGGCGACGATGAACATATGGTTCGTATCGTCGATCTCGACACAGGCGAGCCCGTGCGCAGGTTGGAAGATCATACTGGCAAAGTGAACGCGGTAGCGATTTCCGCGGATGGGCGTATTCTGCTTTCAGGAAGCGACGATCACACGGCTCGACTGTGGGACAGCCGAACGGGTACCTGGCTGCAGACACTTGGGAGCCGCACTAACGATGTCTACACCTTGACATTCTCCGAGGACGGACAAAGTGCTCTTGCTGGTTATGCGAATGGCGACGTCTACGAATGGAACTTGACTACCGGGGGAACGACTCATGTTTATCACGGCGGCGGCGCAGCGATTCGATCCGTTACCTACGCAGGAAACGAGCGTTTCGTCTTCGGCGGCGGCGACGATTCGGTGGCGCGGCTATGGGATCGCGAGACAGGAAGACAGGTTGCGTCGCTTCTGAATCTCTCGAATGGTTCCTGGGCGGTCGTCGATCCTGCGGGGCGCTTCGATACCAGCGACCTCGACGGCGGCGCGCCACTGCATTGGGTCTTATCCAGCGAGCCCATGCGCCCTCTCCCACTTGAGATCTTCATGCGCGACTACTACACGCCGCGGCTGCTGTCGCGGATTATGAACGGGGAAAAGCTGCCTGAGATTCGCTCGATCGCGGAGATCAGGGACCGGGTGCAGCCGCAGGTCGAGATCGTATCGGTGACGGGGTCGAAGACGTACTTGGGGCGGGTGGACGTGATGGTGCATGAGGCGAGCGTGACGAACGCGAAGGGACAGGCGAGCGGGTTGCAGGGCCTGCGCCTCTTCCGCGATGGGCAGCTGGTGGCGAACACAGAGTTGAACAAGCCGCTGCCAGATGGGGATTCTGCGTTCAAGGATATTCAGTTGCTGACTTCGGCCAAGAGCGTGACGTTTACGGCGTATGCATTCAACAGCGAGCGAATCAAGAGCCCGACTGTGGCGAAAGAGTATGCATACGAGCCGGGGACGGCGCGGAAGCCGCGGGCGTGGCTGGTGCAGATTGGGGTGAACCATTATCAGGCGCAGGGTTGCGAGCTTCATGGGTCGGTGAATGACGCAGAGGAATTGAGCAAGGTGCTTTCGCAGAGGTTGAAGGATCGCGGGTTGGATGTACAGCCGCCAATGCTGCTGATATCTGACCACCAGAAGAATGGTGCGACAAAGGAAGGAATCAGAGACGCACTGCATAAGATTGCGACGGCGGCGACACCGGATGACGTGTTCTTTCTGAGCTTCTCGGGGCACGGCTACGGAGACAAGAGCGGGCAATTCTATATCTTGCCCTCAGATATCGAGGGCAGTTGCACAGGCGTAAATAAGACATTGTTGAAGCAAGCGATCAGCGCTGACGAGCTGGCCGAATGGTTGAGGCCGATTGACGCCGGGGAGATGACGTTTGTGCTGGATTCCTGTCAGTCGGCGAGCAGCGTGGAGGCAAACGACTTCAAGCCGGGGCCGATGGGAAGCAAGGGGCTGGGACAGCTCGCCTACGACAAGAGGATACGAATCTTGGCGGCGAGCCAGGGAGACCAGGCGGCGCGGGAGACGAATCTGCTTGCCCGCGAGACGGAAACCCGAGGGCTGCTTAGTTACACACTCACACTTTTGGGACTGGATCAGGGTAAGGCGGATTGGAAGCCAGTGGACGGAAAGATCACCGTGGGTGAGTGGTTGACGTTTGCTGCGGATACTGTGCCGAAGTTGCTGGAGGCTGGCGGCGCGGGAAGAGGAATCCAACTCGAGAACGCTACGCCGGGGAAGGCAACTGCAGCGCAGGTTCCGGCTGTGTTCGACTTCTCGAAGAGGGATTCATTTGTGCTGCAGGAGAGATCAGTGGCTGGGCCTTGATTTATATTCGGGTCACGGATCGATGGCGCCAAACACTCAGTTTTGTCCAGCGGGATTCTCGTTTCGTGACGAATCCGCCGAAGTACAAATCGAGCGCCTAGTCGGCGGATTCTGGGACTCCTGCCGGGTCACCGCCATTCGGCCATAGGGATGTCAAATGTTGATAACTGGGTATTCCACTAGTTGAGAGTAAGAGGTTTCGATCTTGGCGGAGCAATGCGATGAGAGCCTGCCCTCGAAACGCGCTTCCGCCTGAAGTCATCCATTGAGACGCATATCCGGATTGCAGTATGGTGTTCGATTAGCGGTTACGCCTCGCAATGGACAACTCGCCTTCAGGATGGAACGGTGCAGACAAGAGGTAATAATCAAGCATGAATCGCAGAATGTTTTTGAAAACCGGGCTTGCCGTAGGCGCAACAGCGTCCTTGCAGAGGGTGTTGTTTCTACCGGATGCGGCAGCGGAAACCCCGGCCACCGGGCAGTTGTCCGCACAGATGATCTGGTGTGACGAACAGACGCGCATCCCGGCTCTCCGACTGGGAAACGCCGTTGGCATTGCATCCTCTGGGCCGGGCAACCCCCTCACGGAGGACGCGGACCAGCACGCAGTCTTCATCCGCGAGTTCGATCTCGATTCTGTCCCTGCCCATGCCTCGATCCGGATCTTCGCCTATACACGCTACCGGCTCTATGTGAATGGAGCCTACATGGGCCGCGGTCCCGGCCGTTTCCAGAACCAACGGCCGGAATACGACACAAGAGAGATTGGCGGGGAGCTGAGGCCGGGGAAGAACACGGTTGCCTTGCTTGTGCATTGTGACGCGCCCACTGGCCGCATCATGCGGCACGCGCCCGGCTTTGCCGCGATGCTGACACTGGGGGAGGAAGATGGCGCTGTCAGCATTGCCAGCGACTCAAGCTGGCGGGCGCGTCCCGAGTTTTCTTTTGGTCCGCGCGAACCAGCTTGGGCCTCAATCCAGGAGCACATTGACGCACGCAGAGGCTCCGACTGGAGCGCCCCGGGATTCTCGGCCGCCCAATGGCCGGCCGCAATCCCGGTCGGGGGCCCGGATTTCTTTCCCGTCTGGCCGCGGACTGCGGCGCTGCAAATGGAGAAGAGGCGCGCCTGGAACGCGGCAAGCAGTTCATTTCCCTTTGCGCTGGAGCCGATCAAGGAGCTCGTTCTCGAACTGCCGGAGATTGTCCAGGGCTATCACGACCTGGAATTCGATGCGGAAGAAGGAAGCGAAATCGAAGCATCCTATCTGCTGCCCGAAGGAGAATCGAGCGGTACGTCTTCTTACATCGCCCGCGCCGGCGTACAGGCATGGATGGGAGGAGATACCTTTGCATTCAAACAGCTCTCACTTCGCCTCAAGTCTGGACGCGCGGTCATGCGACGCGCTGAGGCCGTCGAAATGCGCTATCCCTTCGAGCGCGCAGCCAGCTTCGAGTGCGACGACGTTTCTCTGAACCGGATATGGCTCATCTGCGCCCGCTCGCTCGAATTGCTCAGTGAGGATTCCTACGTGGACTGCGCCGACCGGGAACGAGTGGAGTGGACCGACGACTCGCCGCCGGCATTCGATTGCACACGCACCATGATGCGCGGCCCTGACGATGGAGACAAGACCTATTGGGGCGACAACCGTCTGCTCAAGGCGCTGCTTCGTCGCATAGCGCTGACCCAGCAGGCTGACGGACAGATGAAGGCCCACAGTTGCTCCGAGCGGTGGGATATCCACGCGATCATGGAAGACCGCTCCTGCGACTGGGTCAGTCAATTACGGGAGTACTTTGAGAGTTCATCCGATCTTGCGCTGGTGCGCGAACTTTGGCCGGCCCTCAACAGGCTCTTGCGCTGGTTCCTCAGCCGGCGCACACCGCGCGGCCTGGTGCTGGCGCGGGAGTGGGAGGTGTGGGACAACCCGCTGCGCTATCAGGTATGCGAGGGCGCAGGCCTGAATGCGCTCTTCTATCGTGCCCTGTGCGATGCCGCCTGGCTGGGTGCGCAGATTGGTGAAACCGCGCAGGCTGACAGCTATGCATCGAGCGCCAATAAGCTACGCGAGGACTTCAACCGGGAGTTGTGGAACACGCGAGAAGGAGCTTACGATAGTGCCCTCTTCGGCCCAGGCTCCAGAACAGCCGAGCAGTTGAATGGAAAGGTCTTTCCCGGTCCCATCGTGAACGGGCGCTTCCATCCTGTCGTGCAGGCGGAACTGCTTGCGCTCTATGCCGGCATTGTTCCACAAGAGCACCTGGACTCCGTACGCCGATACGTACTGGGACATGTGCAGGAAGTCACGGGCGTCATGTCCCATTACTATCTGTTCGATGCTCTGTACAAAATGCAGAAGCCCGAGATGGACGCCGACGTGCTGTCGCGCATCCGTACGGGATGGAAAGCGCAGATGGAGTCTCCATGGCAAACCACATGGGAAGACCTGCAGGGCGGATCGAAAGCACACATCTACGGAATCGTTCCAGGGGCCTTTCTCACCGCCTATGTGTTGGGAGCGCGGCGTCAGGGGCCAGTCTCAGCCCGGTCCATCGTGATCGAGCCCCGCTGCGGCGGATTGCGATGGGCACAAGGAATTGCCGTTACCGAATTCGGCCCCGCGGCGGTTGACTGGAAAACCCTGGAAGATGAGCCCTTCGAACTGAATTTGGATTGTCCTTCAGGGTGCCATGCTCTCGTTCGCCTCTATCATCGCGGGCGGAGCGCATCGGTTACCCTCGATGGCGCCATCCGCACGGGACAACGCGTAGGCGACTTTCTGGAACTCTCGGTTACACCGGGAAAACACACCCTGCGGATGTAGAGTTGGGCCGAACTCCCTCTCGATGCAACTGTGGAGAAACCAATTTCTGCATCCCGTCGCCGGGTGAACCGATGTAGCTACTGCGAACCGAAGACCATTTGCTGTGCAGGTTTGTATTCCATGTGAATTGACGCAAGATCGCCAGTGCGCTCTTCGACCATGGTTGTACCCGCACAGTCGGAATGGCGCGGATGTACTTTGGACGCATGCAAGCGGTATGGAGGCCGCTCGTATGCGCAAGAAGATCAAGAAGCCCCTTCGCCGTAAGATCGTCCTTCGCCTGCCGGATCTGGATCATTCGAAAAACGCAGTGCTGAATAGCCTGAGCTCATCAAATTCGCGACGGAATTACAAATTCGCGATGGAACAATTCATCAGCTGGTACTGTTCCGAGCCCCGGCTCTCCCTTAGTCGAGCCGTGGTACTGAGATTCCGGCTTTACTTGGAGTCACTCGGACTCGCCGCCGGCACAATCAATCAACGGCTTGCAGCCGTCAGCAGGCTCGCCTATGAGGCTGCTGATTCCGGGCCGCTCAGTCCGGAACTCGCCGCGGGAATCCGACGGGTCAAGGGTGTGAAGCAATTAGGCTCGCGCATTGGCAATTGGTTAACCTGCGATCAAGCGAGGATGCTCTTGGAAAAAGCTGACGGCGAAGACCTGCGCAGCCTTCGTGACCTTGCGATGATCTCTGTACTTCTTGGCTGCGGGCTGCGGCGTGCTGAACTTTCCTCCCTCAATGTTGATGACCTCCAAATCAGGCAAGGACATTGGGCCATCGTGGACCTGGTTGGCAAAGGCGGTCACATTCGGACCGTGCCTGTGCCAACTTGGGTAAAGGCCGCCATCGATCGATGGATGTCTTCCTCCAAGGTCGCAGCGGGCCGGGTTTTCCGGGCTGTTAGCGGTCATGGAACGCCCTGGGGCAAAGGGATCTCCGAGAACGTCATCTGGTATGTTGTTCGACGGTGCGCGGAGCGGATGCAATTGGATCATCTCGCTCCGCATGATCTACGCAGCTATGCCGAATGCCGGATAATGCCGAATCGAAATCCCAGTCCCGAGGATTTGCGATTATCCATGATTGCAACAAGCGACTCGATTCGGCATAATCAGGACTGATTTCAAGCCTCTCAAGAACTCGTGGACCCATCATTGCGCCGGCTAAAAAGGCGAAGAAACTCTCAATTGGCGTTGAAGTGGTAAATCTTGATTTGCCATTAAAAATTGCGGGATCGTTTCGTTATCGGGATTATGCCGCATGGCTAGCGAGAATCAAGCCCACCCATACAGCTCAGATCGAGTGATTCGGCATTATCCGGCATACGGCATAGCGGCGCAAAACTCTGCCATGTAAACGGTGGAGAGCTGGAACAGATCCAATTTCTCCTCGGACATGTATCAGTGCTAACCACCGAGCGATATCTGGGATGCAAGCAGAATCTTGAGGATCCTGTGAACGACCGTTTCGGATCCCTCTTCACATTCGCGGAGGTGGATTTGCGGTAAGCCCTGAAGTCGCCACTTGACGGCGCCAATTTTGGATAGCCCATTATTCGTAACGTAGCGCGATAACCGGATTTACCCGCATCGCGCGTCGCGCTGGAATATAGCAGGCGAGCATGGTTACCACCGTCATTCCTGCGACTACAACGACGACCGTCGCGGGATCGTCGGGCCGGATACCATAGAGCAGCGAAGAGAGCAGCCGCGCCGCGGCCAAGGCTGCGCCGATCCCGATCACCAGTCCGATGCCCGTTACAAAGAGTCCCTGCCGCATGATCAGCTTCATCACGTCTCCCCGCCCCGCGCCCATTGCCATGCGCACTCCAATCTCGCACGTACGCTCCGAAACCGAGAAAGATATCACGCCGAACAATCCGATCCATGTCAACACCAGCGCGAGGAGTCCAGATGCGCCCAATAGCAGCCCAGTAGTGCGTGCGGCGAACATCGGCAGCGACATGAACTTTCCAATAGTTTGAACTTCCGTAGCGGCCATGTTCGGATCCACAATTTGAACCTCTCGTTGAACCGCGTCGAGCAATGACCCGGGGTCGGCAAAGGTATGCACCACAAGGACCCGGCGTGGCGGCATCTCCATCCGAAAGAGCGCAGGAATCGGCTCTTCGCCAAGCGAGCGGTACTTGCCGGTCTTTACCACTCCGATGACTTGGCTTCGTACTTTCGCGTCACCCACGGTGATCAGCTTGCCGATTGGATTCTGGCCGGGCCATAGCCTGAGGGCCAGCGCACCGTTCACCACAATCACATTCACCTTGCGATCCAGCTCACCCTGCGCAAAATCACGTCCCCCCAGGAGCGGAACTCCCATGGTTTTGAAGTAGCCGGGTTCGACGCGGAACACATCGACCGGGACACCGTTCGGTTTGGTCCCGGCGAGGCTCTCATCGGTCACGCTGGTCTGTTCTCGCGATGTGTCGAGGGGGAGATGATTCACATAGCTCGAAGAAAATACGCCGGGCAAAGCACGGATGTGCGTAGCCAATTCCCGATAGAAAGCCTCGACCTTAACGTCGCTATAACCGAGGCTGCCCGCATCGAGCGTGGCAACGGCTATATTTTGCGTATCGAAGCCTGGGTCGATGGAACCGGCGTTAAGCAGGCTTCGTACGCAAAGGGTTGCGCTGAACAATAACAACGCGCAGACGGCGACCTCGCCGATCATAATCGCCGTCCGAAGCCGCGATTTTTGATAGCCACCCGAGTGTGTTTCGGCCTTGATCACCTGCACCGGATCGATTCGCGTGCCCCTCAATGCCGGTGTTACTCCGAAGACGATTCCAGTGACAAGTGCAACCAGAAATGTGAAAACGAGTACCCGCCAGTCGAGCGGCAATTCGATTGAAATGGGAAGGCTCGATGGGATGAGATTCAGCAGCAGCTGAGAGGTCAACGAGGCGAGAAGGACAGCGGTGCACCCCGCGACGAGTGACAACAGCAGGCTCTCCACCGTCATTTGCCGAATCAATCGGCCGCGCCCTGCTCCCAAGGCCGATCGAATCGCCATCTCCCGAGCCCGCCCGGTTGACTTCACCATCAAAAGACTTGCGGCATTGGTGCAGGCGATTACAAGCACCAAACCGAACACGACCATCAGCATCCCGGTAAAGGCGGTCACATAGCCTCGGAATGGGCCGGGTACGGGCGCGAACGTAAAGAGCGTTTCACCCATATCCTTGTTCGTGTCAGCGTGCGCGAGCTCGAGTTCGCGAGCCAAGACGCTCATTTCAGCCTGCGCGCTCTTTGTTGTTTGGCCGGCAACCAGCCGTCCATCCGTAAGTAGCCAGTTGCTGTTGCGGCTCGTCAACCGGCCAGGGTCATGTACCAACTGTTCAACCATCGACAGCGGAGTCCAAAAATCTGGCGCCATGGCCACTTCGAATCCCGTAAACCCGGGCTGCGCGACCCCGATGACGTCATACTTCATACCATTCAGCATGAGCGACTTACCAATGATGTCGGGATCGCTTCCCAAGCGCTGCTTCCAGAAGCTGTGCCGCAGGATCACCAACGGCTGAGGGTGGGTGGGCTGATCGTCCGCAGGTGTGAATGCGCGCCCCATCGCCACACCCACTCCAGCGACCGAGAAGGCGTTGCCAGAGACGAGTTGGCCGTGCAGAACCTGCCCGTGACCTGAGCGGTTCCAGATGATCTCTTCCGGGTCCCCATCATAGGCTAAAATCCCCGAGAATGATCGCGCGTGGTCGCGGAAGAAAGCATAGTCAGGGTAAGTCAAAGGCATGAAACTTCCGATGCCGGAGGCATTCCGCGGATGCTCCCAAACTTCGCGCATCTCGTTTGGCGCCTTATATCCCGTCGGGGGCCGCAGCAGCAAGGCATTCACGAAAGTGAATACGCACGCATTCATCCCGATGCCCAGGGCAAGGGCAACTATAACCCCGACAGTCGAACCGGGATGCTTGCGCAGCATGCGCGCGCCGAACCAGAGATCGCGCCACAGCGAAGTGAGGGAGAGGAAGGTCCGTGCTTCTCGCTGCCGCTGTTGCAACAAGGCGGCATTGCCAAACTGCCGCCGCGCCGCGTCCGCAGCGTCCTTCCGGGACATGCCCTGGCTCACGAATCGCTCCGTCAGCAACTGCAGGTGCTGCTGCAGTTCATCATCGAACACGCGATCCGCGCGTCTCTGCGCGAACAGCGCTTGCATTCTGGCCGAAAAAACGCGAAGACCCCTCATCGCTCTCATCCCTGCCCTTCCTGGCTCAACACACGCCCGACCACTCCCGCAAACCGCTCCCAATTCTCCCTCTCAACCTCCAGTTGCTTCTTGCCAAGCCGGGTAATGGAGTAGTACCGCGCCTTGCGATTGTTTTCCGAAGTGCCCCATGCGGATGCGATCCAACCCTGCTGCTGTAGGCGCAGAAGCGATGTGTAAACTGTGCCTTCGTTCAGTTGCAATACGTCTTCGCTCAACTGCTCGATACGCCGGGCAATGCCAAAACCGTGCAAAGGCCCCATAGAATTGAGGGTTTTCAGCACCATCAAGTCCAACGTCCCCTGCAATACCTCCGACTTCTTGTCACCCATCGCGACTCCTTTGGACATACCAAAGAAGATACTACATCTCCTTTTTAATGTCCATAGGAACAATCTCGATCGAGAAGCGCACTTCTCCACATAGAAGAAAAGGGCCAGCCGCATCCGACCCTTCCTTTCGGATTTCTCAACGAGTGCAAAATCGCCAATTCACTCATCGACGACACGATTGGTGCTGAAATGCCGGCAAGTGATAAGGATTCCTCGAGAGTTGGCATCCGTCCAATCGAATAGTGAAGATCCAGAACGCGAGGCGTCAAATGTTGAGAACTGGCCATTTCACTCTTTGAGGCCAATCCAGGAGGCAACGGCATCCAAACTGGTGATATTGATCAACAAGTCACTCGCGAGTGGCCGATGATCCGGGTGCAACCTTCAGCACGAATTCTGCCTCGGATTTTCGAAGGCATTACACAGCTCTAATGGCGAGTTTGCTTACGCCGTTCAGGTGTCGAGAGACGTGATGCCCGCAAGCACGACGGGCTCGCGGTCTGGGAACTCAGCAACAATCGAAAGAGTCCCGCCCATCGCTTCGATGGAACGTCGGAGCGTCGATATATGCATGTCGGTGCGCCTTTCGATCTCGGAGATCTGCTTCTGTGCCACGCCGAGATTCTTCGCCATGCTAACCTGCGTCATGGCGCGAGCGCGGCGCAACTCCTGCAAGGTCATTTCCTCGGCGATCAGAGCTGAGGCGCGCTTTTCGATCTTGCGACGCCGGCTGGCTGGCAGCTTGTTGATAATGTCGTTGACGTTCCGGGCCATGAATTACTTCCTTTCTTTTCTAGCGCGTTCCAAGTGCGCATCGAACCGCTGGTCAGCTTTGCGGATCAGCTCGCGATAAAACCGCTTCTGGCTCCCGCCGGATTTATCCCCAGCAACCAGCAGGATCGCCCGGCGCTTGGGATCGAATGCGAAAGCCACGCGCCAGACCCCATCGGCGGCGTCAAAGCGCATTTCCTTCATGTTGGCGTGCTTCGAATCCTTGAGCGTATCCACATGCGGCCTCCCCAGATGAGGTCCGGAATGTTGAAGCAAGCGGGCCATTGCCAGGACCTCGTCCTGCACATCCTTAGGCAACGCCAGGAACTCCGGCTCGAATTCGTCGCCAATCAGTACGGTCCATTCCATGTCTAATATACCGCCTAAGGTATATCCCGTCAAGCGTATATTTGAAAGCGCTCCCATAACTGCCATGATTGCTGCAAGTGCTTTCAACTAGCAAAAGCATGAGCATTTCATATCCGCTTGAATTCTATAGCTCCCCTCCGGTACTTCAGCAGCCATCGGCCGCAAAACCTAGACAAACTACATTGTTTACCTGGCTCCTCTGACCTTCATTTTCGAACCTTTGCCGGACGACTGCTATCCGGACATTGGGCTGTCAAATGTTGAGAACTGATTGCATGACAGCGTCGGCTCCTCCGACCTGAGTAGACTGGTTGCTGCAAACGACCAACAGCTCGGGAGGAAAGGAGCCGAGCATGATGATTATAGGATGCGATTTTCATCCCAGTTTTCAGCAGAT
>Ga0182018_10003754_pt1 | contig 13321 bp, 9 predicted proteins | sample 812P2MmetaG_FD_120490 | JGI IMG/M metagenome (GOLD analysis project Ga0182018, IMG submission 120490) | Permafrost microbial communities from Stordalen Mire, Sweden - 812P2M metaG | ecosystem: Environmental > Terrestrial > Soil > Wetlands > Permafrost | place: Sweden: Stordalen | collected...
ACGGCATCGGTCGGCAGTTTTCAGGCGCTCATGAACCTCTTGACTTTCTCTCATCCTATACTCTTAAGTGTGGGAAGCATTATTACCTCAGCCGTAGCCGGGCGATCCATCCGCGGCCGAGTAGATCTGGTCCATTCCGTCGCCCCGCTCTGCGTAGTACCCAGCCTGTTGCTCTTGCCATACTTTCTGACGCTTTTTGTCGCGCCGCGGCTAGCCCTAGCTGTTTACTATGGGGGCTCATCCCCCCATCTCGAAGGGGCCTATCTGCTCAGAATCCTGGTTGTCTCATATGTTTTCCTTCTGGCCGTAATCGTGTCTGGTGCGACGCTAAGCGGTGTTGCACAGACTGGAAAGCTGTTCGGCGCACAATGTGCAGCGGCAATCTCCGGATTGCTTGTAGGGGTCCCAATGACGATCCATTTCGGGCTTCCGGGTGCGGCTCTCGGCTTTCTAGGTGTCAACATCGTCCACGGGACGGCTTGTATGGCCGCCCTTTGGCGATTTCTGCAATCTGTGCCCGAGTCGGGTTCCGGCCCGGTAGCCGAGACCATATGACTGCCGCAGGCCGAATTGCCGCTTCGTATTTCAGCGGAAGACGACTGTGCTTACCGGGCATCGCGGTGATTCTATACAGTGTATCATTACTCAAGTACGTCTCGCGTGATGCCTTAGCCGGCACCGCCAGCGGCCCACAGGGCGTCCTAGAACTTGCTCTGCCTTCTGCGGCTTTAGCCTTGCTGATCATTTATTGCCGATTCCACGGGACCATTCTAGTTGTGCCGAGAAGTGCTGTGTTCTTCGGTCTATTCGGATGGGCGGCAACGATAGCCGCAAGCAACTCCCCCTGGCCGGTATTCAGTTTGGCAAAGAGCTTCATTTTCTTTTGCGTACTTGGAATCGCGGTACTCGTTTGTAGCGCAATGGGCACAAACGAGACTGCCCGGTGGCTCTACCGAACACTCGTCCTGATCCTAGGCCTCGCCGTTCTTGCAACCGCCGCTCTCGGGAAGGACGCCTTGCTCTACATCGACGAGCACACAGGACGGCGCTACATCACGATTCTCGCTACGCATCCCTCAACGGTCGCGGATCTTGTCGCCGTGGCGTTCCTATTAGGCAAGATTACTAGGCCGAGGCCGCACTGGGCCACGCAAACCGTTTTGTTGGTCCTAAATCTCGCCCTGGGGTCGAAGACAAGTACGGCAATTTTGCTCTTTATAGTGATCCTGTCGATAGCAGTGCGTCTCCCACGTGCCGTACGCGCTGTCTTGATCCTCACAGCAGGGGCATCAGCGGTCGCGGCGATCATGGTTGCGAGTACGTCGGGATATTCACTGGGTGACGCGGCCTTAGATGCACTTCAGCCCATTTACGGAAATCGAATGTCTGAAGAAGCCGCAACTTTGGACGGGCGGACGGAGCTTTGGCAGGTGTCCGCCGAATTGGTTTTAAGGCACCCACTTTTGGGCTTCGGTTTCGATGGAGCGCGGCGAGAATTGCTGGCCAGTGTGCCTTGGGCCGGACACTCGCACAACGGCATCGTGGAAATGTTACTAGCGGGTGGGGTGCTAGGAACAATGCTTGGGCTAGCTGGATGGGGCGCATCGGCTACCGCATGCCTCCGTATGCCCGCGAATATGAGGTGGCCTCTGATTAGTGTCCACCTTTACTTGTTTGTGGTGGCGCTGGATAATCCGATTCCCATGACCACTCAGTTCCTTGGTGTTTTCTTAATCGTCTGGAGTCACGCGTGCGCGATCGAAGGTTCGAGTCTGCGGGCACCAGGTCTCAAGTTGAGCATGGCTAGGAGCTAGAGCGGGCCGCGGCAAAGGGCGTTACCGCAGTCAATGACTTTTTGTTCGGTGGTTGGAACTGGCTAACTCCTGCGATTGCCTCTACCTGAGGTCGCGTGACTTGTGGGACTCGGCACCACGGTAGGGAACCCGAATCGTGCGTCGGCACCTGTTAGTCTTCGGTAACATGCTCGTAGCCTTTATCCGTTATCGGCGCCTCTTAGTCCAGGCGTTGATATGTTTCGTATTTCCGGATGGGGACCCTTATGCTTGTCTTTGAGTGTTTGTCTGCCCGAGAATTGCAACACTGATATGAGAGCTCTCATTTCTGCATATGCCTGTGAGCCAGGGCGAGGTTCGGAATCTGGTACAGGGTGGCATGTAGCGCAACAAGCGGCGAGGTTTCATGATGTCTGGGTTCTGACCCAAAGCGAGGGGTATAGTGCCATCATGGCGAACCTGGCTCAAGGCCTTGCTCCGAAGATGCGGGTCATTTGCCTCGACCTTCCGCCTTGGGCGTTATTCTGGAAAAAGGGGAGAAGGGGCCTTCACATACACTACTACGCGTGGCAGATTGCTGCCTATCTGTTGGCTCGCAGACTGCACCGCGAGGTAGACTTCGAACTGATTCACCATATAACGTTCGTACGATACTGGACACCAAGTTTTCTGGCACTTTTGCCGGCGCCTTTTATATGGGGACCCGTTGGGGGCGGTGAGTCGTCTCCATGGAGCTTCTGGACTACTTTCAACCTTCGAGGCAAGGTTTTCGAGTTAGTCCGTAACATCGCCCGCAGAGTCGGTGAATGCGACCCTTTTGTTCGGCTTACCGCGCGCAAGTGCGCGGTAGCTTTGGCCACGACCGAGGAGACCGCGATACGCATGCGAAAGCTTAAATGTAAGCGCGTCCTCGTGCTGTCCGCCGTGGCCTTGAGTCAAGAGGAAATTCAGCTACTTTCGTCAATACCGGCCCCACGCACCAGCCCTTTCCGCCTAATCAGCATCGGTCGGCTCCTACACTGGAAGGGATTTCACCTCGGCGTCCGAGCTTTCGCGGAGTTCCACCGTCAGTTCCCGGAAGCGGAGTATTGGTTAATCGGGGATGGCCCTGAGCGTAAGCGGCTGGAACGGCTTGCCCGTGATTTGGGAGTAGACAGGGCAGTCACCTTCTGGGGAGAGATGCCTCGTTCGCAGGTATTGGAGAAGTTGGGCTCCTGTAACGCGCTGGTCCATCCCAGTCTCCACGACTCCGGCGGCTGGGTGTGCTTGGAAGCAATGGCCGCTGGTCGCCCCGTTGTCTGTCTCGACCTCGGCGGTCCAGGGCTCGCGGTGACGAGCGCTACTGGCATTAAGGTCCCGGCCGATTCGCCGGAGCAGGTAATCCGGGACTTAGCAAGTGCATTTGGCCAACTCGCTTCCGCACCTGCACTTCGGGCGCGACTGAGTCTTGGAGCAAGGAACTCGGTCGAAGCGCACTTCAATTGGAACAAGAAGGGGCTTATCTTGACACAACTCTATCGCAGTGTCGTTAGTTCAAAAAACAAAGGGGAAGCCGCCCCACCTCTCCGCGTAGAGCCCTAATGAGCTTTCTGTATCCAAGGGCGCCGCGCTATTTGAGACCTCAAGGATCGATCAAGCTGCATTTATCACTCAATGCCGCCAGGAGGCGTGCTGATTCATGAAGTTGGCGCTCACCACACTCTGCGAGCGAACGGACCGAAAGACTGGCCTGACCACGTTCTTTTCTGAGCTGGTAAGACATTCTTTAGGGCAAGACAAGGAACTAGAGTGGATTGTCTTTGCAGATCCGAGCGCAAAATTGGATTTACCGAATGACAGAGTTCGTGTCGTTCGCTGGTTTTCGGGCAGGAGGCTTGCTCTACGGCTCGCGGCCGATCATTTGTTAGTCGGGCCGGCGGCCAAGCTTCTTGGGGCGTCGGCGCTTCTAACGGTGGGGTTCGTACCGCTGGTCAAGCCACTACCGACTGTAATGCATATGATCGTCCTTACACACCTGCGACAGCGCAACGGTGCGCGCAGCCGGTACCGTCACTGGATGATGGCCCGCGGCTTACGAAAGGCCGAATTAATCATTGCCAATTCTGGATGGACGAGGTCCCAGATCGCCGCCTTCGATCCAAGCTGCGAGTCGCGCTTGACGTTCACCTATGAGGCCCCACAACACCAACTCTTCCACCCAGGGTCAGAGGCTGGCGAACTGGAGAGGCTCCGCACAGAGTTCGGCCTCGGGCCTGGCTTCTTATTGTGGGCATCTAACTTCTATCCATATAAGCAGGCAGAACTACTTCTGCGCGCCTATGCCCGTCTAGACTCAGACTTGCGCGCTCGCGTGCCATTGGTTATGGTAGGGGCTTCATGGGACGGCGGACTTGAAACTGCAATGGCCGAGACGAATGCGCTCGGCATAACCAAAGATGTACGGTTTCTCGGATGGGTGGAAGACGCATGGCTTCCCGGCTTATTTCGCCACGCCGCCGCGTTCTGCCTAGCCAGCCGCGAGGAAACCTTCGGCCGGTGCGTCGTGGAAGCAATGGCGTGTGGCACGGTTTGCATACTGAACGACATCCCGGTCCTACGGGAGGTGACCGATGGCAATGCCCTCTTCGTCGACTTCCGCGACACCGAGGCAACGGCGAAAGCCCTTCGCGTTGCACTACTAGATCCAGCCTCCCGGCATCGACTCATTGCTGGTGGCCGCGCGCGGGCGGAGCAATTCAGCTTCGCGGGTCTTGCTGCGAAACGTATCGCCGCTATCCACAGCATGTTGAACGGCGAAATCTGACGAGCGACCTAGGTTCGTTGAAATCGACAACGACGCGCGACGCAAGACCCCGACGCGTCCGAGTCGCCAGAATTCCTAACAGATATCCGGCTTGGGCGCGATCCCTCGCCCGGGATTCGGGATGCACAGGCAGCATTGAAGATAGTTGAGAAAGTCTATGTGGAGATGATCCCATGATTATTACCCGCAGTCCGATGCGGATATCACTCGGCGGGGGAGGCACGGACCTACCCTCTTATTACAGACGCCACGGCGGCTTCGTCATCTCCGCAGCGATCGACAAATATGTTTACATAACTCTACATGAGACTTTCGCTCAGGAGGTCATTGTCAAGTACTCGAAGATGGAAGCTGTGGCACGGGCAGAAGATGTGAAACATCCGATAGTTCGCGAGGCGCTGAAACTAGTGGATCTAGGCATCCCTCATCTCGAGCTGACCAGCATGTCCGATATCCCGGCCGGCAGCGGCCTTGGGTCGTCCGGAAGCTTCACTACCGCGCTACTGCGGGCCCTCCATAGCATGAAGCGCAACAATGTTAGCACACACGATCTCGCTGAACAGGCGTGTCACATTGAGATAGACCTGCTCGGAGAGCCGATCGGCAAGCAGGATCAGTACATCGCATCGTTCGGCGGCCTCACAAGCTTCGAATTCCATCCCGACGACCACGTCACGGTCACACCACTTCGCGTAGCCCCGATGACCTCACATAACTTAGAAGATAACCTCGTCCTGCTGTTTACGAATTACACGCGAGAAGCCTCGGCGATTCTTAGAGATCAGGACGATCGCAGTAAGCAGGACGACCAGACCATGTTCGCCAATCTTCACTGCGTCAAGCAGCTGGGTTACGAAAGCAAGGCAGCGTTGGAGTCGGGGAACCTACGGAGATTTGCCGAAATTATGCACGTGCACTGGGAAAACAAGAAGAAGCGAAGCGCGGGCATGACGTCTGGTCTCATAGATGAGTATTACGATCTTGCTCTGAAAAACGGCGCTTTGGGCGGCAAGCTTATAGGCGCTGGCGGCGGCGGCTTCCTAATGCTCTATACCGAAGATAAGACGCGCCTGCGCCGGGTAATGTGGGACGCTGGCTTACGTGAAGTGCGGTTCCACTTCGACTTCGAAGGGACAAGGGTAGTGGCGCAGTCTTGAGCCTGCAGTTCCGCTGCCTGCTTGTAGATGACGGTATTCCATAATATTGCCCCCCTAACCAGCCAAGCTCGCAGCCCCATCTTCAAGAGTCGGACGCGATCAAGCGTTCGACTTGACCCCGCACGCGGACCCGCAGTCGGTGCTGAGATGCTTCAGGCCAACGCCGTGCCGCAACGACTTGACGGCCGAACGTCCCTTCGATTGGGAGAAACGTACTCGCGCACGTCCGCGACAATCAAGCCACGATCAGCGGTTACGGGAACTACTCAAGCCGACTCTCTCCAGGCGGCACCGACAACCGCGGACTAATTCGGCTTGTTTCGGCTTTTAATCACGGAGTATTTCGTAAATTCGACGGCACGGAAAGGAACGATGCTATGATGAAATCCATCTGTGAACTGAAAATCAAGATGTTTGCCGATGGCGCAGACAAACGCGGAATGCTCGAAATGTATCGGAATCCGATTATCAAGGGCTTCACCACCAATCCCACGTTGATGCGTAAGGCCGGGATCCGAGACTACGAAGCCTTTTCGCGAGAATCCTCAGATTGATACCGGACCGTCCCATTTCTCTGGAGATCTTCGCGGACGAGTTCCCCGAAATGGAAGAGCAGGCACGGATCATTGCGGAGTGGGCGGACAACGTTTACGTCAAGATACCGATTTCGAATACAAAAGGCGAATCTTCGAGCAGCCTGGTCCGTCGACTCAGCCACGACGGGGTCAAGCTTAACGTAACAGCGCTGATGACCCTGGATCAGGTTCGAGAGGTGACGACCGCTCTTACAGGAGGCCAAGCTGCCAACGTCTCGGTGTTTGCCGGACGCATGGCAGACACTGGCCGGGATCCTGTGCCAATGATGGCTGAGGCAGTGGATATTCTAAAGGAGGCCCCGAATGTCGAGCTGATTTGGGCCAGCCCTCGCGAAGTGCTGAACATCCTACAGGCCGACGCAATCGGCTGCCATATCATCACCGCGACGAATGATATCCTCAAGAAGCTTGATTTGCTGGGAAAAGATCTTTCCGACTACTCCCTTGAGACTGTCAAGATGTTCCGTTCGGACGCGGAAGCATCTGGGCTCGCTCTATCCCGCCGATCCGCAAGGCAGGCGCCTTAATTACGTGCGTCGGCGTAGCGACAGTCTGCGGCGCCGACTAAGTCCTGCGGGATATCCATTGCGGATCGTGGAGTGATCGATAAAGAAGTTATTGGGATATGCCAGTTCTGCACCAATCGCGTCCTAGCATATCCTGCTTCGGGAGCACCAGCAGACGGCGGATGAAATTCCAAAGACTACGTCACTTGGCTCCGATGTTTGGAGAGTTGGCGGTGCTTATGCCCGGGATGTACATTCCCGTTCCGATCGCTGGCGAGCTTGACTGGAGGGTGAAATCGCCGCCCGTCGGGTTATTTAGTAGCGGATTCTGCTGGAGCGAGTCACTGCATCCCGCTGAGCCACAAGCACCACTGGCCATCTCCCAGGTGGCATAGGTAGAATAAAAAATGGGCGACCCAAAGGTCCCGCTCCACCTTATGAAGTCGGTTGTCGCCAGACCAAATGCATTGTGCGTGTAGATATTTCCAGTACCGTTAGTGCCTGGATTCTCGCAGCCCAAGAATGCGATGAAGTTTGAGCCACCAATAGTGTTAGTTGCGATGTTGTTAATTACCTGGTTGGCCACGCATCCGCCAGGTGTGCTTCCCGCGCTCGGCCCGAGCAGCATGATCCCAGCACTGTTATTGCCCCAGACGGTATTGTGATAAACGAGATTACCTGTCATTGAGGTTTGGCCATCGGCGTAGACTTGTATTCCGGTAGCGCCGTTATTGTAGGACACATTGTAGTAGAGCGAAGCGTAATTATCGGCATCGATATTGATTCCGATGATATTATTGTCGTAAACTGTGTTGTCTCGGATTATCGCGTTGGTGCCGATAGTGTCGATCCAAATGCCGGAGCCGGTGGAATTAGATTGGCCTAAGCCATTTGAATAGGCGATCGAATTTTGGATGACGATGTTGGTGGACAACCTGCCGGAATCATTACCTTTGATGCCGGCCATGTAGAGATTGCCGGACACCTGCACGTTATCATGCGTTATGGCGTGGTCGATTAGGAGATTCGGCGAATTATAGAAGTCTATTCCATCTGCTCCGTTGTATGCTGCTGTGCAGTAGCTAATTGTCGAGTTGACGGCGCCGTCAAAGCGTATGCCCTCATAGTAGTTGTTTAGTGACGTTACGCCCGAGACTACAAAATTGCTTCCGACTGTTCCGCTGCATACGTAGAGTCCGTCGTCTTGGGCCATCTGAACCTGAAGATTAAGGAAGGTAACGTACGAGCGATAACTACACGGCGAGGTGACGGCGTAAGTCCTCTGGCTGGCTTCAATAATGTTACCAGCGGGGTTGTCGTATACGTAGATACGACCGTTGGCCGAGTCCAGCCACCATGTGCCAGTCGCAAGACCAGCCTGGGCTGATGCTTGGGTTAGGCGGACACCGTTGCGGAAGACTTGGGTCGGGACCGTCACGAAGGTTGCATAATATGGAAATGCAGTGGTCCATGAAGTAAATAGATTCGCGCCACTGATAATCGGAGCCACCCCGGCGCCATAGGCCGTAAAAGTGATTGGATTCCCAGCCGTTCCGCCGTTTGAAGCTGTGAGTTGCTCCCGCCATAGGCCGGCAGCCTTAAAGGCAACCGCCTGGCCAGGCAGCAACGTGGTCGAATTGACTTTGGCGATTGTCTTCCAGGGGGCAGTAATCGTGCCAGGGTTAGAGTCCGATCCGTTGACGGAGTCCACGTAGTAGGTATAAGTCGACGGTGTGAGCGTGACCGTCGCACTGGCTGACGCGACTGGAGATGCGGGGCTTACCGCGGTCACTGTGACCGTTTCCGATGTCGCGACGCTTGACGGCGCGGTATACAGGCCCGAGGAGGAGATCGCACCGACCGAAGGATTGATCGACCAGGTAACCGAGGTGTTGTTGTTTCCCACAACCGTTGCCGTGAACTGCTGGGTACCGGACGTCGACAGGCTTACAGTTGTGGGGCTCACAGACACTATAGTGGTCTGAGGCAAGGTGATGACGGCAGTGGCGGTTTTGGTGGGATCCGCCGAGCTGGTCGCGGTAATCGTGACCGTTTGAGCGGTGGCCGCCGTGCTCGGCGCGATGTAGGTCAGCGACGTCGCTGTACTTGCGTAGCTGCCTAGAGTCTGGCTTAGGGACCAGGTAACCGTGGTATTGGCCGTCCCGCTAACAGACGCGGTGAAGGTTTGATTTTGTGACGGCTGCAAGGATACCGTGGCTGGGGTCAGTGAGACCGCCGCGGGCTTGAGTGTGATCATTGTTGTGGCGGATTTGGTGGAATCAGCGACGCTGGTCGCCGTCACGACAACAGTCTGGGCAGCGGCAATGGAGGCTGGTGCCGTATAGAGCCCACCACTCGTTATGGTGCCCACGGCCGGAGCTAATGACCACGTGACCGCTGCGTTGGAACTGCCAGTAACGGTGGCCGTAAGCTGCTGAGACTGCGAGATCGTCAGCGTCGCCGTACCGGGAGCAAGCGACACGCCGATTGCGGCGTTCACTGTCAGAGTTAGTAACTGCGAACTGTTGCCGTAAGCATTTGTTGCAGTTAGCGTAAAACTAGCAGTGCCGGCCGATGCGGGCGTGCCACTGATCACCCCACTCGACGCATTCAAGGTAAGCCCGTTCGGGAGCGGCTCGCCAGTCACCGACCAGGTAATCGGATTACTCCCACTGGCGCTCAGCGTTTGCGAATACGCAGTCCCGGCCACCGCAGCCGGCAATAGCGTAGTCAGAATAGAGGGAGCAGCGTTTACCGTAAGGCTCAAAACCGCGGAACTACTGCCATAGGAATTGGTCGCCGTAAGCGTGATCGTCGAAACGCCCGCCGCCGTAGGAGTCCCGCCGATGACCCCGACCGATGCATTCATTTGCATTCCGGCGGGCAGCGCGCCGTTAGCGATCGACCACGTAATCGGAGCCGTGCCAGTGACACTCAGAGTCTGCAGATAGGGCGATCCCACTAGTCCGGCCGGCAGGGGCGAAGTGGTGGCGATCGTGGGCGCCCCGTTCACGGTAAGAGTGAACTGCCTGGAATTGCTGCCGGAGGAATTGGTCGCCGCGATGGTAACGGTAGCTGCGGCCATCGCGGTAGGCGTGCCGCTCAGCAGGCCGGTCGACGCGTTCAATGTCAACCCGGTGGGAAGTGTGCCGCTCGTCACCGCCCAGGCGATTGCCGGGCTCCCCGAGGCTGCCACCATTTGCGAGTACGCCTTGCCGGTTTGGCCAGACGGCAACGGCGAAACAGTCGTGATCACCGGCGCCGAGCTCACGCTCAGGCTGATCTGCTTGGACGCCGTACCGAAGGCGTTGGTGGCGCGGACCGTGAGGGTACTCGTCCCCGTTGCCGTCGGCGTACCGCTAATGTCCCCGGTCGCGCTGTTCAACGCCAATCCGGTGGGCAAGGCGCCGCGCGCCAGTGCCCAGGAAATGGGTGTGGTACCGGAAGCGGTGAGAGCTTGCGTATAGGAAGCGCCGAGTAGGGCCGCCGGCAGTGGCGAAGAGGTCGCAATGGAAGGAGGCGTCCGGGGCCGTACCTGCGAAAATCCAGGCACGGAAAGGACGAACAGGGTGAGTAGGATACCGACGGCCCAGGGAGTGGCGAACCAATCGGCCAGACAACGTGTTCCAGTGCTTGAACTTAAGCGGCTCCCAGAGCGAAGGCTTCGCTCTAGGAGGATAAAGCTTCGATCGATTCGACTTCTATCGGGCATATTTTGGCATCGAGCCGACTCCGGACATCGAAATCACGGCCCGTCTGAAGATTCATCGGCAACATCCAGCCGGCACTTTAGGCTTCGGCAGGCTCCCGGTCTAATTTAGGTTTCAATACCAAAAATACTAGTACGTCCATGCCGGCTACAAGTTGTTGTTGGTTAGCAGACCGATACTGTCCGGGCCTGTGTCGGGCCGATCGGCTGCAATCGCCCAGCTCCTGGCCGCGGCCGTTTGGAACCGAGACTGAGATCGGAATGGACGACACCGAATGAAGCCGACCGGCCCGGGACGGCCGATCGGTGAAGCGTGAATCGGGGAAACGCGAGGGTTTTGTGAAGTTTAGAGAGGACTGAAGTGGTTACGGCAGGCTGACGTTATGGGCCACAATCGCGCCCTGTGCTCCGGCAATCCCGAGATTCAACCAGGCGATGCGGCGATAGAGGTCAGGACGGTGCCGCAGCACCACCTGTTCCAGCAGAAAGGACGTTCCGGCCAGCCCCAGCTTGATCGCGACCGATTGGCCCCCAAACGTCGATCCGGAACCAGCCATTACGGGATTCGCTTCGGGACGGCGCCAACTGGAGGCGACGTCCGCGACGCCCGACGCAGCCAGGATTGCCGCGGACCAGCGATAGAACGTACGGCCGGGTGGGATCGTCCGGTTCGGCTCTAGCGGCCTCAGCGAATGCTCCATGGCAGCGCTCGGAGCCGCCGGAAGGACGGCGTCAGCCGAGAGAAGCGGAGCCGGTGGGGTCAAGTTCACTTGCGCCCCGAGGGACATTCCAAAAAGAAAAACGGTGAGAACTTTCATATTCAGACACATCGGCAGCGATGCGCCGCGTCAATCATGCGACGGATTCCTACATGCCGTTCCATGGCCACTCTCACACGCTCGCAGTTGAGCGTCTACGGCGCCTTCGGTCAGCCTGGCTAACCTGACTTCCGTGATGAAAGTCATGGTACGCCATCCCCTGCCACCAGTCGATGAAGAAGAGCGAATCAGTATCAAAAAAGCCGTGGAAATCCGGAGCGTTTCCAGCAAAGCGGTTCAGAACGTTCGTCAGTACGTAGGTACAAAGGGATCCCCAACAATCGTAAAACCAGGAGGTAGTTATGCGTAATTTCGTATATGTTTTGACTGCGCTTCTCGCGCCGGTTTCGTCGATGTTCGCCCAAGGCCAGTTGGCCACCGTGACGTCGACCGCACCGTTCCAATTACGAGGCGCCACTATCGCGACCGGTCAGGGCGTACCATCGTGGCCCGTCATGCCGGGCGATGCCATCAAAGCCGGTAGTGCGCCGGTGGCGATCTCGTTTGCCGGCGGATCCACCATCACGCTGGATCCCGGATCGTCGGCCAGGATCGCGATCTCCGGAGAGACGCCCTCGTTCGTGCTCGAGTCCGGCACCGCCCGCTATACGCTCTCCGCTCTGTCGGCCGTGAAGCTGAATGACCCGGCTTCGCCCCCCAAGATCACCGGCGTTTATACTGCCGGCAAGACTGCCAGCTGGTGGACTACCGGCCGCACGGTGCTGGTATTGGGCGGGGCGGCAGCGGCCGCAGGCCTGGCCTTTGGCATTTCCGCCGCAGTCAGCGGCGGTGCGGCTGTCAGCGTGCGCTAAGGAGCCGTATTCGTGAATAGCCGGCTTTCCTCCGGACGACGGGTGGATTTCTCCGCCTTGAGCCGGGCTACGTCTTCCCCGGGCTCTGGCGGACTGGTGCGCCCGGCGGTTTACATTTCGATGGCGCTCTCGCTGGCCGCCGCCATCATCCTGCAAGCCGGTGTCGTCCCCGCGCAGTTTGTTTGGAGCGGTCTGGGTGTGTCCGTTGCGGCCTGCCTTGCCATGGCGCGCGCCCCGCGGTCCAACCGGGCATGCGTCATCCTGACCCTGCTCCTCGGCTGGATGCTGCTCCAGTTCGTCCCTCTTCCCCCGGCGCTGGTAGCGCTCCTATCGCCCTACCGCTACCATGCCGTCCTGGCCGCACGCATCGCCCTCAGCCAGGCCCCGCTCGCCTGGATGCCTCTATCCGCCGCCCCGGCCGCGACTCTCGATGGCCTGCTATTCGTCGTCCCCGCGATGGCGGCATTCCTCGCCGCCGGTGAAATGGCGCGTTGGTGGCCCGGGCGGATGTGGCTGATAGCGGCCCCCGTCCTCGTCCTCGCCTGGCTCGAATCCCTCCTTGGCCTGGTGCAGTTTTCCCTCATGCGGATGGCCGGACCGGACGCCACCTTCGTCACTGGAACGTATGCCGCTTACGACCACTTCGCCGGCTTGCTGGAAATGGCTTTCCCCCTCGCCGTTATGGGCGCCCTGAGTACCCGCAACCCGCGGGCTCGCATACCGGCCGCCTTCCGCACCTGCGCCATGCTGGCCGTCGCGGCCTGCCTCCTCATGGGCATCTTTTTATCGCTCTCGCGCATGGGCGTGGTTTCGACCCTCGCGGCGGCCGCCGGCCTCCTGGCCGCGATGGCATTCAGCCTGCCGCGCCATCGCAGATGGTTATGGCTGGTTCCAGTCGTGGTCCCGCTGCTGGTCCTGGTGTCTCTTTCTTCGCGCGAATTGCTGCTACGATTCGCTGAACTCACCGCCACCCAGGAAATCTCCAAGGACGTACGGGTGCAGATTTGGACCGACACGCTCCACGCGATCTCAGCCTATCGCTGGACCGGCTGCGGCCTCGGCGCATTCGAGCGCGGCATGTACCAATTCAAGACCGCGGCTCCCACCAACACCGTCGACTACGCCCA